>Ga0209108_10001161_pt1 | contig 15167 bp, 16 predicted proteins | sample Rifsed10ft1_FD_184003 | JGI IMG/M metagenome (GOLD analysis project Ga0209108, IMG submission 184003) | Soil microbial communities from Rifle, Colorado, USA - sediment 10ft 1 (version 2) | ecosystem: Environmental > Terrestrial > Deep subsurface > Rock core/Sediment | place: Rifle, Colorado...
AAAGCTATGATAAGATATAAACTAATTTTACAACCAAAATTATGATCCAAAGCCTCCATATTATACTATGTCCTATTTAGTTGCGGTTGAAGATCCACTTGAAAACATCTGGAAATTCGGTCAAACTACTCAAAATCAACATTGATAAATTCCTCATCCAGATGAGTCACAATTTTATACACTACCTACTTGAACAAGGCGGCGTAGCCAAGAGGTAAGGCAGCGGTCTGCAAAACCGCAATACCCCGGTTCGAATCCGGGCGCCGCCTCAAATCGGCATTATCAAGATTCATAAAAAATCATTTGATAACTCAACATAACAAATTTATTACGTAGATCTTCATTCGGTTTGCAGAATAAACTTATGTTCCATATAATTCGTAATTTACTACCAATATGTCCGAAAACTATGTTAAGGGGTTTGTAGTGCCTAGTGTCAGATAGTAATCGTGTGGAGTAATTTGAAATTCTTTGTAATTTTGGTAACAATAAAATATTTGTCTATCGCCTGGGTGGCGGAATTGGTAGACGCATTGGACTTAAAATCCAATGGGCCGTAAGGTCCGTGCCGGTTCGAGTCCGGCCCTGGGCACCAATAATTTCAGGGACTTAGAACACATTCCGTATTATATCTTTATTGTTCTATTTTCTCTTGGCTACGGTTTTGGCTACGGTCTTGGGTGAAATTTGCAATTCTTTCGACCGCTTCTTTGAGGGATTGATCAGGATGAGAGTATCTCATTGTCATAGTTAAGGTTGAATGTACAAGAATCTTTGAGACTGCTACAATTTGATGCTTGGCTTTTAAATATTGGGGGTTATAATAATTTGGTTTAAGTAATAAAATCTGATATCAAAGGATATTCCAGATTTAAGAATCCTCTTTATCTTCTTCTTCCCAGTCATCATCTTCGTCGTCAATAAGGTCTTCATCCTCTTCCTCATCCCACAGTTCCTCATCCTCTTCATCTTCCTCCTCCCAATCTTCCTCCTCATCGTCTTTTACTACGATTACAATCTCAGGATTCATATAGTCTCTCCTAATCAATAAATATTCCAAACCATACCTTTTAGCATTGAAAAGTCAAGCTCTCAAAACTAATTTATCCTTAGTTGAAATTTGATAATAAATGACTTTAGTTGACAAACTTACTTGGTTGCTTATTATTTTAACTTATAATTTATTGGGATAAGCCCTATAGCAATTGAGAGGTTAAGGTATGGGGATCTGCCCGGTTGAAGAAGCCGTAGAAGAAATAAAAGATGGAAGAATGGTAATCCTCGTTGACGATGAAGACAGGGAAAACGAGGGTGACCTTGTCGTTGCTGCCGAGTTTGCGAGCCCTGAGGCAATAAATTTTATGGCAAAGCACGGAAGAGGCCTTATTTGCCTTGCCCTCACTCAGGAAAGGGCTAACCAACTCAATCTTTACCCTATAAAGCCAGAAAATAGCCCAGCTCCTCAATATACAGCTTTTACAATTCCGATAGATGCAAGGCGCGGTATTACTACTGGGATATCTGCTTACGATAGAGCATCCACTATTCGTCTGGCTATCTCGGAAGAAGCAAGACCTGAGGAATTTATCCGTCCCGGTCATGTATTCCCGCTTATTTCTAGGCGAGGTGGCGTTCTTGTAAGAGCAGGGCATACAGAAGGCTCTGTGGATATTGCAAGGCTTGCAGGTTTAAAACCGGCTTCTGTGATCTGTGAGATAATGAAGGATGATGGCGATATGGCAAGGCTTCCTGATTTGGAAAGATTTGCCGAGGAGCATAAACTTAAAATTACAACTATCGCAGACCTTATAAGCTACCGCCTTAGAGCCGAGAGGCTTGTAAAAAGGGCAGCAGGGGCCTACTTGCCTACTTCTTACGGTGAATTTAAGGTTATAGTTTATGAAAGTGAGATTGCCCCTCAGCACCATGTAGCACTTGTAAAAGGTGATATTTCCCCAGAAGATGAGGTGCTGGTCAGGGTTCATTCAGAGTGTCTAACAAGTGATGTATTTGGTTCTATGAGATGTGATTGCGGTCCACAAATTCACCAAGCCATCAATACAATTGAAAAAGCGGGGAAAGGGGTTGTTCTCTATATGCGCCAAGAGGGAAGAGGAATAGGATTAGTGAATAAAATTAAAGCCTACGCACTCCAAGATGATGGATTTGACACGGTAGAAGCTAACGAAGTGCTTGGTTTTAAGCCAGATCTTAGGGATTATGGGATTGGTGCGCAGATTCTTTTAGACATAGGGGTTAGAAAAATGAAGCTTCTTACTAATAATCCACGAAAGGTAAAGGGACTTGAGGGATTTGGACTTCAGATAGTTGAGCGAGTTCCAATAGAGATCGAACCTAATGGTACAAATTCAAAGTATTTAAAGGTAAAGAAGGACAAGCTTGGACATATTCTTTCTATGGTTGACTGAAGGTGAGGAACCAAATGACTAGAATCTATGAAGGTAAACTTGATGGAAAGGGGCTTAAATTTGCAATAGTAGTTAGTCGATTTAACAATTTTATAACAGAACGTATGGTTGAAGGCGCACTGGATGTGCTTATAAGACACAATGTTTCTGAGGGTGATATTGATATAATAAAGGTTCCGGGGTCATTTGAAATTCCTCTAGGCGTAAAAAAAGCTGTAAAGTCAAATAAATATGACGCTGTCATAGCAATAGGAGCAATCATAAGGGGTGAAACGCCACATTTTGATTATCTTTCCTCTGAAATCACAAAAGGGCTTGCCGGAATCAGTCTTGAGTATGATATACCTGTTGCATTTGGTGTTATTACAACTGAAACACTAGAACAGGCGATAGAGAGGGCCGGAAGCAAGGCCGGAAATCGTGGTGGAGAAGCAGCCCTTTCTGCAATAGAAATGGCAAATCTAGGAAGAGTGCTTTCTCAAAAAAGATAGTATGCGGTTATGGGTAAAAGGAGACGTGCAAGGGAAAATACTCTTCAATTTCTATACCAGTACGACACCCTCAAAGAATCCTCTTCTCAAGAGCTAAGCACAGACGATGTACTCGCGCTTTTTTGGGCAACTAAGGAATCAGATGTAGAAGAAGAGGTGAGGGAATTTTCAAACAGGCTTATTACTGGGGCATGTAAGAATATTGAGGGGATTGACGACATTATAAATCGCTACTCTGAACACTGGCGCCTTTCTCGGATGTCAACAATCGATAGAAATATCCTTCGTATGGCAATTTATGAGCTTGTTTATTTGAGGGATATTCCTCCCCCAGTTACCATTAATGAAGCCGTCGAGCTTGCCAAGAAATATGGCACTGAAGAATCAGGTGCTTTTGTTAACGGAATTTTGGATAGAATCCGAGTAGCCCTAGATAAAGGGGAGGTCGAATATGATAAAAGAAGCGATAGCTAAGGTCGCAGAACGAATAGACCTCGAAGAAAAAGAAATGGCTCAAGTTATGGAAAACATGATGGGTGGAACTGCATCGCCAAGCCAGATGGCGGCTTTTCTAATGGGACTCAGGATGAAGGGAGAAACAGTTTCTGAGATCACTGGGGCTGCAAAAGTAATGAGGGATAAGGCAACAAAAATAAGATCCAATCACTCTGTAGTAATTGACCTTTGTGGCACTGGTGGTGATCAGCAGGGAACCTTCAATGTATCAACTGTAGCTTCATTCATAGCAGCAGGAGCAGGCGCGCCTGTTGCAAAACACGGAAACCGTTCTGTATCTAGTCAGGTAGGAAGCGCAGACGTTTTAGAGGATCTTGGAATAAACATCAATCTCTCTCCAAAGGGTGCTGAACAGTGTTTAAATGAAATAGGGATTGTGTTTCTTTTTGCCCCGGTTTACCATCCGGCAATGAAAAATGTTTCGCAACTAAGGAAGGACATTGGGGTAAGGACTATTTTCAATGTACTTGGGCCACTCACAAATCCAGCCGATGTTAAGCACCAGGTTATGGGGGTATACTCTGAGGTTTTGGTAGAGCCTATGGCAAAGGTTCTTAGAAATCTGGGATACATAAGAGCTATGGTAGTTCACGGAGCGGATAGGTTAGATGAGATTACCGTATCTGGAAAAACTCAAATAGCAGAGCTTAAAGACGGTATGATTAGAATGTATCAGTTTGATCCTGCTGACTTAGGGTTTAAAAGAAGAAAACTCGAAGAGCTAAAGGGCGGAAACGCTAGAGAGAATGCAAAGATCCTTCTTTCAATTCTTAATGGAGAAGAAAGGGAAGCAAAAAGGGAGATAGCTGTGCTAAATGCGGCGGCTGGGATTCTAGTCTCTGGTGCCGCTGTGGAGATAAAGGAAGCAATAGCTATGGCGGAGGATTCTATTGACAGCTCTAAGGCTTTAAAAAAGCTTAATGATCTAACCAGGTATACAAGAAACTGGAGTGATTGAATCAAACCGATTTCGGATCAGCCACTAAGAAACAAAGTTAGAATTCAGGAGCCAGAAGCCAGAATTCAGAAGATAACCTGCTTCTAATTGTTGTATTCTGACTTCTGGATTCTGTTTTTGTGGCTGAATCGTTACAAAAATGATACTCGATGAGATTCTTCAAAATAAGAGGATTGAAGTCGAAGAGGCGAAGAGGACTTATCCCTTTGAACTTCTTACTTCTCAACTTGAAAAGACCCAAGTGCCAAAAAATTTCTTTGAAGCGATAAAACCAGATGAAAAAGTGAAGATTATCGCTGAGGTTAAATGTGCTTCGCCGTCAAAAGGAATTCTCAGGGAACATTTTAATCCAATTGAGATCGCAAGGAGCTATAAGGAAGGTGGAGCTTCTGCGATATCCGTCCTCACGGATAGAAGGTATTTTAAGGGTGACCTAACTCATCTCCGTGATGTAAGTAATACGGTTTCGATTCCACTTTTAAGAAAGGATTTTATTATAGACCCGTATCAGATTTACGAGGCTCGGTATTATGGAGCGGATGCAGTTCTCTTAATTGCTGCTGCGCTTGATACAAGGACAATAACTGAGCTCTTGAGTCTAACTTGCTCCTTGGGTATGAATGCCATTGTAGAGGTACACGATGAAGAAGAGTTGGAAAGAGCACTTCTAGCTGAAAGCAAAATCATCGGGATAAATAACAGGGACTTAAAAAAATTTACTGTTAGCCTCGATGTTTCAATAAGACTTTCAAGGTTGATACCAGACGGCAAAATAGTGGTGAGCGAAAGCGGGTTTACATCAAGCGAAGAAATTAAGAGACTAAAAAATGAAGGGATTCGTGTCTTTCTTATAGGTGAGACATTTATGAAAGCAACCGACCCAGGAGAAGAACTCAGGGCCATGCTAGCTGAGTGCAATTAGCAAATTGATTTTGGAATAATCCCTCTCCGAATGTTCAGAAAAAGCTAAGGAGCTCCAAACATCTTTTATTGTTGCCTTATCTCTTTTACCATTTTAAGTAAATAATTATGCAACGATGAACTATTCTGTTTCAGAGGGCAAATGGAGGGCTAAAGCCCTCCGCTACTTGTAGGGAAGTGTAGTGGAATCCTTCAGGATTCCAAGTTTTGCCTTTATTCATAGATATAATATGAGCACAAGAAATCTAGTTAAGATTTTTAATCCAAAATCCATTGCATTAATAGTTGCAAGCGATACAAGTGGAAAGCTTGGGTATACACTCTTTCGTAACTTAAATCAGGGTGGATTTAAGAGCCTGATTCACCAAGTAGCAAAGGTGTGAGAGAGGGCAAAATATATCCAGCTTGGCTTATGCAACATAGCCTTATAATTTTTTTTGGTAATTATACACAGCTTTCTTCAATAGATTAATTTAAGTCTATGTAAGATGTCAGAAAATAGGACATTAATCCGTGACGTTCAGCCTTAATTGTATTGTAATTTTAGAAAATAGTTGTTGGCATGTATTTTGATTAATAAATTTGTAGAAGATTGCAATACTAAACGGTTTATGTTAAAAGAATGAATCAATAAATAGCTTGAGAGGGTAAAATGGCTGATTATGGCTTTCTCTATGTTATTGATACCTCTTATCATACCGAAAGGCAGGTATATCAGGTAAACATTGGGTATATGGACAGGGATGAAGAAGTAAAAGGTCGTTTCATAACGATTAATATCGTAGTAAACATCCCAAATCACAAGATAGGTGAAAATACAATTAAAGAACTTGCTCTTGCTAAAGCAAGGAAGTTGCTAGAGTTGGCTTCCAAAGCACCTGAAGGAGAAAAGTAAAGCTGCCCTCCCGCTATATTTGAGGGGGATGAAATTATCACAGAAGTAAAAACACGCTTATATTCTAGAGTAAATAAGACTCATGTCATCGTGGTATTAGTTTATCAGTGGGGTCTAATAGGTATTATTGTCTCCTACATATTATCTCTCTCATAGTTTGTATCAGCGTCTCTTCGGGGGTTTTATCCGTTCTTACAACGATATGCATCTCTCTTGGAAGCTCATTCGGTTCTTCAAATCCCTCTTTAAATTTTTCAAATATCTCCCACCTTCCGTTAGAGATAGACCTCTCTTTCCTCTGCCTTTCTAGAAGCCTTTTCCTTATGGCTCCCTCATCTGCTTTTGTTTGGATGAAGTAAAATGCTACCCCAAGAGCCTGTGCCTCGTGAAGAACAACTTCCCTGAATCCCCTTTTCGAAAAACTCGCATCGAGTATAACAGTTTTCCCTGATTCGACAACCCTTCTTCCTCTATTTAATAACTCTCTATAGGTTATGTCAGTAATATTTGGAGTATAAATCCCTTTATCAAATTCCTCATATCTTCTTTCAGTTGGTTCCACACCCATTATTTCTTTTCTAACTTCATCTGAAGAGATAACCCTACAAGAAAGCTGTTCAGATAGTGCCTGAGCAAGTGAACTCTTTCCGGTTCCTATAAGACCAAAGGTTACTACGAGAGCAGGTCTCGAGCCAAAAAGCGCATATCTTAGAGCGAGTCTAAAATACCTTTTTGCTTTATCCTGAGAAGCCTCTCTTTCTTCACTGGGAATCTCCGGTTCAGTGCTTCTTATGCTTTCTACTTTACCTCTTACATAAGCCCTATAGCATTTGTAAAAATCAATTACCTCGAAAACCGTTTCGTCTTCCATCCTTTTTGAAATTTCATGCACGATAAAATTTGCAAGCTCGCTATAACCGTTAAAATCTAAATCCATTGCTACAAAAGCGATATCTGAAGCGATATCTATGTATCTAAATCTCTCATTAAATTCTATGCAGTCATAGATGCAAACGCCTTGAGGGCTCAGGTTTATATGCTCAAGATGAAGGTCGCCATGACAGTCTCTAATAAATCCCCTATGTATTCTCTCATTAAAAAGATGGGATTTCCTTTCAAAAAAGTTGTTGTTATAGAACTTAATAGCATCGTATGTTGGCTTTGAAATCGTCTTCCCGATAAACCTCTCTGAAAGGGAAAAATTCTCATCAATGTTTATCCTGATCCTTTCTGGTCTACCAAAATCGCTTATAAACTTGGTAACTGGCAGTTTGTTGTAAAACTCAACCAGTTTTTCTATAACGCTCAGCAAATCATCTTTTGTAACCCTTCCCCTTGTAAGGAGGTTTTTAAGAAAATACCTCTCAGGTAGCCTTCTCATCTTTACAGTGTATTCAACCGTTTCGTCTCCTTTTCCAAAAACAAAATCACCGTCTCGGATGGAAATTTCTTCCACACCTAGGTATGCCTCGCATATCCTCGTATTCAGTTCAACCTCTTTTTCACAGTAGTATTTTCTCTTATCAAGGGTTGAAAAATCTAAAAAACCAAAATTCACAGGTTTCTTTATTTTGTATACATAAGGGGGTACTATAAAGACATGAGATGCATGGGTCTGTACGTGTTTTACATATCTTGGCTTATGAGGGTAAGAGGATGGATTTAAAAGAAATTCGATTAGTCGAGAGCCCTCTTTTTCCTTATCCATTTATTGTCTACGGCTTAAGAGCCAATACTGAACAATGAGATTCTTGAATTACCTTTTCCGTTACACTACCTAAAATGAGCCTTTTGATCCCTTTTCTACCATGTGTATTAATTACTATTAAGTCGGTATTCTTACTAGATGCGTGATTAACTATAGAAAGAGCGGGGTTTAAGCCCTGAATCACCTCTGTTTTAATTTCCGATTTTATTCCAAGTTTGAGCTTTATCTCCTCAACCCTCTTCGCAAGCTCGTTAGAAGCGAACATTGTTAGATTTTCTAGGAGATTGTAAGGAATTTCAAAATCATAGCTTTCTAATCTAACAACGTACACTACTGAAATATTAGCGCTTGCTTCCTCTCCAAGATTGATTGCGTAATTGAGGGCAGAGTCGATTTTTTCAGATATGTCATAAGGGACAAGAATGTTTTTTATTTCCACGGTGCTTTTCTCATCCCTCTTCTTTACTGAAAGAACAGGTATATCGGATTTCCTAAGAACCTTAAGCGTTGTGCTTCCGATAAGCACCCTATCTATCAGTCCAAGTCCGCGTTTTCCCATAACTATAAGGTCAGATTTTTCACCGCGGGCGATTTCAACGATGTCCTTAGCCGGTTCTCCTTTTATAACCCTTCCATTGAAACGAAGTCCTTGAGAAGCTAATTCGTTTTCAATAGAGTTTAGCTTTGATTTATGATGTTTCTCAGCCTGTTCCATCAGGCTAAAGAATAGCTCGCTTTCAAAATGTGGGTAATTCAAGTACATAGACATTATAGGCATTACGCTTACATAAACACCCGTTATCCCAGAGCCGAATTTCTTAGCGAGAAATACAGCATATTTAAGTGCCTCATCGGATTCCTTTGAACCATCATAAGCCCAGAGAATCTTTTGTATCTTCATTACTACCTCCTCCCGTAGTATGCAACAATTTTCTAATAAAATTAAGGACTTTGTTTTAAGGTTTTTTAGAAGCGCTTCGCCAGTTGACGGTATTTGAGGTTCCACAGGGTTCACAATAGGCTTTAGCGTTCGAAGGTTTGCGGGAAGGATTAAGGGGTCATCGTAATAACAGGGGAAGCTGATTCCTGAATAACCTTCTCAGCAACACTGCCAATGAAATCCTCTTTCAGCTTTCCACCGCCATAGCTCATCATAACTATTAAATCTATATCCCCTTCGTTAGCAAATCCTACTATGCCCCTCCAAGCATTCTTGGCAACCTCTACGGAAGCCTCGATATTTTCTTTTATTTTTACCTTCCCCATACTCTCAACGATCTCTCTATAGGCAAACCCCCTCATCTGTTCGACTATTTCGGGCGGAAATGCATGCTCCCCAACCTCAACGATGTTGAGTAGATAAATCGTAGCGCCGAATACCTCTGATAACTCAACTGCGTAATTTAGATCTTTTGATAGCACGTGAGATAGGTCTGTGGGTACTAATATCCTTTTTATCTCCAAACTCTTCCCATCTCCCCTAGCGGTTAATACCGGTAGCGTAGAACTCCTAAGAACCTTTAGTGCAGTGCCTCCGAGGATAGACCTCTCAAATGCTCTTCCCTTCCCCAAAGCTATAAGGTCTACTTTCTCTCTATCAGCTACTTTTAGAATCTGCCTATAGGGAATGCCACTCGTTATTTCTATCTTAAAGTTTATTCCTTTTTCCTTGAAATCTTTCCCGATATCCTCAAGTACTTTCCTCTCTTTTGTAGTAGTTTCCTCAATCCATTTAGCAAATCTCTGCTTTTCATCTGGAGGAAACTTTTCTGCTACATCATAGTAATCAGGTATTACTAAAAGGCTTAATATTTGCGCCTTCAACTTTTTGGCCATAAGTTCTGCGTGCTTAAGTGCTTGGATTGAGTCTTTAGACCCATCAGAAGCCCATAGTATTTTATGAATCATAATAAGGCCTCCCTTCTGCTTTTATTATTTTCTTTAACCCGTTTTTAATTACAATCTATTTAAAACTTCTTTCTTTGTTTTATTGTTCGTTCTGCTTCAAGCCAATCGTCAATATCTCTGCCGTGTTGTTTTCCTCTTTTTTCGTGTATCTCATAAGCCTTCTTCTCAATCATTTCGTGAAGTGATTCTATCTCTTGCCCGGCTTTTTCTTTAGGTTTTTTTGGCACTTTCTCTCTTGCTTTTGCCATTATATACCTCCTTAGTCTAAACCCACAAGTATTTCTATCATGAGAATAGATATTATCTAACTAACTTGTGCAATCATTTCAGAATCTGCTCTTTTTACAAATTGCTTAAAATGAGCATAAGAGCAAGACTCTAAAAACAGGGAGCTTCGTTTGCAAAAGCCCCCATTTTATAAATGGTCTTATTTAACCTCTACTTTAATTTCTTTTGGCTTTGCTTCTTCAGCTTTCGGTAGGTGTATCTCGAGTATTCCATTCTTAAAACTCGCTTTTATTTTTTCTGCCTGCACTTTAGCTGGTAGATTCAACGATCTCGAAAAACTGCCATATGACCTTTCTGAGTAATAGTAGTCTTCCTCTTTTACCTCTTCTTCCTTCTTCATTTCACCCTTGATGGTAAGCATGTTGTCCGAGAGAGAGATACTTATATTCTCCTTTTCAACACCGGGAATCTCGGCCTTTACCACTATCTCATCCTTTTTGTCGAACATATCAACTGATGGAGAGATTTCTTCTAGTTCTCTAAGTCTTCTCAACCTGGGGAATTTTCTCCACATACGTGGCAGGAAAGGTTCTTCAAAAAAATCTTCAAACCACCTTTCAATTTCCTTTGGGGGTGACCATTTCATAAGTGCCATGATATTTACCTCCTATTTTTAGTCTTTACTTATTATTTATATGCAAATGCTATGCCAATTGTAAATAGATTAATTGAATAACGATAAAAGGAAGTTTAGGCTACATATCAAATTAAACACTGTGTCAGGTGTCAGGAAATTGGACAATGATTTAAATATGAGAAGGAATAAAAGTTAAAAATAAAAGCCGTAGATAAACATCTGAAAGTTTCTAAGCATTTCAAACGTAAATAGATGAACGGGGGTGCTGATAGAACCATTTTAATCTTTTAACCTATTTTATGGCTTAGTTGCCAGTATAGAACACGGAGCTTCATGTATTACCTTTTCTGCAACGCTCCCTAACATAAGCTTCTTTATGCCCTTTCGTCCGTGGGTATTCATAACTATAAGATCTGGTCTCTCGTCCTCTGCATACCGAATAATTCCTAGGTATGGGTTTATTGATTCAATTACCTTATGCTTAATTTTTACTTTATTACCCTCTTGAGAATATATTTCAGCAATTTTATTTTTAAGCTCATCATCGTGTAGCCCCCGAATCTCATTTAATATCTTTACAGGAAATTCATAAGGATATGACATAAGCTCTAATACATAGATCACAGAAATAATTCCATTAAATGCTTTGCCTAAAGAAATTGCGTATCTTAAAGCTGAATCGAATTTCTCAGATACATCAAACGGTACAAGTATCTTTTTTATCCTTGGCAGTGTTTTTTCTCTCCTGCTTTTTACTGCGAGTACGGGCAATTGAGATCTCTGTAGCACTTTAATAGTGTTACTGCCGATTAACATTCTACCCTTAAGCCCTAAACCTCGTTTCCCCATTATAATAAAGTCCGCTTTCTCTTCATTAGCAACTTCAATAATCTTTTCATGCGGTGCCCCGGATAAAACCTTAAATGAGAATTCTAATCCCTCCCTCTTAAGCTCCTCTTGAACACCTTCGAACACATTAAACCAATTAGCTTTGATTGAGGCGTCTTCAGCCAATCCTTCTATGTCTAATCTCTCACCAATAAGACCCCAGAACCTTTTATCAATGGACTTAATTACGTGAAGCCCTAAAATTTCTGAATTGAACGCTTTCGCGAGGACTTTAGCGTAGTTTAATGCTTCTTGAGCCTCTTTTGATCCATCCGTTGTCCAAAGTATCTTGTCTATTTTTACCATTTGTGTCCCTCGCTATTATAATGGAATAAATATTGTACTATGTCGTGCAATATGATAAACATCTCTAACTATAAAACAGAACAAGTTCAGGCTGAAAACCACATATCTTTTAGGTCCTTAGGTAATTGAGCAGCAACATCATCTGCCTCGCCCTTCGTGATTTGCTCTTTAAGAACCTTAAAAACAGTTTTAGCTACTATCTCTGCTATAACTATGCTTTCTAACCGCCCTTCCATCATAATCCTTTCTAAGAACTCATCCTTGTGAAACTTTATCACTCCTTTTTCCTCGACCTCTTCCCACATCTCCTTTATCCCCGATGGGAGTTGTGATTTCAAATCTCGGCTTTCGTCCTCGGTTAATCTGGCGCTCAGAAGGTGAAAAACTATTTTACAAAGCTCCTCGGCCCTTTCTCTTGTTCTGATGTTTGCGTACTGCTGAATCCTTTTTAAGAACTGACCCTTATCCATTTTATCCCTCCTAAACAAGAATTGGATTTTGTCTGCACATATATTAAGTCCAGCAATTTTTGTACCAAGTATTTAAACTTTGGGTTGACAAATACTTTTAATAGTAAGGTGCTGATATTTGGCTACGCTAAGTATTTAGAAAAAAGGAAGTAAGGAAAGATAGCCATAGCTCATTCCTTGCATATAACATGTTTATGAATGAAATGGCATAATATAGTTTTGTCATGGAACTTACTGAAAATGCGCTAAAGGTTCTCAGGACCCGTTACCTAATGAAGGATGAAAAGGGAAATGTCATAGAATCGCCTGAAGACATGTTCAGGCGTGTTGCCCGGAGCATAGCTAGAGTAGAAAAACATTATAATGAGGATGCTGATTACTGGCAGGAGAGTTTTTTTAATTTGATGACTTCGCTTAAGTTTCTTCCCAACTCTCCCGCCCTTATGAATGCTGGTAAATCAATGGGACAGCTCGCTGCATGCTTTGTCCTTCCGGTGGAGGACTCTATGAAGAGCATATTTGATACATTGAAGAATGCAGCATTGATACTCCAGAGCGGTGGTGGAACAGGTTTTTCCTTTTCAAGATTGAGGCCAAAGGCTGATATTGTGAGGTCAACTGGTGGAATTGCCAGTGGACCTGTTTCTTTTATGAGGATTTATAATATGGCTACTGACGTTATAAAACAGGGTGGTGCGAGACGAGGGGCAAACATGGGGATTCTGAGGATAGACCATCCTGATATACTCGAATTTATTCAGGTCAAACGAAATGAGAGGGAATTGAACAACTTTAATATTTCTGTTGCTGTGACTGACGCATTCATGGAGGTATTGAAAAGAGACCAAGAGTACGATCTCATCAATCCAAGGTCAGGAGAGGTTGTAGGGAGACTCAGAGCAAAAATTGTCTTTGATGAAATTGTTGAAAGTGCATGGGAGACAGGGGATCCTGGATTGATATTCGTGGAGAGGATTAATAGTGCTAATCCAACACCGCACCTAGGCCAGATTGAAAGCACAAACCCCTGTGGAGAGCAACCGCTTCTACCTTATGAGGCATGTATACTGGGTTCCATGAATCTCTCAAAGTATGTCAAAGATGGGGTTATAGATTACTATTCACTTGGCAGCGATATAAGGATAGCTATACGGTTTTTAGATGATTCGATTGACGCTAATATTTATCCCCTTCCTGAAATCGAGAGGATGCATAGGGGAAACAGGAAGATCGGGCTCGGTGTCATGGGTTGGGCTGATATGCTAATACTTTTGAGAATCCCTTATAACCATAGCAAGGCATTTGAGCTTGCAAGTAGGATAATGAAATTTATAAGTGGAAAATCAAGAGAGGCATCGGCTGAACTGGCTGAAAAACGGGGGGTCTTCCCGAATTTTAAAGGTTCAATTTATGACGCACCGGCTATGCCTAGGGTAAGAAACGCAACGACAACCACCATTGCACCCACTGGAACCCTTTCCCTAATTGCAGGCTGTTCAAGCGGTATTGAACCTCTATTTGCAATCGCCTATAAGAGGCTTGTTCTTGACACAGAATTGAATGAGATAAACCAATACTTTCTTGAAGTTGCCCAAAAAATGGGATTTTATACGGATGAAGTAATGAATAAGGTTATAAAGAGTGGGAATCTCAAAGGGATAAAGGAGATACCAAAGGATATTAGAAGGCTATTTAAAACAGCACTCGAAATCCCTCCCGAAGACCATATTGAGATGCAAATAGCGTTTCAGGAATATACAGACAATGCAGTGTCAAAGACGATTAACCTTCCAAATAGAGCAAAAAAAGAGAGCGTTGCAAAGGCTCTTTTACTGGCATATGAAAAGGGTCTTAAGGGTATAACAATCTTTCGATACGGCGCAAAAAGAGGAACGCTGGTCAAATTTGCTGATTCTGACTAAGGTCTTAAAGAGTAAATATATTCGGCTCTTTACTAACACCATTCGGAATATTCATCATTAAAAAATGTTTGATTCTCAACCTGAATCTTTAGGCTTCAATTTCGAAATCATCTACTCTTTTTCATATGTATAATCAATCACTGTTGGATTAACCAATCGCTCGAAGTCTGCATATTGCATGCGAATAGCTTCAGTGTGACTCCCTGCGTTGAAAACAATTTCCTTGTCTTCTTTTAGTGGTTGTGCAACATAGACAGGCAGACCATATAAATTACCAAAGGGTGGCATAGCACCAACCTCACAGTCGGGAAAGAGGTTTTGAAACTCTTTTTCAGAGGCTAGCGTAACCTCTTTGATCCCAGTGGCAACTTTAAACCTCTCGAAATCAATCTTCTGCGGAGCTGGTATAACTGCCATTGCAAATCGGCCATCGATTTTAAGGATAACAACCTTAGCCATTTCCTTTCCCGGAACATGCATAATAGCAGCCAGTTCCTGAGCGGTGTATCCTTTTGAGTGGGTAATTAACGTGTATTTGATATTGTTCTGATCCAGATAATCTCTTAATTTCGCTGAAACAGACATTTTCTTGCCCTCCTTTATAGGAGATAAACCTTTAGAATAATCTCTATAACTATAACATAGCTGTTATATTGATAGGTATTTGCTTCGAAAACACTGCTACTTATAACCTAGGGCCTTCCCTCTCAATTATACTAGCCACATCAGCCATTTCTTTACCTAACAGATAAATAATATCGTCAAGTGTCATAATACCTTTTAAGTTCCCCCTAGCATCTACAATAGGGAACCTCCTTATACCCTTTCCCTTCACCTGTTCGAGGGCTTCAAATAGACCCATGCCCTCTTTTAATGTTACAATCTCTTTA
>Ga0209108_10001163_pt1 | contig 15164 bp, 9 predicted proteins | sample Rifsed10ft1_FD_184003 | JGI IMG/M metagenome (GOLD analysis project Ga0209108, IMG submission 184003) | Soil microbial communities from Rifle, Colorado, USA - sediment 10ft 1 (version 2) | ecosystem: Environmental > Terrestrial > Deep subsurface > Rock core/Sediment | place: Rifle, Colorado...
TATTTTCTTTTAATTTCTTCTCACCGATTACAATCTGAATCGGCATTCCTATCAAATCTGCATCATTAAATTTAAAGCCGGCAGCAGCATCTCTATCATCAAAAAGAACTTTAATTCCATTTTGCTGAAGCTCATTGTAAATTTTTTCTGATGTCTCAGCTACTAATTCATTCTTCATGTTCAATGCAATTAAATGAACATCGAATGGAGCAAGAGGTTTTTCCCAGATAATTCCTTTATCATCATGATGCTGTTCTATAAAGCATGCCATTATGCGGTCGACTCCGATTCCATAGCTTCCCATAATGATAGGATGTTCTTCCCCTTTCTCATCAATAAATTTTGCACCCATCGCCTCTGAATATTTGGTGCCGAGTTTAAATATATGTCCAAGCTCGATTGCACTGAATACTTCAAGGTCCTTACCGCAATTAGGACAACCTTCGCCCGACTTAACAATTCTTAAATCTTGGTACTCAACATTTTTTATATCACGTAAAAAATCTATTCCGCCAATGTGATAATCATTTTTATTTGCACCGCTGAACATGTTGTTTACATTTTTCAAACGATTATCAGCGATTATCTTTCCGTCAAATCCAACGGGACCAATTGAACCGGCATCGGCTCCCGTAATTTCTTTAAGCTCATCAGGATGAGCAGGACGAACATTGCCTCCCAATCCGCCTAAGGCGGACTCAAGTTTAGTTTCATTCACTTCGTCATTGCCAAGCATTAAAATTAAAACTGCTTCGCCATTGTAAATATAAATTCGTGACTTAGCGCATTGAGTTTCATCAATTTTTAGAAAAGCACAAAGCTCATCAATGCTTTTTACATTTGGTGTGGAGATTTCATAAATACTCTTGCTTTTAGCATCCCGCTTTACTCCTTCAACTCTTGAAGCTGCCACTTCTACATTTGCAGCATAACCGCATGACTCGCAATAAGCAACAGTATCTTCGCCTGCTTCAGATTTCACCATGAACTCTTCCGAACCTGTTCCACCCATTGCACCGCTTGATGCACCAACTATAAAATATTTTAATCCGCATCTGTCAAAAATTTTTCTATAAGCTTTATCGTGAAGATCGTAAGATTTATCCAATGCTTCCCAGCTTGTATCAAACGAATAAGAATCCTTCATTAAAAATTGTCTGCCGCGTATAACACCGCTTCTCGGTCTGGGTTCATTTCTAAATTTGGTTTGAATCTGATACCAGATTTGCGGCATGTCTTTATATGATTTAACTACATTACGGGCATGATACGTCATTATCTCTTCATGAGTTGGAGCTAGAACATAATCACGATTCTTAATATGAAAAAGAATATCACCGAAAGCTTCAACTCTTCCGGTTTCTTCCCAAATTTCTTTTGGATTTAATGCGGGCAGATGAAATTCCTGTCCTCCGATTGCATCCATTTCTTCACGGATTATTTCCGATATCTTTTTTATTACGATATATCCCAGCGGTAAAAAAGAATAAATTCCTGCTGAAATCATACGTATCATTCCGGCGCGAAGCATAAGAATATGACTGGTTACAACTGCATCATTTGGAACTTCCTTTAAAGTTGGAACGAAGTACTTGCTTAATTTCATATTAATTCTTCTGATTAATTTGGTTTGAATGTTGCTAAATGAGGTGCTAAAATAAAGATTTGGAGATGGTTATCAAAATAAAAACGATTTTCGTTATTGCTTAACTTTTTCAACTAAATAAATCCTATCATTTCTTCTAACTAAGGAAGGAATCTGGAGAGTAATTTCATCAGATTTTTTTGCAATAGATTTTTTTTCATCATTCACTTTCATATTTCCAATTTCAATTTCGAGAACACCCGTGTTCTCACCGATAATCAAAATCTTATCTCCCACTTTAATCAAACCGGTTTCTAAAAGAATGTGTGCAACTTTAGGTTCTTTGAAATAGTTGAGAACTTTTCCAACAAAAACTTTTCGAGTAGTGGCTTTGCTGCCGTAAATATCGGCATATTCTTCAGAGCTTGGTACATCAAAGTAAAATCCAGAAGAAAATCCGCGGTTGTAAACTGTTTCTAATTCAGCCAGAAATTCTTTCTTTTTCTCAGCAGTTAATTCTCCTTCGTAATAAAGATCAATAGCCCGTCTGTAAACTGAAACAGTTGTCGCAACATATTCGGGACTTCTCTTCCTACCCTCAATCTTAAATGAATCAATTCCGGCTTCAATCAACTTATCAATAAACTCGATGGTGCATAGATCATTTGGCGACAGTACGTAATCTTCACCGACAATCATAGATTTATCAATACTAGGATCATATACTTCAAATTCTCTTCTGCATGGCTGGATGCATTCACCACGATTTGCACTTTTACCAAAAAGATGATGGCTTAAAAAACATCTGCCGCTAACGGAAATACACATAGCTCCATGAATGAATGCTTCCAATTCAAGTTTTGTTTTCTTCCGTATTTTTTTGATTTCTTCGAGCGAGCATTCTCTTGCCAAAACAATTCTAACTGCACCAAGTGATTTGAAGAATTCAGCACTGAGAGAATTTGAGATAGATGCTTGAGTTGAAATACAAAATGGCATTTTTTTCTTTTTGCATAATTGAGCTACCGCAAAATCCCAACATATAACTCTATCAATTCCGGATTTTTTTGCACAATCAATAATTTTCTTTAACTCTTTAATTTCTTCTTCATAAACAATTGTGTTAAGAGTTAAATAGGATTTTACTTTATGTTTTTTACAAAAGCGGGAAATCTTCGGAAGGTCCTTTAGCGTAAAGTTCTGGGCTTTAATTCGCATGTTCAACTTATCAACCCCGAAGTAAATTGCATCGGCACCGGCACTGACTGCGGTGATAAGCATTGTCCAATCACCGGCCGGAGCCATGAGTTCAGGGGGAAGGTGAATTGGTTGTCGGGAGTCGGGCAGAAATGATTTATTAATGCTATAACTTTTTGAAATCATTAATCAACTGTTTTTCTTAAGATAATTTATATATGCACTAAGCTTGGGAGTAAGTATATCGCTAATCGCCGACAATTCTTGGTATTTAGAATCGGATAGAATTTTCAATCGATGCGTTTTATTTATCCAATGATTTGTTTCATAAAGTGATCCTCTGGAAATCTTAGCAAACCGTGCCCTATCTGGATTACTTCCTCTACCGTAACCTTCTGCAGGATTTGATCCTATACTACTGCTTGAATCAATGACTTGCACACCAAAGGTAATTTTTTCAGTCGCATTCCATTTAATTACTATTTCCCAAATTCTATCACTAATCTTTTCGGCTAATTGATAAATTTCTAAATCTTCATACTTAGCTCTTTTCATTTTAACCACCTTATTATCAATAGTTTTGAAATTCTATCAACGGCTCCCTTTTTCCAACCACCAACTTCCCACTTCCAATTCCCAGTTTACTAAGCTTTTTCTTCCCACACTTGTGCGATCTCAACAATCACTCTCACCGCCATTTCCATATCTTGAACGGAAACCCACTCTGTTTTTGAGTGAAAGCTATGTTCGCCGGCAAAAATGTTTGGAGTTGGTAATCCCATAAAAGACAATCTCGATCCATCCGTTCCGCCTCGAATAGGATTCATGATTGGTTTGATATTCAACCGCTTCATCGCTTCGATCGCATTTGCTTCAACTTGAGGATGTTTTTTTAAAACTTCTCTCATGTTGCGGTATTGTTCAGTAACTGTAAATTCCATCTTAGCACCAGGATATTTCTTTACGGTCTTTTGGGCTAACTTCTTCAACAATGATTCATACTTCTTAAGCTTTGGAGTTTGAAAATCGCGAATAATCATTTTTAAAGTACTTAACTCTTCATTCCCGTTTATTGAAACAGGATGAACATATCCTTCTCTCTTTTCAGTTGTTTCTGGTGATAACGTTTTTTTTGGAAGAGATTCAATGAAGGCAGCAGCAATTTTCATTGAGTTGATCATTATGCCTTTTGCATAACCGGGATGAATATTTTTTCCACGAAATTTAATTGTCACAGAGTCCGCACTAAATGTTTCAGTTTCAACTTCCCCTCTGCTTTGACCATCTATCGTATACGCGTAGCTGGCACCAAATTTTTTCACATCGAATTTTTCTGTACCACGTCCTACTTCTTCATCCGGCGTAAAACAAATTTTGATATCTCCATGCTTAACTCCAGGGTGACCAATCAAATAATTTACCGCATCAATAATTTCTGCTACACCACACTTATTATCTGCGCCAAGTAAAGTTGACCCATCTGAGGTGATAATATCATATCCTTTCATATTTTTTAGATCGGAATTTTCTTTTGCTCTAATCACCTGATTATCTTTAGGAAGCTTGATATCTCCACCCTTATAATTTTTATGAATCATAGTAATTACATTAGCACCACTTACAGCAGGGGAAGTATCAACATGTGCAATTAATCCTATCGGGACAACATTTTTATTTGAGTTTGAAGGAAGAGTTGCCATAACATATCCCCATTCATCCATGTAAGCATCAGCTAATCCCAATTGTTTTAGTTCTTCAACCAACAATCTAGATAGATTTTTTTGCTTTTCTGAACTTGGAAACGAAGTGGCTTCTTCATCGGATTGAGTATCGTATTTAACGTATTGTAAGAAGCGATCAACACATGTGAATTTATAATTTTGATCAAACATTTTAACCTCCAATAATTGATTTTTTGTTGCTCTAACCTATCTAAAAAGGTTTTTAGTATCAAGAAGAATATCTGAAAAAAGTCTCTATATCTGAAGTCGAAAGTAATTCGTCGTTACGATTCATGATACAATTATACTTTTGTTAATCTATTGAACTAAAGTTGACCGCCTGTTCTTAAAAACCGTTGAAACGGTTCATAATCCTTTAAATTTTCCCATTCTCAGCGGGATTAATCCCGCTGAGAACTATATACAAAACATAATTTAGTAACCGTTTTACCTGTACGCCTATGGTGTAACAGTTTTGTTTTTAAGCAGTCAATTTGAGTTATCGAACTAAAATTAAGGTAGAATGAAAAAGCAGTTAAACACAACAAAATATAATTTGAATTAACCTGAAGTAAAGCATTTATCACTATTTCAAGTTATTTTAGTTGCACAAAATTTACTAATCCAGGATTATCAAAACGAAAGAAAAGATGAGAGCACAAATCTATAAGTGGAGATTGAGACGGTATGATTGATTGTTCATTAATAATTTCTTTCTATAATAGAATTGATTATCTCAAATTAGTGCTTGCAGGACTCGAGCGACAAACGTTTCGCAATTTCGAGATAATATTGGCTGATGATGGATCGAACCAAAATGTCATCAGCGAAATTGAATCTTTATCTAAACAAATTTCATTTCCTTTCATTCATGTTTGGCAGGAAGATAAAGGATTTAGAAAAAATAGTATCCTTAATTCTGCAATCCGGGTTTCCTCTGCCGACTACTTAATTTTTATTGATGGTGATTGTATTCCGCACCGTAATTTTATTAATGAACATTATAAAAATCGTTCATCGGGACAATGCTTAACTGGAAGAAGAGTAAACCTTTCCAAGCAGATAACCAATAAGCTGACATATTCATCAGTGAAGGAAGGATTTTTAGAAAATAATATGGTTTCATTAATTATGGATGGATTGATTGGTAGGTCAACATATGTAGAGAAAGGAATTTATTTAGAGAATAAGGTTTTAAGAAAGTATTTTAATAAAAAGAAGCGGGGCTTACTTGGATGCAATCTTTCAATTCATAAAGCAGATATTAAAAAAATAAATGGTTTTGATGAAAGATATCAAGCCCCTTCAATAGGTGAAGACAGCGATGTTCAATTTAGATTGGAATTATTAGGCATAAAGATTGAAACTCTGAATAATATTGCAATTCAGTATCATCTTTATCATGAGTTGCAGAAGAGACCGGAGAAAAACTTAGAGTTGTTTGCTCAGGTAAGGAAATCAGCGCAACATTTTACTCCTTATGGATTGAATAAATATTTTTGAAATTTCCGATAGATTTGAAAAATTGCTTGGGTTTTATTATTAACTTACTCAAGTAGATCGTCTATGAATAAAAACCGTTACACTTTCGGTGCACAGATAAAACGGTTGTTATTTTAGGTTTTTGTATTCGGTTCTGCATGGGATTAATCCCATGGAGAATGGGTAAAACAGTATTGTATGAACTGTTTCTCTAAAGGGGTCGAGACTGCGTAAAAATAGGTAGTCGCAACCTTTATGGTTGCGAAAATTTGATAAAAGCGCAGACGTAAAGTCTGCGACTACCAAAAAACGATAATTATCGCACAGCCTCAGTCCTCTGTACAATGGTTTATAAAGATAAGTGATCAACTTGAGTTAAGTTACTTATTTGGTCAAAACATTAAACAAAACTTTTATCGTTTTCAATTTCTAATTGAAGTATAATTTACCTTATATTAAAAATCCTCTTAGGGTTATCTCCTTACTTTTTCTGGTAGGAATATTTTGTTCAAACGCAGTTTTGCAAATTGCTACTGGATTATTTCTTCCTCTCATAATATACTTTTCGCTAAAGAAGTTATTTGAGAATAAATTATTTACAATTGAAAAACTGATTCTTGCTTTATTCTTTTCGGGAATCGTTTCAATTTTCATTTCACCAATTCCATCAATAGCATTTAAGAATATAATCCGTCATTCAATATTATTAACAATTATTCCACTTACATACATAGCTGAGAAGGATGAACTTGTTACGGTTGAACTCTTTGGAAAAATATTCACGGTATCTGCTTTGGTAACAGCTGCTTTAGGAATATTCCGATTTCTTAATGGAGCAGAAAGAGCATTCGGATTTTTTGCGGGATATTATACTTTAGCAAGTCTTTTGGCATTCAGTATTCCAATTACCTTTGCACATATTTTTTATTCGAATAATTTCTGGAAGTATTTCACTTATATTTCTGTTGTTGTTCAAGCCATTGCGTTGTGGCTTACGTTTACAAGAAGCGCTCTTTTAGGAATTATATTTGGTTCGTTAGCGATTTTATGCTATTTACTTTTTCAATGGAAGATTTCAAGGAAATCCAAAAAGAAAATTTTATTAACATCAATGTTAATTTTATTTGTCATTACAATTTTACTTTTCACTTCTTCCGATGCAAGATTTAATCCGTTGATGATTTTCAGTAATCCGGATATTTCAAGCGGCAGAACAGAAATATATTTTGATGCATATAAAACTTTTACTTCTGACCTTAAAATCGGATGGGAAAATATTTTCTTTGGACATGGCTTGAACAGCAGAGTTATACTTTTTCCAAATTCTCTCTATACGAGCTGGGAATCGGAATACATTGAATCATTTATGACACAGGGATTGATTGGACTTTTACTTGTTATTTTGATTTATTACCAATTCTTCAAAAATTTATCAAATCTCTTATCTAAAAGTAGTAATTCCGATTACAGAATTTTTTCATTAGGTATAACCATAAGCGGAATTTCTTTCTGGATCATTTCTTTCTTCTCATCACAGTTAGTTGGACAAAACAGCAGCGCTTACTTTGTTGTACTTTATTCGCTGATGTTGGTTATTGATAAAGTTTCTAAAAAAGATGAAGTCCATTCTCAAATTAATTAATCAATTCTAATTATCACCACTCTTCTATTCTTAGCCATACCTTCAGAAGTAAGGTTATCGGCTATTGGATAATCTTTTCCTAAACCAACAACAACAAACCTGTCCGAGCTAATGCCTCTCGATACAAAATATCTTAGAACAGATTCTGCTCTTTCTTGTGATATTTTTTTGTTTGCCCAATCAGGTCCCTTGGCATCCGTATGACCTTCGATTCTCCAATGAGAAGTTGGATTCTCAATCATTACTTTAACAAGTTTATCCAGATCAGGATAAGCCGCAGGCAAAAGTGACGACTGCCCGAATGCAAATGTTGCACCCGAGCTCAAAACTATTTCTTTAACTTGAACTTCTTCTTTCATTTCACATCCATTCTCATCCACTTTTTTTCCTAAAGGAGTATTGGGACATATGTCTTTGGAATCAATAACCCCATCTCCATCAGAATCCATTGAACAGCCGTTTTTATCAACAGAAATTCCCTTAGGAGTATTTGGACATTCATCCATAAAATCCGGAACTCCATCACCGTCGGAATCTGTTGGACAGCCAAATTTATCTACGGGAATATCTTTCGGAGTGTTTGCACACAAGTCTAAATAATCCGGTACCCCGTCTTTATCACCATCGAATGGACAGCCATTTTCATCAACTAATACTCTTGACGGTGTATCTGGGCATTTATCTAAATAATCCGGAACTCCATCCCGGTCTCCATCAACAGGACAACCATAATCATCTACTTTAATTCCTCGCGGAGTTCCCGAACACAAATCTTTAGAATCCAATACTCCATCTTCGTCTTCATCTTTTTCACTGAAGAATGAGTAAGAAAAACCAGCACCAATTGAATAGAATAAATCCGTACTAATTCCGGTAGCATAATCATCTAAATAATCGTTGGGACTAACGTGAGCCGCTCCGTTTATATTAAAACTGAAATCATCTGTGATCAAAAACCTGAATCCGAGTTCCGCATTATAATTAATTTCTTCTTTCTTGTAAACGCCATCTCTATTATTGGGCAGCTTTTCTTGTCCCGAACCACGTGGATCAAACCAAAGATAAGATGCCCCGCCAAAGAAGTAAGGAAATACACTCTTACTCAAAGAATAAATAAACACGATGCCGCCGCCTAAATATTTAATTGTAGTTCTATATTGATCAGGACGTTGCTCTTCATCTTTGCCTGAAATGAATCCTGAGCCGCCAAATGCTCTTAATCCAAATGATGTTCTTGATTCGGAAGGAAGAAAATATTCTAACGAAGCTTTACCGAGATAATCAAACGTATTACCAGAATAATCGGTTTGTTCCCACGTTACAGCACCTTCAATAGTTAGCACCAGCGTGTTGGAATATGCATGATAATAAACTCCGCGAATCGGTTGGGGTAGTACTATTGCATTCACGCATACAATAATTATTAGAGAGAAATAAACCTTCATTCAAGTCCTCTTATTTTTTCTGGAATGAAATTTACGCTTAATTGTGGTTTTAGGAAAGGGTTGTAAAAGTGAGACTCACTTTCATAGTGAGTCTCACTTGATGTAGAAATTATTTAACGAGCATCATCTTTCTTGTGATAATTGTATTATTCAAGTTCAACGATAAGAGATATACTCCTGAACTAAGATTGGTCCCCTCAAATTCAATTTCGTAATATCCCGGCTCTTTCTGTTCATTTACCAGCGTTGCCACTTCATTACCAAGTATATCATAAATTTTTAATTGTACGAACTTCATTAATGAAGTTCCTACGGATGGAATTGTAAATCTTATTTTTGTGCTTGGATTAAATGGATTCGGATAATTCTGATAAAGCTGAATTTCATTCGGGAGTAAATTCTCACCACCAATAGATGAAACGAAAATTGGAATGTTTACTCCATCAATAATGGTATTTGATGGCGATATTTGTAAATCCGTGCTGACTCCATCATTAAAACCGATTTTCTGCGCAAACAATTTATAGTTTCCATAGGGAAGATCCGCAATTCTAAATTGACTGCTGTCCTTCAAGAATCCATAGTTGTACCACAAATTATAATCTGTTGATTTTGCAAGCACCATAACATCGGAAAGATTAACTAATTGTGAATTTACTGTAACCGTACCATTTATTCTGCCGCCTCCAACTGATGAATCTCTAGGCATTAAAATGTTCACATTTGATAATGAACCGTTTATGTAAATCGAATCTGCCTGCTGCCAAAAAACTGCCGGCTTGTTCGCATAATTATAAAATGATGGTATGTAATAATCAGAAAATGCTTGAACAAAATAATTTCCTGGCACAATAATATTTTGAATATTGTAGGAACCGTCCGGTTTAATGAAAGCGGTATAGATTCCATTTTGAAGAATTTTATTATTTACATCCAAAGAAATTTTATTTGGTGTATGTGTTCCGGTTCTGACTATAATTACGCCTTTTTTTACAGTTGCAAGGGAAATAGAATCAGTTATAATTCCAGAAATAGATTTACCCGTGAATGACATTTTATCAATCTGAAGATTGATTGTCTTTGTTGAATCTTTCTGAAGTGAGATTAAATCCGCATTAAATGGATCGAATTGATTGTCATAGAAAGACACATAGTAGGAATCTTTTTCAACAGCAACTGCGTAAAGACCCGGAGGAAGATTTGTATTATAAAATCCATTATGATTGGCAAATACGGATTTAATGATATAATTATTGTTATAAAAGAAATAAACCCGCGCGCTATCTACAGGAGTTCCACTGTCAGTTATTTGTCCCTTTAAATAACTCACACTATAATCATCATCATAATATTTTATTTTCAGTTTCAATTTTTCTAGAGGTTTTGTTCCGTTGCTGTAAATAAAAAGCGTATCAGAGGTATCAGATGCCGGTACAAAAGCAAAACTCTCCAAAATGCAATCCATCTTGATAGTATCATTTGGCTGAAGCAGAACCGGATAATCCCACGACTTATTAAACCTTAGGTAATAATAATAATTTCTGTAAACGAGAGAATCTATTCTTAAAGCAGCATCCCCGGTATTAATGAACAATACATTTTTATTTCGATGAAACACATCTTCAAATTCAATATTATCAGGGGATAATGTTAAACGCGGCTGCGCTAAAAGTACAATAGAATTGAATACAAGTAAGATTAATGTAAATTTAAATATCATTTTTTGAATAAATCTAGTTTGTTCAAATTAATAGTGTTATTAACTAACTATAAGTGACATCAGAATTGGATTTTCAAAAACTAAATTATATGAATTTTACTCAGAAGGAGCTTAACGAACTCTTTACTGATGCTAAAAATGGAAATTCCAAAGCTTTCGATTCACTTTCAGGTCATGTGAGACATATTTCCTACAGTTATTTCCTTTCTAAATATAGGCAAGGGAGAATAATAAATAAAGAAGACGTTGATGATCTTTCCAATAATGTCTATCTAAGCTTTGCTGAGCAATATCATAAGATTGAGAATTTAGAATTTTGGCTGCGACGAGTACTATTTCTCAACTTCATTAACTGGCACAAAAAAAATACACAGTATAGAAATATAGAGTTGGAGGAAGCTCATTACATTAGTCAGGAAGGAATAACGCCTGCGGAGACACTCGATGCCGAAAGAATTTTATCTATTGTGGATACTTTAAGTGAAGAAAAACAAAAAATAATTAAAATGAGATTTTGGGAGGATCTTAAGTTTTCCGAAATTGCAGAAAATCTTAATAAAACAGAAGACGCTGTTAAGAAGATGTTCTACCGAACAATTGAAGAGCTGAAAAGTAAGTTATAATTTTGTCACTTTAAGGATAATATTTATACTATAACGATGATAATAAAGACAATACAATGAAAAATTTTGACAAAATAATTGAACTTCTCGAAAAAAATAATCTGACCGAAGAGGAAAATAATTCGCTCAACAAGCTTTTAAAAGAAGATGCTGAAGCGAATGAATTCTATAATTCCTATAAAAAATTGGGAAGTGCTTTCCTTACTTCAAGACATTTAACAATTGATGAACTTGCTGATTATGTTCTTATAAAAAATGGACTTGAGCCTGAGAAAAAAGAAAGCACTAAAAATATTCCCCTTTTTGAAGCACATATCAGAAGATGCGAAAAATGCGCGAAGGAAATGGAATTTTTTAATAAGGAATATTCGGATGTTGAAGACGTTGTAGGCGCTCAGTTTGATGCTAGTGAAGAAGCTAAATCAAAAATATCAGGTTCAAATATAATACCCGTTCCCAAATTTAGCTTGTACCGCTATGCCTTAATTGGAATATCAGTAATAGCTGTGCTATTTTTTTCACTCATGGTCATCTCGAACCTTTCAACCTCAAAATACTATAAGCTTGGAACAATAGGCGATTCATCCGATATATCAATTTCTCGCGGCAGAACTACAAATGATTTCGAGTTAAGTATAAAAGCTCTTGAAGAAAAAAATTACCAGGCAGCCATAGATTACTTAAAAAATGAAATCGAGCTAAATAAAAATGACGAGACAATTTTTTATTCTTATTACATCTTAGGTTTGACTTACTTAGAAACAGCAGAGAAAAATTTGCTCGGTATGTTTCCTAAATTCGATAAATCATCTGCAGAAGCCGCATTAGCAAATTTTAAGAAAACAGTTGAACTTAATACTTCTGGTAAATTTAAGAACGTGAATTTAGACGCATACTTTTATGCAGCTAAGGCATCGCTCATGCTTGAAAATCCAAAATCTGCAAAGGAGTACTTGAATATTGTAGTTAAAGAAAAAGGCAGTAAAATGAATGAGGCCGGACAGATTCTTAACGAATTGAAATGATTTATTTCAAATGATTCTAAGAAGAGTACTCATATTATTTCTAGTTTTATTTTATTCATCGTTTGCTGTAATCCATTTAACAGATACTGCCACAAAACGCACAAACGAAATCAAACCATCCCAAATAATAAATCTTGATTCTCTCCGTACTTTGATTTCTGCTAATGGCTGGAATTCCAACTTCGTAGAACTATATCAATATTCTCTTTTAAATTTTCCTGTCGATTTAAAATTCGAATCAGAAAAAATAAAAGAACTACCGGGTTCTTTTGAAAAACTATTTCTTCAGGCGGTTATCTTAAAACGTAATGGAAATTTTAAGGACATGTTTGATTCTCTTTTGGTGGGATTCGATCAGCATCCTAATTACTTTCCTTACTTTGACGAGCTTATATTTTCAGTAAAAGCGACAGGACAGTCATCTTTCCTAGAAAATCTTTTAGAGAACACTAATAAAATTGGAGAAGTTCAGCTTGCTTATTTGTCCGGCTTGCTTCATTCTTCCAATGCTGAACAGGAAGACGCACTTAAGTTTTTTCTAAAAGCTGATTCACTTGAGACAAATAATAAAAATATTCTCTTTAATCTTTCTCAGGTTTATAAAAGTCTCGGCAACTATAAAAAATCCAGCGAAGTAGTGGATAAGTTAAAAAAGCTTTATGCCGATGATCTTATTCTCAAACCAAAGCTGCTGCTTACCGAAGGAACATTATCTTATTTATCCAACAATTTCAAAAATGCGGAGGGGCTTTATAAGAAAGCTCTTGATGCTGCTGTAAAAACCGGCGATCAGATTTCTAAATCGAAAGCACTAACAGACTTAGGTATTTGTGCAGACAACGATGGCAATATTGAGAAAGCGAGAAAATTTTTTAAGGAGGGAATCAGTACAGCAAGGGATGTAAACGACATTGAGTCGTTAGCATTTGCTAATTCGGAATTAGGTGTTTCTTATACTTTTACAAACGAGCTTGTAGATGCAAAGAAGCGTTACATTTCCGGATACGATCTTTATAAAAAATTAGGAAACTCAATCCGGCTCGCACTGCTCTCAAACAACCTCGGCAAGCTTTACATGAATTTTTTCGATTATAAATCCGCCTTAAAATATTATGAAGAAGGAATTCAGTTCGCAGGAGATGACAAACGAGCAGAAGCTTTGAATCTTATCGGATTAGCAGACGTCTATGCGAATCTATCTAATTATTCAAAAGCGCTTAAGTATTACCGCGAAGCACAAAAGATCTCTGCCGAAATAAAAGAAATAGCTCTTAACACAGAGATTAGTACCGGATTAGGTGCTCTGAATTTCAATCTGGATAAATTTTCAAATGCATCTTTTTATTATCAATATGCACTTGAGCTTCAAACCAATTCCGAAAATCCTTATTTGGCAGCTGATATTTATCATAAACTTGGATTGACATATTTCAGAATGGACAGTTTATCTGCTGCAGAAAAATATTTCAAGCGTTCAATTGAATTATCTTCATTATCAAAAAATGAATATGCTGCGGCACTTTCCTACGGCGATCTTGCCGATTTATACATAAGCAAAAGAGATTTTAATAATGCATCGGCTTTTTTATCTAAAGCAAAATCCATTGCACGGAAAAACCAGTGGGATCATTTGATAGCAGAAGAAGAAATTCTTGAAGGAAATATTAATGTAGATGAAAAAAGATTTGAACCAGCAAAACAGAATTTTCAGAATGCTTTAAAGACAGCACAGAACTTGAATGATTTTAATCTTCAAATACTTAGTTACTACTCGTTGGGAAAACTATTTCAAAAAAACGGTTTTACAGAAGCTGCAGAATCGTTTTACAAATCCGGAATTTCTCTTATTGAAAATGTTTCCCGTCCTTTATTTGAAAATAGTGAGGTTCAGATTTCCTATTTCGATGCTAAAAGAGATTTGTATGACTCGTATGCACAAATACTGCTCGAACAAAAAAAATATGAGGATGCATTTCTGATAATAGACAAATCGCGTTCCCGAAACACAATGCAGAATCTACTAAATCTTAAACTTTCGACTTTCACAGATGATAATAAAACGATAGAACAGCTTTATGAATTGGACTGGATGATAAACTCAGGAATTTACAGTCTTGCAGAAATTGACTCACTTAGGTACTTATTCTCAGCACTCAAAAGTAATCTGACAGAAAAATATCCTGATCTGAAACCTATTATCGCTTCCGAACACAATAACCGAGTATCTTATTTTCAAAAATTTCTTGCTGATAAAGAAAACTTTCTTTCAATCTATTTAACGGAAAACAAATCATTTTTATTTTTAATAACTAAAAATAACTTTCAAACTTTTGAACTTGCAGCTAACAAAGAAGAAATTGTTGGACTTGTATCAAAAGTATCGCCGCACTTCGACCAAGAATCCAACACACGATATTTTTTTAACAAAGATCTTTTCGCTTTTGACTCAAAATCCGCTTATGAGCTTTTCTCTAAAACATTAAAGCCTGTTTTGGCAAAGATACCATCAAATGAAAAGTTGATAATATCTCCATCTAAAGAATTATTAATATTTCCATTCGAGTTTCTGGTAACGAATTACGAACCTAACGAAAGCAATTACAATTATTCAAATAAAAAATTTCTAATTGCTGATTATGCGGTTTCATACTCACCTTCTGCTTCTGTGTACGCGGAGGAAGTTCAAAACAAATTGACTAACAATGATAAGGTTTTGATTGTCGG
>Ga0209108_10001168_pt1 | contig 15140 bp, 10 predicted proteins | sample Rifsed10ft1_FD_184003 | JGI IMG/M metagenome (GOLD analysis project Ga0209108, IMG submission 184003) | Soil microbial communities from Rifle, Colorado, USA - sediment 10ft 1 (version 2) | ecosystem: Environmental > Terrestrial > Deep subsurface > Rock core/Sediment | place: Rifle, Colorado...
TGCCGTATGACGGCCAGCGCTTGCACGGAAAAAGCTTCATTGAGTTCGTAGAGATCCACCCCATCGCGGTCCCAGCCGGTTTTCTGGAGCAGCTTCTCCACCGCTTCGACCGGCGCCATCATCACCCACTTGGGCTCGATGCCGCTGACCGCCTGGGCAACAATACGGGCCATCGGCTGCTTGCCCAGTTTTGCCGCGAGCCGCTCGCTCGTGACCACCAGAGCCGCCGCGCCGTCGTTCACCCCCGGCGCGTTGCCGGCCGTGACGGTGCCGTCCTTCTTGAAAGCCGGCTTCAACTTGCGCAGGGTTTCCACGGAAGCATCCTCGCGCGGACCTTCGTCCGTCTTGAAGACAACCGGCTCGCCTTTCCTCTGCGGAACTTCGACGGGGAGGATCTGCGCTTCAAAGCGGCAGGCTTTGATCGCCGCCAGCGCTTTGCGATGGCTGTTGACGGCAAACTCGTCTTGCTCCTCGCGGCTGATTCGGTACTTTTCGGCGACGAATTCGCCCGTCATGCCCATGTGAATGTTTTCGTAGGCGTCCCACAACCCATCTTGGATCATCGAGTCGAGAATTTCGCCGTGGCCGAGCCGATAACCCTCGCGGGCTTTGGGGAGCAAGTAGGGACAGTTCGACATGGACTCCATGCCGCCGGCGACAACGATTTCCCATTCGCCGGTTTGAATCGCCTGTGCCGCCAACCCCACCGCTTTCAGGCCGGAACCGCAGACTTTGTTGATGGTCATGGCCGCCACCTTGGCCGGGAGGCCCGCCCGAATGGCCGCCTGCCGGGCCGGGTTCTGACCAAGCCCGGCGGGCACCACGTTCCCCATGATCACTTCGTCCACCTGTTCGGGCGCAATGCCGGCTCGCTGGACGGCCTCCTTCACCACCCGCGCTCCCAGTTCTGTCGCCGGGAGCGGCGAAAGTGCGCCTTGAAACTTGCCGATGGCCGTGCGAACCGCGGAAAGAATAACTGGTGCTTCCATCGTGCACCTCGCAAAATAGCTCTGCTTCGATTATAGGTTGAGCACCGGGCAAGTCAAGGTGGCTCCGGAAAAGCCCAGCCACACGCTCAGGGCAAGGTGTATATTTTAAAGGCGGAGAAACCGAAATTGAGTCAACCGCTTGAACTCAACCCGGCGCAACTGGCCGCGGTAACGCACGGTGAGGGGCCGCTGCTGGTGGTGGCCGGCGCCGGCACCGGCAAGACACGGGTCATCACCGAGCGCATCCGCTATCTTCTCGAAACGCATCCGCACCTGAGCGGCGAAAATATCCTGGCCGTCACCTTCACCACCAAGGCGGCCATTGAGATGAAGCAGCGCGTTGTCCGGGCGCTGGGCGAGCGAGGCCGCTCGCTCCAGATTTCCACCTTTCACGCCTTCTGCCTCGCCTTGCTCGAAGCTCATGAAGGAGAGCAGGCGGTCATCGAGGACATTGACTACTGGATTTTGCTGCGCAAAAACCTCTCCCTGCTCGGACTCGACTACTATAAGAAACTTTCTGAGCCGGGCAAGTTTCTCTCTGACTTCATGGACTTCTTCTCCCGCTGCCAGGACGAGTTGGTGACACCGGAAGATTACGCCGCTTACGCCACCGCCCGGCGCGCGCGGTTTGATGCAGAGAAGATGTTGCTCGACCCCTCGACCCGCCGGGAGGGCGAACAAGAGGTCAGGCGGATCGAAGAAGAGGCGCGGGTGTATGCGGCAGCCGAACGCCTGCTCGGGGCGAAAAGGGCGCGGACGTTTGGCGGGTTGCTCATGCGGGCAGTGAACCTGCTCGAAACCAACGAAGCGGTCCGCCATCACTGGCAACAGAAGTTGCGCTACCTTCTGGTGGATGAATTTCAGGATACCAATATCGCGCAAATTGAACTGCTTTCCTTGCTGGCCGGGGAACGAAAAAACATTGTGGCCGTGGGCGACGACGATCAGGCGATCTATCGCTTCCGCGGGGCCTCCTTCGCCAGCTTCAAAAAATTTGACGAGAAATTTCCCGGCCACCGAACCATCAACCTGACCGTAAACTATCGCTCGACCGCCCGCATCCTTCGCGCCGCCGGCCAGCTCATCCGGCAGAACGGGGACGACCGCTACTTCTTGGACAAACCCTTGACCCCTACCGCGGCGCTGGGCGAGAGGGTGCGCCTCGCCGCATTCGGCGATGCGCGGGCGGAAGCCGAATGGGTGGCGCAAGAGATCGCCGCCCTTCACGCGAACAGCGCCGGTCTTCCCTACGGTGGAATCGCCGTGCTCTATCGCGCCCACCGCCACCGCGATCAACTGGTTGAAGCCCTGCTCCAGCGCCGCATTCCCTTTGTCATCAAGAATCTCTCCATCCTGCGCAACACCCTGGTGCGCGACCTGCTTGCCTACCTGCGTGTCATCCATGCCCCTCACGACAATGTGAGCCTGGCGCGGGTCTTGGCGACGCCCTACTGGGGCATGGACCCGTCGCATCTGGCGGTCCTTGCCGAGCGCGCTTCCAAGAGCCGCATCTCCATTTACGACGCGCTCGCCGCAACCACCCGGGAACTTGCCTTTCCCGACGCTCAAACGAGGCTTGCCGAATTTATGGAATGGCTTCGGCAGATGCGCGAGCGCGAAAAATGGATGGACGCAGCGCAGTTTTTCGCCCTCCTCGTCGAGAAACTTCAGCTCAACCTTCTGCCTTCCGACCCCGACAGCCGCTACGTCGAGCGCCTTGGCGCCTTCTTCCGCGATTGGCGGGAAAAGAGCGAAACCAAGAAACTCAAGGAACTGATCGAGTACCTGGGCTACTTCGAGGAGGCCGGCGAGGAGATCACCCTGCCGGAGGAGCCGGCGAGCCTGGCTGGCGAGGCCGTCCAGCTCATGACCGTGCACGGCGCCAAGGGGCTCGAGTTCCCGGTGGTCTTCGCCCTCCGGCTTACCCAGGGCGCTTTCCCGCCGTGGAAACGCAAGGTGACCATCGAATTTCCCGAGGCGCTCATGAAGGAGGCGTTGCCGCAGGGCGACTATCAGGTGCTCGAAGAGCGGCGCCTTTGCTACGTGGCGATGACCCGGGCGCGCCTTCTGCTCACTCTCGCCTCGGTCGTCAAAAAGCGCTCCCGGCCTTCGGTTTTTTTGGAAGACCTCCTTCGCGATCCGGAGCTGGCCCGGCGCGACCTGGCGCAACTTGCCCCGGAGGTTGCCCCGGCCGGCGTCGAGACGAATCCCGGCCCCACCCCGGACAGCCCGCTCCAACCCGCCCTGCTGCGCCACTCGCCCAGTCCTTACACCTATTCGCAGATCACCCGATGGGCGCGGGCTCGCCCCCATTCCTTCGCCGCTCCCTTTGCCCGGCCCGACAAGCCCCTCCAACTGAGCGCTTCCTCGATTGAAACCTACGAGCAGTGTTCCCTCAAATATAAGTTCGCCTACCAGTGGAAGATTCCGACCGGGCCCCATGCGGCAACCACTTTTGGCAACACCTTGCACGCCGTCATCGGCCGCTACATGGAGCTGCGAAAAAAAAGAGCGGTGGCGTTTCCCGAGCTCGACCAAATCTTGCGGGAACTCTGGTCGAGCGCCGGTTTCAGCGACCGCTACCAGGAAGAGGAGTACCGCCGCGCGGGGCTCGAGCAGCTTGCCGCTTTCCATGCCATCCATGAGCGGGCCATACCCGATGTCGTCGAAAAGCAAAAGGGATTCACCATGAAGGTCGGCGGAACGGACGTGACCGGATACATAGACCAGATCAACCGCCTCGCCGGGCGCCAGGTGGAGATCGTGGACTACAAGACCGGGCGACCGAAAACGCGCAAAGACGCCGACAACGATTGCCAACTCTCGCTCTACGCGCTTGCCGCCCGCCAAGTGCTGCGTCTTGACCCCGTGCGCTTGACCTTTTACAACCTCGCCACCAATGAGCCCGTCAGCACCTCGCGCGACGACCAGGATTTGAACAAGGCCAGGGAGCGCGTGGAAGAGGTCGCCGCTCGCATCCGTGCCGGGCAATTCGAAGCGCTGCCCGGCTTTCACTGCCGCTACTGCGAGTATCGGCCGCTCTGCCCGGCGCACGAGCAGTTGATCCCTCTCGCCTCCGACCCAAGATCGGAAAAATAGAAAGGGGAGCGATTGCTCGCTCCCCGAGGAAAAACGTCACTTGGTCCGAAAGCGTGCTACTTCTTCTTCTTCTTCGCTGCTTTCTTCTTCATTGAGCTACTCTCCCTTAGCTTTCGAGTTCGCCTGCCCGCCTCGCTCGCGTGCGAGGAGCAGGCTCAGCTTTGTTTTTACGAGTCATCAAAACAAATGTCAAGAAAAAACTGCACGCGACGAAAACGTTTTTCGGCGGAAATAAGGCGAAAGATTTTTCTACTGGGGACGAACCACGTAGAAATATCCGTCGCGCGCCAGCAGCGTGAGCCCGGGTCGCCTGACGCGCACTTCGATGCGATGATAGTCGTTGGTGAGGTGGCGCACGGAAGGAACGTAGCCGAGGGTGTAGCGATAGCGCGCCTGTTCGGCGAGGCGCGAGTAAACTTCTTCGAGCGAGTCGCGGCCCATCGCATAGAAGATGTCTCCGCCGGTCGCCCGGGCATAGCGCGCGAGCACGCCCGCCCCCCGATTCAGCACCGCATCCCCCACCCCGACCCCATAGACGGCTACGTCCGCTGAAAGAAGCAGCTTGACCACCTCGTCACGCTTGTTGACGTTGCGACGAGAATTGGCGCCGTCGGAAACGAGAAAAACAATTTTTCGATGGCTCCGCTCCCGCGTCAAAAGGGCATTGGCGGCGGCAAAGACCGCGTCGTCAATATTTTTGTCCACCGTCGCCGTCTTCGGCAGCGTGCTCGGCAGCGTGGGGCCGACCGGCAGAGTATTGACACGCGGCCCCGAGCTCATGGGCCCGCCGGGCGCCCACGTTTCCCGCTGGCCGAGTTCCAACCGCTTGAGGGCGGCAAAGAGCTGGTCGGTGTCCGAGGTAAAGTCGAGCCATAGTTTCGGATAGACATCGAAGGTGTAGAGGGCGAACTCGTCGTTGGGGCTGAACCCGGCAGCGATGGCGCGAAGGCTTTTGCGCACTGGCTCGACCGAGGTCGGGCTGAGCGCGCTATCCACCAGGATGACGGCCGAGAGCGGAAACGGTTCGGCGGAAAAGAGGATAATTTTTTGCTCGACCTCATCCTCAAAAATGCGAAATTCATCCGCCCGCAAATCGGTCACCTGGTTGCCATCGCCGTCTTTGACGGTGACGGGCACGACCACCAAATCAACCCGGGAGCGGATGACGGCTCGCGGGTCGTTGTCCACGGGCGCTTGTGAAGACGGGGTGACAGCCGGCGCAAGGAGCAAGGCGCACGCGAGGAGCGAACCCAGCCCGAAAACGTCTCGTGCAATCAGCATCGAATAGGTTGGATGCCAAGGGCACGGCGGCGGATACCTTCGGTCATCCTCTTGCCCCAAACAAGCATCCAAGCTCTCAGATGGCATTCGCTTCCATTATACGTTTGCCCTCGATGGTAAAACATGGTAAAAAAATGAGTCGAGGCCGGCTTCTCTCCTTGGGAAACTTTCTCTTGGTTGCTCTGCTCACCTTTTTGCCGCGGCCGCTTGCCGGCCAGGAAGCCCCGCCCGGGCCCCCCATTCGCGTCACCGTCAACGTGGTGAACGTCCTGGCCACGGTTCGAGACTCCGGCGGCCGGATCATCCCTGACCTCAAGAAGGAGGATTTTGACCTCTGGGAGGATGGCCAGAAACAAGAAATCAGTTTCTTCTCCAGGGAAAGCGCCGAGCCGCTTTCGCTCGGGCTGCTCGTGGACACCAGTGTCAGCCAGGGTCGAGTGCTCCCGATGGAACAACAATCGGCGGTGCGCTTCCTCGAGCAGGTGGTGAAGAAAAAGGACCTTGTCTTTGTGATCTCGTTCGACGTCGACGTGGACTTGCTCCAGGACTACACCAATGAGGTGGCGCGGCTTGAACGGGCGGTCGAGCGCACCGTGATCAATGCCCCCTTTTCGCCCGTCTCCCGCGGGCCCTTTGAAACCGGCTGCAAAGGAACCAGCCTCTTCGATGCCATCTACCTGGCCGCTACCGATAAGCTCGGCGGCGAGGCCGGCCGCAAGGCCCTCTTGATCCTCACCGATGGAGTGGACTGCGGCAGCCGCATGACGCTCAACCAGGCGCTCGAAGCCGCTCAGCGCAGCGACACCGTGATCTACCTCGTCGCCGTGTTTGACCGTTCCTTTTACGGCTCGGGCGGCTATTCCGGGGATAGCGTCATTAAAAAGCTAGCCGAGGAAACCGGCGGCCGGGGCATTACCGCGAGCGACCCCAAAAAGTTGACCCAGGCATTCGCGCAGATTGCCGAGGAGATGCGCTCGCAGTATTCCATCGGTTACACTTCCACCAACAAGAAGCGCGACGGCTCCTACCGTAAAATCAAGCTTCAGGTCAAGCGGGACGGCCACAAGCTCCTTGCCCGGCGGGGCTACTACGCTCCGAAAGAATAATTCCCACTGGAGAGGGAACCCGCCCAGACTTCCCGCCGCGGCGGGCGATTTCGGTGGCCATCCCTGTTTCTTGCCTTTGCTTCAATCTCTGGGCGCGTAATACCCGCGGCGGGTGCGAACTTTGACCCCTTTGCGCTCGGTGACGATCTCCACCCCATGAAATCTCCCGTCGGCAACGAGCTGAGTCGGCCGGAAGCCGAGGCTATATTGGCTGCGGAGTTCGAGCCCGATGTCTTCAAACGACTGGGAGAGGTCTTCCGCCCGATAAGGAAAGAAGGAGCGTCCGCCGGTGGAGTCGGCAAGCTCCTTCAAAATCTTGTCGCCCTCGGCGAGATGAATTTTCTCCGGCGTGGCCGTGCTCACGCTGAGCGACTCGATGTTGGTCGAGATGGTGTAGATGGCCACCTCAGCCCGCTCCGCCATCTCGAGCGAATCGCTGCGCGCTACCCGCGAAAAGGTATCCTGGCCGTCGGAGATGACGATCAAGACTCGCCGGTAGTTTTGCTCTTCCGGATTGGGTTGGGAAAGCTTGTTCCGGGCCGCCAAATAAATGGCGTCGAAGAGCGTGGTGCCGCCGCCGGGGCGGAGGGAGCGCACCGCCTTGGCCAGCGCCTCCGCGTCATCGGTGAAGTCCTGCACGACCGCCGGTTCGATGTCAAAGCTCATGAGGAACGCTTTGTCCTTGCCCCGGCGAAGCACGTTGTAAAAGAAATCGATCGCCGCCTCCTGCTCGAATTGGAAGCGCTCGCGAACGGAATTGCTCGTGTCAATGAGCATGCCGATGCGCAGCGGCAAATCCATTTCCCGGCTGAAATACTGAATCGACTGCGGCCGTTTGTCCTCGAAAACCTTGAAATCATCGCGGCCCAGGTCGGTCACGAAGCGGTTTTTCCTGTCCAGCACGCTGAAAACCATGTTCACCACTTCAACGCGCCGGCGGATGGTCGTGCGGCTGCTTTCCGGCTTTTGGGTTTGGGAGGGAGGGTTCTGCGGGGGTGGCGCCGAGGGCGGCGACTGCCCCCCGGCGAAGCCGGTCGCCAAGATCACCATCGTCAGCGCAAGCGCGCTGCCTTGCATTGTTGACCGCCCCCGAAAATACCCGCCCTATTATAATTAGCTCTGCTCAGCCCGGTCAACACAGAAGCAGCGCCCCGCGACAGGAACCGGCATCGAAGCCAACTCAGAGCGCTTTTTCCAACGCTCTCTGGAAGGCGATCAACTCGGGCGGCAGCGCCGCCTTGATTTCCAACCACCGGCCGTCCGCCGGGTGACGAAACCGCACAAGGGCAGCGTGCAGAAAATTTCTGCCCAGCACTGGCAACCTCGTTCCGCCCAGGCGAATCTGGCGCGAGGCCCCATAAAGCGTGTCGCCCACCACCGGATGGCCCAGTGCTGAAAAGTGAACCCGGATCTGGTGTGTCCGGCCGGTGGGGATGGTTGCTTCCACCAGGGTGAACCCGTCCAGCCGGCCGAGGACGCGATATTCGGTCCTGGCTTGGCGCCCCTCGCGCCGCCGAGTGGTCATGCGCACCCGCCGCACCCGGTCGCGCGCCACCGGCAAGGTGATGCTGCCCCGGTCGCTTTTGATGCGCCCGTGCACCAACGCGATATATCGCTTTTCCACCTGCCGCAGCCGAAATTGCTCGCTGAGCTTCAGGTGGGCCGCATCTGTTTTGGCCACAATGAGTGCTCCCGATGTGCCGCGGTCCAGCCGGTGAACAATTCCGGGGCGCAGCGGCCCGCCGATCGAGGCGAGCTGCCCCACATGGTGCAGCAGGGCGTTGACCAGCGTTCCGCCGCGGACACCGGCCCCGGCATGCACCACCATGCCCGCCGGCTTGTTCACAACCACCACGTCGTCGTCTTCGTACAAAATCTCAATCGCAATGTCTTCCGGCTGCGCCGGAAGCCCGGCCCCGCCCGCCCCGACAGGTCGGGGCCATTCCACTTCGATGGACTCTTGCCCGGATAGTAGCAGGCGGGGCTTCACCCGCTTGGCAGCCAGCGCTCCGCGAGTATCGGCAAGCCGGACGCGACCCTGCTTGATCCATTGTTGCAACCGCGCCCGGCTCACTCCCGGCAATTGCTGAGCAAGGTATTTGTCCAGTCGCTTCCCGGCCGCCGCCCCATCAGGACCCAACTTTTGGACGAGGGGGTTCATGGGCGATCCCGCAAGCCCGCTCGCCGCCTCCACCAGAATGTCACCACGCCGAGGATGCACAGCAAGCTGATCAATTGCGAGGTGGACAGCCAGTGGCCGATGACAAAGCCGCGTTGCTCGTCATCGCCGCGGACCATTTCGATCAGGAAGCGCCCGATGGCATAAAGGAAAAGATAGACGCTGAAAACCTGGCCGTCATAGCTTTTCCGCCGGGCAAGCCTGCCGAGATACCAAAACAGCGCCATATCCAGGACGAACTCGTAGAGCTGAGCGGGATGGAGCGGGACCCCAAGCGGGACTCCGACCACCTGATGACTATACGGCTCGGTGAACGTGACCGCCCAGGGAAACCCGGTCGCTTTGCCCCAGCAGCATCCGGCTGAAAAGCAACCCAGCCGCCCCATGCCCAGCCCGAAGCTGACACCGGGCGAGAAGACGTCGGCGACCTTCCCGAACGAGTAGCGGTACCGGCGCGCCATCAGCACGCAGGCGATGGCCCCACCCGCCAGACCAAAATACCAGACCCCGGCCGACTGCAACGTCGAAAGCGAAAGCATCTCCAGCGGGTGATCCAGGTAGTACTGCCGTTCGCTCAAAAACATTCCCAGTTTGGCGCCAACGATACCGGCAAGCGCCATGACGATGCCCAGGTCCCAGACCTTGCCCGAGTCCAATCCCTCCTCGGGCGCCCGCCTTGCTGCCAGGACGAGCGCGGAAAAAAAACCCAGCGCCACGAGCAATCCGTAAGTGTGGAGGGTAAACCAGCCAAGCTGGAGCAGGCGAGGAAACAAGTCAAGGCTCCGCTCGAGGCGAAGCCCGCTCGGGCGGCCGCCGCCCCGCGTCACCCCGCCGGGCAGGGCGGCGCTCTTCGCCGAAGAAGATCTCGTATAGCACCAGCAGCGCGCCGAGCACGATGGCTGCGTCGGCAAGATTGAAAACGGGCCAGTGATAACTGCGGAAGTAGAAATCGAGGAAGTCAATGACACTGCCGTTGCTAATGCGATCCCAGAGGTTCCCCAACGCGCCGCCGAGAATCATAGCCAGGCCGGTGCGCCCCACCCGGGATTCCTGGCGCGAGCCCCGACTAGATCGGGGCGAGCGCCAAAGCAAGGCGAGCACGACCACGCTCGCCAACACCGAAACCAGTATCAACAGCCCAAGCTTGAAGGAGGAAGAGCCATCGGCCATCAGGCTGAACGCGGCCCCACGATTGAGCGTATGGGTCAGATTGAAGGCACCCTCCACGATAGACCGCACCTCTCCCAGGCGAAGTTCGCTCGAGATGACCCGCTTGCTCAACTGGTCGGCGGCAACCACCGCTCCGGCCAGAATCAAGAACGGAACTCTTGCCGATGCGTTCATACGGATGGCCCGGCTGTCATCGGGAGCCCGCTTCGATCTGGGCGAGGGCGGCAAGGCATCGCTCGCAGATCGTCGGGTGCTGGGACGATTCGCCAACCCGCGTCGAATAGCTCCAACAGCGCTCACACTTGGCTCCCTCCGCCCGGCTGACGGAGATTTCCAGGCCGGGGATCTCCGACTCGAGCGCGCCCTCGCGGTGTTCGCGGCCCAATTCAACCTGGGACACGATCAACCACATCGGCAGCCACTCACGGTACGATTCGAGCAACGGCTCCAGGGCGCTGTTCATGCGGAGATAGACCTTCGCGTCGAGCCCGCTGCCGATAATCTTGTCCTTGCGCGCTGCTTCCAGGGCCTTCAACACCTCGGTCCGCACCGCCAGCAAGCCATCCCAGTTGGCCACCCGGTCTTCTTCGAGACCGGCAGCCAGCTCCTCCGGCCTGGGGAAGTGCTGGGCGTGAACCGTTTCCCGCTCGTCCCGAACCTTCGCTGCGGGCTTGCCCGCCTCTGGCCAAGGCGCGCCTTTGGGCAAATGTTTCCACGCCTCTTCCGCGGTGAAAACCATCAAAGGTGCCGCCAGACGAATCAAAGCGTCCGCGATGCGATAGAGCGCGCTCTGGGCCGACCGGCGCGGCAACGAATCCGGGGCAAAGGTGTACAGCCGGTCCTTCGAGATATCTACATAGAGCGCGCTCAAGTCCACCGCGCAGAAATCATAGAGGGCGTGATAGACCTTGTGAAAGGCGTAGCCGGCGTACCACTCGAGGCATCGCCGGACCAGCCCTTTCGCCCGCTCCTGCATCCAGCGGTCCACCTCCAGCATGCGCTCGGCGGCGACGAGGTGGCGAGCCGGGTCGAAATCAAAGAGGTTCGCAAGGCAAATCCGAAACGTGTTGCGAATTTTTCGATAGGCTTCGCCCAGCCGGGCGAGGCTCTCCTCGCTCCACCTCATGTCGTCGTGATAATCGACCGAGGCCACCCACAAGCGAAGGATTTCAGCGCCGTATTTATCGCAGATTTCGCGCGGCAGGATGACGTTGCCCAGCGATTTCGACATGGGCCGCCCCTCCGCATCGAGCGTCCAGCCGTGCGAGATCACGGTGCGATAGGGCGCCCCGCCTTTTGTCCCGACCCCGATCAGCAACGAACTGTGGAACCAGCCGCGATACTGGTCGCCGCCTTCGATATACACGTCGGAAGGCCACGGGTGATCCGGGCTATGGCCCAGCACCGCCAGGTGCGACGAGCCGGAATCAAACCAGACGTCGAGGATGTCATTCTCTTTGCGGAAGCGCGAGGCGCCGCACTTCCCGCATTTCGTTCCTCGCGGCAAAAGTTCTTCGGCCGGGTGAGCAAACCAGGCGTCGGCGCCCTCCTTTTCAAACCAGCGCACTACCTGGCGCAGCGCCTTCGCGTCCTCGAGCGGCGCCTCGCACGCCTCACAGTAGAAGACAAGCAGCGGGACGCCCCAGACGCGCTGGCGAGAAATGCACCAATCGGGCCGCGTGCCCACCAGGCTGGCGATGCGCTCCTCGCCCCATTCCGGCAGCCACTTCACCCGCCGGATCTCTTCGAGCGCACGCTCGCGCAGCCGGTCACGCTCCAGGGAAATGAACCACTGCTCGGTCGCCCGGAAGATGACCGGATTGTGGCAACGCCAGCAGTGCGGGTAAGAGTGCTTCAGGTCTTCGCTCGCCAGCAACGCTCCGCGCTTACGCAACAGCTCGATGATGGAACGGTTGGCCTCGAAGACGCGCTGGCCCGCATACTCCGGCAATCCTTCGCTGAATCGCCCGGCATTGTCCACCGGGCAGTAGGTCTCCAGCCCATACTTGAGCCCGGTCATGTAGTCTTCCGCGCCGTGCCCGGGCGCGGTGTGGACGATGCCGGTGCCGACATCGAGAGTCACGTATTCGGCCAAAACACTATCAATGAAAGAATTTGGGTATCCTTGTTTCGGCGGGAGGAACGGATGCTCAAAGACAAGGCCTCTTTGCTCCAAATCGGAGCCCTTGAACGTCGCCAGGACCGCCTTTTGCTTGAAGCCGCACTGCCCGGCGACCACTTCCCGCAGTTGGTCGGCGACGAGATAGACGGCTCCCTCCTCTGTCTCGACAGCCGCATAGTCAAAGTCAGGATGGAAGGCCAGGGCCATGCTCGCCGGAAGAGTCCAGGGCGTGGTGGTCCAGGTGATGGCAAACACTTCCCGACCTCGAAGCGCCTCAGGCACATCGTGTGGCTCAGTCCTCTTGAGGCCCTTGATTGTATGAACAACCGTAACCGGATGCTGGGTCAGCCTGTAGCGAACCCAGATGGAAGGGCTGGTATGGTCTTCGTACTCGACCTCGGCTTCGGCCAGAGCCGTCTCGTCGTACACGCACCAATAGACCGGCTTGAGTCCGCGATAGACGCTGCCCTTTTCCAAAAACTTCAGGAAGGTTTCCGCGATGAGGGCTTCGTATTGGTTGCTCATCGTCAGATAGGGGTCGTCCCATTGCCCGAAGATTCCCAGCCGCTTGAAGTCGCGCCGATGAAGTTCGACGAATCGGGCGGCGTATTCACGGCAGGCCCGGCGAATCTCGACCGGGCTCATCGTGGCCTTGCGCTCTTTCAGGTCCTGGTCCACTTTGATTTCAATGGGCAGGCCGTGGCAATCCCATCCGGGAACAAACGGTGCCCGATAGCCCATCATGGTTCGGGACTTGACGATGAAATCTTTCAGGATTTTATTGGCGCCGGTTCCGAGGTGAACATCGCCGTTGGCATAGGGAGGGCCGTCGTGAAGCACAAAAACCGGTGCCCCCTCGCGGGCCTGAAGGATTCGCTCGTAGATTCGCTTGGCCTCCCACTCAGCCAACTGGGCTGGCTCGGTCTGCGCCAGATTGGCCTTCATGGCGAATGCGGTTCTGGGAAGGTTCAGAGTACTTTTCAAATCAACGGCTTTGGGCATTCGCCCTCCGGCCCATTCTCCCCATCGGTGAGGATCGGGCTGAGCAAGGACCCACGATAGCGACGGCATCGCTCACCCCGCTGTGGCGGGGCGAGTCCGGCCAGCCAAGCGCGTTATGTTACAATGATTTGGTTGTGCTGTCAGCATTACGGCATGCTGGAGAATACATCCTTTTTTTGCGAGTGGAATCTAAGTAGAATAGGCTGACCAGCTCAGAATGGAACGGAAGGATGGCAACGCAGACCCAAGGGCCTCCAACAAGCACCCCGACCGCAGGCCAAGCGAAGGCACCGCGAGCGACTGAGCCGCCCAACCTTTTCCCCGACTATGAGTCCAGATGGCAGGTCTTTTCCCGGAATCTGCGCGAGTTCTTGACAAGCCGGGGAGCGTTTGGCTCGGCGCCGCGAGGGGTGCGCTCTGACCTTTTCCTCGAGGTCCAGCCGGCCTCCCGATCCTTTTTCCGCGACCTTGCCGATTTTCTGATGGGCCGGGGAGCCTTCCGCGCCGTCAAGCTACGCCCCGGATCCGACCCGTATCATTTCCTTTATGAGGAGCGTCCCTGGTATTCGAGCCTGGTTGAAAATCTGCGCGAGACGCTTTTCCCGCGGAAGCTTCCGCCCATCGCTCTGACCAGCCAGCCGGTGGCGGTGCCGGAAATTTGGGAGAAGCGAAAGCATTTGGGGCCGAGCTTTGTGCTCTCCTCAAGCTGGCACGTGATCCTGGTCGTCCTGCTGGTCATTATCCCGCTCATCCGGTATGCCCGGTCTAACTCGGAGACCAAGGTTCAGGTCCGCATCACCCCAATCGACTTGTCGCCCTACGCGGCGTTTCTGCCTCCGGGCAAAAACCAGGCCGGGGGCGGCGGGGGCGGCGGCGAGCGCAGCAAGATCGATGCGTCCAAGGGGCGCCTGCCCAAGTTTGCCATGCAGCAGCTTACGCCGCCGGTAGTGGTCCTTCGCAATCCCGACCCAAAGATGGCCGTGGAGCCAACGGTGGTTGTGCCGCCTCAGATTACTTTCCCGCAACCTAACCTGGCGACATACGGCGACCCGCTCGCCCAACTCATCACTCAATCCTCCGGCCCCGGATGGGGCGGCGGGATCGGGACGGGGAGCGGAGGGGGCGTGGGTTCGGGCACCGGTCCGGGCGTCGGGCCAGGATGGGGCGGCGGGATCGGCGGCGGAGCGTTTCGTGTCGGTGGCGGCGTGAGCGCGCCCGTCTGTGCCTATTGCCCCGATCCGCGTTACTCCGACGAAGCTCGCAAGGCCCGTTATTCGGGCACCGTCGTTTTGCTGATCGTCGTGGACACGGAAGGGCGCGCCACTGACATCCGGGTGGTGCGCGGCCTTGGCCTGGGTCTCGACGAAAAAGCGATCGAGGCCCTCCGCACCTGGCGCTTCAAACCCGGCATGCGCGGCAGCGTGCCTGTGCCAGTGATCGCTACCGTCGAAGTTACCTTCCGACTCCTGTAAATCGTTCCCATTCCCCAAACGAATTCGATTGCCCGCACTCCACTGGCACCGTGTCGCCCGGTCACGACAGCAGGCGAGATTGACATTTCTCCCCGCCGGCTTGGTGGCGCGGATTCCTGCTAAGATTTTTGTACCAGTTTACGCCCCCTCTTCGTCATAAGAGAAGAAGTTCGCTGCGCTCCTAGCATGTTGGGCGGGCTTGGCTGCTCTGAAGCGCAGGCCGAAGGCCTCATCTCCCCGCTCGAACTCAGAAAGACAGGAAAAAGCGACGATGCCGAGTGCGGCAAAGACAAGGGGTGGTGTGATGAAACGCCTGGTGGTTCTGTGCGCCTTGATTCTTTTCGGGTGCCAATTGCTTGCCGCTGAGACCGCGAAATTGCTCCGGCATCCCAGCTATCATGACGGAAAAATCGCTTTTAGCTATCTCGGTGACATCTGGATCGTCTCGGAAAAAGGCGGGCAACCCGCGCGCTTGACCGTCCACACCGCGCGCGATGTTTATCCACGCTTTTCACCCGACGGAAAGTGGGTTGCCTTTTCCTCTAACCGCTACGGCAACTACGACGTCTTCCTCATGCTGTCCGGGGGCAGGCCGGCTCTCGGCTACCGAGCCGGTTCCGGCTAGGGCCGTTCCAACTATTTTGGGCTAAGTTCTTCATGGACTCAGCACGTATGACTAATTATGTCCCTCCAGTGCCGTTCCAACTTGATGAGCCTATA
>Ga0209108_10001171_pt1 | contig 15117 bp, 12 predicted proteins | sample Rifsed10ft1_FD_184003 | JGI IMG/M metagenome (GOLD analysis project Ga0209108, IMG submission 184003) | Soil microbial communities from Rifle, Colorado, USA - sediment 10ft 1 (version 2) | ecosystem: Environmental > Terrestrial > Deep subsurface > Rock core/Sediment | place: Rifle, Colorado...
GGTGTCTTGCCCGAGGCGCCGCCTCCGCCGCCACCCGTTCAGCCGGTCCGTGTCGGCGGCCAGATCAGGCAGCCGACCAAGACCAAGGACGTCCGCCCGACCTATCCGCCCATCGCGCAGTCGGCGCGTGTGCAGGGTGTCGTGATCATCGAAGCCGTGATTGGGCCGAATGGCAAGGTGCAGGACGCGAAGGTCCTTCGCTCCATTCCGCTCCTCGATCAGTCCGCGCTCGATGCCGTGAAACAGTGGGAGTTCACCCCCACCCTGCTCAACAACGTTCCCGTGCCCGTCATCATGACAGTCACGGTGCAGTTCACGCTCAGTTAGACGACCAGCACGTCATCACAGCCAGGCAACCACCGTACGGGATGTGGAGGATGCAGTAATGGAAGTTCGGAAGATGCGTCAATTGGGTCAGATCGCTTGCGGGGTCGCGGCCGTCGTGCTGCTCAGCACGCCGGCGTTTGCGCAGGAGAGCAGTAGCCTCAACCTCGTGGACATGTTCGCGCAAATGGGCAGAGTGGCCTGGGGCGTGGCGATCGTGCTGTTCATCATGTCGTTCTGGTCCGTGGGTATCGCCATCGAGCGCATCTACACGTACAACCAGGCGCGCAAGCAGTCGAAGATGTACGCGCCGCAGGTGGCCAAGCACCTCAAGGAAAACCGGTTGAAGGAAGCCATCTCGCTGTCGGCGTCGAAGGACTATCGCTACAGTCACCTGGCCAAGGTCGTGCTGGCCGGCCTCCAGGAATACCAGTTCGTGCAGGAAAGCGGATCGAGTCTGAACCGCGACGACGTTCTGGACACCGTCCGCCGCTCGATTCAGCGCGCCTCGGCCCTCACGACCAACGACTTGAAGAAGGGGGTCAACACCCTCGCCACCATCGGTTCCACCGCCCCGTTCGTCGGACTGCTCGGCACTGTCGTCGGCGTCATCAACGCCTTCGTCGGCATCGCGTCGACCGGCTCGGGTGGTATCGCTGGCGTGTCGGCCGGTATCGCCGAAGCGCTCGTCGAGACGGCGCTGGGGCTGTTCGTCGCGATTCCGGCCGTGTGGTTCTACAACTACCTCACCGGCCGGCTGGAGTACTTCAACGTGGAGATGGACAACTCCTCGTCGGAGCTCGTCGACTACTTCATCAGGAAGACGGCCTGAGAGCGGCCGGCTGCGTCCCACCGGGGGGCGATCCCCGGTCGGCACGTGCCGGTGGAGTTTGATCTATGGCAATGCAAGTAGGCGGCGGCGGCGGAGTCAAGTCTGACATCAACGTCACGCCGCTGGTGGACGTGATGCTGGTGCTTCTCATCATCATGATGATCGTGGCGCCCCTCCTCAATTCGGGGATCCCAGTCAGGCTGCCAGTCGCGACCTACACGACCGAGAAGCCCGACACACAGGACCAGACCGTGCTCGCCATCGACTCGCAAAAGCGGCTCTACCTGAACACCGTTCCGGTGATGGCGGGCGACTTGCGGCGTCGCGTCGAAGAAGTGCTCGAAGGAAAGAAAGACCGCATCGTCATCATCAAGGCTGATCAGGACGTCGAATACAGCGCGGTGATGGATGCCATGGACGAGCTGCGCGCGAGTGGCATCGAGGACATGGGGCTCATCACCGACCCCAGGCAAACCAACACGACGCAGGGGGGCGAGTAAGATGGCCGTCCACCAGCATCACGGCGCCGAACGCGTCTTCGCGGGGAAGATGCCGCAGGCGACCGCCGACATGAACATCACGCCGATGATCGACGTGCTGCTCGTGCTCCTCGTCATCTTCATGGTCACCCTGCCGCTCAATCAACGCGGGCTCGACGTCAACCTGCCAGCCGAGACGCAGCAGGCCAAACAGGCGACGCCCGATCTCAGTCAGATCGTGCTGAACTACACGGCGGACAAGAAGATCTCCATCAACAACCAGGACGTGCCTCTTGGCCAGCTTGGTGAAAGGCTCAGGGCCATCTTCGAGGATCGTGGGCAGAAGACGATGTTCATCATGGGCGCCGGCTCGCTGCGCTACGGGGAAATCGTCGAGGTGATCGACGTCGCCAAAGGCGCCGGCGTCGAGAAGGTGGGCATCGTGACCGAGGGCATGATCCGCGCGGGAGGCGGGGGCGGCTAGCCCGCGTCGCGCATCCGGGTCCTCTCACAAGGCCGCCTCCTCACAGGGGCGGCCTTTAGACACCGATTTCTTCACACGCTCTCAGAAGCGGAAATTGAAGCCCAGTTGCCCCTGCCAGCGCGAGCGCAAGTCGTCACGCGAGAAGCGCGGATTGGCCGCGGGTGCCGTCACGACATTGTTGAGCGTGTAGATCCACTTGCCCGTTGTGGCGTCGACGGCGGCGGAGGCAGGCGCAATACCGTTGAACGTCGCGTACTCTACCAGCCCGCTGCCGCTGTCGAACGCGTTGACGAGGTTCTGCAGGTTGAACGTGATCTCGCCTCTGTAGCGGCCCATCGGCACCCGGAAGGCCATGCCGAAGTCCAGGGAGTTCGTCCATGGCGCGCGGCAGGAGTTGCGCTCGACGATCGTCCCAGGTGTGAGCCCGTCGCAGCCGTCGTTGATGAACGCCATCAACTGGTCGAACGTTCCGTTGCTGATGATCACGTCGCTGGCATCGCGGGGGACGTAGAAGAGATCGTTTGTCGTGCCCTGGTCGATGTTGACGTCGTTGCTAAAACGGTACGCGTAAGGACGGCCGGTCTGTCCGTTGTAGTACACGGAGAACGAAGCCTCCGTTGGGCCGAGAGGCAACGAGTAGATCGCCGAGAGCGTGACACGGTGTCCAGGGGAAAAGTTCGACATAGCCAGCGGCACGGAGTTCACCCCGCTGCCGCCGAAGTAGTTGTTGATCCAGTTTGACCGCGCTTGGCTCGAGCCACCATCGTTGATGGTCTGCGAGCGGCCAAACAGATACGAGCCCTGAGCGTACCACCCGTTCCGGTAAGGCTTTTCGAGCTTGGTGGCGATCGCCCACGAATTGCCCTCTGTCGTATTCGTCAGGAAGATGACGTCGCTGAAGGCAGGATTCGCCCGACGATAGAACGGTCGGCCATCGGGTCGTGCCCCGGCGACGGCGAGGTTCAGGTTCTGGTAGTCGATGTCTTTCAGCGTCTTGGAGAAGAGGACTTCGACATTGCCAATCAGCCCCATGACCAGGCTGCGGTCGTATCCGACGTTGCCGCGCAGGAGCCGGGGGAAGCTGTAGCTCTTGTCCACGAGATTGATCTCGTTGGTGGCCGCCGTACCGACATTCCGGGGCTGCTGCTCAGTGTCGGCGACAAACGGGATGCGATTGTTGGCGTTGAACCCGGTGCTGATCCGCGTGAACTCGTTCCCGGTGTTCGTGTACTGATTCGACAACCAGACATACGGTGTACGGCCGCCGAAGAGCCCGGTCCCGAAGCGGATCTGCTGCTGTGTTGTGTCCGTGCCCAGGTTCCAGTTGACCCCGATGCGCGGAGACCACGTCGACGATTCGGGCACGACGTCGGTGCTCACACCGTACAGCGCACTTACGGTCGGATTCGGTGCAGGGTTGTCCGGGAAGATGGGCAAGTCGACTCGGAGCCCATAGGTGACCGTCAAATCGCTGCGCAGCCGCCACACGTCTCCCGCGTAGAACCCGAGCTGGTGCACCCAGAACTCCGCCGCCTGCAGCGGATTCGCGGTGTTCGAGAAGCTGTAGTCGAACGACTGCGCCAGCCCCTGTTCGAAGAGGTCGATGCTGTTGAAGTCGTAGGTGCCGAAGTTGTCGCGGATGAAGAGGTTGTTGAACTTGAACAGTTCGTTGTGTGTACCGAAGGTCCACTGGTGCCGGCCGTGCAGGAGCGTCAGATCATTGCTGATTTCGATGATGTCCTGATCGAGCCTGTTGCGCGTCGAGAACTGCTCGGTGCCGAAGCGGACATCCTGCCCCCCGCCCATCCGAATGTTGACCTGAGGAAACGGGTCGTTGCGGTTGTTTCGAACGTCGCGGATGCGCTGATAGGTGACGCGAGCCTCATTGGCCATCCTGCTGCCGAACGCACTGTTCAACTGTCCGACTGTCGAATTGACGCGGCTGACGAACTCGTAGAACTGGTCCGGGAAGAAGAAGCGCGTGGTCGAAATGGTGCCCACGTCGTTCAGAGCGTCGATGAAGTTGTGACGGACGGTGAGTTGGTGACGCGTGAGGTTGAAGTCGGTCCGGACGAAAATCTTGTCGTTCGGGTTCTGACGAATGAACTCGGTGATGGGTCCGGGGTTGTAGCCGTAGCGCGATTGTGCCACTGTGAGCACCCGCTGTATGTCCACCTGACGGCCGAACGTCTGGCCGGACGATCCATCCACGGACCAGCCCGACGGCGTTTCCCGACGTTGCCGTTCGACGTTCCCGAAGAAGAAGGCCCGGTTGCGCACCATCGGTCCACCAAAACTGACGGCGAGTTGACTGTCGCTGAACGTGGCGATCGGCCGGCTATCCACTCCGTCCCCGACCCAGCCCTGATTCCGGAACACGTACAACACCTCACCGCTAATCGCGTTCGTCCCGCTCTTCGTGATCGCGTTGATTCCGCCTCCGGAGAAGTTGCCCTGACGGACGTCATACGGCGAGACGACGAGCTGCAGCTCCTGGATGGCAGCGAGACTGATGGGCTCGGTGTTGGCCAGCCCTCCAGGCAGCGCTGAATCAGCGATACCGAACAGGTCGTTGTTGACGGCGCCGTCGATCTGCAGGTTGTTATAGCGGCCGCTGCGTCCCGCAACGCTGAGGGCTGTCCCGGAGTTCGCGTTGGTGTTCGACGGGGCAAAGAACGGGTTCGCGCGGGCGAAGTCTGTCAGGCTGCGCTGCAGCGTCGGCAGGTTCTCGATAAGAGCCTGCTCGATGTTATCCGAGGTGCCGGTGTTCGTGCGTGTGAAGACCGAGGATGCGGCGCTGACGACGATCGTCTCGGTCACGGTGGCCAACTGCAGCGTGAGGTCAACCGTCGTGGCTTGTCCGAGATTGACAATGACGTCAGTCTGTTTCTCGTCGCGGAATCCGGCGAGGCTCGCCGCGATGTCGTAAGGTCCACCGATACGCACGTTGACCAGTGTGAAGGTGCCATCACCCGCGGTGATGCCTTCATAGACGGTGCCGGTGGGGATGTGGGTAGCGGTCACGGTTACGCCTGGCAATACCGCTGCCTGGGGGTCACGGACTGCGCCCGTCAAGCTACCGGTCGTCACGTTCTGACCGTACGACGAGTGGACGGTCGCCAGGAAGGCAACAGCCACGCACACAACCGTCGCTCGAATGGACTTCATCATCTTCTCCAAGGATGCGAATCTGCGAGTTCCGAAGGGTACCCGGATCATCCGACGGCCGAATAACGTCTCGGCATGAGGGGCGTGGCTCGAAGGGGAACTATACAACGAGAAGGGCCGACTCCCCTGGAAGCGGGAAGCGGCCCTCGGAGCTCGAGACTCGTCGAAGAATCAGTCGCCGGCGCCCGCGGCACGCTGCTTGGCCTGAACGGCCACGGCGCGGTCACGGAATTGGTCGGCCTCCTTCAGAAGGGCCTGCTGCCGGGCCGGGTTCTTCTCGAGGTTCGCCTGCACTCGCAGTAACAGGCCCTTGTAGGTGAGCGCTTCGGGGTAGTCCGACTTGAGCGTGATCGCCTTGTCGATCGCGTCGTGGCCGGCGAGCACGAACTTCATCCTGTCGGCCTCCGACGCCGTGAAGTCGCGAGAGGACTTCTCCCAGTAGTACGTGGCGATGGTGTAGTACGCCTCAGGGTTGTTCGGTTCGCGCTCAGCCCGTGCGTGCAGCGCTTCCATGGTCTTGGCGAACTCCCCCTGGCGGTTATAGAAGGCAGCCAGCGTGACGTAGACGCCGGCGTCGTTCGGCTTCATGTCGCGTGCCTTGACCAGGAGCTGTTCGGCCTGCTCGTAGTCGCCGTTCTCTTCGTAGATGCGGGAGAGGTAGGTGTAATTGGCCGGCTCGGTCGGCTCGAGCTCGATCATACGCCGGAGGATCGGCTCGGCTTCAGACGGTTCATTCAGCTTGTCGGGACCATACGCCGCCACCAGGTACTCCATGGCGCGCTTCTTGGTGAGCGGATCCTGCACCACTTCCGCTGCCTTCCTGTAGTTGTCGATGGCCTTTGTGAGCAGTTCGTCGTTGGCGGGCTCGCCGCGGCGCGCCGGGCGATACTGGTTGTCGAGGCTGTTGCCAAGGAAGAAGTACGCCGGGTTCAGATTCGGATCCGTGCAGTCCTGGTTCGAGCCGCGGCAGAACTCGATCGCTTCGGTGTACTTCGTTGCGGCGGCTCGGAAATCCTGGCCGCGATAGAGCTGGTTCGCATCCTTGAAGGCCATCGTTGCCCTGAGCATGGCAATCTGGCCACAGCCGACCGCACCGAGGCTGAGCGCGGCCAACAGACCGATCACCGCAGCCTTCGACGAAAACCTCTTCATGTCAAGTCTCCCCAATTTCAGCAACCGTCCTGACAGCCTTGGCGGCCTGTCCGGCACCCATTCGACCGTTCCCCGGACGCCCTCTGCACCCGCACCCTCGGGGTCGTGGCGCCCCTCGAACGGGCCAGTATAGTGATCCGTTTTCGAGCCAGTCAAGGGTCCGGCTATCATGAAGATACCGGCAAACCCGAGTGCGGCTGACGGCCGAAAAGCGCCGTACCCGGTTTAGACACCGTTCATCATGATTCGATTCGAGACCCTTCTCGAGAAGGTGCGGAGCTACAGTCCCGAGGCGGACCTGGAGCTCCTCCGGCGCGCCTACGTATTCTCGGCCCTCGAGCACAAGGGACAGGTTCGACATTCCGGCGAGCCGTACCTCGTGCATCCGCTCGAGGTCGCCGACTCCCTGGCAGACATGAAGCTGGACGTCGTGGCGGTGGCCGCCGGGCTGCTTCATGACGTCGTCGAGGACACCCTGACGACGCCGGAGCGCATCGCCGAGCTGTTCGGCGCCGAGATCGCACACGTCGTCGAGGGTGTCACCAAGATCGGCGCCATTCCTTTCTCGTCCAGCGAAGAGCGGCAGGCCGAGAACTTCCGCAAGATGCTCCTGGCGATGGTGGATGACATCCGCGTCATCCTCGTGAAGCTGGCCGACCGTCTGCACAACATGCGGACGCTGCACCATCTGCCGGAGGATCGCCGCATCAAGATCGCCCAGGAAACGCTCGACATCTACGCGCCCATTGCCAATCGTCTCGGCATGAGCAAGGTGAAGAACGAGCTCGAGGAGCTGGCGTTCAAGTACCTGGAGCCAAAAGCGTACGAATCGCTGCGGGCCAAGGTCGAGGCCCGGCGGAAAGATGCCGAAGGGGTGATCGACGATCTGACCCGCACGTTGCGGGCCCGACTGGAGGACGCGCAGATTCCAGTCATCACCCTCGATGGACGGATCAAGCGCCTTTACAGCATTCACCTGAAGCTCAAGCGGCAGAAGATCGATCTGGAGCGCGTGTACGACTTCGTGGCCGTCCGCGTGATCACCCAGTCGGTCAAGGACTGCTACGCCGCGCTCGGCATCATTCACCAGACCTGGTCTCCCGTGCCCGGCCGCTTCAAGGACTTCATTGCGATGCCGAGGCCCAACGGCTATCAGTCGCTGCACACGTCGGTCATCAGCGAGCACGGGTTTCCGCTCGAGGTGCAGATCCGCACCGACGAGATGCATCGGCGCGCGGAGGAAGGCATCGCCGCGCACTGGAAGTACAAGGAGGGGCGCGTCGGCGACCATCGCGACGAGCGCTACTTCCATTGGATGCGCCAGCTCCTCGAAGTGGAGCAGGAGGTACGCGATCCGCGGGAGTTCCTGCAGAACCTGAAGATCGACCTGTATCCCGAGGAGGTCTACATCTTCACGCCGAAGGGCGAAGTCCGGTCGCTGCCCCGGGGAGCGACGCCCGTCGACTTCGCCTATACCGTTCACACCGACGTCGGGAACCAGTGCATCGGGGCGCGGATCAACGGACGGATAGTTCCCCTTCGCTCGCCTTTGCAGAACGGCGACATCGTCGAGATCGTCACGCAGTCCGGGCACAAGCCCAGCCGAGACTGGCTGTCGTTCGTCGTCACCTCGCGTGCGCGCAGCAAGATCAAACACGTCCTCCAGGCGGAGGAGCGGACACGCAGCGTCGAACTGGGCCGGCGCCTGTTCGACAAGGAGGCGCGGCGCTTTGGCCTCAACGCGCTTGCGCTGCTCGGGAGCCCGGAGCTGGCACGATTCGCGTCCGAGTACGGCGCGAAATCCTCCGACGAGCTTCTGGCGCACATCGGATACGGCAAGTTGGCGGCGCGCAGCGTCCTCCAGAAGGCCGTGCCAAGCGGGCAGCTTCGCGAAGACTCATCCGTCGTCTCCGTCGTCCGACGCGTCCTCCGATCGGGATCGGGATCCGACAAGATCAAGGTCCGGGGGACCGACGACGTCATGGTCTTCCGGGCGAAGTGCTGCAACCCGATTCGGGGGGAACGGATCGTCGGCTACATCACGCGCGGCAAGGGCGTGTCCGTGCATTCACTCGGCTGTCCCAACGTGCTCAATCTCATGTTCGACCCGGAGCGGAGAATCGACGTCGAGTGGGACAGCGCAGGGAGCGACCAGGCGTCATACTTCGTGCGGCTGACCATGCAGGTGGAGGACCGCAAGGGAATGCTGGCGGAGATCAGCGCCAAGATTTCCGGCATCAACACCAACATCACAAACATGGAGGCGCGCACCGGCGACGATCACCAGGCGCGCATCGACATGACCGTCGAGATCCGGGACGTGAAGCACCTCGAGAAGGTGATCAAATCCATCAAGGGCGTTCAGGGCGTGTTGGGGGTGGAACGGGCGGCCCGCGCGTAGTTCACAATGCAAAATTCAAAATGCAAAGCTCGAGGTGCCGTGGCCGTTTGCATTTTGCATTTGGCATTTAGCATTACGAGAGTACAGCGATCGCATCGACTTCAATCTTCACGTCCCGCGGAAGCCTGGCCACCTGCACGGTGGCGCGCGCCGGCGGCGGGTCGACGACGTAGCGGCCGTAGACCTCGTTCATCGCCGCGAAGTCGCCCATGTCCGTCAGGAACACAGTGGTACGGACGACGTGTTCGAAACCGGCACCCACCGCTCTGAGGAGTGCCCCGAGGTTTCGCATCACCTGGTCCGCCTGGACCGTGATGTCCCCCTGGACGAGAACGCCGGTCGCCGGATCGATCGGAATCTGTCCCGAGACGAAGAGCAGATTGCCCGCTCTGATGGCTGGAGAGTACGCCCCCATGGCCCTGGGCGCGTCGGGCGCGGTGACGAGCTGTCTCACGTCAGGCCGCCTTGGTCACCTTGCCCTCGCGCAGGCAGCGCGTGCACACACGAATCCGCCTGGTGGCGCCGCCGATGCTCGCGCGAACCGTCTGAAGGTTGGGTTCAAACCGTCGGGCGCTGACGTTGTGCGCGTGGGAGATGGTCCGCCCAACGACGGGACCCTTGTGGCAGATTTCGCACCGCTTCGCCATGTCGTCCTCTCAGAGGGCAGGACACCAGGGGCTGACGCGCTCCTCTGATGCCCGCAACCCACGAATTGTAGCAGGGTTACGGCACGATGAGCGAGCCCAATGGCTTGGCCAGACCGTCGTCATGCTCCTGCGCCGTCCGCACGTGAAGCAGCCGCCCCATCAGCGTCAGGTAGGCATCCTCATCGGCCGACGTTTTGTGAATCTCCCGTGTACCCTCCTCGATCGCGCGCAGCGTGATCGCCACCTCGCTGTCGTAGACCTTCGCATGCGTGCGCATCTCAGCAAGCATCGAGGTCATCTCCCGAGCCAGTCGCTGCGCTGGTATCGAGGCGGGGCTGTGTTCGTAGAGGACTCCGCGCGACGCGGTCTCGAGGGTCGCCGCGACGGCGCCGGCCGCCTGCGCCACGTCCTCATCGATGAGACGGCTGAAGCCCTCCGGCGTGTGCCGCGCGATGAGGCCCTGGATGAGGAAGAAGATTTGATGCTGGCGCTCGGTCAGATGGCTGATCGTGGGAAGCAGGGCTGCCAGATCCCGCCTTTGCTGTCGTTTGACGACCGCGGCAGGGTGCTCACGGGCCGCCGCGAGGTAACCGCAGTTGTCGGGACACTGAATCTCCACGAGACGCTTGGTCCCACAACAGATCGCGCAGATGCTCTTACCGAGCGCCGGGCACTCTCGCCGACCCTTTCGCACGCCGCACGAGGGACAAACCATGATTCGCTGAGCTTCGCATACGACGTGTGGACGAGCAAGGCGGCCGCTCTGTTGACTGGGACAGCCGTGACGATTTTTCATCAAGTTGTGTGTTTTTCTACATTTCAGGGGCGACGCGGGCTGGAGCTTCCCATCCTACTGGTCGCCAGGAGGCGTCACCGCACGCTTGCCACCGACTCGAGTGGGTTTCACACCTCAAATAGTTGTAAATGGGGACTTTACCTGGAACGATTCTCCTGGATATGGCCGTGAGTCAGGAAAATTCTCCATAGTCCCATTGCGAAATTGTGAGCGTTCGACACCGATTCCGTCGTATCCGTGTGTAATCGCGGGAGGACATTGCTCTGAAAACCTGTGTCGTGTCACCAACGTCTAAAGAGGGGACAGGACGAGAACCAAGAAGGTTGGTCTTTGTAACTTATAGATAGAGACGGATGTTAAGGACTCATCATTCACGCTGTTTTGTCGTCGGGCGCTGAACCAGTCGGGCCTTTTCCGGAAGCGGTGGTCGACTGGAAACACATTCGGTATACGGATTGCATAGCCGGCGGCAGAAAAGAACGGACGATTTGGACGCGAGGCATCGTGGGAAGGGAGCGGTTGGCACCATGGCGACAACGACGAAGAGGAAGGCGGCGGCCAAGGCAAGCCGCCACGACGAGCTGAAGAAGATGCTCGAGGACCGCCGTCGCGAGTTGCTGAATGCTGTGCACGACAAGATTCGCGACGCCCGGGCCGAGGGCAACAAAGAACGCGACGTCCTGGATCAGGGCGAAAGCTCAGAGGTCGACATCCAGGAGGACATCGAGTTCGCGCTCATCCAGCTGAAGTCAGAGACGCTCAACAAGGTAGATGCAGCGCTGCGCAGGCTCGAAGAGGGCACCTACGGCGACTGCTTCGAGTGCGGCGAGGAAATCGCCGAGGCGCGTCTACGGGCGCTGCCGTTCGCTGTGCGGTGCAAGGATTGTGAAGAGGCACGCGAGACGGCGGAGCGGCGCGAACGGATGATGGCGCAGAAGCGCGGATCGTCGGCGCTCTTCTACGATCTGCCCAACTGAGGCGCGCCATCGGCGCGGGTTTCCGGGGTCTCTACTGCCCAACTCCCAGGTATCGTGGGGGTTGGGCTTTTTCTTGCGCGTCCCACCGAAGTAGGAGAGCATCCCTGGCATGAGCGAACGAGACGAGCTTCTCGATTTGGAGGAGGCGCCGTCGAGCGATCGGCCGTTCGTCGTGCCCGGGGAGCTGCCGATCCTTCCGCTCCGGGACACGGTTCTGTTTCCCAATTCCTTCACGCCCCTGGCGGTTGCGCGGGAGTCCTCCGTCCGCCTCATCGACGACGCGATGTCGAGCGCCAAAGTCATCGGCGTGTTCACGCAGCGCGACGCGTCGGTCGAGGAGCCTCAGCAGGCCGACCTCTACACCGTCGGGACGGTCAGCCACGTCCACAAGATGTTCAAGCTTCCCGACGGCAGCCTGCGCCTCATCGTGCAGGGTTTGTCGCGGCTGACGCTCGACGAGATCACGGCGACGCGGCCATACCTGCGCGGGCGGGTCACGCCTGCCGTCGAGGCGCTCGACGAGAGCAACCGCCTGGAGATCGACGCACTCCTGCGGAACATCAAGACCAGTTTTCAGCAGGTTGTGTCGCTGTCGCCTCTCCTGTCGGATGACCTCCAGACGCTGGCGGCCAACATCACGGAGCCCGGCCGGCTGACGGACTTCATAGCCTCGAGCCTCACGACAATCACGACGCCGGTGAAACAGGAAGTGCTCGAGACCCTGGACGTGCGCGCGCGGATGGACGCGCTGAACCGGATCCTGATCAAGGAGCTCGAGGTGCTCGAGCTGGGATCGAAGATCCAGTCCCAGGTGCAGTCGGAAGTCGGACGGAACCAGCGCGAGTACTTTCTCCGGGAACAGCTCAAGGCGATTCAGAAGGAACTCGGTGAGGGCGACGACCAGACGAAGGACATCGAGGAGCTCCGGGAGAAGGTCGACGCCGCCGGCATGCCCGACGTGGTCCGCAAAGAGGCGATGCGTGAGCTCGATCGCCTCGCGCGGATGCCGGTCGCGGCAGCCGAGTACACGGTCTCACGGACCTACATGGACTGGCTCGTGATGCTGCCGTGGCAGAAGCGCACCGAGGAGGTCATCGACCTTCCGCGCACCAAGGAAGTGCTGGATGCCGATCATTCCGGCCTCGAAAAGGCGAAGGACCGCATCCTCGAGTACCTCGCTGTACGCAAGCTCAACCCGGACGTCAAAGGCCCCATCCTGTGCTTCGCCGGTCCCCCCGGTGTCGGCAAGACGTCGCTCGCCAAGTCCATCGCACGGGCCCTCGGACGCAAGTTCGTGCGTGTGTCGCTCGGCGGGATGCGCGACGAGGCGGAGATTCGCGGCCATCGGCGCACGTACATCGGGGCGCTGCCCGGTCAGATCGTCCAGGGTCTGCGCCGCGCCGAGTCTCGCAACCCGGTCTTCATCCTCGACGAGATCGACAAGCTCGGCGCGGATTTCCGCGGCGACCCGGCCTCGGCGCTGCTCGAGGTGCTCGACCCGGAGCAGAACAACGCGTTCCGCGACCACTACCTCGACGTGCCCTTCGACCTCTCGGAGGTGCTGTTCATCACGACCGCAAACGTGCTCGACCCGGTTCCGCCCGCGCTGCGTGACCGGATGGAAGTGCTCGAGATACCGGGGTACACGGAGGAGGAGAAGCTCGCCATCGCACGGGACCACCTGGTGCAGAAGCAGGTGGCGAATCATGGCCTGACACCGGAGCAGATCACCATCACCGACGAGGCGATCGCGGCCATCATTCGTGGCTACACGCGGGAAGCCGGCGTTCGCAACCTCGAGCGCGAAATCGGCGCCTTGTGCCGGAAGGCCGCGCGCCGGCGCGCCGAGGGCGATGAGGCGGCGCTCACCATCACTGCGGCCGTCGTGACCGAGGTGCTCGGAGCCCCGATGTTCCTGGACGAGGAGGTCGAGGAGCGTACGAAGGATCCGGGCGTTGCCATCGGACTCGCCTGGACTCCGGCCGGCGGTGACGTGCTGTTTGTCGAGGCCTCACGGATGCCCGGCAGCGGAACGCTCACGCTGACCGGACAACTCGGCGACGTGATGAAGGAATCGGCGCGCGCGGCGTTGTCGTGGTTCCGGGCGCATGCGACCGCCTATGGGGCCGACCCCGACTTCTTCAAGAGCGCCGAAATTCATCTGCACGTGCCCTCCGGCGCCATCCCCAAGGACGGCCCGTCGGCCGGCGTGACCATCGTCGCCGCGCTCGCCTCCGAGCTGACGAGGCGTCCGGTGCGCGGCGACCTCGCCATGACAGGTGAGGTCACACTGTCGGGCCGCGTCCTTCCCGTCGGGGGCATCAAGGAGAAGGTCCTCGCCGCGCGACGAGTCGGGATTCGCGAGGTGATCCTTCCGAGGCAGAACGAGAAGAACGTGAAGGAAGACCTGTCCGAGGATCTGCGACGGGACCTGACGATTCACTACGTGCAGACCGTGGACGAGGTCCTGCTGCTGGCCCTGCTGCCGGCGGCCAAGTCTCCCCGTGTCAGGACAGCAGCCACAGCCCGGCGATCGTCTTGAGATCGATGACGTCGCCCGAGGCGACCATCCGCTCGAGCACCTCTCGCGAAAAGGGGCGCGCCTCGATGTCCTCGTCCTCGTCCTGCTGCGCCTCCACGTCGTCTGGACCCGGTGTCCGCAGTCCCGTCGCTTTGAAGAAGGTCATCTCCTCATCGCAGTAGCCCGGAGTCGGGAAGAACGCACCCAGCCGCTCGATGCGCGACGGAATCCGCCCGATTTCCTCCTGGCATTCACGGATCGCGGCACGCTCGACCTCCTCGCCTGGCTTCAGGCTCCCGGCAGGCAGCTCCCATGCATGACGCCCGATCGCGTGGCGGTACTGCCGGACGAGCACGATCTCGCCCGCAGCGGTCACGGGGATGACCACCACCGAGCCGGGGTGGCGGACGATCTCGGCCTGCAGCTCGCCGCCTTTCGGCAGCCGGATTGTTTCGATCTGCACGTTGAAGATCCGTCCCCGATGGACTGTGCGGATCTCGCGCGGGACGATCGGTCGGTCGCTCTCGCTCATGGGGTGTCCTTGGCGCCGGGCGGCCACTCCGGGAGATCGTCGAGCACCTGCTGCAGGTCGTCGGGCAGCGGCGCGATGAACTCCATTCGTCGACCGTCTCGCGGGTGGGTGAAGGCGAGCCGCGCTGCGTGGAGGAACGGCCGCTCGAGTCGCTGCACGGCGCGAATATCACCCGGTACGCGCCGGCGCAGTCCGCCGTAGGTAGCGTCGCCGACGATCGGATGGCCGATGGCGCTCAGGTGCACGCGGATCTGGTGCGTGCGTCCGGTCTGGATGGCGACCTGACAGAGCGTCAGCCCAGGCAGATGGTGCGCGCGCGTAATCCGCGTCACCGCATGCCGGGCCCGGGTTGCGCGAGCCGACATCTTCTGCCGGTTCGAAGGATCCCGTCCGATGGCTGCATCGATCCGGCGTCCCGCCTGCACGACGCCCCAGACGAGGGCGATGTACTCCTTTTCAACTTCGCGGTCATGGAACTGTCGAGAGAGCTCCTGGTGGGCGGCGTCGTTCTTGGCCACCACCATCAGACCCGAGGTCCCGCGATCGAGCCGATGCACGATTCCCGGCCGGCGCTCACCGCCGATGCCGCTCAGGTCCTCGAGGTGATGCAGGAGTGCGTGCACGATGGTCCCGGATGCATGCCCGGCGGCCGGATGCACGACCATGCCAGGCGGCTTGTTCACCACCGCAAGGTCGGCGTCCTCGTACAGGATCTCGAGCGGCAGTGCCTCGCCGATGAGCGTCGGTTCCGCCGCCGCCGCTCCCACGTCGACGGCGAGGTGGTCGCCGTCGCGAACGACGAGG
>Ga0209108_10001173_pt1 | contig 15113 bp, 19 predicted proteins | sample Rifsed10ft1_FD_184003 | JGI IMG/M metagenome (GOLD analysis project Ga0209108, IMG submission 184003) | Soil microbial communities from Rifle, Colorado, USA - sediment 10ft 1 (version 2) | ecosystem: Environmental > Terrestrial > Deep subsurface > Rock core/Sediment | place: Rifle, Colorado...
CGCCATGCCCAACTCCACCATTCACATGCACCAGGCGATGGGCGGCGTCCAGGGCCAGGCGACGGACATCGAGATCGAGGCCCGGGAGGCGATCCGGATCAACGACATGATCCGCCACATCCTCGCCGCGAACACGGGCCAGGACCCAGAGCGCATCCGGCGCGACTTCGACCGCAACTTCTACATGGACGCCCAGCAGGCGAAAGAGTACGGCATGATCGACGAGATCCTCCAGACCAGCCGCGCCGCGAAGTAGTCAGTTCTCAGTAGTCAGTCTTCAGTCTTCGCTGACTGAACGCTTTCGCTCATTCCGCCGAACATAAAGCAGGAGTGGCAGAGGGCGCAGCCCTTTGCCGGGGGTGTGGGGGTGTCTCCTCGCACTACCTCCCAATCCTAAAGGGGCGGAGCAGCGCGCAAGTGATGCGAAGCCCGGATTGGCGCGATCGAGAGCCATGGTCGTTGTCTACCTCAAGAACGGCGAGAAGGCGCCGATGCCGGACGCCAACTTCGTCAGGCTCGAGTCGGTGCCCGAAGCCCCCGGCCTCATGCTCCGCTGCTTCTTCGGCGACCGCGAGGTCGGGCAGTTCAAGTGGGAAGACGTTGCCGGCTACACGATAGACGTGCTCGGGCCGCCGGGCCCCTCCTCCCAGCGCGCCTACGATGCCTGGGGCGTCCAGCCGGACGCCTAGCCGGCCCGGCTGGTCGAGGCCGCCCCGGCGCCGGCAGCCAGCGCTCCCCTTACCCCCAAGTACACACCGGCTAGCACCAGCAGCCCGCCCATCGCCTCGCCGAGGACCGCGGTCGTGCTCACGGCCGTCACGCTAACGGCTAGCACGGCGAGGGCGAAGGCCCTGCCCGGAGTCTGGCGAAGGGCCCTGCCCTGAGCGGAGTCGAAGCGGCGCGTCCGCATGCCGTGATGCTCCAGGCAGGCTAATCTCCTCCGAGCGGCGTAGATTGGGATAGGCTGCCAAGCGCGGGATGCCCTGCTAGAAAGGTCCGCCGATGCCTCGCGCCGTTCTCTTCCTCCTCGCGCCCTGCCTCCTCGCGGTCGCCCTCGTCGCCTGCGGCGACGACGAGGCGGAGCCAACGCCTGTGGCCACCATCGCTGCGCCGATAGCGACGGCGACGCCCCCGGGGCCGTCTGCCTCGCCGACGATCCCCAGAGGCTCGCTGCCGGTCCTGCGGCTGGAGCGCGCCTTTCCCGCGCTCGCCTTCGTCAACATGACGGGCCTGTACCAGGCCCCGGACGGCCGCTTCTTCGTCCTCGAACGAGAGGGCCGCATCCGCGTCTTCGACAGCCGTCAGGACGCGGCGCAAGCGTCCGTCTTCCTCGACATAACCGACCGCGTCAACTCCAGCGCCAGCGAGTTGGGCCTCCTTGGACTCGCCTTCGCGCCCGACTTCGGCCAGAGCGGCGTCTTCTTCGTCAACTACACGGCCGGCCCGCCGCTGCGCACCGTCGTCTCGCGCTTCACGGCGCCAGCGCCGCGCACGACGGCCGACAAGGCGAGCGAGTTCCCCATCCTCGAGGTCGGCCAGCCGTTCCCGAACCACAACGGCGGCCAGACCAGCTTCGGCCCGGACGGCTACCTCTACATCGGCTTCGGCGACGGCGGCGCCGGCCGCGACCCCATGGGCAACGGTCAGAACAAGGGCGCCCTCCTCGGCAAGCTGCTTCGCATCGACGTCTCCGACCGCGGCGGTGTCTCCTACAGCATCCCGGACGACAACCCGTTCGTCGGCCAGCCGGGGGTGATGGAGGAGATCTGGGCTCTGGGCCTGCGCAACCCCTGGCGCTTCTCCTGGGACAGCGAGACCGGCGCGCTCTGGCTGGCGGACGTCGGCCAGGACGCGCGGGAGGAGATCGACGTCATCGTCAAGGGCGGCAACTACGGCTGGAGCGTCATGGAGGGCAGCCAGTGCCTCAGCGGCACGAGTTGCGACCGGACCGGCCTCATCCTGCCCGTCTTCGACTACGCCAACGCCGGCAACGACTGCTCGATAACCGGCGGATTCATCTACCGCGGCCAGGCGATCGCGGCGCTGCGCGGCGCCTACGTCTACGCCGACTTCTGCAGCGGCCGCGTCTGGGCCCTGCGCTACGACGGCTCGCGCCTCACCGAGCAGGGCCTGCTGCTGGACAGCGACCTCCAGATCAGCTCCTTCGGCCAGGACTCCCAGGGCGAGATCTACGTCCTCGCCTACGGCCCTCAGGGCGGCATCTACAAGCTTGTGCCGTAGCGGCCGGGCGTAATTGTCTTTGCGAGGAGCCGCAGGGCGACGAAGCAATCTTTGACGCCACGTAAGGGCTGGGGGGTTCCGTCAAAGATTGCTTCGGCCCTTCGCGAGGAAGGGCCTCGCAATGACACCGAAGTCGCGCGGTGCAGGAACCGCCCCGTCCGGCTGCCTCTACACCAGCGCGTGGCGGTGCGCGTAGGCGGCCGCTTCGGTGCGGTTGGCGCAGCCCGTCTTGTCGAGGATGTTGCTGACGTGGTGCTGCACCGTGTTCAGGCTGATCACCAGCTCGTCCGCGATCTGCGGGTTGCTCCTGCCGGCGGCGATGAGGCGCAGGACTTCGACTTCGCGTAGCGAGAGACCGGCCGGCGGAGTGCCGGCCTTTGCCGTAGGCGCCTCGTCACGCGGCGGCAGGCCGGCGAGGAAGTCGTCGATCGCCTTGAGTCCTTGAGCAGTGTCGCCGAGCCAGGAGTCACCATCGATGAGGACGAGGCGTGAGTTGGCGATCCGCGCCGCCAGCTTGACGGATTCCTCCTGGCGAATGTCGACCAAGTCGCGAGGGTGGAGCACGAGCGTCGGCGTGACCAGGAGCGGCAACACGTCTTCAATCCTGGAAACGAGGAAGGCATGTACGCGCACCTTGTAATCCGCGGCGGTCGTCGCCCGCTTGTAGTAGTCAAAGCTCGTAGCATGCCCGTCACTCGCCGGTAACCGAGTACGGAGGTAGAGATCCCAGTCCTGGTCTATGAGGTCGAAGAGGCCTCGTGGCCACGCCGAACCGTCCACCGGGCAACAGTAAAGGACGAGGGCTTCAACGCGCTCCGGATGGTCGAGGGCGTAGCGGACGGCGACGTGGCCGTTTAGGGAGGCAGCGCAAAGGATGAAGCGGTCGAGGTGCAGGCGTTCGACGACGGCTTCAAGGTCACGTTGGAAATCTTGAATCGAAGTGCTCTCAGGTAGACCGCGCGTAGAGAGGCCCTGGCCGCGGCTGTCGTAGTTGACGAAGCGGAAGCGCGCCGCTAACCCCTCGAACCATGGGGCGACGTTGCTGGTCGTCCGCGTGTTCTGAACGTGATTGAACCAGAAGGGGACGACGACGAGCGGCCGTCCTTCGCCGCTGACGGCGTAGGCGATGTTGTAGCCGTCTGACGTGACGTACTGGACGGGCGGCGCGTCCATCTAGAGCAGCCCCTTGTCGCGGGCGTAGCCGGCTGCCTCTGTGCGGTTGGCGGCGCCCGTCTTGTCGAGGATGTTGCTCACGTGGCGCTGGACCGTGTTTAGGCTGATCACCAGCTCGTCCGCGATCTGCGGGTTGCTCCTGCCGGCGGCGATGAGGCGCAGGACTTCGACTTCGCGTAGCGACAGGCTGGCAGGGAGCGGGCCCGTGGTGACGGCCTCTTCGTGCGGCGGCAGGCTGGCGAGGAAGTCGTCGATCGCCTTCAGGGCCTGCGCCGGGTCACCCAGCATTCTCCTGCCGTCAATCAACACCAGGCGACCGTTTGGCACGCTCGCCGCGAGCTTCATCGACTCCTCCGGTCGAAGATTCACGTAGTCGCGAGGGTGGAGGACGAGAACGGGCATGGTGAGACGCGGCAACAGCTCCTTGACGCTGGAGTTCGCGTAGACCCGCATCGTCGAAATCCAGTCGCTCTGCGTCGTCGCGCGCTGCAGATGCTCAACGAACCGGTCCTCCTCGTCGAGGGAGAGTCCGGGCGGCACCCTGCTGCGCAGAAAGAGGTCTTGCACCCTGCTCCGCAGAAAGAGGTCCCAATTCTGGGTCGCGAGGCCCTCGTAGAAGGCCAACGGCCAAGCCCTGGTATCGATGGCCGAGTTGACCATTATCAGGGCTGCAACCCGCTCCGGATGCGCCGCCGCGAAGCGGAGCGCGCAGTGGCCGGGGTAATTGCCGTAGCCGAAGAGCACCAACCCGCGCTGCAAGGCGAGCTTCTCAACCACCGCCTCCAGGTCGCGGGTGAAGTCATCGATCGTAAGGCCTTCGGGCAGACCTCTGGTGGACATCCCCTGGCCCCGCCCATCGAACAGTACGAGACGGAACCTCGTCGCCAGCCCTTCGAGCATTGGGAACTCGTCCGCGGGAGCCTTTGCGTAGTACCCGAGATCACTGAAAGGCAGAGGAGCGAAGACGAAAGGCCTGCCTGTCCCAACGGCGGCGTAAGCGATGTTGAACCCGTCGGAGGTGGTCACGTACTGGACCGGCGGCAGCTCCATCGCGGGCGCATTCTACCTCAGCTAGGCCGCGCGTTCACGATAAGTTTACAAACGCTTAGGCGTTCTAGGGCCCATCGCCGCGCCCGCTGGCGTTTGATGTTGATGAGAGAACGTGAGCGTACGAGGTCCGGCATGGCGATCCTGAGCTTGAGCCTACATCGCACGCCACGGGCGGTGCCGCCTCCGGCTGCTGTCGACCGGCGCGCCTGCCGCTTCGAGAGGACGGTGCTGCGCTCCGCCCTGCAGGAGGGTGGCGTCCTCACCTGCGTCGAGGCGGACGGCCGCGAGCGTCAGCTGCAGGTCGCGATGACCTGGGACGTCCTCGCCCAGCTGCGCGGCGAGCTGGTGCGCGCCGGCGCGCCCCAGCCGGACGACACGATCATCCGCTGCGTCCTGCGCCATTGGGGCTCGCAGGAGCTGACGCGACGCCTGCGCGGCGGCGTCCTCTTGCCGGCTGAAGGCTTGGTTCTCGCCTCGTTGGGCGGCCCGGCGGGCAACGGAGCGCGGCGCCTCCTCGTGGCCTGCGGCTTGCTGCCCCTGCTCGCGGCCTAGCTCACGAAGTGTCTTTGCGAGCCCTTCGACTTCGATCAGGATAGGCTCCGCGAAGCAATCGGGACGAAGCGTCAAAGATTGCCACGGCCCTTCCTCCGGAAGGGCCTCGCAAAGACAGAGCCGCTCTATGCCCTATGCCGGTATGCCAGCGGCCTCAGCCGCTAGTCACCACCAGACCTTGGCGTCGATGTCCGCCGGCAGGTCGCTGTAGTCAGTCGTCCAGAGGTTCGTCGAGAGGTACTTCCAGCCGCTGTCAGCGAAGAGGAGGACCATGTTCGCGCGCTCGAAGCGGTCGGCGATCTTCTGCGCCGTTCGCAGCACGGCTCCGGAGGAGATGCCGGCGAAGATGCCCTCGCGTTCGAGCAGCTCCTTCGTCGCCGCGAACGAGCTGCGCGAGTCGACGACGATGCGGCCGTCCAGCACTGTCTGGTCGAACACCGGCGGGATGAAGCCCTCCTCCAGGCTGCGCAGCCCCTGGACGAGGTCGCCCGGGTGGGGCGCCGCGGCGATGACCTTGACGGCGGGCTTGCGCTCCTTCAGGTAGCGCCCGGCGCCGGTCAGCGTGCCGCCCGTGCCCAGGCCAGCGATGAACACGTCGACCTCCGGCAGGTCGCGCAGGATCTCGGGCCCCGTCGTCTCGTAGTGGGCGCGCGGGTTGGCCTCGTTGCCGTACTGGTAGAGCATGATCAGGCTCGGGTCAGCGGCGGCCATCTCCTGCGCGACGACGATGGAGCCGTTCGTCCCCATGAGGCCCTCCGAGTAGACGATCTCGGCGCCGTAAGCCCGCAGCAGCGCCGTGCGCTCCTCGCTCACGTTGTCGGGCATGACGACCCTGACCTTGTAGCCCTTGAGCCCGGCGACGAAGGCGAGCGAGACGCCGGTGTTGCCGCTCGTCGGCTCGAGGATGGTGCAGCCGGGCGTGAGGAGACCGTCGCGCTCCGCGTCCTCGATCATCGTCTTGGCGATGCGGTCCTTGACGCTGCCGGTGGGGTTCTGGCCCTCCAGCTTGGCGAAGAAGCGCACCGCGGGCGAGGGGCTGAGGTTCGGCATCTCGACGAGCGGCGTGTTGCCGATGAGGTCGAGCATGCTTCGGTACAGCATGACGCGATGCGGCGCCCCCGCGGTCATCGGGGCGCGCGGCTGCGCATCCAGCGCCCTTCGCCAGGCTCAGGGCTTGTCTGCTCCGCCGGGTACTCGAATGACGAACTGGGGGACACCCCCAGGCCCCCGCGCATGGCCCTTCGACTGCGCTCAGGATGTAGCTGCGCCCCCGCTACCCCTGCTGGGGTCTCTTCAGCGCAGCCGCCGGCGAGGGCGGGCAGGATCGAGACGACGTCGCCCTCCTTGACGGGCGTGTCCAGCGCCTGGAGGAAGCGGATGTCCTCGTCGTTGATGTAAACATTCACGAATCGGTGCAGCTCGCCGTTCCCGGCGGTGATCTGCTCCATGAAGCCCGGATAGCGCGAGCTCATCTGCGCCAGCACCTCGCCCACCGTGCGACCCTCGCTGCGCACCGCCTTCGCGCCGACGACCCGCTGCAGCACCGACGTAATCCGTACCTCCACGCTCACGCAGTCGCCTCCTGCAGGCCCACGGGCGCCGTGCCGCAGAACTCGTCGTAGTCGATGAGCTCCGTCACCGTCGGGTTGTCGCCGCAGACGACGCAGTTGGGGTCGCGGCGGATGCGCACCTGGCGCATCTCCATCGAGAGGGCGTCGTAGAGCAGGAGGCGGCCCTGCAGGCTGTCGCCGATGCCGAGGATGAGCTTCAGCACCTCCGTGGCCTGGATGGAGCCGATGGTGGCGCAGAGCGCGCCGAGCACGCCTGCCTCGGCGCAGGACGGGACGAGCCCCGGCGGCGGTGGGTGCGGGTAGAGGCAGCGGTAGCAGCCCTTGCCCGGCAGGTAGACCGTCGCCTGGCCGTCGAAGAGGAGTATCGAACCGTCGACGAGCGGCTTCTTGAGGAAGACGCAGGCGTCGTTCACCAGGTAGCGCGCCGCGAAGTTGTCGGCGCCGTTCACGATGATATCGTACTGGCCGATGATCCGCAGCGCGTTCTCCGAGTGCAGCGGCTCCTCGTGCGTGACGACCTTGACGTCCGGGTTGTAGGCCTTCAGCGTCTCCTTGGCCGAGAGGACCTTCGCCTTGCCGACGTCCTCGTTCTGGTGGAGGATCTGCCGCTGTAGGTTCGAGAGGTCGACGAGGTCGAAGTCGACGATGCCGATGGTGCCGACGCCGGCGAGGGCCAGGTAGAGAGCGACGGGCGAGCCGAGGCCGCCGGCGCCGACGATGAGCACCTTCGCGTCGATGATCTTGCGCTGACCGACGCTGCCGACCTGGGGCATGATGATGTGGCGCGAGTAGCGCGTCACCTGCTCCGGCGTCAGCGCAAAGCGAGAGCGGTCCTCAGCGGCTGGGGCGCCGCCGGCGAGGGCAGGGATGACGGCCAGCTGGTCGCCTTTCGACAGCTTCGTCGCCGGGCCGTCCAGGGTGCCGATCTCGCGGTTGTTCACGTAGATGTTGATGTGGGCCGGGATGGAGCCGTCCGCGTCGCAGCAGAGGTCGCGGAAGCCCGGGAAGCGGGCGTCCAGGTTCGCGATCACCTCGGCGACGTCGCGGCCTTCGACCTCGACGTTCGCCCGGTTGCCGACGAAGCCGCGAAACGGCGTCGGTATGTAGACGTTTACCATCCTGCTGACCTCCCGCCGGCCTGGGTTCCCACCATAGCGCACGCTCTCGTCTTGCACTAGAAGCTCACGCTCAGGTACCGCTCGCCCGTGTCCGGCAGCACCGTGACGACGCGCTTGCCCTCGCCCAGGCGCTTGGCGACCTGCAGCGAGGCGAAGACGTTGGCGCCGGCGGAGATGCCGACCAGCAGCCCCTCCAGCTGCGTCAGCTTCTTCGTCATGGCGATGGCGTCCTCGTCGCGCACGGCGATGAGCTCGTCGTAGACGTCGCGGTTGAGGACGCTGGGCACGAAGCTGGCGCCGATGCCGTCGATCGCGTGCAAGCCGGGCTTGCCGCCGGCGAGCACCTGCGAGCGCGACGGCTCCACGGCGACGACGAGGACGTTGGCCAGCTTCTCCTTCAGCACCTCGCCGACGCCGGTGATGGTGCCACCGGTGCCGACGCCGGCCACGAATGCGTCCAGGCGGCCGCCCGTGTCGCGCAGGATCTCCTGCGCCGTCGTGCGGCGGTGGACCTCCGGGTTCGCCGGGTTGTTGAACTGCTGCGGCATGAAGTAGTCCGGGTTCTTCTCCACGAGCTCCTGGGCGGCGAAGACGGCGCCGGTCATGCTCTCGATAGCGGGCGTGAGGATGACCTGGGCGCCGTAGCGCTGCATGAGCTTGCGCCGCTCCACGCTCATGTTCTCCGGCATCGTCAGGATCAGCTTGTATCCCTTGGCGGCCGCCACCATGGCGAGGCCGATGCCCGTGTTGCCGCTCGTCGGCTCGACGATGGTGGAGCCGGGCCTGAGGATGCCGCGCTGCTCCGCGTCCTCGATCATCGACAGAGCGATGCGGTCCTTGACGCTGCCGGCCGGGTTCAGCGACTCCATCTTGCCGATGACCTCGGCGCTGCCGGGTGGCCGGATGCGCTCCAGCCGCACCATCGGCGTGTTGCCGATGAGGTCGAGGACGCTGTCAGCGATTCCAGCTTCCGTTCTCGTCTGCATCGTTGGGCCTCAGATCGCGTAGCGGGCGACGCTGCCGGCGCGCTCGCGCTCAGCCAGGTCGGCGATGGTGATGCTGTCGAGGATCCTGATCGTCGCCGCTTCCACCTCCTGCCAGACGGGACGCAGGCTGCAGCTCGTCGACTTGCGGCAGCCGTTGGGGTCGTCCAGGCAGGCGATGGGCGCCAGCGAGCCCTCCAGGGCGCCGATCGCCTCGCTCAGGCGCAGCTCCTGCGGGTCGCGGATCAGGGCGTGGCCGCCCTGGGGCCCGCGCACGCTCCGGATGAAGCCGGCGCGGCGCAGCGCGGTCAGCAGCTGGTCGAGGTAGGGCTCTGGTACCCCCTGGCGGCTGGCGATGACCGCGCTCTGCACCGGGCCTTCGCCGTAGTGGTGGGCGAGCTCTATGAGCGCCCGCACGCCGTAGTCGCCCTTCATCGAGACCTTCATCGCCGCTTGCCCCTAATGTTAAGTGAGTTCATCAACAATTGTAGCATGCCTCCTCAGGCCAGCAGGAAGAGCACCGGCGCGGCGAACAAGCCGCTCACGAGGAGAAGCAGGTTGCGCCGGCTGCTCGACGCGGCGTGCGCAGCGCCGAGGATGAGGCGCGTGTACGGCCCGTAGAAGAAGACGAGGATGAGGAGCGAGACGAGGCCGCCCACCAGCATCTGCGTCAGCACGATGGTGAAGGCGCGTGCGGAGTCGAGCAGGAGGGCCGCGACGAGCGTGTCGATCCAGGTGGCGACGTTGGCGCCCATGACGTATGGGATGACGCGGTCGCGGCGCACGTAGCCCTTCAGCGCCAGCGGCACGAGAATGGTGACGGAGAGCGAGACCGAGAGCGTGACCAGCGTCATCAGCGCGCCGAAGAGGAACATCGCGTAGCGCCGCTGCAGCGCCTCGGACAGCGCCTCGATGCGCGGGCCGGGCCGTTCGAGGCTGGGCAGGGCGCGGTCGAAGAGATAGAAGCTCGCGACGAGCACGCCGACGCCGCTGAGGAACACGGCAAGCCGCGGCAGCGCCTCGTCCAGGGGCTCTACCAGCGGGTCGGACAGGTAGCCGACGAAGGACGTCAGCGCCCCTGGGCTGCCGACGCGCACGCCATCTAGCCAGCCCTGGTCGAGGACGAAGAGGCCCAGCGGCATCGCCGGGCCCCAGAGCGTTATCGCCGTTAGCAGCGCGACGACGCCGATGTAGAGCCCGTCCGGGTTGCGCCGGCCCGTCACGTATGAGACGAAGCCGACGACGAGGACGATGAGCGAGGCGCCCATGCGCGTGCCGTTGATCATCGCAAACGTCTCGAGGTCGCTAATCGCGTCGCCGGCGAAGAGGCTCATCGCCACGGCGGCTATCGGCGAGCCGCTCATGACGACGTAGGCGCCAAACCAGCCGAAGCCGAAGTGGCCGAGCGTGCCGTCGGCGGAGACGCCATCCAGCACGGGCCGCAGGCCGCCGGCGCCGACCTTGATCAGCTGCAGGGCGATGATGAACAGCCAGAGCGCGCCAAGGACGAAGGCGGCCCGGAGCGCAGCGCCGCGCAGCGAGACGGGGCGGGCGTGGTCGGCCGCGGCGACCGCGTCCTCCACGACAGGAGCGCGCCTGGCGACCATGAGCTGTCCCTCTACCGGCCTCGATTCGGACACGGGCGCCTACTTGCCGCCGCTCGCGGCGATGAGGATGCGCGCGACCTCCGGCCGGCTGAACTCCGGCGGCGGCATCTCCCCCTGGGCGAGCAGCTGGCGCACGCGCGTGCCGGAGAGGCTGACGTGCTCGTCGTCGCCGTGGGGGCAGGTCTTCGCCGTGCCCATGGAGCCGCAGGCGCGGCAGTAGAAGCTGTTCTCGAAGAACATCGGCGCGATGCCCAGCTCCTCCGGCCGGAACTCGCCGAAGATGCGCTGCGCGTCGTAGGTGCCGTAGTAGCTGCCGACGCCGGCGTGGTCGCGCCCGACGATGAAGTGGGAGCAGCCGTAGTTCTTGCGCACCAGGGCGTGGAAGATCGCCTCGCGCGGGCCGGCGTAGCGCATCGCCGCCGGCAGGACGGAGAGGAGGACGCGGTCATTCGGGTAGTAGCCTTCGAGGAGCGCCTCGTAGCAGGCCATGCGCACCGCGGCCGGGATGTCGTCGTCCTTCGTCGCGCCGACGAGGGGGTGGAGGAGCAGCGCGTCCACCGTCTCCAGGGCGCACTTCTGGATGTACTCGTGGGCGCGGTGCACCGGGTTGCGCGTCTGGAACCCGACTACCGTCTTCCAGCCCCGCTGGGCGAAGGCGGCGCGCGTCTCCTTCGGGTCGCGACGGTGCTGAAGGAAGTCGCCGTGCTGCTGGCGCTTGAAGAGGCGTACCGGCCCGCCCAGCAGCACCTCCGACTGCGCGTAGAGCGCGGCGACGCCGGGGTGGGCCTCCTCCTCGGTGCGGTAGACGAGGCGCGCCTCGCGCTGCTTGTCGTAGTCGAACGCTTCCGCCACGTCCATGACGGCCAGCGCCTCGCCTGCCTCATCTGTCAGGGCCACCTGCTTGCCCTCAAGGCCGCGAGCCTCCTCCCGGCCGGCTGAGACCGTGATCGGCAGCGACCAGGCGAGGCCGTCGGCGAGGTGCATCTCCTTTACCACGCCCTCGTAGTCGCGGCGCGTCATGAAGCCGGTCAGCGGGCTGAAGGCGCCGACGGCGATCATCTCCAGGTCGGAGAGGGAGCGGACGGAGAGCGCGAGCTTCGGCAGCGAGCGCGCCTTCCCGGCGAGCGCCTGCGCCTCGTCACCCGTGGCGACGCGGTCGACGAGCGAGCCGCCGTGGGGCGGGATGAGTGCGTCGTCAGTCAAGCATTGTCTCCTCTTGTCTTTGCGAGGCCGCCAGGCCGAAGCAACCTTTGACGAGTCGTTGGCAGAAATCGCAACGTCAAAGGTTGCTTCGCTTCGCTCGCAACGACAGTTCTTCTCACTTTGGGCCGCCGGCCGGCAGGTAGCCGTGCGCCGCCAGCGCCGCCAGCACCTTCGCCAGGCTCTCCGCTACCGACTCCTTATCCGTCTCGACGACGACCTCCGGGCTCAGCGGCTCCTCGTAGGGGTCGGAGACGCCGGTGAAGTTGGCGATCTCGCCTCGCAGCGCCTTCTCGTAGAGGCCCTTGACGTCGCGACGGACGAGCTCGTCGATGGCGCACTTGACGTAGACCTCGACGAAGTCGCCGATCTGGGCGCGCACCTGGTCGCGAATGCCGCGGTAAGGCGAGATGGCGGAGGCGATGACGGCGACGCCGTTGCGGCTGAGCAGGTGGGCGACGAAGCCGATGCGCAGGATGTTGGTGTCGCGGTCCTCCTTGCTGAAGCCCAGACCCTTGCTCAGGTTGGTGCGCACCACGTCCCCGTCCAGCGTCTCCACCTTCAGGCCGCGGCCGCGCAGGACGGGCTCCAGCGCGTGGGCGATGGTGGTCTTGCCGGCGCCGGAGAGCCCCGTGAACCAGACTGTGAAACCGTGCTGCGTCACCAAATCGCCTCCTCGCTCAGGACTCTTTGCTGAAGAAGAGCCACATCCCCAGCAGCTGGCCGAAGACGCTCGGGTCTCCGGTGGCCGAGACGAAGCGCCATCCGTCGTCGCGCCGCATGCGCAGGACGTCGTTCAGCCTCGTCGTGAAGTCCCGGTCGCTGCTGACGTAGACGGCCCTCGTCAGAGGGGGTGCCTGGACAGTGCCTGCTTGCTCCACCGCTACTCGCCTCCTCGCGTGACGTTCTCGATGCCGATCGAGCCCATCTGGATGCCGCACTCCACCTTGTCGAAACCCTGCCAGCGGCCGGAGCGGGGGTCGTCGCCCGGCTTGACGGGCTTGGTGCAGTGCGTGCAGCCGATGCTCGGGTAGCCGCGGTCGTGCAGCTCGTTGTAGGGGACGCCGTTCTCGACGATGTAGGCCCAGACCTGGCGCTCGTCCCAGGCGGCCAGCGGGTTGAGCTTGACGAGGTTGAACTTCGCGTCCCACTCGACGATGGCGATCTCGGCGCGCGTCTTGGACTGGTCGCGGCGCATACCGCTGATCCAGGCCGTCTTGGCGGCCAGAGCGCGCTGGTTGGGCTCGACCTTGCGCAGCTGGCAGCAGAGGTCCGGGTCGCGCGACCAAAGAGCCTCGCCGTACTGCTCCGCCTGCTCAGCCGGTGTCAGCAGCGACTGGTAGCCGATCGGCTTGAAGCCGTACCTCGCCTCGCAGGCGTCGCGCAGGCGGTAGGTCTCCGGGAAGAGGAAGTCGGTGTCCAGGTAGAAGACATCGACCGTGGGATCGACGCGCATGACCATGTCGAGGATGACCATGCCGGAGGGCCCGCCGAAGCTGCAGGCGAGCGCCAGGCCGGGCTGGAACTGCCGGACGGCCCAGCGCAGGACCTCCTGAGGCTCCTTCCCCTCCAGCTCGGCGCTGAAGCGCTGAAGCGTCTCAGCGTCGTATGAGTTGACTTCGGCCACGCCGCCTCCTGGGCTAGTCGACTAAGTGTACCGAGTAAGTCAAGAATATGGGCGGAGGGCCACGCGTGTCAACGTGCCGAGTGGCCCTGCCGGATGTCCTCCCCTTGCCCCAGCGTGGATCTAGCCCGTGAGAAGGTCGATGGCCTCTCGAGCGGCGCGCGGGTGGTCGGTTATGAGCCCGTCCAGCCCCGCCGCCAGCTTCGCCGGCGTCAGCTCGAAGCCGCGGTGCCAGGAGTAGACGCGTAGGCCCAGCGCGTGCGCCGCGGCGACGAAGTCGGCGTCCACCGCCCGCCAGTGGACGGAGACGGCGCCGGCGCCGATGCGCCGCGCCTTGGCGATGTAGGCTTGCTTGCCCGCCGCGTCGACGACGTCTTTCAGGTAGGCGACTTCCACCTCCGGCGCGAAGCGGGCGGCGTAGCGCACGGCCAGGGCGCTCGTGCACCAGACGAGGACGCGCGCCTGCAGCCGCCGGCGTCGCGTCTCGCGCAGTAGCGGCGCGACGGCCCAGGGCGTCTTGACGTCGACGGCCAGCAGCATTCCCGGCGCCAGCGCCTCGAAGGCCTGGACGAGGCTGGGGACGCGCTCGTCGCTGCCCTTGAGTCGCTGCCGCCGCACGAGGAAGCTGGGCGTCAGCTCTGGCGGCAGCGGGAAACCGGTCGTGCGCCGCAGCGTCCGGTCGTGCATGAGGAAGGGCCGCAAGTCGAGGCTGAGGCGCAGGTCGACCTCGACGCCGTCGGCGCCCTGCTCGGCGGCGACGCGCATGCCGGCGAGGCTGTTCTCCGGCGCGTCCAGCGGGCAGGTGCGGTGGGCGATGATCAGCGGCGCCACGCGACTATCCTATACGCGTCGACGACCTGTCTGCCTTGTCCAACTCGTCGTTACGCCGTGACGTCGCTCTCGTCCAGCGCGAAGATCGCCTCGATGGGCTGGCCGAAGAGGCGGGCGATCCTGAAGGCCAGCGGCAGGCTCGGGTCGTACTTGCCGGTCTCGATGGCGTTGACCGTCTGGCGCGAGACGCCCAGGCGCTCGGCGAGGTCCGCCTGCGACCAGCGTCGCTCGGCGCGGAGGACGCGCAGCCGGTTGTTCATCGATAGCGCCTGCGCGCGACGATGCCGCCGATCAGCCAGGACACGCCCATGACGGGCCAGACAAGCGTCCAGCTCGCATCGGGAGCGCCGGCGATCTGGAGAAGACCGTAGGCGAAGGTGAAGATCGCCGTGCTCGCGAAGGCGATCGAGAGCGCCATGAGGCTTATGCGCTGCTCCAGCTCGTCTTCCTGAAGGACGTAGCGCAGGACGGTCAAAGCGCCGGCGATGAAGAGGGTCAGGGGCAGGAGGGCCACGGCAAACCGCCACCACGCATCCGGATTGGCCTCAATCAGTTCGATGGAGCCCAACAGGACCGGTATGTAGATGGCGAGGACGGCAGTCATCTGAAGAGCGAACTTCAGGCGCAATCGTCTCTCTTGCGGCGTTGACCTCTCTCTTGGCATTGGACTCCTCCTGGGGAGAAATGTAAAGTATCCTTGTCATCATGTCAAGCATCCCTAGCTAGATTGCCGATTAGCAGACTGCCCGCTACGATGCGTAGCACCGGAGGGCCCTCCCATGACCACGACAGCCACTGACATGCGCAGCCACAGCCGCGTTCTCCTCGACGGGCCGGACAGAGCGCCGGCGCGCGCCATGCTGCGCGCCACCGGCCTCAGCGACGACGACCTCTCGAAGCCGCTCATCGGCGTCGCCAACACCTGGACCGAGATCGGCCCCTGCAACTTCCACCTGCGCCGCCTCGCCGCGAAGGTGAAGGATGGCATCCGCGCCGCCGGCGGCACGCCGCTGGAGTTCAACACCATCGCCATCAACGACGGCATCAGCATGGGGACCGAAGGAATGAAGGCCTCCCTCATCAGCCGCGAGGTCGTCGCCGACTCGATCGAGCTGGTGGCGCGCGGCCACCTGCTGGACGGCGTCGTCGCCATCGGCGCCTGC
>Ga0209108_10001178_pt1 | contig 15075 bp, 13 predicted proteins | sample Rifsed10ft1_FD_184003 | JGI IMG/M metagenome (GOLD analysis project Ga0209108, IMG submission 184003) | Soil microbial communities from Rifle, Colorado, USA - sediment 10ft 1 (version 2) | ecosystem: Environmental > Terrestrial > Deep subsurface > Rock core/Sediment | place: Rifle, Colorado...
TGGGAAGGGCGGAGGTTTTGGCAAAGGCGGCGGTTTTCGCACCGGCGGCGGCTTCGGCCGCGGCGGTGGTTTTCGCACCGGTGGAGGTTTCTGAGCGCGGCGATCAAGCGCTCAACTACCATGAAAATTACCGATGCTCACTACTCCGGCGAATCCCGCAACCCCTCCGCGCACGCAAACTCGCGCAGCTCATCGTCCGGATACGACGCCTTCCTGTAGGTGTGGACGACCTCCCAAGGCTCCGTCAGCGCCTCCGGGTCATTGACCGTAATGCGGTCTTCGAGAACGCCCGGCTCGATGAATCGAATCCGCTCGTGGACCGTCATCTTGTCGCTGTGCGGGGACGATCCGTCGATGAACGACTTCGTGGTCAACGCGACGGTTTCCACCACGAGCGTGTCGCCTTGCCAATGACCCGTGGAATAGCCGGCATAGGTCGGGTCGTCGAGCACTTTCGGCGACGGCTCACGCCCATCGAGATAGACGCGCCGCAAAGCATCCTGATGCTCGCTGAAGAACGTGATCTTCTGCTCGTCCTGCATGACTTCCATGCCGTACGCCATGCCCATCATGGCCGGCATTCCCGGCGGCAGGCAGTTTGCGATGTTGTCGTACTCGTATGATCCACTAATGCGCGACGCCGCGATGATGTTCCACTTTTCCAAGTATTCGGGCGTCAGCTTCGGCGCGTTGGGGCCCCGGCCCTGCGATCCATCGGAAGTCGGCGCCGAGCGCGTCGGCAGCGGGGGCGGTCCGGTCCCCCGGTCGATGCGGGCCGGGGGCGGAGCCGCACCGGGCCGAAACGGATAGTAGACCCCCGAGAAATCAGGCCTCGAGGCTGTCGTCGCCGGACCCGCGCTCGGAGCGTCGGCCGGGATCTCGGCAGCCGTCGAGAAGTTCGGTGCATTGCCTAAGATCGTGCCGTCGGCTCGGGTCACTCGCGCGATGATTCCGACGGGACTCCCGTTCTTCGACGGGCTCGCATGCACGGTCACCGTCTCGCCCGGCTCAAGAATCGTAGGGCTCCAGCCGGCTCGGCCGAGTACGCCCGGCGCGCGCCCTTCGACGGTCCATTCCCTGTTCCGTGCCGTCTTCGCCTTCGACGGTGATAAGAAGCCACGTGCGCGGATTGGACCAACGCCACTCCTTGACGGTGCCGGTCAGTGTGATGATCTCGTCGACCTGGTATGCCGAATTGCTGTGGTGAGCGAGCGCCGGAAGCGCGGGAATCGCAGTGCGGCGAGCGCCGCCAGTGTCGTGATACGGGTCTGCATGCCGTGGACCTCTTTGTGGATCGATGAAGCCGGGGCGGCTCCCGGCGCCTTTAGCCGGCATTTATACATCGCCGGCGCGGCAATCAGCATGGACTATGTGGAAGCGCGGGTTGCCGCCGCCTTATTCTCCGCATGCGCAAGAGGAATCTCCGCAAAGTATGCGGAGATCAAGCTTCCTATCCTCCGCGCGAATGGCCGGAGCGTACGAGATGCGCCATCACCACATATCGCAAGCTTCCGCCCGGCACCACGGCCTCGAACGGATAGCACGTCACGAGCGCGACCACCGATTCGTCCGCGTCGAGCCGCAGCATCGTGCGCTCGGCATCGATGACGTCGATCTCCGCGACTTCGTAAACGTACGACGCGCCGTGCGGCAGCTCGATCTCGAAGCGATCGCCGATCGCAAGCTTGCCGAGCTCGCGAAAGTGCGTATCACGATGCCCGGCGATTACGCTCAGGCCCACGGTGCCCGGCAACGCAGTGCCGTCCATGAGCGCCGGACCGAAGGCGAGATTGCGGCCCGAGGCGCCCGCGAGCACCGTGAGCGCCCGGTCGCTCGTCGGCAGCGTAAGCCGCGCGACGGGCCACGTATCCGCCCATGGCCACGGTCGCGCGACGCGGCCGTCCTCCTTGATGGCCGCCCACGCGCGATTCAAGAGCTGCTGCGCGAGCTCCGCTTTCACGGGCACCCAGAAACCTGCGATGAGCAATGCGGCGCCGAGGCCGGCTAATAGAATGTACAGAAATGAGCGCCGCCGGCGTGCGAGCCGCGGGCCGACGAAGATGCGTACCGGCAGCCGCGGCTTCATCGTGCGAGCCTCTGCTGCCGCGCGCGCAGCACGAAGACCTCCGCAGCGATCAACAACAGTAGAAGGCCGAGCAGCCGAAAGAGCGGCGCCGCGGTCGCCGTCTGCGGCAGGCCGCCCCACACGGCGCCGGCGGGTACCATGTTGCCGACGGTCTTGCGCTCGAGCGCCGCGGCCGCCATTCGCGCCGGTGTTTTATCGACGGCGACTAAACTCGTGTATGGGCTCACGAGGCCGTGCTCGAGCGCGACGTCGACGACGATCTTGCGAATGAGATCCTCGTTGACGCCGGCGACGCGGCTGTCGATTGCGTACTCGATTTTCCGGCGCGCCCAAAGTGTCGCGATGCCGGGTAGCGTGCTCGCTTGCGCCGTGGCGCGTTGCGACCATTGCACGCCGTCGACGCGCCCGAACGCCTCGACCGAGAGCGGACGATCGCCTTGCGTCGCGAAGCTCGCCGCCATGACGATCGGCTCGCCCGCGTAGAGATCCGGCGCTTGATGCGGATAGAGCTCGACGGCATCCGGCCAGTCGACGAGCACGTCCGTGAGCGCGACTTGCTCGAGCTTGTCGAAGAGCGCCTGCATCGCGTCCGCGACGGCGGCCGTATCGCCGATGTGCGTGTACGTGCCGCGGCCGAACTGCGCCGCCTTGTGCATGAAATACGAGTTCGGTGCGGCGCCGATACCGATCGTGAACAGGCGCGCTTGACCGAGCTCCTGCTTGATCGCCGTGAAGAGCTCCGTTTCGTTCGCAACGCCTGCATCCGTCAGGAAGATGACTTGGCGCAGATAGCCGGGCGCGGAGGGCTGCGAGAGCGCGGCGCGAATCGCCGGCAGCATTTCCGTGCCGCCGTCGGCCGCGAGTCCCTCGACCCAGCGCAGCGCCTCCGCATAACTTGCGGTAGTCAACGGCATCGGTGTGCCGTACAGGCTCGACGTCGTCGAGTTGAACTCGATGACGTTGAAGCGATCCGCGCTGCTCAAGCGGCCGAGCGCATCTTTGAGGGCCGCCTTCGCCTGCTCGATCGATTGCCCAGCCATCGATCCCGACGTATCGATGACATAGATGAGCTCGCGCGGTTGCGCGCGGTAAGCGTGCATGTCCGCGGGCGGCAGAATCATGAGCAGCGCATACGTCGTGTCGCCTTGCGTCTCCGTGAGCGCGGCGAGCACGGGCGTGCTCCCGACTTGCGGCCGCCACGCGACGACGAAGTCACGGTCCATGGGCACGCGCGGCGCGAGCGTGTCGAGCACGTAGCGGTCGGCGTCGCGCACGACGCGCACCTCATGATGGCGGCTGCCGACTTCGGCAAGCGGCACGCCGGGCGCGAGGATGACGCGGAGTGTCGCTTCGTTCGTCGTAGGGGGCGTGGCGGTGAAGCCGGCCCCCCTTTGCTGCTCCGGCGTGTCGCCCTCGCCGTAGCGCGGCGTCAGCGTCATCGGAAAACGTAAGCTCAGCTCGCCCGCGTCGTAGCGTGCCGTCTGAAGGTATTCGATCGTGATGTCGATTGATTCGCCGGGCCCGATGTTCGCAACCGCCGTCGTGAAGAGATTCGGCGTCGCTTGCGTCAGCAGGCTCGCGCGCTGTCCGGCATCGCGCGCCTCGCTGTAGATGCGCTCGGCTTGCTCGCGCTCGCGGATCTCGCCTTCGATGACGCGCTCGCCGATCCGCATCGACAACCGATCGACGGCTGCGTCGTCCGGCAACGGAAACGCGTAGACGGCTTCCACCGTCGTATCGCCCGTGTTGCGAAACTGTTGCGCAACCGTGACGCGCGCGACGACGCCCGCGATCGAGATGCGCACGTCGGTCGCAAGCGGCGCGGCCGGATCGAAGCCGGTCGCCGACTGCATGAGCAACATGCCGGCGCCGAGGTCGGTAGGAAACTCATCACCCCACGCAACCTGCGACTTGAGCGTCGCGAGCAAGAGCCAGCCGATTCCCGTCAACCAGAACACGACCGCGGCGTCCTTGAGCGCCTGCACGACGCACGGTGACCATCCACGCTTCCCCATCGGAGTCTCCCATCGAAAGCTTGGGAGTATTGCGCCCGAGCCGGCGGGCGGGACGCGGGCGAATCGTGGCTACGCGGCGGTCAATTGTGGGGAATTGTGGCATGGTGCGTAGATGCCGGGACTGGAGGCGGCGCAAATCGGTGCAGAGTGACTAGGATCGGCGGTTGCCGGCGGTGAGAGGGGCGCCGATAATCAAATGGTTGTTCTGAGATTGGGGGCTGAACCATGGCGCGAGCGATAGCCGATTTGGAGAAGGACATCCGAGCCCTGAGCGCCGCCGACAAGGAAGAACTGCTGGGCTTGCTCGTATCAGAACTTAACGTGCCATCCGAAGAGTTGGAGTCGCTCGCCAAAACGCTGATCGACGCCGTTGCCCGCAGCGACAAAGCGCTCCAAGCAGCCGTCTCGCGGTTGGAAAACTTCGACGAGGAACTAAGGCAAGGTCGAATCGAAGTGCGCGACGCGGTGCGCCGTTCGGGCGAGAGATGGCCCATCGATTTGCCTCAGAGTTTCGAGGGCAACTAGTGAGCGCATGGAGCGAGCTACGCGATGGAATCCGCAGTGTGATTCTGATGCAGGACCGCATAGAGCGGTTGAGTGGCGGAGTCGAAAAGATGGCAGGCCAGCTGGCAGACCACGACCGTCGCCTGGTCCGGATCGAGACAATGATCGAGCTCGCGCAAGGTAATCGGCTGCCCAGCGATCCGGCGCGCTAATCAGTGTCGACGGGCGCACGCAAGCCCGTCACTTCGCAAGCCCCGTCAGCCGCTCGCTGACCTCCCACAAGTGCCGCGTCGCCGCCGCATCGTTCGCAGCGGGCGCCGGCTCGACTGCCTCGCACTTGTCGAAGTACTTGCCGCTGACGTTGACCTCCGGCGAGGCCGCGAGAAAGACGGAAGTCTCGGCGCCTTTGACCGGCGAAAGCATGCGCCACCTTGCGAGCAGGCCGACGAGTCTACCGGCGAGGCCCGCGTGGTTGAAGATGTTCGTGGCGACGACGCCGGGATGCAGACAGTTCGCGGTCACGCCGCTGCCGGTCAGGCGACGCGCGAGCTCGCTCGTGAACAAGATGTTCGCGAGCTTCGATGCGCCGTAGGCTTGCAAGCCGTCGTACTTGCGGTGCTCCCAATTCAAGTCGTCGAAGTCGAGCACTCCGCGGCGGTGGGCGCGCGACGACACCGTGACGATGCGCGCCGGCGCGCTCGCCTTCAGCCGTTCGAGCAACAGGTTCGTCAACAGAAACGGTGCGAGATGGTTGATGCCGAGCTGCCACTCAAAGCCGTCCGCGGTCGGCTTGCGGCGCATCGTCACGGTGCCCGCGTTGTTGACGAGCACGTCGAGCCTGCCGTGCCGGTCGGCGATCTCGCGCGCGAGGCGGCGGACGTCGGCAAGCGAGGCGAAGTCGGCGACGACGCCGCTTACGTTCGCTCGCACGGCGGACCGAACGATCTCGCGACATACGGCGCCGACGGCGGCGGAATCCCGCCCGTGGATCAAGACCGTCGCGCCCATCTTCGCGAGCGCCTCAGCCGTCGCGCGGCCGATGCCGCGCGTCGCGCCGGTCACGAGACAGACACGTCCGGTCAGATCAGTCACGGTGCGCAGGGTAGAGCTGAGCGCGGCCCCGGCCCGCGCGTTAACGCGCGGCGCGCTCGGCGATCAGGCGCTCGAGCAGCGCGACCGTTTCCGGGAGCGGTTCCGCGGCCTGCGTGCGGAAGTCTTCGTCGTAACGGCCCATCGCGAGGTCGAGCGGCGTTCTGCCGTTGGCGTCCTTCGGCTCGAGCTCGGCGCCGTTCGCCGCGAGAAACTCGACGACCGAATTGAAGCCCCGCATCGCCGCGCCGTGCAGTGCCGTGTGATGCGGCACGGCCTGCGGGCTCGGCACCTGCCGGCCGCGGCCGGCATACGTGAAGCCCTGCGCCCGCTGCGCGGCGTTCACGAAGACTTGGCGGCTGGGCTCGGTGACCATGCGTGCGTTGATATCCGCGCCCGCGTCGACGAGCAACTTAAGCGTCGCGAGCACGCCTTCCTCGGTGCGATTGCGGCCGCGCGTCACGCGTAATCCGTACTCGACGCCGGCCGCGGCCATGAGCGGCGTCACGCCTTCCTTGCTCGGCAGATCGACGAGCGCGCCGTGCTCCAACAGAAGCGCGACGAACTCGGCATCGCCGGCGCGCGCGGCGCGCAGCAATGGCGTCGCGCCCTGCGCGAGGATGTTGTCGCCGCCGCGATCCTGCGGCACGTCGCGGTACGGGGGTCTCCGCTTGAGCTGGATGTTCGGGTTCGCGCCGGCTGCAAGCAGCATGCGGCCGATGTCGAGCGCCGTGTGCTCGTCCATGCTCGGAATGACCGCCATCGCGCCGTTGCCTTTCACGGGCAGCGTGCTCATGTCGGCGGCCAGGTAGAGCGGCGTGCGTCCGAAGAGATCCCACTTGTCGACGTCGGCGCCGGCCTCGATGAGGTGCGCGGCGACATCGAAATGCAGATTGAGCAGCGCCATGTTCATCGGCGTGACGCGCTCGGGGTCCGCGAGATCGGGATCGGCGCCGGCCTCGACCAGATGCCGCGCGCACTCGACGCAGCCTTCGCGCGCCGCATAGAGCAGCGCCGTGAACCCGCCCTTGTTCATGTCTTTGGGGCGAGGTTCCTTGATGACTTTGCGCTCCCACTGGCGGACGACGCCGCGCGCATCGAGGTCGGCGCCGCGCGCCGCGAGCAACTTGACCATCTCGGGTTGGCTTTGCGCCGCGGCCCACATCAATGCCGCTTGCCCGCCCCAATCCTCTGTCGCATCGATGTCGGCGCCCGCGTCGAGCAGGAGCTCCGCGGCTTCGACGTTGCCCGTCCGGGCGACCGCCATGAGCGCCGTCTCGCCCTCGTGGTTCTCGGAATTCGGATCGGCGCCTGCGTCGAGCAGCGCATCGATGATCGGCGCGGAGCCCAAGATCGCGGCCTCGAGCAGCGCGAAGGTACCGAACTCATTCTTGACGGAGACGTCGGCGCCTGCATCGATGAGCCGCCGAACGAGCTCGACGTCGCCGTTATAGGCCGCGCACATCAATGCGGTCGTGCCGTCGGGCCCCGCGGCTCGCGCCTCGGCGCCCCCGGCGAGCAAGCGCAGCGCCGTTGCGCTGTCGCCGGCCTCGGCGGCCTCGAGCAACGTGAGCTCGGAGGCCTCTGCACGTGTGACGGCGACTGTGAGGGCGGCCGAGGCGGCAACGGCGAGCGCCGCCGTGCGCGCGAACGCGGCGATGAGCCGTGCGCGCTCTGCTCTCATACGTGGACTCCCCCTAAATCTCGGACAGCAGGCCGCCGCTGTCGCCGATCGATTCGACGGGGATGTTCGTCCTGTCGAAGAGCGTCACCAAGAGATCGGCGAAGCGCGTGTCTTGCGGATAGCTCAAGTGCTGGCCGCCTTTGATACGCGCGTGCGCGTGGCCCAAGATCGCCGAAGGCAGCGGATCGTTGTTGTGCCTGTCGCTGTTGCTCATGTTGCTGCCGAACAGGATCGTCGAGTGATCGAGCACGGTGCCGTCGCCTTCCTGCGTATTCGCGAGCCGGTCGATGAAGCCCGCGAACATCTCGGTGTGGTAACGCTGAATCTGCACGAGCCGTTCCTGCTTCTCGGGGCTGTTGCCATGATGGGAGAGCGGATGGAACGCTTCCGAGATGCCGAGATTCGTGTAAGTGCGCATGCTCGCCTCGCGGTCGAGCGAGAACGTGATGACGCGCGTGAGATCCGCCTGGAACGCGAGCCCCATGAGGTCGAACATGAGCTCAATGTGCTCGTTGAGGTCGTTCGGTACGCCGATCGGCGCTTCCGGAATTTCCAACGCGCTCGTGTCTTGCTCCGACGCCATCTGCACGCGGCGCTCGATCTCGCGGACCGAGTCCAAGTAGTCCGCGACGACGGCGCCGTCCGGAACGCCGAGATCGCGCCGCAAGCGGTCGGCTTGCGTTTTGACGCGATCGAGAATGCTGCCGGTCTCCGCGAGAATCGCTTGGCGCTCCTCATCGGTGTCGCCCTGGCCGAACAGCCGGTAGAACACCGCGCGCGGATTGCCTTCCTGCGGCAGCGACTGCTTCGGCGTCCGCCACGCGAGCTGCGCGCCGACCTGGGCCGTCGTGAGCTCGAGCGACGGCAGCCGCGTGTCTTGCCCGATGTGCCGTACGGCCATCTGGTCGGCCGTCACGCCAGCCTCGGGACCGATGACGCCCGCGTCCCAGGGCGCCACGCAGCTCAACCACGTGCGCTCGATGTAACCGTGCGGCTCCGGGCTCTCGGCGGGCTTGTTGCGCAGGCCCGATACGATCGTCAGGTGCGCTCGGTAAGGCGCGAGAGGCTCGAGAATCGGCGACATCTCATAGCCTGTGCCGGCTTGCTTGGGCGACCACTGGCTCATGATGGCGCCGTGCGGGAAGCCGACGAAGGCCAGGCGCGTCGGCGTCGAGCCGGCCGGGGTGTTCGCCCAGGCGGTCGCGGCCGGGCTCATGGCATCGAGCAGCGGCAGCGCAATCGTGGCTCCCGCGCCCTTCAACACGGTCCGACGCGAAAGATGTTTCTTCGTTATATACATCTGCGGTCTCCGCTCGATCCCTCGTGAAATTCTACTCCTGAGGGCCGTTTTGTGCCGTGATCTCGGTTTCCTCGGGCCGGCCGGGAGCCTCGGGCACGCGGTGCTTGCGGAACTGGTCGCTCGCGACGACGCCCCGCACCAGCGAGGAAAACCGGTAGTCGTCGCCCGCGGCATCCCGGACGATCTTGCGCACGGCCGGCATGTCGTAATGCTCGAGGGCGCGCCCCGTCGCGTACATGAGCAGCCGTTCCGTGAAAGTCTGCACGAACTGCTCGGGCCGGCGGACCAACGCCTCGCGCAATTCGTTGGGCCCCTCGATCGCCGTGCCGTCGGGCAGCTCACCCGAGGCGTCGATCGGCATGCCCGCGTAGCGGTCGACGTCGCGCCAGGCGCCCGTCGCGTCGAAGTTCTCGAGCGCGAAGCCGAGCGGGTCCATGACGGCGTGGCACGACGAGCACGTGGGATTGGCGCGGTGAGCGGCCATGATCTCGCGCACCGTGCGCGCCTTCGGCGTGCCGATCTCGTTCTCGGGAAACGCCGGGACGTTCCCCGGCGGCAGCGGCGGCGGCGAGCCCTGGATATGCTCGAGGATGAAGGCGCCGCGCAGCACCGGCGACGTGCGATTCGGGTACGCGGCCGCCATGAGGATCGCTCCCTTGCCGAGCAACCCCCAACGCTCCGGCTGCTCGAGCTCGACGCGCCTGAAGCGATCGCCTTTGACGGTCCTGATGCCGTAGTGCAACGCGATGCGCTCGTTGAGATAAGTGTGGCGCGCCGTCATGAGATCGACGACGCTTCGATCCTCGTCGAAGATGCTCTTCGCGAAGAGCGTGAGCTCCGTCAGGAAATCTTCGCGCGGGTCGCCGGCGCCTGACGCATATGGAAAGATGGCGCGGTCCGGGACGACCTCGTTGAGGCGCTGCATGTCGAGCCATTGGTGCACGAAATTGCTCGCGAGCGTCTCCGAGCGCGCGTCCGCCAGCATGCGCTCGAGCTCATCCTCGAGCACGGCCTCGTCGCCGAGCTCGCCGCGCATCGCGAGATCGAGGAGCTCGTCGTCGGGCGGCGCGTTCCAGAGGAAGAACGAGAGCTTCGACGCGAGCTCGAGATCGCTGATCTCGTAGACGTCGCCGGGGCTCGAGCCTTCGGGGATGCGCTCGCCGCGATACAGGAAATAGGGGCTCGCGAGAATGCCCGTGACGGCGCTGCGGATCCCTTCCTCGAACCCGCCGACGGCAAGCCCGTCGCGGTAATGCTCGAGCAGCTCGACGAGATCCGTCTCCGTGAGCGGCCGCCGGTACGCGCGTGTGGCGAGCGACGTGATGATTTCCTCGGCGCAAAGCTTCTGATCGGTGCCGTCGTCGGGATGGCAAGTGAAGATCCGCTCGCGGCTCGGAGTGGGGCTCAGGCCCGTCGGATTGAAGGGGCCCATGATCTGAAAGGAGCTCACGCGATACATGCGATCCTGGCCGCCGCCCGGCACGAACATCTGCAGCTGGTCGTCCGATTCGGCGAAGGTCCTGCGCTTGAATGCGACGCCGACTTTGTGCGGCCCGGCGGTCGCTTCGAAGCGGATGTTCTTGAGACGCGCGTTGACGGCGTCGATGGCGCCGTCCTGCACCTGGTCGTAAAGCTTCATGTCCTCTTCGCCGCCGACCACGGTCTCGTAGACGAGCTTGCCGTCGAGCGTCACGACGAGCGTGTTCTCGAACTCCATGCCGTTGCCCCAGATGTGCCCGGCCATGTCGGCAACGTCGATGACGTACTCGCCGTCGGCGGGGAAGTGGTGCTCGGCGAGAATGCCGCCGCGTGTGCCGAGGGGCAGACCGCGGACGTGCGTGTACTGCGTGCCGGGCCCCGCCGCGTACGTCCAGCCGCCCGGCCTCGGGTCGGGCCGGCCGACGGCCTGGAGCGCCACCGTGCGTGCGGCAATCACGTACTGCTCGATGAACGACGGCGACACCTGCAACGCCGTCGCGATGTTGTCGAAGCCCTCGTAGGTATCGTCTTGCGGTAGAAGGGCGGCCGCGTCGATGTCGAGCGCCAACAGATCGCGCACAGCGTTCGCGTATTCCCTGCGGTTGAGCCGGTGCAAGACGACCTGCTCGGGGACGTGCTCGATGCCGGCGGCCGCGTCGAGGGAATGCTCGAGCGCGTTAATAAAGGAGTAGGCGACGTCGTCGTCGGGACGCGGCTCGCCGGGGGGCGGCATCAAGCTGCCGCGGAGCTTACGCACGGCCTTTTCGAAGAGCTCCGAATGCCCCGCGATATCTTCGGGCGCGAGCCGCTCGAACGAGACGTCGGCCGTGAGCTCGGCGTCGTTGTGACACTCGACGCAATAACGGTCGAGCATCGTCCAATGCTCGCCGAGGTCGGCCGCGGCCCGCGACGATGCGTCGCCGCCGATCTGCCCGCACCCGGCCGCCAGCGTTGCCGCGGCAGCGAGGCTCAATCGGCTCGCTAGTTGTGGCTCGAGGTATCGCACGACCGTCATCCGCTCCCTGGCATCGTTGGTCTCACGCCGACGCTCGCGGCCGGCGGCTCACGCGTCCGGCGACAAGTACGCCCAGAGGCTCGTGAATGCCTGGCGCACGAATGCGTCGGGCGGCCCCATCGCAGCATCGAATTCCTCGGTCGGCCGCGCGGCCACGGCTTCTTCCGGGCCACGTCCGGCGTTCAAGAGCCGCGACAGGCGCTCGAAAATCGTATTGTACATCTCGTACTGGGCCTCGAGATCGGCCCGGCTCAAGACCTTGCCCCGCGCCGGTACGATGCGCGTTCCTGGGTCCGTTAAGTGAAGCAGCAGCTCGAGGTTCCCGACGATCCCGCCGATCCAGCCGCCCGTCCACCAATCGACGAACGGCCAGCCGGCCCCGGTCACCGTGTCGCCGACCGCGAGCACGTTCGCGTCGGGAAAGTAGACATAAAGGTCGCCGTCCGTATGCGCCGCATGGCGCAAATACCCGTAGCGGATGCCCGACTCGAGCTCGCCCTCGTCGTAGAACGTCCGGTTCGGCTGCGCGACCTCGGGCAAGGGCTCGAAGTGCTGCCCGTCCCAAGGGTAGGTGATATCGGTCGTGAGCCAGAGCCTCGTGTTCTCGTGCGCGATGATCGTCGCGCCGCCTTCACCCAAGCGCTCGTTGAGACCGGTGTGCTCGGGGTGCCAATGCGTGTTGAAGAGCGTCTGAATCGGGCCGCTCGAAGGCAGCGCCGCGACCGCGCGGAGAAGCGCATCGGCCGTGCCGGCGGCAGTGCCGTCGACGAGCACGACGCCGTCGGAGCCGGTCAGTGCCACGGAATTCGTCTCCGCGACCGTCACGACGTGCAACGAGTCGCTCAAGCGCTCTGCCCGAGCGGCGCCCGACGTCGCTTGCGCGCGGGCCGTGCGCAACGCCGGAGGGCAGAACGCGGTGCCCACGACGCCCATCGCAGTGCGCAATATCTGTCTACGCGTCTGTGCCGGCACTAATGTCTCCACCTGTGCGCACAATCATAGCGCGGCCGCGGCGCGGTTCTTCTGTGGGAGCGGCCCCTGGCCGCGATCTTGGATCGCGAGCGAAGCTCGCTCCTACAAGAGATCTCTAGCGGTGGCAGTCGTAGGGGCGCACTTGCTCGCCGGGCCGCCATTCCCACTGCTTCGTGAGCGTCACGGGAGCCGTGAAGGTCGCGGGAGCGGTCAGCGTCATCGTGTACTCGAGGCGGCTGCCGTCGTCGCTCGGCGTGAACCGCTCCTCGAAGCGCGCGTCCGCGCCGAGCGGAATGCCGCTCGCGTTGAAGAAGCCGTAGTCGACGTCGGTCGTCTCGACGACGAGCGTCTCGCCGTCCCAGCGTCCCGTCGAGCGTCCCAAGCGCGGCACCTCGCGCACGCCCGTCCCCGACATCGCGATGCGGCGCACGGTATCGTATTCCTCCATCTTGAGGAGTATCTCGTCGCCCTCGTCGACGAGCTCGATCGGGTACGGCTGCTCCATGATGTACGGCATGCCTTTCGGCGCGCAGTTCGCCGTCGGATCGTTCGCGATCGGATCGTGCGCCGCCCGCGCGGCAGCCGCGGCCGGCGTCAGCGGAGGGTCGTTGCCCCAAAATGCGGGCGGCGGCGTGGCGTTCGTCCACACGCGAAAGATGCCGAGCTCGCCCGAATCGTCCGCGGCGACGGCGCTGCGTATGTCGGTGCCGATCGTTCGCTCCGACCAGCGCCGCGCGACGTTCGCGCCGAACAGGATTTCCTCGCCGCTCGGCAGCAGCATGTTCGTGACCCATAAGACGTCCTCGCGGACGCGCCCGCCGTTGCCCGCGACCTTCACGCGGTCGCCGACCTCGACCAACCCCGCCGTCAAGCCGAACCGGCTCACGATGCTGACCGAGTTCGACTCGATGTCCCAGATACGCTCGCGGCCGCCGGCTTCCGCGCCGCGCATCTTGAAACGCACGTGCGGATTGACCCAGGCGACCTCGGTGATCTCGCCTTCGGCTTCTACGATGGAGCTCCGGTCGTAGACCGAGGCCGCGGAATGGTGCGCGTGAGCGAGCGGTGCCGACAGGGCAAGCACGCCTATTGCGACGATGGCTTTCATGACATCGACCTCATCTCTCTCTGTACACGATCTCGCCGCCGACGATCGTCAGCACCGACCGCAACCCCTTGAGCTCCTCGTCGGACACCGCGTCGGAATCGAAATAGTCCGCGCTCAACACGGCGAGATCCGCGTACTTGCCGGGCTCGAGCGTGCCGAGCGCGTCTTCCTCGTTCAAGAACCAGCCGTTCGCGGCCGTGTAGAGCTCAAGCGCCGCGCCGCGATCCAACGTCTGTCCGGCGTTGATGAGCTCGCCGCGCGCGTTCTTGCCGGTGACGACGTAGTAGAGGCCGATCCACGGGTTCATCGGCGAGATCTGCATGCCGTCCGAGCTCATGCCGAGCGGAATGCCGCTGTCGGCGAGCATGCGAAACGGCGGGCCGTTCTGTTGTGCCGTGCCGCTGATATAGCGCCACCCGCCGAGCACGCTGACGCCGCCGCCGAGAGCAGCGAGCTTGTCGACATACTCGCGCGTGATGAACGGCGCGTGCGCGACCACCCAGCGCAAGTTGCCTATGCCGGGCGCGGGAAGCTCGCGGTGGATGCGCTCCCAGCCGTCGATGATGACGGGGAAGTCGGCTGGCGTCAGCGAGTGGTTCTCGTTGCGCCAGCCCGCCTCGGCGACACGCCGCGTCCCGTTGACCCAGACGTCGGTCGCTTCGCCGATGATCGGGCTCGCGCCGGCCGTGAACTCGCCGATGCCGACGATCTTCAGGAGGTCGCCGCCGAAATCCGGAAACACGTTGGCGAGTCGTGCCGCGAGCTCGGGCGTCGCGGCATCGGTCTCCATGTGCAGGAAATTGAGCCGGATGCGATTGATGAGCGCACCTTCCTCGTAGAGCGCGAGCAGCGCGTCGTAGGCACGATAGCGATCGAAGTGCGCCGCGCCGTCGGCGTTCGTGCCCGTCGCGGGGAAACCGCCTTGGTCCAAGTGCGTCGTTACGCCTAAGCTCGCGGCGTAGCGCATCGCGTCGAGTGTGCCACGCTTTTGGTCGTCGAGCGTTTGCAGAAGCCTCAGCTCGAAGAGCGCGCGCGTGGACGCGTTCGGCGTCTGAAAGCCGCCCCCGATCGCGCCGTCCGCGCCGACCTCGATGCCTTTGCCTTCGAAGAAGCGCTTGCCGAGCGTGTTCGTGACCGAGGGACCCGCGAACGATTGCTGAAGGTAGACGGGGTGGCCGGGCGTCACCGAGTCGAGCTCCTCGAGCGTCGGAAACCGCGGCGCATCGGGCGGCGGCACGAACTGATTGATGTCGAAGCCACCGATCGACGTGATCCACTCGCCGGCCGGGAGCTCCGTCGTGCGCACCTCGAGGAGCTCGAGCGCGTCGTCGATCGAGGCCGCGGACTCGAGCCGCGTATCGTGACCTGGACGAAGCCCGAGCAGCACGACGTGATTGTGATTGTCGATGAGGCCGGGAACGACGGTGCGGCCGTCGAGATCGACGACCTCGGTGCAGCTCGTCGCGCCGAGCCGGCCGCGGCCGACGGCCGCGATGCGGTCCCCGACGATGCGTAACGATTCGACGACCGCGTCGTCGTCATCCATCGTGTGCACGACGCCGTTCGTGACGAGCACGTCGTTCACGGCCGGGCAGCCGGACTGCGCGCGGGCCGGGCTCGATAGCGCGGTGACGGCCGCGAGCGCGGCGACGGCCGCGACGTCGACGGCGATGCTTGGCAGTGTTCTTCTCGGCATGTCGCGGTCCCTTTTGGTCTTCTTCTGGGACAGATCATAGCGCGCCGCGTCTGCGCCCGCGATTCTTCCGTAGGAGCGAGCTTCGCTCGCGATCTTGTCTTAAATCGCGAGCGAAGCTCGCTCCTAC
>Ga0209108_10001179_pt1 | contig 15072 bp, 14 predicted proteins | sample Rifsed10ft1_FD_184003 | JGI IMG/M metagenome (GOLD analysis project Ga0209108, IMG submission 184003) | Soil microbial communities from Rifle, Colorado, USA - sediment 10ft 1 (version 2) | ecosystem: Environmental > Terrestrial > Deep subsurface > Rock core/Sediment | place: Rifle, Colorado...
CGGCCGTCGGTCACCTGCACGTCCCGGCAGGAATTGAGGAAGGGTACCGCCAGGCGCGCGGCCAGCAGCGGCCCCATTTCCATCGTCACGTTGGTCTGCGGGATCAGCAGCGCCCGCGGCTGTCGCTGCGGGATGATCTGAGCCAGAGCCAGCGCGTAGACCTCCGGCACCGGTTCGGCCAGCGCCGAATGTTCGACCATCAGCGCACCGTCAGCCGCGCCCAGCGAAAAAATCGATTCCCCGGCGCCGGGCCCCAACACGACCGCCTGCAGACTCCCGCCAAGGCCTCCCGCGACCTCCCGGCCGAGGGCCAGCACCTCATAGGTGATGTCAGAGATCCGGCCGCGCCACTGCTCCACCAACACCCAGATCTCACCGGTCATACGCCTCACCGCCTACAGGAGACCGCGTGCCGCCAGAAGGTCGCAAAGCTGCGCCGCGACCTCCTCGGGTGCGCCGTCCAGCATGACGGCGCGTCCTGTCGCCTCGGGTTTCATCAACTGGAGAATCTCCACGCGCATCGCCCCGGATTCCCCAGGCGCTGGCACCGATTCCAGCCGCTGCGACTTCATCGCTGCGCGCACCTTCGCCACCGGGACATAGCGCGGTGGCTTCTCCGCAGACTGCACGCCCAGCACCACCGGCAGCGAAACCTCAAAGGTCCCCGTCACCCCGCCGACATACTCCCGCACTACCACGGCGCTGCGGGCGCCCGGATCCACCTCTACGCGGCATGTGATGCCGACGTATGGCAGTTCCAGCAGCCGCGCCAGGATGGGGCCCGCCTGGCCGTCCAGGTCGTCGATGGCCTGGACGCCGGTGAGGATGAGATCCGCGGGCAGCAGTCCGATGCCGGAGGTCAGCGCCCGGGCGAGGGCGCCGGCGGCGGTCCAGGTGCTCGGACCCGGTTCCATCCCCGTGATCTTCACTGCCCGGTCCGCTCCCTTCGCCAGCGCCGTGAACAGCACGTCGTCCACTTCGGGGACATCGAGGGCGATAACGGTGAGCGTTCCGCCGTATCGTTCCTTGAGCAGGAGTCCCTGCTCCAGGGCGTGCTCATCGCGCTCACTCAGGATCAGCCGGACGGAGGCGGGATCCAGGGACCGGCCATCGGGGGCGATCTCCAGTTCCTCCACAGTGTCCGGGACCAGCTTCACCAGCACGAGGATGTTGAGCATCCGGCCCGCCTCCTCTCTCCCACCCTCATCCCCCGACCCGCGCCAGCACCGGAGCGGGAGAGATCAGCTCCTTGCCGATCCCCAATCGCTGCGACGGAATCCCCAGCGCCAGCCCCAAGAGCTGCGTGAAGTAGAGAACCGGCAGGCCGAAGTTGGTGCCGAAGGTGCGGTTGACATGGCGCTGGTAGCACTCCAGATTGACCTGGCAGAGCGGGCAGACAGTGGCAATCACCTCGGCCTCGTGATCAATGGCATCCTGCAGCAGGGCGTACGCCATGCTGAGGGCGGCCTGTCGATGGGTGACGATCAGGGACCCGCCGCAGCACCGGTCGCGCAAGGGGAAGTCGACCGGGGACGCCCCGATCGTCGTCAGGAGATCCTCAAAGAAGCGGGGCTGCTCATCGTCCTCGCGCCCCTTGCGCGGCCGCAGGATCTGGCAGCCGTAGTAGGGTGCCACGCGCAGGCCGCGCAGGGGATGGGTGACGCGCTTCTTGATCTCCGGCAGGCCCACGTCCTGTACCAGCACCTCGATCAGATGCCTGACCTGCACGGTGCCTCGAAACTGCAGCCCGTCCTCCGCGAGGGCGGTGTTCACGTGCTCCGCCAGGTCGGGATCCTCCCGGAGATGAGCACGCGTGAAGTACATGTTCTTGTAGCAGCCGCTGCAGGGCGTGACCAGGTCCAGCCCCTCCTGCTCCGCCATCGCCAGGTTGCGGGCGCAGAGGGTCGCGGCCAGCAGTTCGTCGATGTGGAAATACGCCGTCGCCCCGCAACAGTTCCAGTCCTCCAGTTCACGCAGTTCGACGCCCAGCGCCCGCGCCGTCTCCGCCGCGGAGAGGCGATAGGAGGCGGCCATCCGTTCCAGGGAGCACCCAGGAAAGTAGCTGTAGGCCTTCATGCGCGTCCTCCCACCGGCAGAATCTGCCAGATCACCCGGCGCAGGCTCTCCGCGCGTTTGATCCGGTGCGGCAGCAGGGGGAGCCGCCCCTTGCGCAACAGTCCCAGCGCCGTGCGGATCTCGTCCAGCAGGCCGCGGAACCCGTGCCGCAGCACGTAGGGCGCGGCCAGGCCGGGCTCATAGGACCGGCCGTATTTGGTGATGAGGCGGACAAAACGGCGCGAGAAGTCCGCCCCCAGGGGGACCGTCCGGTAGTGGTTGCGCCACAGGGAATAGCGCTTCAGCCCGTACATCATCGCGGCCACGTCGATCCCCTGGGGGCACTTCACGCTGCAGGCGTAGCAGGAGGCGCAGGCCCAGTAGGTATTGCTGGCCAGGACCGCCTTCTTCTGGCCGGCGCGGATCATGGCGATAATCGCCCGCGGCGAGTGCTGCATGAACGCCACGGCCGGGCACGTCCCGGAGCAGATGCCGCACTGAATGCAGGCCTGCACCGGGTTGCTGTCCATGGCATAGAAGAGGTTGGCAATCTCTTGTTCAAACGTGAGCGTCCGGGCCATCGTCCACTCCTACCCCGCCACCCGGCGCCTGGCGGCCGCGTCCAGCAGAGCCTTCACCCGGTCCAGGAGCAGCTGCGGGTCGACCGGCTTCTCCATCAGCTCGTCGACGGCGAGGATGTGCGGATGCACCGCCTGCCCCGGGAAGAGGAAGGCGATCTGCTCCCGCAGGCCGGTGATGATGAGCGTGGGGATCTGGCTGAGCTGCGGATCCTTCCGCATCTTGCGCGCCAGCATGACCCCCTCCGCACCCCGGCCCATCAGGATGTCCAGCAGCAGCAGGTCGGGGGGCCGGCGCTTCAGCGCCTCGAAGCCGGCCTTGGGATTGTAGACGGCGTCGACCTGGTAGCCCGCCGCTTCCAGGACGCCTCGGATCCCGTCCACGAAATCGGGATCGTCGTCGATGATCAGCACTCTGGCTTTCTCACTCATACCGCACCCCCCAACGGTGCCACTGGTCGGTTCTGCGCCTCCGGTCGATCACGCGCCGCCTCCGCCGCCCGGCGCACCGGCAGGGTGATGACGAAGGTACTGCCCTTCCCCGGCATGCTCTCCGCCGTGATTGTCCCGCCGTGCGCCTCGACGATCCGGCGGGTGACGGCCAGCCCGAGCCCGGCTCCCGCCTCACCGGTGACCCCGGCCCGCCCCCGGTAGAAGTCGCCGAAGATGTAGGGCAGTTCGTCTGGGGCGATCCCCACGCCGGCGTCCGTCACGGCGATGAGTATGCGTTCGTCGTCCACCCGCGCGCTCACGCCGACCTTGCCGCCCGCGTAGGAGTACTTGACGGCATTGCTCAGGACGTTGGTCAGCGCCTCGCCCAGCGTGCCTTCGTCCCCGTGCACCGCGGGGAGGGACGGCGGCAGCGCCTGTGTGATCTCGATGTCCTTGCGCGCCGCGTACGGCTGCACGGTCTCGACGGCCTTGGCGATCACGCCGGCCACGTCCGTCGGCAGGAACCGCTCCTGGATCTTCCCCAGATCGGCGGAGATCGCCCGCAACCAGGTATCGATCATCTTCAGGAGGTCGTCGAGGCGGGACCGCAGGCGCGCCAGCCGTTCCTTCTGCGCGTCCGTCAGCCTGTCCGCGAGTTCCACCGTCAGCAGGAGGAGGTTCTGCTGCACCGCGGCCAGCGGCGCCTTCAGTTCGTGGGCGACGATGGCGGCGAAGTTCTCGCGAAGCATCTCCTGCTCCCGCCGTAGGGCGATGGTCTCCCGCACCAGCCGCCGCTTCTCCAGCGCCCGCCGGGTGATCAGCCGAAACTCCTCCGGGGTGAAGGGCTTGGGGACGAAGTCGTAGGCGCCTTTCTGCATCGCCTCCACGGCCGAGGCGAGCGTGGCGTAGCCGGTGATGACGATGGGCACGATGGACGGATCACGGGTGCGGAGGCGCTCCAGAACCTCAAAACCGGAGAGGCCGGGCATCTTCAGGTCGACGAAGACCACGTCCGGTCCGAACTCCTCTGCGAGCGACAGCCCTTGCGCCCCGTCGGGGGCCGTCGCCACGGTGTAGTTATCGCCCTCGAGGATCTCGCGGCAGACGTCCAGCACGATCTCCTCGTCGTCGATGATCAAGACCCGGGCGCCCGCGCTCATCGCCTACGCGCCCTCCGCCGGCTCGACCGGCAGCGTGATGGTGAAGGTCGTGCCCTTCCCCACCTCGCTCTGCACGGTGATCGTGCCCTTGTGTTCCTTGACGATGCCGTAGCTGATGGCCAGCCCCAGCCCCACGCCGTGTCCCGACGGCTTCGTGGTGAAGAAGGGATCGAAGATCCGCTCCAGGTCCTCCGGCCGGATGCCGTGGCCGGTGTCGCTGATCGCGATCTCGATGCGCCTTTGCGCGGGGTCGAAGCGGGTGCTCAGAATCAGCGTGCCCACCCCCGCCATCGCCTCCGCGGCGTTGACGACCATGTTCATGAAGACCTGCTGCATCTGCGAGGGGTCGACGACCGCGGCGGGGAGGTCGGGCTGGAGGTTCCGGATGACCCGGATGTTGTGGAACATCGCCTGGTTTTCTACCAGGGCGACGCATTCCTGAAGGATGACGTTCACGTTGGCCGGGCGCACGTGCGGCGGACGCGGCCGGGCAAAGTCCAGGAGCCCCCGGATGATCTCCCGGCTGCGGTCGGCCTGCGCGGCGATCTTCTGCAGGGAAGGCCGCAGGGGGCTGTCCGGCGGCACCTTCTCCAGGAGCATGTGGGCGTAGGCGATGATGCCCTGGAGCGGGTTGTTCAGTTCGTGGGCCACGCCGGCGGCCAGCTGACCGGTGATCGCCAGCCGCTCGGACTCCCGGATCCTGCTCTGGGCAAATTCCCGCAGTTGCTCGTCCCGCTGCTGCAGGGAAGCGGCCATGGCGTTGAAGGCGTCTGCGAGGTCCTCCAGTTCATCGTCAGTTTTTGCCGTGACCCGCACATCCAGCCTGCCGTGCGCCATCTCCCGCGCGGCGGAAGCCAGCCGGGAGAGGGTGGGCGAGACCCGGCGGAAGATGTAGTAGGAGAGCGCCATGGAGAGCAGCCCGCCGGCCAGGGCGATGGCCAGGAAGGCGCCGATGGTCCGCCGGCGGATGTCCACGTACTTTTGCTCCAGCACCCCCACGTACAGGATGCCGATCGTCTGGCTGTTAATGTTGCGGATGGGCTCGTAGGCCGTGATGTACCAGTTGTTCACCACGAAGGCGCGGGCGGTCCAGCGCTGCCCCTCGCCGACCACGCGGCGGTAGACATCCGCGGCGACGCGCGTGCCGACCGCCCGACTGCCGTCGGCGTTCGGGACGTTGGTGGCGATCCGGAGGTCGTCCAGAAAGATGGTGGCGGTCCCCACATCCCTGCCGCCGTACCGCAGCCCCTGGAAGACCGTCTCCTTGACCTTATCCACGATCTCGTAGTTCCGGTTCTGCAGCACCCCGCCGTAGAGAAAGCCGATCAGGCCGCTACGGTAATCCAGGATGGGGGCAACCGCCTCGAGGACCATCCCGGACGTCTCCTCCGTCTCTCTCCGGGGCCGCGCCTTGGGCGTGGGGATAAATCGGAAGTACGCCCGATCCGCGAGGACAGCCGATTCCTGCCGCAAGTCGCCCGCCGCCATAACGGACACCGCGGCGATGGGGACCTTCCGGGTCCGCGCCGCGGCGATGAGCGGGTCGTGGTTGCGGTAGTCGCCGACCACCCCCGGGTTGCTGGTGCGCAGGAGGACCCTCCCGGAGGCGTCGGTCGCCGTGAGGAAGTCCAGGCCTTCGCTCCTGGCGACGCGGGCCAGCTCCGCGGCGACCTCCTCAACCTTCCCGCTCTGCAGCGCGTCCTTCAGGGCGAACCGGTCGGCAGTCAGGCGGACGACATCGTGCACGTCGTCCAGCCGGCCGGAGAGGACCTCGCGCGCCGTGTTCAGCGCGTTGCTCACCGAGCTCTGCGCCTCGGAGAGGATCAGCCGCCCAACCAACTGTGTCCCCACCACGACGAAGACAACGACGGCGACCGCGATGATCAGCAGGTAGCTGAGGATCAACTTGGCCGCGATGGGCAGGCGCCCCCGGCGCGCCGCGACCACGTCCAGCATGCGCCTCCACGCGGCGGGCGTGGGGAGTCGTGCGCGCATCCCGTGTTCGGAATGGCTGACCGCGCTCATGTCCCTACGGCCCCATGGCTTCCGCTAGGAGCTCCACAACGTCTCGCACGACCATCCGCTTCTCTTCTCCCAGGACCTTCAGCGCGTCTTCGAAGCGCGCGATCTCATACGGGCAGGAGACGGCCAGCACGTCCGCCCCGGTGGCCAGCGCTTCCTGGACCCGCCGCTCGGCCAGCCGCTCGTATCCCTTGGTCTTGTAGTAGGCGTCTAGCCACATTCCGCCGCCCCCCCCGCCGCAGCAGATGGTGTTCACCCGGTTGTGCGCCATCTCCACGAGCCGCACGCCGGGGATCGCCACCAGCAGGTCCCGCGGCTCGTCGTAGTACCCGTTGTGGCGCCCCAGGCAGCAGGAGTCGTGATAGGTCACGGCATAGTCCAGTCGCCTCGACAGCAGTGGGCGCAGCCGCTCCAGCTGCGGGACGAGGAAGGGGACCGTGTGCTCCACGTGGGCGTCAAAGCCCAGGGCCGGGTACTGGTACCGGAAGGCGTCGTACGCGTGCGGGTCCCCGGTGACGACGCGGCCGAACCGGTACTTGCGAAAGATCGCGATGTTGTAGTCGGTCAGCGTCCCGAAGAGCCCCGCCTCGCCCACCAGCCGCGAGCATTCGCCGGCGCACTTCTCCTCATTGGCCAGGATGGCGAAGTCAATCCCCAGCGCGGTGAAGAGGCGGGCCGTCGCCCGGCTGACCTCCTGTCCGCGCGGCGTGTAGGAGGGATAGCATTCGACGAACCAGAGAACGTCGACCGGCTGCGGGGCGTCTGCCAGGCCGCGGATGGGCACGCCCGCGCCCTTCACCCACTCGGCGCGCTTGCGCGGTGCGGCCCCCATCGGGTTGCCGTAGCGCAGCGTGTTGTCGAGCGCCCGCTTCAACTCCGTCGGGACGTCGGGGAGGCGGAGGAAGACCTCTTCCTTCACCAGGGGCAGCAGGACCTCGGTCAGCCGGATGCCCCGCGGGCACTTGGCCATGCAAGCGTAGCATCCCACGCAGCCGAGCAGGCTCTCGCTGGATAGCGCCTCATCGAGTTCCCCCGCGCGCAGGAGCCCGATGATGCGGCGGGGCGGATAGTCCATCACCTCTCCGTAGGGGCAGGTCCCCGCGCAGACTCCGCACTGAATGCAGGTCAGGATCCTCCTGCCCTGAGGAGTTGCCAGGAGATTCGCCAGAACCGGCTCAGCGTCTGTCCGTTCCGGAATCCCCGCCGCATCGCGCATGGGCCACCCTCTTTGGAGACTCTCCGCCATCCTGGTTCATCCTAGATGTGGCCCCTGATGGTGCCTATCGGGCGGTCAGATGAAACCATTGCCGCGCGTTCCCCGGGAAACCGCGCGACAACTGTATCTTCATCCCCCCTTCGAACTAGCGGCCTGATCCGACCGGACTACCGCGCGTCAAAGTCGCACCCAGATGCGCTGCGGCATCGACGGAGCGCCAGTGGTCGCCTGGCTTCACGCCCGCGATGTGCAGACCCACTTGTGGGACAACTCGGAGGACTTTCGGGCTCTTCTCCCCCGGCCGATTAGGGAGCTTGCTCGATGCCGGCGGCACCCCCCGGGACTACGGTAAAGGCGAGGTGGTCACGATGATGTCCGCCACGTCGCAGTACCGAGGACTGCCGGGACCCACCAGTACGGCCGGCCGGCCGGTCTGTCCGCTGGCCGGGCTCAGCTTCACGCTGGGTCTAATTGCCCTCCGCCTCTGCTGGATGCCGGGCGTGAACTGCGCGCTGGCGCTGGCGGCGGTCGGCGCCGGCGTGCTGGGGTGCTATAGGGTGGCCCGCAGCCGCGGCGGGGTAGGCGGGTTCGACGAAGCCGTCTCCGGCATCGTGCTCGGGGTGATCGTGCTGGGCCTCTCGATGTTCTTCATCTCCGCCTTCGTCGCGGCCTGGCACTAGTGATGGCCACGCGTCTGACGCGGCGGCAGTTCCTGGAGCTGGCGGCGGCCGCCGGCGCGAGCGTCACCGTCCTCTCGGCGGGCCGGCCGGCGCTGGCGACGACCAGCGCCTCCGGGCACGCCGTCCTCATCGACGTCGCCCGCTGCATCGGCTGCCGCAGCTGTGAGGCCGCGTGCAAGGCGTATCACAAGTTCCCGGCGGGAGAGGCGGCCGACCTCAGCCCGACCGCCTGGACCTACGTGCGCACGCAGAACCTGCGCACGCCGCGGCCGCACCTGAACCTCGGCGCGGATGGGGCCGCCCGGCGCACCATCAAGACACAGTGCATGCACTGCGCCTCCCCCGCCTGCGCCTCGGCCTGCCCGGTCGGCGCACTGCGCAAGACCCCGGAGGGACCGGTGACCTACGACGCCGGGCGGTGCATCGGCTGCCGCTACTGCATGGTCGCCTGCCCCTTCCAGATGCCGCGCTTCGAGTGGCGCAAACCGCTCCCCGTGATCACGAAGTGCAACATGTGCGCCGAGCGGCTGCGCCGCGGCGACGGACCGGCGTGTGTGGCCGCCTGCCCGATGCAGGCGCTGCAGTTCGGGACGCGCCCGGCGATGCTGGCGGAGGCGGCGCGGCGGATTGCCGGCGACCGCCGGTACGTCCCGGCCATCTATGGCGCGGAGGAGGTCGGCGGGACCTCGTTCCTGTACGTGTCCGACGTGCCCTTTGAGGAACTGGGCTTCCCCGTGGCTTCTCGCGAACCGCTGCCGGCCTTCACCTGGCGGGTGCTGGGGAAGCTGCCGGGAGTCGTCGTCACCCTGGGCGCGATGCTCACCGCGTTTGAGGCCATCGCCCGCCGCCGCAACGAACAACTCGCCAGGGAGAAGGAGCAGACCCGATGACGCGCCGGCGGATCTCTCCCGGACGGATCCTGCTCTGGGGCATGCTGCTCGGCGCCGCCGTCATCGGGGTGGTGCGCTTCGCCCTCGGCCTGGGCTCGGTAACCAACCTCTCCGACCGCTTCCCCTGGGGGTTGTGGATCGGCTTCGACGTGATGACCGGGGTCGCGCTGGCGGCCGGGGGGTTCACCGTGGCCGCCGCCGTCTACGTGGGGCACCTGGAGCGGTACCGGCCGCTGCTCCGGCCGGCCATCGTCACCGGGTTCGTCGGCTACGTGCTGGTGATCGCCAACCTCCTGCTCGACCTGGGCCGCCCCTACCGCATCTGGCACCCCCTGGTCATGTGGAACCCGCACTCGGTGATGTTCGAGGTCGCCTGGTGCGTCATGCTCTACACGCTGGTGCTGGCCCTGGAGTTCGGACAGATCGTATTGGAGCGGCTGGGGCGGACGGCCCTGCTGCGCATCACGCACCTGGCCCTGCCGCCGCTCGTCGTGGCGGGGGTGATCCTCTCCACGCTGCACCAGTCCTCCCTGGGGACCCTCTTCCTGATCGTGCCGGGCAAGTTGCATCCGCTCTGGTACACGCCGTTCTTACCCATCCTCTTCTTTATCTCAGCGGTCGCTGTGGGGCTGGCGATGGTGGTGGTGGAATCCTACCTGAGCGCGCGGGCCTTCCGCCGCGCCCTGGAACTGCCCCTGCTGATGGATCTGGGACGCGTCACCTTCGTCGTGCTGTCCATCTACCTGGGAATCAAGGTGATCGACCTGGTGGTCCGCGGTGCGTGGGCCTACGCCCTCACCCCGTCCCTGGAGGGCATCTTCTTTAGCCTGGAGGTCGTGCTCGGAATTCTGATCCCCATGGCGCTGCTCTCCGTGAACGGGGGCCGCTCCGCGCGCGGCCTGGTCATTGCCGCGGGGCTCGTGGTCTTCGGCGTTGTGCTCAACCGGCTGAACGTGTCGATCATCGGGATGCTGGCGGGCAGCCATACCCGCTACGTCCCGTCCTGGATGGAGATTCAGGTCACGCTGGCCAGCATCGCCGCGGGCATCCTGGCCTACACCTGGATCGCCGGGCACCTGCCGGTCTTCCCGGAGCGCAAGACCGGCGGGACTGCGCGGGCATATCCCCTGCGCTAAGCGACTTCTCTGCGGCGAGAACCCGAGGGGGAACTCCCGGAATCAGCGGAGGGCCAGCAGCCGCATGGTCACCCCCCCGAGCAGCACGGCCAGCGCGACGGTCCCCAGGGAGATCACCGCCGCGCGCTGCCGGCCGAGCGTGCGGCTGAGCACGGCGATCGTGGCGATGCAGGGGATGTAGATCGTGTTCACCAGGGCGTACGTGAACAGTTGGTCCTTGCTCATGAAGGAGAGCAGGTTCTCGGCGCCGCGGCCGAACTCCACGATGGCCAGCGCCACGAGCAACTGCAGGGCGAGTTCCTTGCGCAGGACGGCGAAGACGAGGGTCAGGCCCGCCACGGCCGGCAATCCGAGCCAGCCTTCCACGATCGGCGCCAGCGGCCGTGTGGCCAGGCGGATCAGCCCCGTCTCGTAGAGTGCGCCGAGGACCACGCTCCCCGCCAGCACGATCGGCACCGCCACGAAGATGAAGTCGCGCACGCGGACCCAGGTCTTGCGGACGACGGTGCGGAAGGCAGGGATGCGGAAGGGGAAGACTTCGACCAGCAGATCCGGCGTGCCGCCGGGAATCAGCCGGTTCAACCCCCAGCCCGCGCCGAGCACGACCGCGGTGACGATCCCGTAGAGCGCGAGGGCCCACGACCACCCCAGGTAGTAGGCGACGGCGCCGAAGATCACGGCGGTCCGCGCGCTGCAGGGCACCAGGGTAATCAGGGTGCCGGCGATGAGCCGTTCCCGTTCGGTACGCAGCGTGCGCAGCCCGATGATCGCCGGCACGTTGCACCCGGCGCCGGCGACCAGCGGAATCGCCGCCCGCCCAGAAAGCCCCAGGCCGCGCATCACCCGGTCGAGCAGCACCGTGGCCGCGTTGAGATATCCCGTGTCTTCCAATACGCCGAGGACGGCGTAGAAGGTCAGCACGTACGGGATGCCCACCGAGAGCACGGCGTTGAGACCGGCATCGAGCCCCCACAGCAACGTGCGCGCGACGACGCCTTCGCCGAAGACGGTCAGCAACAGCGCGCGGATGAGCGGCGACGCGTAGGTAGCCCACGCTCCGTCCACCAGTGCGGCCAGCGCGCCACCGCCCCAGAACAGGCCGGCGAAGATGGCGGCCAGGACGACGAGGAGGAGCGGGATCCCCGTGGCCGGACGGACGGCCACCCGCCAGGCCGCGCGGCCGCGGAACTCGCCCGGCGACACCATAACCTTCGCCGCGATGCGGTCCGCGAGGGCGTGGCGTTCGCGCGCCACGGCCATCGAGGCGGGCTCCCCGTACGCCGCCGCCACCCGATCGGCGGCCGCCGCCGCGCGCTCTGTCCACGCGGACTTCGACGCGGGCTCCGCGCCAGCCAGGATCCCCGCATCTGCGGCTCCCTCCAGCACCAGCAGTGCGGCACCGCGGGCCGGCAGCGGCATCTGCCCGTCCAGCTGTCCGGCCAGCCGCGCGACCTCCCCTTCCAACCGCGGTCCGTAGCGGTGTCGGATCACGGGCGGACGGCCGCTCGCGCGCAGCGCCTCGGCCAGAACCTCCCGGAGCCCGTGACCCCGGGTGGCGACGGTGGGGATCACCGGGACCCCGAGCAGGTCTTGCAGGTGCTGGGCATCGATCCGGATCCCGGCATGCTCTGCGGCATCGGCGAGGTTGAGGGCGACGACGACCCGGAAGCCGAGATCAATCAACTGCAGGACCAGGAAGAGGTTCCGCGCCAGGTTCGTCGCGTCCAGGATGGCCACCACGACATCGGGCGGATTCTCCAGCAGGGCCTCCCGGGCGGCGCATTGATCACCGGAGGAGCAGGTCAGGCAATAGATCCCCGGCAGGTCGACGAGGGTCAATACGCGCCCGTCCAGGCGGACGACCGCCGCGTTCACCTCGACGGTCGCACCCGGGTAGTTGGTGGTCAGCACCTCCAGACCGGTGAGGCGGTTGAAGATGGTCGACTTGCCGACGTTGGGGTTACCGGCCAGAGCGACGGTCAGGCCGTCTCGCCGGGCGGCGGACGGAGTCCGGTGGCAGGCCAGAGTGCTCACGGTTCTCCGTGTACAGCGATGCGGCCGGCCAGCCGCCGACCCAGCGCATACACACCGCCGGCCGTCTGGACAAGCAACGGCCCATGGAGGGGGATGACCTCCACCACCTCCACCGGTTCCCCCGGCAGGATACGCAGGGCGGCGAGTTCCGCGGCCGTCCCTGGATCGTCTAGGGGGATTCGGGCGATAACCGCGCGGGTCCCCACTGGAAGGTCCGCGAGACTGCGCAGCGCGCCCTCGCCGTTCAGACCGGCCTTCCCCACCGGCTGGGGCATTGTTGAGCGGATTCCTCCTGAATCTCAGTGTCGGGCTGGGGTGCCGGGGCGGCAATCAGGCCGCTGGTGTATTCTGCCTGGCGGAACGCGTCCCCGGGGGGCTTATTCGAGCGTCTTGGTGGAGAGCGACGCCGTCGTCGCCAGGCGGACCTGCCCGGCCAGAAAGTGGGCCACCGCCCCGATCCCGTAGGGCCAGGCGTAGACGAACGCGGTCTGGGGATGGCGCTCCCCGGCGCGCCGGATGGCGGCAGGGATGTCGATCTCCGAGTGCTCCCCGCCGCGGGTGACCATCGGGGTGACGACGACGACACGGTCCGCGGACGTCGCCGCGGCCCGGTCCAGCGCCTCATCGAGGCTGGGGGCGCAGAACTCGTTGAACCCCACGATAACCGGCAACCCCGTCAGCCGCTCCAGGTGCGCGGCCAGGTCCAGCGAGCCGGCATTGAAAGGATCGTTCTGTGGCGTGCGCGGCCAGGCCCGGACCCGGGCGTCCAGTGCGGCGAAACGCCCTTCCAGCGCCGCCCGCTCGGGGCCGGCAACGTGCTCCAGGCGCATGTGCAGCATGAACAGTTCGCCGATCTCCTGCGGCGGGAAGTCGGTGGGCGGCGCCCCGTGCATGGCCAGGACGATGACGTCACTCATGGTCACACCCCCAGGCAGGAAAACCGGCGATTCTTGACAGATTTCCGCCTACATTACAGTGTCCATTCCAGGATGACGCGGAGCAATCCGACTGACGCAGTATTTCCCGTCCGCCCGATGGCCCCCTCGGGCGTCCGCCCGATGGCACGGCCTCTCAGCGGTCGGCTAGACTGGGTGCTAAAGTGGAGAATCTCTGTCAGCCAGCCCGACGAAAACAGGAGGGATACTACATGCGGATGGCCGTAGCAACACGGGTGGCGGCGATCGTCATCGTGGCGATCACGCTGGTACTTCCTCTGGCAGGTCACGCCCAGGTGCGCCCGGGCTGGCCTCGCACCGTGACCATCGGCTCGGCATCGATCGGGGGAGTCTACTTCGTCGTGGCCGGCGGCTACGCCCGCATCATCGGCGAGAAGATGGGGCTGCCGGCGACCAACCGCGTCACCGGCGGTCCGGTGCAGAACGTGCAGCTCGTGTTCACCAAGGAAATCGAACTCGGCATGACGACGACCGGCCCGCTGTATGAGGCCCTCAACGGGATCGGCGAGTTCAAGGGCAAGAAGATGGACACCGTCCGCGTCGCCTTCCCCATGTACACCTCCTTCGCCCACTGGATGGTCGACGCCGGCTCGCCGATTCGCTCGGTGGCGGACCTCAACGGCAAGGTCGTCAGCTTGGGCCCGCGGGGCGGTTCGGCGGAGTTTGTCGGCGACCGCGTCCTCGAATTGTTCGGCATCAAGGCGCGCCGTGTCGTCTACCTGGGCTTTGCCGACGGCGCCTCGGCGATGCGCGACGGCGTGGTGGACGCGAACTTCGGCGTGATCGGCGTGCCGGTACCCGCCTGGCTCGAGGCCGCGGTCACCCGACCCGTCCGGTTCTTTGGGTTCACTCCGGAACAGGTGACGGCACTCACGGAGCGGATGCCCTACCTGGCCCGCGCGGCGATCCGCCCCGGCGTCTACCGGGGACAGGACATGCCCATCGGCACGTTGCAGATGTGGAACGCCGCCATCGTGCACAAGGACATGCCGGAGGACTTCGTCTACGAACTCGTCAAGACGATCTTCTCCAACCGTGACTTTCTGGAGAGTGTACACCCGTCGGCGGGGGAGACGCTGCCCGTCAACCTCTTCTACATCAAGCTCCCCCTGCATCCGGGCGCGGTCCGGTACTTCCGGGAAGCAGGAACGAAACTGCTGGACCAACATATCCCGCCGGAAATGAGGAAGTGAGACCGGGCCCCCGGAGCACGGGCGCTTGAGCAATTCCACCTCCGGCCTGCCGGTCGACACGAGTCAGCTCGGAGATGCCTCCGAGCTGACCGTGCGCTCGCTGCACGGCCCCTTGCGGGCCCTGGTCCAGGCGGTCGCCGCGGCCATGGCCATCTACCACATCCTGGTCCTCGGCCGTTTCTTCGACATCGTCACCGAGCCGCAGAAGCTCTACGGCATGCACCTGACCTTCGTGGTGGTACTGGCCTTCCTGCTGATCCCCGGGCGGCGGGGATCGACCCGGCCGACGGTGGTGGACTGGCTGCTCATCCTGACGAGCCTCGTCGTCGTCACCTACATGTTCGTGACCTTTGAAGAACTGACCGGCCGCGCCGGGGTCTTCCCGACCCGCAGTGATGTCATTATCGGGTCGCTGCTCGTCATCGTCACGATCGAGGCCTCGCGGCGGGCCACGGGCTGGTCACTGCCGATTCTCTGCGCGCTCTTCGCGTTCTATCCGTTCATCGGGCCCTACCTGCCGGGGCTGCTCGAGCACAAGGGCTTCTCGTTCAACACGGTCATCTCGTTTCTCTTCAGCGACAACGGGATCTACGGCATTCCCATCCAGGTCTCCGCCCGGGACGTCTACCTCTTCATTCTGTTCGGCGCCTTCCTCGAGGCGACCAACATCGGTAAGTACATCGTGCAGGCCGCGCTCAGCGTGGCCGGCGGCCGCCGCGG
>Ga0209108_10001180_pt1 | contig 15069 bp, 13 predicted proteins | sample Rifsed10ft1_FD_184003 | JGI IMG/M metagenome (GOLD analysis project Ga0209108, IMG submission 184003) | Soil microbial communities from Rifle, Colorado, USA - sediment 10ft 1 (version 2) | ecosystem: Environmental > Terrestrial > Deep subsurface > Rock core/Sediment | place: Rifle, Colorado...
GCCTGCTCTGTCTCTTTGTCGAACAGGTGCATGTTGTCGAGGTTCATGGCGATCTGAATCTTGTCGCCGATGCGGGCGCGGGAGCGCGGATCCACGCGGCCCACGAAGTTCTTGTCCCCGGTCCGCAGGTAAAGGAAGACTTCGTTGCCCATCAATTCGGTGACGTCCACGTTGGTTTCCACGAGCGCCGTGTGGATGCCGGGCGGGGCGTAGGTGGGGTCGTGGAGGTCTTCGGGGCGGACGCCGAAGACGACGGCCCTGCCTGCGTGCGCCTGATACAGCGGCGTCTTGGTCTCGGGCAGCTTCACCGAGAAGGCGCCGCAGTCCAGCACCAGCGCGCCGTCCGACCTCGAGAGTTTGGCGTCGAAGAAGTTCATGGAGGGCGAGCCGATGAAGCCGGCGACGAAGACGTTGGCGGGCCGGTCGTACAGGTTCTGCGGGGTGTCGAGCTGCTGCAGGATGCCGTCTTTCATCACCGAGATGCGCGTGGCCATCGTCATGGCTTCCACCTGGTCGTGGGTCACGTAGATGAAAGTGGTCTGCAGGCGCTGGTGGAGCTTGGAGATTTGCGCGCGGGTCTCGACGCGCAGCTTCGCGTCGAGGTTGGAGAGCGGCTCGTCGAAGAGGAACACCGCCGGCTCGCGGACGATGGCGCGGCCCACCGCCACGCGCTGGCGCTGGCCGCCGGAGAGCTGCTTGGGCTTGCGCCCGAGCAGGTGCGGGATGCCCAGCATCTCGGCGGCTTCTTTCACGCGCCGGTCAATGTCCGCCTTGGGCGTCTTGCGCAGCTTCAGCCCGAAGGCCATGTTGTCGTACACGCTCATGTGCGGGTAGAGCGCGTAGCTCTGGAAGACCATCGCGATGTCGCGGTCTTTGGGCGCGACGTTATTCACCTCGCGCTCGCCGATGAGGATGCGCCCGCTGGTGATCTCCTCCAGCCCGGCCAGGCAGCGCAGCGCGGTGGATTTGCCGCACCCGGAGGGGCCCACGAGGACAAGGAACTCCTTGTCTTCCACCTGGATGTTGATGTCTTTGAGCACGGTATTGTCGCCGAACTTCTTAGATACGTGTTCGTAAGTTACGCCTGCCATCGTGGTTTCTCCTTTGGGTTATTTGTATGGTGACGATATTATAACCCTGCGCCGCACCGGAGGTCAACTGAAGATTGCACTGCGGGGCGCGGCGCAGATTTGGATAAACTCTCCCAATGCCTGACCCCTCAGCCCGCCGCTTCCGAAGTGGAACGGCTCACCTCGGGAGCGGCGGAGAATCCACAAGACTGCTCCCCCTGTCCTGCCCGCGTCCTGAGCGCCGTCTCGCCCCGCTCGACGGGGGAGCGCGGCGAAGTCGAAGGATCGGCGGTCAGGACAGGAGGCCGGGGGTGAGGCCCACCCCTCTTGCCGCCGCCCTCGCCGCCCGTTATACTTCCGAGGCCATGAAGCTGGAGACCCTGCTGGAGGCGCTGCCGCCCTCCCTGCCGCTCACCGAGCGCGCCCTGATCGAGCGGGCGTATGCCGTGGCCGAAAAAGCGCACGCGGCGCAGACGCGCGCCTCGGGCGAGCCGTACGTGGATCACTGCCTGAATGTGGCGCTGATCCTCGCCGAGCTGCGCCTGCCGACTGCGGTGATCGCCGCCGGTCTGCTGCACGACACGGTCGAAGACACCGGGGTCACGCTGGAGGAACTGCGCCGCGATTTCGGGGACGAAGTGGCCAAGCTCGTGGACGGCGTGACGAAGCTCGCGCAGCTCCCGCGCGTCTCCAAAGACGGGCACGCGCCGATTGACCGCCACACCGAGAGCCTGCGCAAGACGTTCCTCGCCATGAGCGACGACGTGCGGGTGGTGCTCATCAAGCTCGCCGACCGCCTGCACAACATGCGCACCCTCAACCATCTCCGCCCGGAGAAACGGGAGCGCATCGCCCGGGAGACGCTCGAAATCTTCGCACCGCTCGCCAACCGGCTGGGCATCTGGCAGATCAAGTCGGAACTGGAAGACCTGGCCTTCCGCTACACGAGACCGGAAAAGTTCCGGGAGATCTCCGTCCAGGTGGAGGAGCGCCACGCCGACCGCGAGCGCACGATGGAGAGCATCGTCGTCCGGGTCCGCCAGGCCCTCGCCGAGCACAACCTCGAGGCCGAAGTCTCCGGGCGGCCCAAGCACATCTACTCCATCTACAAGAAGATGGAGCGCAAGGGCGTCGGCTTCGACGATGTCTTCGACGTGCGGGCGGTGCGCGTCCTCGTGAAAGACAAGCCTGCCTGTTATTATGCCCTCGGCGTGATTCACAGTCTGTGGAAGCCCGTCCCCGGCCAGTTCGACGACTACGTCGCCACCCCGAAAGACAACTTCTATCAGTCCCTCCACACCGCCGTGCTGTACGACGACGGCAAGACGCTCGAATGCCAGATCCGCACTCCCGAGATGCACGAGAGCGCCGAGTACGGCATCGCCGCACACTGGCGCTACAAGGAAGGGGCGCGGCGCGACGAGGCGTTCGAGAAGCGCATCCAGTGGCTGCGCGGCCTGATGGAGTGGCGGCAGGATGTGGCCAGCGCCAACGAGTTCGTGGACGCGATGAAGCAGGACGTGTTCGAGGATCGCGTTTACGCCTTCACCCCGCGCGGCGACATCATTGACCTCCCCGCCGGCTCGACCGCGATTGACTTTGCCTATCACGTCCACACCTCCGTCGGCGACCGGTGCCGGGGCGCGAAGGTGAACGGGAAACTGGTCAGCCTCGACTATCACTTGAAGACCGGCGACCAGGTGGAAATCCTGACGGCCAAGCAAGGCGGCCCCTCCCGCGATTGGCTGAACCCCGACCTCGGGCTGGTGAAATCACAGCGCGCCATTCAGAAAATCCGGCAGTGGTTCCGCAAGCAGGACCGGGAGCAACTGCTCGCGCAGGGCCGCGAGCTGCTGGAGAAAGAGCTTAAGCGGCTGGGGGCCGAAGAGTTCAGCCACGACGTGCTCGCGCGCAAGTTCGGGTTCAATAAGGCGGAGGAGCTGTTGTACGCGCTGGGCACGGGCGACATCCACGGGCGGCAGGTCGCGGCCAAAGTGCTGGAGGTCGAACAGGTGGAGGAGCAGGAGCGCGCGCTCCCCACCGTGAACCCGCGCGAAGAGGTGCATTCGGACGAGATCAGCATCCTCGGCACGCAGGGCCTGCTCACGAACATGGGGCGCTGCTGCAAGCCCGCCCCCGGCGACCCGATTGTGGGCTACATCACCCGCGGGCGCGGCGTCACCATTCATCGCCGCGACTGCCCGAACGTGCTGGACACCAAGGAGCCGGACCGCTTCATCAAAGTGGCCTGGGGGCAGCCCAGGCAGACCTACCCGGTCTCGGTGCGCATCACGGCCTACGACCGCGACGGGCTGATGCGCGACGTCTCCACCGTCGTCGCCGAAGAGCACATCAACATGACCTCGCTCAACGTCCAGACGAAGAACAGCCTCGCCACCTTTCAGGTGACCATGGAAATCGCCGACGTGGAACTGCTCTCGCGCGTGCTGGCTCGCATCGAACAATTGCCGAATGTCATCGAGGCGCGGCGGTGGAAGGCCGGGTGATTGACCCCCATGCTATAATGCCCTCAGCCATCCAGTTGAGATTGTGCCCGCGCTTATCCACAGTATGTCCAATCCACCTCAGATGTTGAGCGTCACGGAAGCACGCGCTCGCATCCTCGAACATTTCCGCCCGCTCGAAACCGAAACCATACCGCTCGCCGAGTCCGCCGGGCGCGTGCTGGCCGAGGACGTGATTGCGGCGCAGTCCGTCCCGCCCTTCGCCAATTCGAGCATGGACGGATACGCCGTCCGCGTGCGGGATGTGGCCTCGGCGTCGCGCGAGCAGCCGGCGGCGCTCACCGTCAGCGGGGACATCCCGGCGGGCGCGTCCATCCCGCCGCCGCTCGCGGTGGGCACGGCCGCGCGCATCATGACCGGCGCCCCCCTCCCGGAGGGCGCAGAAGCGATTGTGCCCGTCGAGGACACCGACGACCACCGAGACCACGCTCACGCGGGTGCGCCGCCTCCGCCGATGATCCGCATCTTCAAGCGTGCATCGCCGGGGGCGAACATCCGGCCCGTCGGACAGGACGTGCGGGCGGGGCAGGGGGTGATGAGTGCGGGGACGGTCCTGCGGCCGGCCGAGGTCGGCGTGCTCGCCGCGCTCGGGCGCGCGCAGGTGCGAGTGCATCGCCGGCCCGTCGTCGCCATCCTCTCGACGGGCGACGAGTTGTGCGAAGTGGGGGCCAGCCTGCGCCCCGGCCAGATTCGGGACACGAACAGCTACACGTTGGCGGCGGCGGTCGAGCAGTACGGGGGGCGCACGCTGCGGTTGGGCATCGCCCGTGACCGCGCGGAGGACGTGCGCGCCAAACTGTCCTCGGCGCTGGAGGGCCGCGCAGACCTCATCCTGTCCTCGGCGGGCGTCTCGGTGGGTGCGTATGATGTCGTGAAAGAAGTGGTCGAGGCCGAGGGCGCGCTCGACTTCTGGCGCGTGCGGATGCGGCCCGGCAAGCCGGTCGCCTTCGGCAACGTGCGGGGCGTCCCGTTCTTCGGCCTGCCGGGGAACCCGGTCTCGGCGCTGGTATCCTTCGAGGTGTTCGTCCGGCCCGCGATTCTCAAGATGGGCGGGCATCGGCAGTTGGAAAAACCGGCGGTGCGGGCCGAGCTGTTGGAGCCGCTGCACTCGGATGGCCGCGAGAGCTACCTGCGCGTGGTGCTCGAAAGGCGAGCGGAGGGCTACGTCGCGCGCAGCACGGGCGACCAGGGATCGGCGGTCCTCACCTCGCTCGTCAAAGCCAACGGGCTGTTGATCGTGCCGGAGGGCGTGACCGAGGTGAAAGCGGGCGAGGTCTTGCCCGTGTGGCTGTTGGATAATCTTGTTTGAGGAGAAGTATGAGCACAAGAGCAAAAGACCTTCACAAGGCCAGGCAGAGCGAATGGGAACGCCGCGAGCGGCAGCGGCGGATGTTGGTCATTGGAGCGTGGGTGGCCGCCGGGGTGCTGTTCGTGGGGATGATCGTCTACCTCGTGTGGAAGCAGGCCCGGCCGATCCCGCGCACCGGGGAGGACGTTCCCATCCTGTCGTCGGATCACATCCCGATCGGCCAGCCGCACGCGCCGTACAACTCCAACCCGCCGACCTCCGGGCCGCACTACGAGCAGGCGGCGGAGGTCGGCTTTTACGACCAGGCCCCGCCAGATGAACAGCTCGTGCACAACCTCGAGCATGGTCACGTCATCATCTGGTACAACTGCAGTGAGTTGACGGAGAGCCAGTGCAGCCGGCTAAAGTCTCAGATCCGCGAGGTGATGGGGAGCGCGGGCAATTCGCTCATCACCAGAACGCTCAAACTCGTCGCCGTCCCGCGCACGGAGATGGAGACCCAGGTGGCGCTCACCACCTGGGGGCGGCTGGACAAATTCGGCGCGTTCGACCGCCAGCGCATCCTCAACTTCATCAAGTTTTTCCGGGACAAGGCCCCGGAGAACAACGCGCCGTAGGGAGGTAGAGGATGACAAGTGCGATGGTCAAGCCCCAGGTGGACTGGCTGCGCTGGGCGAGCGTGGCGCTGGCGCTGCTGGGGGCGGCGGATTCCGCCTATCTCACCTGGGTCAAACTGGTCAAATCCCAGGCGCTGTTCTGCGTCGAGGGGGGAGGGTGCGACACGGTCAACAACTCGATTTATTCGGAAATCAACGGGATTCCCATCGCGATTCTGGGGTTGGGGGCGTATCTGGCCATCGCGCTCCTGCTGACGCTGGAAGACCGGGCGGGGGCGCTGGAAACCTACGGCCCGCTGGCTATTTTCGGTTTGGCATTGACAGGAACCTTATATTCGGCTTATCTTACCTACGTCGAGTTGTTCGTCCTGCACGCCGTGTGCCCGTATTGTGTGGTCTCGGCGGTGTTGATGACGGCGATCTTTATTCTGGCGGTGATCCGCTTCCAGCGGCCTCCGCCTGAGTAATTCCAACCCATCCAGGAGGAAATGCTGGTATGCCACGCATCCGATGCCGCTACGAAGACTGTGTCTTCCTCGAAGAGGGTTACTGCGGCGCCGCGGCCATCGAACTGGAGCCGGACACGGGGTGCCTCACCTATTCGCGGGTGGACGAGTCCGAGAGCGCCGAAGAGGAGTGGGAGGAGGACGAGTTCGAAGACGAATTCGACGAGGAAGAAGAGGATTTGTACGACGAGGAAGAGGACGAGGACCTCTGGGACGAGGACGACGACGACGAGTATTAGTTCACGCGTCAACTGAATAGCGCATGCGGGCGGATCGGCGATTGCGGCGGGCCGATCGGACTTATTCGGAACAGCTACCCCAGGGTGGCGACTGGAATCAAAAAGCGGGCCATTGACCGGCCCGCTTATCGTTTTCTGCTTATCCCTACTTCCGCTTGTTCGCCAGGGTGCGGCTCAAAATGTCCTCCTGCTCCTGGCGGATCTGCTTCCGGCCCGGCCTGTCCTTGCGGGAGCGAGAGGCGGACGCGGCGCTGGCGCCCATCGCGCGCTGCAGAGCGGCCTGCATGGCGGTCAGCGATTCCTCGGGCGCCTCGATCTCCTCCGGCCCCGACTCCTCGATGGCCTTGATGCTCAACTTGATCTGCTTCTTGCGTGAGTCCACGGCCAGGACCTTAACCTGCACCGTGTCGCCCAACTTCACGATTTCGCTCACGTCTTCGACGCGATAGCTGGCCAACTCGCTGATGTGGACCATGCCGGGCCGCTCCGCCCCGATGTCCACGAACGCGCCGAACCTCTCGACCTTGACGACCTTGCCCGTGTAAACCTGATGGGGCTTCAACTCCTGCCAGTCTACGGCCAGCGGTTCGATCATCGTCAGGTCAATCCGCCCGGCCTGCGGGTCCACCTTACGCACCCACACCGTCACCGGGTCGCCCTCTTTGACCACGTCGGTGACGTTGTTGACCGGGTTTTGGCCGAGGGCGGAGATATGCAGCAGGCCGTCGCGGCCCACACCCACATCCACAAACGCGCCGAACAACTCCACTTTCTTCACCGTGCCGGTGAGCTTCATTTTCGGCTTCAAGTCTTCCACGCGTGTGGGCGCGTTCGCCGCGTCTTGCGCTTGCGGGTCATTACTCACGAATCAGTTCCTCCGGGGATATGAGTCACGGCGGGGCGAGTGCGAGCGAGATTATACCCGCCGCGAGGAGCACTGTCAATGAAAATGCGCGTCTCTATTCGTCGGCCCGGAAAAACACGGTATAATGGCCGCGTCTGGGAAATTCATCACACACTGAACGGGAGTATCGGGTGCGGGTTCTGATTACCGGGGTGGGCGGCTTTGCGGGCAGTCATCTGGCAGATTATTTGCTCGCCTCGCCGGACTCGGAAACCGAAGTGTGGGGGTGCGATCTTTCCGGCCAGCCACGACCTTACCATCCGGCAGAACTCAAAGTGCTCGCCGCCGATCTGCGCGACCCGGAGGCGGCGCGGGCGGTCGTGGAGCAGGCGCGGCCCGACCGGATTTTTCATCTCGCCGGCCAGGCATTTGTGGGCGACAGCTGGGCCGACCCGTGGCCGACGCTCGAGACCAACCTGCGGTCACAGGTGAATCTCTGCGAGGCCGTGCTGGCAGTGGGCATCGAGCCGCGCATCCTGGTGTTAGGCTCGGCGGAGGAATATGGGCGCGTGGCGCCTGACGAGTTGCCCGTGCGCGAGACGTGCCCGCTCCGGCCCGACAGCCCTTATGCGTTGAGCAAAGTGGGACAAGACTTGCTGGGGTTGCAATACTATCTCAGCCACCGCCTGTCCATTGTCCGGGTGCGGCCCTTCAATCACATCGGCCCGCGCCAGAACCGCAAGTTCGTCGCCCCGGCCTTTGCGTCGCAGGTTGCTGCCATCGAGGCGGGGCAGCAACCGCCCGTCATCCGGGTGGGGAACCTGGGGGCGCGGCGCGACTTCACCGATGTGCGTGACATGGTGGGGGCTTACACGCTGGCGTTGGAGCACGGCGAGCCGGGCGAGGTCTACAACCTCGGGTCGGGCCGCTCGTGGAGCATCCGCGATTTGCTCGACACCCTGCTGGGCCTGTCGCGCGCAAAGATCACCATCGAAACCGACCCGGCCCGGCTGCGCCCCGCCGATGTGGCCGAGATGGTCTGTGATGCCGCCCGCTTCCGCGCCCGGACGGGTTGGGCGCCGCGCATTTCGTTCGAGCAAACTCTGCGCGATCTGCTGGACTACGAGCGCGGATTGGTTAGAACCGTGGAAACCGAGTCGCTGCGCCGCGCCTCTGAAGTGCGGCGTGCTTAGACAGGGGTTTATCGGAGTCGGGATCAAAAGAAAATGACGAAGGGCGCTCTCATCACTGGCGTAACGGGGCAGGATGGCTCTTACCTGGCCGAATTTCTGCTGGACAAAGGCTATCGCGTCGTCGGCATGGTGCGCCGCACGAGCACGATCAACTTTGACCGCATCCGCCACATCCAGAACGATATAGAGATTGCCCAGGGCGACCTGCTCGACCAGATGTCGCTGGTGGATCTCCTCAACGAATTTCAGCCGGACGAGGTGTACAACCTTGCCGCGCAGTCCTTCGTGCCCATCTCGTGGAAGCAGCCCGTGCTGACCGGGGAGTTCACTGCCCTCGGCGTGACGCGCATGCTCGATGCCATCCGCACCGTCAACCCGAAGATCAAGTTCTACCAGGCATCGAGCAGCGAGATGTTCGGCAAGGTGCAGGAAGTGCCCCAGAATGAAAAGACGCCGTTCTATCCGCGCAGCCCGTATGGCGTGGCCAAAGTTTACGGCCACTGGATCACGGTCAACTATCGCGAGAGCTACCATCTGTTCGCCTGTTCGGGGATTTTGTTCAACCACGAAAGCCCCCGGCGCGGCCTGGAGTTCGTCACGCACAAGGTCACGCACGGCGTCGCCAAAATCAAGCTGGGCCTCGCCAAAGAACTGCGCCTCGGCAACCTGGAGGCGCGGCGCGACTGGGGCTTCGCCGGCGACTACGTCAAAGCCATGTGGCGTATGCTCCAACAGCCCCAGCCGGACGATTACGTGGTGGCCTCCGGCGAAACGCATTCGGTCGCCGAGTTGTGCGACGTGGCGTTCGGGCACGTGGACTTGAACTATCGCGATTACGTGGTGCAGGACCCCAAATATTTCCGCCCGGCGGAGGTGGACCTGCTGGTGGGCGACGCCTCCCAGGCGGGCCGCGTGCTGGGCTGGGAGCCGAGCATGACGTTTACAGAGTTGATCCAGATGATGGTGGAAGCCGACCTGGAAGCGATCAAGAATGGACGCGAAGTATAGCCGCGAGCAGTTCGCGGCCAAGCTGGGCGCCAACAGCGACCCGAAACTGAATGCCGCCGCCGACTTTGCGGCGCGCCTGCTGAACAGCCCCATCGGCGACCGCGTGGCGCGGATTGTGCTGTTCGGGAGTGTGGCGCGCGGCGAGGCCAGGCCGAAAAGTGACGTGGATGTGATGGTGTTTGCCGACGCTTCCCGCAAAGCGGTGGCCGGGCCAGCCGGCCAGGCCTCTTGGGAAGCGACGGTCGAGTGGGCCGAAAGCGTGGAGCATCTCATTTACAGCCTCGATGACTTGGTTCAGCCTCGCTCCTATGTGGTCTATAACGCCCTCAAGCGTGGGCAGGAGGTTTACTCGATGGATGAAACCGACTTTCGCCGCAGGGAAGCCTGGAATCTTTACTACAAAGCCGATCATCATTTGGTCGAATCTCGTTCGACGTTGAAGGTTGGCTCCTTTGAGTTGGCAATTGTGGGCGCTTATACCGCGGCTGAATTGGCCGCCAAGGCTCTCTTGTTGCTGAGGCCGGGTATTGAATTGCCGTCAACGCACGGCGGGCTGCTTCAGATTTTTGGCCGCGAATACATCATAACGGGCGAAGCACCCTCAATGTGGGGGCAATTGTTGCGCGAGAAACTGGACGTGCGACGCCGGGCGATGTATGACACGACCGTCCTTGAGATGACAAAAGACGATGCCCAGCCGGTAATAGACCTCGCCCAGGCCATATTGGATTTTCTCAAACGCAAATTGGATGAGCTCCCCCGGCATGACCAGGAGGCCTGACACTGATGGAAGAAGTTATCATCAAATTCGGCACGGATGGCTGGCGCGGCGTGATCGCGGAGGATTACACCTTCGCCAACGTGCGCCGCTGCGCACAGGGGTTCGCGTCGTATCTGCTGGCCAAAGGCTGGGCTGGACAATCGGTCGTCGTTGGGCACGACAAGCGGTTTGTGTCCGAGCACTTTGCCGCCGCCGCCGCCGAGGTGCTGGCCGCCAATGGCCTCAAGGTCTGGCTCACCGATGGCCCGACGCCCACGCCCGTGATCGCCTACGCCGTCGTGGACAAGAAAGCCGTCGGCGCGATCAACATCACCGCCTCCCACAACCCGCCGACCGACAACGGCTTCAAGGTGCGCGACCCCAACGGGGGCGCGATTGCCCCCGAGGGGCTGAAGGAAATCGAGGCCCGCATCCCCGGCTCCGAGGGCGTCAAACGCCTCCCGTATGCAGAGGCCGGGGCCCAAGGGCTGCTTCAAAAATTCGATGCCGCGCCCGCCTACGTCGCCAATCTGCAAAAGCTCGTGGACCTCGAGTCGCTCAAAGCCGCCGGGTTCAGCGTGCTGGTGGATGCGATGTGGGGCAACGGCGGCGGCTGGTTCCCGCGCCTGCTCGGGGGTGGCAAAACCGTCGTGCGCGAGATTCATGCCGAGCGCAACCCCTCCTTCCCGGAGATGCGCCGCCCGGAGCCGATCCCGCCGAACGTGGACGTGGGGCTGCGCCGGACGGTCGAGACGGGCGCGGACGTGCTGCTCATCACCGACGGCGACGCCGACCGTATGGGCATCGGCGACGAGAATGGGCGCTTCCTGAATCAGTTGCAGGTGTATGCGCTGCTCGCCTTGTATCTGCTCGAAGTGCGCGGCCAGCGCGGGCCGATTGTCAAAACGCTGAGTACCACGTCTATGCTCAACAAGCTGGGCGAACTCTATCAGGTGCCGGTCTATGAGACAGGCGTGGGCTTCAAGTACGTTGCGCCGAAGATGATCGAGACGGGCGCGATGATCGGCGGCGAGGAGAGCGGGGGCTACGCCTTCAAGGGCAACGTCCCCGAGCGCGACGGCATCCTGGGCAATCTGCTCTTCCTCGACTTCATGGTGAAGACAGGCAAGAAGCCTTCCCAGTTGCTCGACTTGCTCTTCGCCAAGGTCGGCGCGCACTATTACGACCGCGTGGACACGCAGTTCCCGACCGAGCAGCGCGAGTCGGTCCGGCAGAAGGTGCTGGCGGCCAAACCGGGCATCACGCTCGGCGGGTTGACGGTGAAGAATATTGACACGACCGACGGGTTCAAGTTCAACTTCGACGGCGGCGGGTGGGCGCTCATCCGCTTCTCCGGAACCGAGCCGATCATCCGCGTTTACTGCGAGGTTCTGAAACAGGAACGTGTGCGGCCCGTATTGGAAGACGGGCTGAGGCTGGCGGGCCTCGAATCGTAGGTCACGCTTGTAGCGTGACTGCCAGTTTGAGCAATGAGGGTCACGCTGTTAGCGTGACCTACGCTGGATTGGGATTTGGGATTCTTTCTTGTTGACACGCACTGCCATCTGGACTTTGCTCAGTTCGACGCCGACCGCGAGGCGGTGATCGCGCGGGCGCGCCAGGCCGGGGTGGGACGGATCGTCGTCCCCGGAACGGATCTGGCGAGCAGCCGCCGCGCAGTCGCGTTGGCCGAGAGGCATCCCGAAGTGTTCGCGGTGGTCGGCGTGCACCCGAACTCGACTGTCGGTTTTGGTGCGGAGGCGCTGGGGGAACTGCGGGAACTCGCGCGCTCTCAAAAAGTGGTCGGAATAGGGGAAGTTGGGATAGACTTATACTGGAAATCTGTGCCGCTGGAAGAACAGCGGGCCGCGTTCCGGGCGCAAATTGAGTTGGCGGCGGAACTTGGCAAACCGGTGATCGTCCACGACCGCGACGCGCACGCCGAGGTGATGACCATGCTCCGGGAGGCGTTGTCACCGGTCGCCGTCGCTTCGCTCCGGGGATCTGCGACGGGTGTTGTCTTACACGCATTCTCCGGGGACACGGCGATGGCGGAGGCGGCGCTGGCGCTTGGATTTTATCTCGGCGTGGACGGGCCGCTGACGTACAAGAAGAACGATGGTCTGCGCGCCATCTTCGCCGCCGCGCCGCTCGACCGGGTTTTGATCGAGACCGACGCGCCCTACCTGACGCCGCAGGCGCATCGCGGGCGACGGAATGAACCGGCCTACGTGCGCTACGTGGCCGAGAAACTGGCTGAGATTCGAGGGGGGACAGTTGAACAAATCGGAAGAGTGACAACCGACAACGCAGCCCGTCTCTTCCGGTGGGAGTTGGTAAATTGATTGACATGGTTTCCACTATGCCTGAAGTCTCCATCGGCGATCTGCTCGTGCCCATCCGCGACGATTTGTCGGCGGTCGAGGCCAAGATGCGCGAGGCGATGACCGGCCAGCACGAGAGCCTCTCGGCGGCGACGGAGCACTTGCTCGCCTCTGGCGGCAAGCGCGTGCGCCCGGCGGTGGCCCTGCACACCGTGCGCATGTTGGGCGGCGAGCCGTCTCACGCGGTGTCACTGGCGGCGGCGATTGAAATGCTGCATACTGCAACGCTCGTTCACGACGATTTGATTGACGGCGCGCTCCTGCGCCGAGGTAATCCCACGCTCAACGCGCAGTGGTCTCCGGCCGCCACCGTGCTCACGGGCGACTACCTCTTCGCCCGCGCCGCCGAACTGGCCGCCGAGACGGACTCGGTGCGCGTGATGCGCGTGTTCGCGCGCACGCTGATGATCATCGTCAACGGCGAGATCAATCAACTGTTCATTGGCCGGGGGCAGGCCTCGCGGCAGGATTACGATCAGCGCATCTACGCCAAGACGGCCTCGCTCTTTGCGGTGGCCGCCGAGGCCGGGGCGATTGTGAGCCACGCCGACGAGGCGACGATTCAGTCCATGCGGCTGTTCGGGCGCGAGGTGGGCATGGCGTTTCAGATCGTGGACGACATCCTCGACTTCACCAGCGACGAGACACGCCTCGGCAAGCCGGTGGGCAGTGATCTGCGGCAGGGACTGGTCACCCTGCCCGTGCTGTGTTACCTCGAGCGGCATCCCGGCGACCATGACCTCAACGCGCTTTTGAATGGCCGCGCGGGCGACCCCGAGGTTGTCAACCGCGTCGTGCAGGCGGTGCGCAGCTCGGGGGCAGTTGACGCCGCCTTCGACGAGGCGCGGGCCTACATCGCGCGCGCACAGGACGCGCTGGCCGCCATGCCGGACAATCGCTATCGCCGCGCACTGTCTGATCTGGCCGGATATTTTGTGAGCCGCAACCTGTGAAAGTTGCGGCGGGGAGACGAGCGTATGTCCCCGTCACCGGAACCGCACCGCGCCGTCCCCGGTCAGAGTTTGGCCTGGATAGGCAGTCTATTGGGACTGCTGGCCGGCCTGGCCTTCGGTGCGCTCCGTCTCGGTTTGCTCCACATTTTCCCAAAGACAACCTGAGTGCCTCTGCCCAATGCTTCCATCATCATCTTGTCGTGGAATGTCCGCGACCTCCTGCGGCGGTGCCTGTCCAGCCTACCTCTGAGCGACCCTGACGTCGAAATCATCGCCGTGGACGCTGCGTCTGCAGACGGCTCGGCAGAGATGGTGCGGGCGGAGTTCCCCGGCGTCAAACTGATTACCAGCCCAGAGAATCTCGGGTACACACGCGGCAACAACCTCGGCCTGCGCACGGCGGTGGGCCGCTACTTGCTGATCTTGAACCCGGATACTGTTGTCGTCGGCGACGCGATCGCGCAGATGCTCGCGTTCATGGACGCGCATCCGCGCGTTGGGGTGTTGGGGCCGCAGTTGCTCTACCCCGACGGAACCATCCAATCTACGCGTCGCCGTTTTCCATCACTCGCCACTGGCTTCTTCGAGAGCACCTGGTTTCAACCTCTGGCCCCACGTTCCCTGCTCGATCGCTACTTCGCCCGCGACCTGCCCGACGACACGATCGGCGAAGTGGATTGGGTGATGGGAGCCGCGCTGCTCGTGCGCCGCGAGGCCTACGAGCAGGTGGGCGGCTTTGACGAAGGCTTCTTCATGTATTCCGAGGAGATGGATTGGTGCCGCCGGATGAAGGCGGCAGGGTGGCAGGTGGTCTATTTCCCTTCCGCGCGCATTATCCATCACGAAGCCAAATCCAGTGTGCAAGTCCTGGCGGCCACACACATCCGCTTCAACTCCAGTAAGGTGCGCTACTTCCGCAAATACCACGGCGTGCTTGCCGCCGAAACGCTGCGATGGTTTTTGCTGAGTAATTTTGCTTTTCAGTTGGTCTTAGAGTGGGCCAAAGGACTTGTGGGTCACAAACGTGAGATGCGGGCGGCGAGGGTGGAGGCTTACAGGCAGGTTCTCAAGTCCGGGCTGAGAGGGTGACAATCAAGTTCGGCGCAGACACGAAGTATCTTGGAGACACTTCGTGTCGGTGCAGCAGCAACGCCGATTCAAAACTCGTCGTCTGCGTCAGCAGATTTTATCTCTTGCGCGACCAATTCCTTCCAGACCCCCAACACGTCCGGCGTCGCGCTCATTGCGTGCAGCCGCTCGGTGACGGGGCCGGGATCGCGCTTGAGATCGGGAAAGGTCAGTAACAGCATCGCCAGATCGCGCCAGTCCGTGCCGGACTTCGGATGTCCACGCCGCTGATGGTAGGCGACTACTTTGTAGGCAATCAAATCGGCGGGTGCGACGACCAATACCTCGGCAATGCGCTGTGTGGCGGGCAGTATCTCGACAGGCCTCACGTCAACCAGATGTCGGTTGCCGGATTTCTGAATCTGATAGAGCCGATACCCTCGCCCCTCGCCGATTTCGCGGACGCGCACGGCAACATGAAACCGCGTGCTCAAATGATCACGCAATTCCTCGGCGAATTCTGTGGCGCGCGGCGAAATCAGGTCTATGTCCTGTGTCATGCGCGGCTCGTTGAAGTAGGCATTGACCGCCTG
>Ga0209108_10001181_pt1 | contig 15060 bp, 12 predicted proteins | sample Rifsed10ft1_FD_184003 | JGI IMG/M metagenome (GOLD analysis project Ga0209108, IMG submission 184003) | Soil microbial communities from Rifle, Colorado, USA - sediment 10ft 1 (version 2) | ecosystem: Environmental > Terrestrial > Deep subsurface > Rock core/Sediment | place: Rifle, Colorado...
GGAGGCCGCTCCCACAACCACAAACAACCAAGGAGCATTGCCTATGGCCGATCCCGATCCCCGCATCACACCGTATCTGCTTTACGAAGACGTCTGGGAGCGGCGTCCCGCCGCGATTCCTAAATCGCGGCCGGAGGCCGCTCCTACTGTAAAATTCGCGGTCCGCGCTTTGAGAATGCCGGCGGATACGCTATTTTCTCGCGTTCAATGAGGGACGGTTGTATTTAATGATCAAGTGGCTCGAAGCGGCCGGCGCGGCCGCCCTTCTCACGACACTCTCGACTCAGGCACTGGCGCAGTGGCCCACGTGGCCCGACCGCGGCATGCCGCGCAACGAAGACGGCACCGTGAATCTCGAGGCGCCGACACCGCGCACGGCCGACGGCAGGCCCGACCTGTCGGGGCTTTGGGAGAACCGGCGCCTGTCGTTTGCAAGCGCCGGCGGTGCGCCGGGCAGTGCCGACGATGAAGCCGCGCCGCCGCCGCCCCCACCGCCGCCTCCACCGGGCACGCCGCCGCTCGCGATGTTCTTCGATATCGGCGCCAACCTCGAGGGCGGGGCGCCCTATCGTCCATGGGCCAAGGAGCTCAGAGACCAACGCGTCGCCGACGGCATGAAGGACAATCCCGACGCCCATTGTCTGCCGTTGGGCTACATGCAGCTCCATCTCCATCCCCAGCCGCGCAAGATCGTCCAGAACCCGGATCAAATCATCATCATGTATGAGGCGAACTACGGTCTGCGCGAAATCTTCATGGACGGCCGCCCGCTGCCCGACAACGAGCCGCAACCGTGGTGGTACGGTTATTCCGTCGGCCACTGGGAAGGCGACGATTTGGTCGTCGAATCGACTCATTTCCGCGACGACGGCTGGCTCGACGTCAACGGCAGCCCGTTAACGGACGAAGGCAAGATCATCGAGCGCTTTCGGCGGCCTACTTTCGGCACCATGGAGATCGACATCACGATCGACGACCCGAAGGCGTACACGGAGCCCTTCACGCTCAGAGTCAATCAGCAATTGCTCCCCGACGAGCAGTTGATCGAGTTCATTTGCAACGAAAACGAAAAGTCGAGCATCCACTTTGACCCTTGAGGATCGAGGAATCTTCGCTATGAGACGCTTATCCTGGGCCGTGATTGCCGCCGTCTACTCGTCGGTAACGCCCGTCGCGGCATCCGCTCATCATGCCTTCGCGGCAGAGTTCGACCGGAACAAGGCGATCGAGGTCACCGGCACCGTGACGAAGGTCGAATGGATGAATCCACACACGCGCATTTACGTCGACGCGCCCGACCCGGAGCACAACAACGAGATCGTCAATTGGGACTTCGAGCTCGGCAGCCCCAATGTGTTGATGCGTCAGGGTTGGACGAGAAATTCTCTGCAGGTTGGACAAACCGTCACCGTCGCCGGCTGGCGCGCCCGCAACAATCCACATGTCGCCAATGCTCGTACCGTGACCAACGCCGAAGGCAAGCGGCTGTTCGCGGGCTCCTCGGGGGACGCGGCGGCCCCATAGGGCTCACCTGAACTTGAGCGTGAACTCGCTGCCCTGGCCCGGCGCCGTCTTCACCGCGATCAGCCCCTTGTTGAGCAGCATGATCTGACGCGAGACGCTCAAGCCCACGCCCGTGCCGTGACGCTTGGTCGTGAAGAACGGCACGAAGATGTCGCCGAGGAGCGCGGCCTCGATGCCCGGCCCGTTATCGACGACCTGAATCGACACTTTGCGCTGCTGATCGCAGAACCCGCGCAGCACGACGCGCCCTTCGGCGCGCCCGGTCAACGCTTCGGCTGCGTTTCTCACGAGATTGATCAGCACCTGCTCGAGCTGCTGCGGATCCGCGCGCACTGAGAGCCCCGGCTCGCGTACCTCGACCTCGAGCGCAACACCCTCCGCTTTGAGCGCCGGCGCCAACAGCGCGTGCACGCGCTCGAACAGCGTCGCGACCACGACGTCCGAGAAATTCGGCCTCGGCAAGTTCGTGAGCGTGCCGTAAGCCTGCACGAAACGCAGTAGCCCCGAGCCTCGCGACTGAATCGATGCGAGACTCCGCAGCAGGTCGTCGCGCTCCTCGCCCGTCAGCGCCTTGCCGGAAAGCTCCCCGCTCTCGGCATCGACGAGACGGTCCTGAATCAACTTCGAAAGCGAGATGATCGGCGTGACCGAGTTCATGATCTCGTGCGTCAAGACCTTGATGAGCTTCTGCGAGTAGTCGACCTCACGCTGCTCGAGCTCGTCGCGAATGTTCTGAAACGAGACGATCTTGTAGCGGCGCCCGCGCAGCTCGAATTCGGTTGCATGGAGCGCGAGCTGCACGGGTTCGTCGCCTATCCGTACGCTGATCAGCGCACGACCGGTATCGAGCCCTTCGATGAGAGCAGGCAGTTTCTCGTCGACCCTGCGGAACGACCTGACGCTGTTCATGTAAGGGATGCCGAACAGCTTCTTGGCGTGCTCGTTCATGAGCTTGACGAAGCCCTTGCCGTCGAAGCACATCAGCGCAACGCTGACGTGCTCTATCAGCGACTCCAAATACTGGTGGTTCACGGCCTTGTCGAGATTCAAGGCGCGATATTCCTTCGCCAACACGTCGTAGGCAGCCTCGAGATCGCGGAATATCTTGCCTTTACCGCCGATCGGGAAGCTCACCGCAAAGTCGCGATGCGAGACGAATTCGAGAAAGGCCGTGAGCTCGCGATTGACGGACTCCACATAGCGGATCAGCTCAATGAGCACGAGCACCGCGAGAACTGCACACACGAGCGGCGTCGCTTGCCAATCGGTATTCGCAAGGCCCCACGCGGCCGTGGCGATCAAGCCCGTCAACAGCAGCAGGCGTGCGACGACTTGGAGGCGAAAGTTGCTAAAGCCCATGCTTGGCCATCTTGCGATACAGCGTCGTGCGACCGAGGCCGAGCTCCTGTGCGGCCTTGCTCAAGTTTCCTTCGTGCTTCGCGATCGCCTGCTGGATCGTCTTCTTCTCGAGCGCCTCGAGATTCAAGTCCGCGGGCGCGTCCATCGCCTGGTGTGCTCGCGGCAACAGCGAATCGTCGAGACGCATCGTCGCGCCTTCGGCCATGATTACCGCACGTTCTACGGCATGCACGAGCTCCCGCACGTTGCCGGGCCATTCGTAGCGCATCAGAGCTTCAAGCGTCGGCCCTTCGACTTGCATGTTCCGCTTGCCGTATTTCTTCGCGAATTCCTCGATATAGTGATTGACGAGCAAGGGAATGTCGCTCGTACGCTCGCGGAGCGGCGGCACATGAATCTCGACCGTGTTGATTCGATACAAGAGGTCCTGGCGAAAGCGCAACTTGTCGAGCATCTCCTCGCGCGGCATGTTCGTCGCGCTGATGACGCGGACGTCGATGGCGACCGGGGTGTCGGAACCGACGCGCATGACCGTGCGGGATTCGAGCGCACCGAGCAGCTTCGCCTGCGACTGCAGGCTCAGGTTGCCGATCTCGTCGAGGAAAAGCGTTCCGCCGGCGGCAATCTCGAAGCGCCCTGCGCGGTCCTCCTTCGCGTCGGTGAAAGCTCCCTTCTTGTGTCCGAAGAGCTCGGACTCGAACAGCGACTCGGAGATCGCGCCCAAGTCGACGTGCACGAACGCCTCTTCGGCGCGTCGCGACGACGCGTGAATTGCGCGTGCGACGAGCTCCTTGCCGGTCCCGTTCTCGCCGAGAATCAGGACGCTCGCATCGGTCGGCGCCACTTTCTCGACGCCGAGCAACACTTGCGTGATCGCGGAAGACATGCCGATGATTTCGCGGCTCGGACCGCCCAAGTACCGGTTCAGCGCCTTTTGCTTCGACTCGAGATCTTTGAGCGCCCTTGCGGCCTGACTGAAGCGCAGCGTCGCGCCCACGGTCGCGACGAGCTTGTCGTTGTCCCAGGGCTTGACGACGAAGTCGGAAGCGCCTTCCTTAATCGCTCGAACGGCCGTCTCCACGCCGCCGTAGGCCGTCATGAGAATGACCTTCGCGTCGGGAGCCGCGCGCTGAATGGTCTTGAGCCACTCGATGCCTTCTTGGCCCGAGGTCACACCGGCGGAGAAGTTCATGTCGAGCAGCACGACGTCGAATCGCCCACGCTCGAGCATGGCGGGCAGGCGCTTGGGCTCGCTCTGCGTCACGACGCGGAACTCGCTCTTGAGCACGAGCTCCGCGGCGAGCAAGACGTCCGGGTCGTCGTCGACGATCAAGATGCTACCGGCCTTCATCGGCTCCCGTCCGGCATTGCGGCTGTTTCAGATTGAAACACGGGAGTGTTTCGATGTGGAACACCTTGGAATTCGCTCGCATTCGCCACGTTCTCGGTCATGCCACTCAACATATTGAAATATATGCTCTTTTTACTGACACGTAATTGTGGCATGCAAATTGACTGTTCTTTCGCGAATCAAGCGATGCAAGGTTCGGCCCAAATTGCCCGGGCCGGCGACCGAGGCTCGAGGACTCGCCCGATCGATGGACAGAACGCTCGCAGCAAGAGAACGGTGGACACGACCGCGCATCGCAGCGCTCGCAGGTTTAGGGCTCGTGGTTGTTGCGATCGTCTATCTCGTCGCGACGCGCTCCGGCGCGACGCAACTTCGCGTCGACCCCACACGCATGACCACGGCTCTCGTCGAGCACGGGGAATTCCGCGACTATTACCCGTTCGACGGCACGGTGGAGCCCGTGACGACCGTCTACCTCGACGTCGAAGAAGGCGGCAGAGTCGAGGAGATCTTCGTCCAGGGCGGGCATCCAATCGAGGCTGGCGAGCTCATTCTGCGGTTTTCCAATACCACACTGCGCCGTACGGCCATCGATACCGAGACGCAGTTGCTCGAGAACCTCGACATTCTGCGCAATACGCAGTTCAACCGCGCGCAGAGCGGCCTGCTGCTGCGCGACTCGCTGCTCGATCTCGAGTACCGCATTCTCGAGCTCGAGAAGCGCTACGAACGCTACGAGTCGCTCGTCGCCGGGCCGAGGCCGAGCGAGATTTCCGAAGAGGTCTTCGAGACGACGGGCGACGAGCTTCAGTATCTCCGAGATAAACGCGAGTTGCTCGAGGAGCGTATCGCGCAAGAGGACGAATTGAGCCGCAAGCAGCTCGCGCAGGCGAACGAGTCGATCGAGCGGCTCACCGTCAGTCTCGACCTCTTGACGCGCATCGTCGAAAGCCTCGACGTGCGCGCGCCGATTTCGGGCTTTCTCTCGAGCATCGACGCTGAAGTCGGGCAAAACGTCAACCGCGGCGAGCGCATCGGGCAAATCGATCAGCTCGACGCCTACAAGATCCGCGTGAGCATCGACCAGTACTACATTTCGCGCGTCGAGGTCGGCACGCCCGGAAAGTTCGAGCTCGACGGGAAAACCTACGACGTCGAGGTGCGGCGGATCTACCCCGAGGTCGTCAACGATGCGTTTGCCGTCGACGTGGACTTCGTGGGCCGCGTGCCCGCGACACTGAAACGCGGTCAGCGGCTCGTCGTCGAATTGAGCTTCAGCGCGCCGATCGAAAGTCTCATCGTCGCCAAGGGCGGCTTCTTCCAGGCGACGGGCGGCCGCTGGGCGTATCTCGTCGCCGAGGACGGCCGCTCCGCGCGCCGTGTGCCGATTCGCGTCGGCCGCCAGAACCCGAGATTCGTTGAGTTGGTCGAGGGCTTGAACCCCGGCGATTGGATCGTGAGCTCGAGCTACGAGACCTTCAACGAGGTCGACGAGCTCCGTTTCACGGAGCCGATCGCGCTCGTCCAGTAACCAAATCGCACGCAAAGGTTGAAAGCATGCTCATCGAAACCGAGAACCTGAAAAAGCTCTATCGAACCGAGCTCGTGGAAACGACGGCGCTCGATGCCGTCGACTTGCGAGTCGAGGAAGGCCAATTCGTGTCGATCATGGGGCCGTCGGGTTGCGGCAAGTCGACGTTGCTGCACGTGCTCGGGCTCATCGACACGCCGTCCGACGGCAAGTATCGATTTCTCGGCGAAGATGTCTCGATGTATCCGGAACGCAAGCGCGCCGCGCTGCGTAAGAAAAATATCGGCTTCGTGTTCCAGAGCTTCAATCTCATTGACGAGCTCAACGTCTACGAGAACGTCGAGCTGCCGCTCGTCTACGCGAAAACGCCCGCGAGCGAGCGCCAAGAGAAGGTGGGCGCGGTGCTCGACCGCATGGACATCGGCCACCGGCGCTATCACTTTCCGGCGCAGCTCTCGGGCGGCCAACAGCAACGCGTCGCGGTCGCGCGGGCGATCGTCAACCAGCCGCATCTGATCCTGGCCGACGAGCCGACGGGCAACCTCGATTCGGAGCACGGCAACGAGGTCATGCAGATCTTGGTCAAGCTCAACGAGGAAGGCACGAGCGTTCTCATGGTCACTCACTCCGCCGAGAACGCCGCGTTCGGGGAGCGGACCATCCGTATGCTCGACGGCAAAATTCTCGCCGAGCAGAAGGTCGGCCGCTGACCATGGGCACGTATCTCAAGATCGCGCTGCGCAATCTCTATCGCGAGAAGCGCTATGCAGCGATCAACATCGCGGGACTCTCGATTGCGATCGCCTCGTGCATCGTGCTCGGGCTCTATCTCTACGGCGAGCTCACGTACGACCGGCATCACGCGAACCATCGGAAGATCTTCCGCGTCGCCAATGAATTCAACATCGGCGGCGCCGTCAATGCGTTGGCGGTGTCGCCGAGCGTTCTCGGCGAGATGCTTAAAGAGGCGTACCCGGAAATCGAGGACTACGTGACTTTTCAGACCGCGCTCCAGGGGACCACGGGCGGCGTGATGCTTCGACACGACCGGGATGCCTATTACTGGGACGACGCGTATTGGGTCGACGCCAACGTCTTCGACGTATTTACGCACGAGGTGCTGTACGGCGATCCAAAGACCGCGCTCGTCAACGGCGGCTCGATCGCCGTCAGTGAAACCTTTGCGCGGCGCTACTTCGGCGACGCGAATGCGATCGGCGAGACGCTCGTCAACGATAACGGCTCCCTCGCGCGCATCACTCTCGTCTTCGCCGACCTACCGCCGAATACGCATTTGAAGTACGACGTGCTCTATTCGAACAATCTGCCGTTTCTGCAGACGCCTGACAACACGACCATGCGCCGGCAAACGCTCTGGAACGTGGCGCGCTATACGTATCTCGTCATGCCCGAGAACTACGATCCCGACGACTACTTAGCGATCAACGCCGAGTTCTACGAGGAGAACATGGCCGAGCTCGGCAGGTCGCTCAACGGCACATGGCGCAGTTGGCTCGAGCCGCTTGCGGACATTCACTACGGCTCGTCGCTGGAATTCGACCGGCCGGGGGGCAATCGTTTCTATCTTTACGGCTTCGCGGCCGTAGCCGTTTTCATCCTGCTCGTCGCCTGCATCAACTACGTGAACCTCGCGACCGCGCGCGCGACGAAACGGGCACGCAGCGTCGGAGTGCGCAAGATTCTCGGCGCGGGCCGGGCCTCCCTCATGGCGCAGTTCATCGGCGAAGCCGTCCTCTTTGCTCTCATCGCGGGCATTGTCGGCATCGTGATCGTCGAGGTGGCGCTCGCGCTCGTACCCGTCGAATCGCTCGTCGGTAAGCCGTTGAGCTTGAACCTCACCGGACAACCGCTCGTCGGGGCCGCGATTCTGGCGTTGAGCCTGATCGTGGGTCTCTTCGCGGGCCTCTATCCCGCGCTCTATCTCTCGTCGTGGGCGCCGCTCACGGCGCTCGTCGGCCGCTCGAGCCGCGCCGGCAAGGCCAGCGTTCGTTTTCGTCAGGTTCTCGTCTTCACGCAGTTCGTGATCTCGATCGCGGTGATCGCGGCGACGCTCTTGATGAGTGCGCAAATGCGGTTCATCGCCGATCGCGGGCTCGGTTTCGAGCAAGAAAACCGCATCATGATCACGCTGCGCGGCGCCGGCGTCATCGAGAGAATACCGACGATCGAAAACCGGCTCTCGGGAGATCCTCACATCCTCGGCGTCACGACGAGTCAGTTCATGATGGGACACACTACGGGATTGCAGGCCGCGCGAGTGGAGAACAACACGGGCACGCAGCAGCTCATGACCGTGAGCAACATGCCGGTCGGCGACGATTTCCTCGAAGTCATGGGAATTAGTCTCGCGGCAGGCCGAGACTTTTCGCGGCGCTTGCTCACGGATATCGGCACCGGCTACATCGTCAACGAGGCATTCGTGCGCACCATGGGCTGGGACGAGCCGCTCGGCAAGCGCATCACGCTCGGTCGGAACAGCGGCCGCGTCATCGGGGTCGTCAAGGATTTCAACTTCAAGTCGCTGCACACGGCCGTCGAGCCGTTCCTGATGTATCGCCTGCCCGAGAATCTCGACGACGTGCAGGAAATTTTCCGGCCGTTCATCCAGCGGCTGCTCGTGCTCAACATTGCCGGCGAGGATATCGGGCTGACGCTCCGCATGCTCGAGGGCATCATCGCCGAGTTCGACCCGACGCATCCGTTCGAGCTCGAATTCATCGACGATTCGCTCGACGAGCTCTACACCTCGGAGCGGCAGCTCATGCGCCTGATTGCCGTGTTCGCGGGGCTGTGCATTTTCATCGCGTGCTTGGGTCTCTTCGGTCTCGCGGCGTTTACGACCGAGCAACGGACCAAGGAGATCGGCATCCGCAAGGTGCTCGGCGCCTCGGCGGGCGAGATCATCATGATGCTCGCCAAGGGCACGCTGGTGCTCGTCCTCGCCGCCGCGTTCGTCGCGTCGGGCATCGCGTATCTCGCGATCGACGAATGGCTCGCGGGGTTCGCGTATCGTGCGCCGATCAACCCTCTCGTGTTCGTGCTCGCGACCGCGCTCGCGGCCGTTGTCGCGTACGCGACGATCGCGCTTCAGTCGTACAACACCGCGCGCGCAGACCCCGTCGACGCGTTGCGCTACGAATAGCCTCGATCATGTATACCAACGGAGAAAACCGATGAAGACGTTTCGTGTGCTCGTTGCCGCGCTCATGGCGTTCCACTTGGGTGGCGCAACCGCGCAGCAGGACATCTCCGGGACATGGGCCGGAACGCTCGCCGTCGCGCCCGATACGAACCTCGAGATCCACTTCGTGCTGACACGCGGCGCCGACGGTTCGTATACGGCCGTCGTGACGTCGCCCGACACGGACGGCATCAAGGACGTTGCCGCGAGCGCTGTCAGCTTCAACGACAACCGCCTCGCGCTGACGGTCGATGCGTTGAGCGGCTCGTACGACGGCGTGCTCGGCGACGGCGCGTTCGAGGGCGAATGGCGGCAGGAAGAAACGGCGTTCCCATTGCGACTCACGCCTTACGTCGCGCCTGTGTTATCCCAGGCCGACAAAGAGGCGCTCATGGGCACGTGGGTCGGCACGCTGAGCACACCTGCGGGCTCTCTCACGCTCGTGTATCGCTTCGAGACCAACGCGAGCGGCGAGTTTGTCGGCTTCGTCGACAGCCCCGATCAAGGTGCGCAAGGAATTCCGGTCGCCGATATCGAGCTTGTCGACGGCCAGCTCGAGTTCAAGATCCCGCCGGTTCGCGGCGAGTATTCGGCGAAGCTCGAGGGCGACCGAATGGTCGGCACGTGGAGCCAAGGGCAACCGTTGCCGCTCACGATGACGAAGGGCGAGTTCACGCCGACGGTCGCCGCTTTGAGCTTGTCCGTCGAAGCGATGAGCGCGCTCGCCGGCGCCTGGCGCGGCCAGCTCGGACCCTTGAACGTGGTGTTCCGTTTCGAGACGGCCGCAGGCGGCCAAGCCGTCGGCTTTCTCGACAGCCCGAGCCAAGGCGCGACGGGAATTCCCATCACGACTGCGACCTTCGCCGACGGCAATCTCGTCTTCGAGGTACCGGCGGTCCGTGGCGAGTTTAGCGGCGACTTGAGCGGCAACACGCTCGTGGGTCAGTGGACGCAGCTCGGCATGACGAACCCGCTGACGCTCACGAAGGACTAGCTTCCTCCCCTGGTCGCGCGGCATGCGGTCAGCCGCCCCGCGCGTCCAGCTTTTTCGAGACTTGCCCGCCCGCCGCTCAGCGCGTATAACGACGCCCCTGTCGGGGTGTAGCTCAGCCTGGTAGAGCACTACGTTCGGGACGTAGGGGCCGTAGGTTCAAATCCTATCACCCCGACCACCAAGACCCGGGGAGGATCGAACATGGGCATACTGAGAGGCCGCTGGCCGCGCGCGGTCTTTTATGACTCCAAAGGCACGCTCTTCGATTGGCCGTGGACCTGGAGGCAGGCGGCGGAACAGATTGTGCAAAAGTACGATGCCGCCGTCACGGCCGAGACGTTTCTCCTGACCTGGGCTAAATTCTTCGAGGGCTTCCATCGTAGGGCGGCCGCTTACCACTACACGCCGGTGTCCGATCTCGTTCAGCAAGCTTTGGTGACGGCTTACAAGATGCACGACATCGAGGGGTCGCCCGATGACGTCAGCTTCATGTTGGACGTGCAGGATCAGGTACAGTTGTTCCCCGAGACGGAAGTCGCTCTGCAAGAGCAGCAGGATATGGGCGTCAAGATCCTGATCTATTCGGACGTCGAGCGTAAGTATCTCGACATGTATGTGAGCAAGTTCAAGACCTTCAAGCCCGATTTCGTCGGCACAACGGATGAGGCCGGCTTCCACAAGCCGCACCCGAAGACGTACTTTTGGGTTCTGCGCCAGACCGGGCTCGATGTCCGGGACGTTCTTTACTGTGCCGGCCCGACCTTCGATTGCATGGGCGCCATGGCCGTCGACATGATCACGGCGCAGATCCGCCGCCCTGGAGGATCGTTGGCCAGGGAGACCTTCGTGCCCGGCGACGTCCCCGCCGACTACGAGATCGACGACCTCTACGGAATAACCGAAATCATCAAGAGAAATCACGTCGGTTGATTCCGCATCGCACCCCCTTCAATGCGTCATCGCGTAAATGACGTAGTTGACGCCGAATCGATACGCGAGCGCCGTCATCGGCGCCGGGTAGTGCGGGTCGTCCGCGTGCTCCCAGGCGTCGCCCATGTCGATGTTGAAATTGATCGCAACCATGAGCCGGCCTTCGTCATCGTAGATGCCGCGCCACGCCGCCGGCCCTTCCATTTGCTGCCAGCCCAAGTGGCGCTCGCCGGGGATCTGCGTGCGCTTATCCAAGTCGAACAGAATGTCCATGAGCATGTCGTCCTCGGGAATGTCGATGATCGGCCGATCCGGAAACACGCGCTGCACCGCGGACTGAAACACGAGCCACTCGTACTCGCCGTGGAAATCGTCGACAACGAGAAATCCGCCGCGCAGCAAATATTCGCGGAGACGCGCTGCTTCCTCGGCGCTCGGTTCCCAGAAGCCTCTTCCGGGTTGCTGCATGAGCAGCCACGGATAGTCGAAGATCGTGTCGTCGAGGATCTGGACGTGACGGCTGTCCTCGGCGACCGCGATTCGCGTCATACGCTCGACCGCGGGCAGGAAATGCGCTTCCGCGAGCGGGTAGTCGATCGCCCACCATTCGTTGCACCAGCCGCGCGAGCCGGCGCACCCGCCCGCCGTTGCGTAGGCGAGCCGGCCCATGTGGAACTCGGCTTCGGGCGACGACGGCTCGGAGGTCGCGCTACTCAGCCATGACTGGCTCAGCGCGCCGCCCGCGGCGAGACACGCGAGCACGCCGACGATAATCGTGTTGGACCGCATCTTTGCGCATTCTGGCGCACAGGCGCGACGTTGACCAGCGCCTTGCGTAGTGCGGCTGGCGCGTATAGCATAACTTCAACGAAAGCCGCGCTCGACGCGGCTTTCGCATTTACAGTGATCGTCATCGAAGCCGCGCTCGTCGCGGCTTCGCCTTTTGTGGAAATCGAAAGGAGAACTCTTATGTCACCGAGCGAAGGGTTACTGACCGGCGCCGACGGGGTTCGGCTCTACTATCGGCAAGTCGGCAGCGGCGTCGACACGCTCGTCGTGCCGAATGCCGCCTATATGTTCGACGACTTCGTCGCGCTCGCGGATGACCACAGCGTGATCTTCTATGACCTACGCAATCGCGGCCGATCGGATCCGGTCACGGACTCGACGCTTGCGTCCGCCATTCAAGGCGGTGTGGACGACCTGGAAGCCGCTCGCGCGCACTTCGGCGTCGAGCGCATCTCTCTGCTCGCGCACTCGTCGGTGTGTACGCTCGCGATCCTGTACGCCGCGCAGTACGCCGATCACGTCGAACGTGTTGTGCTGATCGGCCCCGCGCCGCCTGAGCTCAGCAAGCAGTACCCGCCCCATCTCACGGGAGCGGACGCCGTGCTGAGAGAGATATCGGCGGAGCTCGCCGACCTCCGCGCAGAGGCACGTTGGCACGACCCGGACTTCTGCGAGAAGTGGGGAGCGCTCATCCGCAAGCTCTTCGTCGTCGATCCCGCGGACGCCGGAAAAATTAACTGGGATGTCCGCGGTCTCCCGAACGAGACGCCGCTCAAGCTCATGAAAGGTTGGGAAGCTGCCGCTCGAGCGTTGTCGGCACTGAATATCGACGCGGATACGCTCGCGCCGGTCGAGATGCCCGTCCTGATCATCCATGGCCGCAGGGATCGCCAAGCCGCGTATGGCGGCGCCCGCGACTGGGCACTGCGATTGCCGAACGCCCGGCTCGTGACCGTCGACAACGGCGCGCATCTGCCGTGGATCGAGGCGCCCGACCTCGTCTTCGGCTCGATTCGCGAGTTCCTTGCGGGCCGCTGGCCGCAGGCGGCGCGCGCAGTGACGGCGCTCGACTCCAACGACGGATGAGGTACGCACCGTTGTGCGCGGTGAACGCCTAGGGCCTCGATCCCGAGCGAATGACGAACCCCGGCCCCTGGACGACTCCAAAAGAGTCGATACCAAACGGGCGTCCGCCCTGCTGGCCTTCGAGGATGCTCTCGGCTTGCTGGCGCAGCGTCGGATCCGTGAAGTATTGATCGATGAAGACCTGTGCCTCGGCGGGATCGCGCTGGATCATCGGATAGAGCGCCGTCAGCAACGCCTCTTGGCGCGAGAGATCGTTGCTGAACGCGCTCAACAAGCGGGAGTCCGGAGTCTCCGTGTTCGCGACGGCAGCGATCATGGAGCCGAGCGCGCGATCGCGCGTGGCACCGTTCGGAAGTCCCAACACCCAGCCGCGAGCGGCTTCGACGTCGATGGCTGCCCATTGTTGCGCGACGGTGCCGAGCGCAGCGTCCCGCAACTCGGGCGCGCCGATAGCACCCGCCCATTGCGCCGCGGCCGGTGGATCCCGCTGCGCCCACTGCATGGCGATCATGGTGGCAGCGGATCCGACCACCTCGGCGCCGGCGCCGAGGACATCGAGCAATCGTACCGCGGCCGGTGGATCGATGGCGGCAAGCCCCTGAGCAGCCGCGACGGTACCTGGTTCATAGGCAGGGTCGCCGCGAAAACGCGCTAACCATGTCACGGCCAATTGTGGATCGGCGCGCGCATAGCCCACCGCCACCGCACTGATCCACTCCGTACGAACCGCACTCGGAACCTGATCCACATACAAGGCCGCCGATTCCGGGTCTTGCTGAGCGAACGCGCTCGCCATGCCTCTGAAAGCATCGCTGCGAACTCGATCCCGGTTCGCAAGGAGCCACTCGAGAGCCGCCTCCCCGTCGCGCGCCGCCCAACTCGCAATCACTGCTTGCAACGCTTGTTGCTCTGCGTCCGAAGAGTCAGGTAATGAAAGCAACTTCTCGGCCATGGCCCGCGCGTCGCCTCGGCCTGACGCCGTCGCCGTGCCGACAATGAACTGGATGGCCAGCGTGCGGTCCATCGGCGGTTGTGCGAGCGCGAGGTCGAAGGCGCGCTCCGGATCCGCTTGCGCTACGCCGCTCAAGACGGTCGGTATCAAGCCGGGGATAGGTGGCCGCACGCTGCGCGCCCAAATCAGCGCCGCATCCGGGTCTGCGCGGCCATACGCGCTCGCAATCTGTCGCAGGAGCGCCTGGCGATCCGCTGCCGGCAACTCGTCGACATAGGCGAGCGCAGCTCGGGGGTCTTGGCTCGCTAGCAGCTGCATCCCAATTTGCCGAGCAATGTTCGCCGTCTCCCGCGGCAACCGCGTAACCATCGCCAGTATTTCTCTGGGGTCCGCTCCCTCGAGCTCTTGCACGGCCGGCCTAAGCCACTGCATAGCCAAGCGGGGCGAGCTCTCGAGAGTCGCGGCGTACTCGAATGCTGCGATGGGGTCTTGCTTCGACCACTCTTGCAGCACGCCATAGCGAAACACGTCCCGCGAGGCCGCGTCGTCGATGAGATCGATTCGATCGAGCGCGCCGCGCCGGTCGAGTCCTACCCAGCTTTTCGCCACCTCACCGAGCGCACGACCGCGCGTTACGGCATCTTCTAGGGACAATGCTCGTGTCAATGCGTCCTCGAGCGCGCGTTCCGCCGCGTTCTTGTCGACGTCGGCCAAGACTTGAAGCAAAGGCGACAGAAGCGACATATCGAGCTCGAGGTCCGCCGCGACGCGCGCGGCCCGTTCGGGATCGATCTCGGCCAAGCGCGCGAACAGCACCTCGAACGTGAACTGTCGCGTGCGCGTGCTCGGCGCCTGCGCGGCCTCCTCGATGCGCCATTCCAGCTCGGCGGCGTTCGCATCCACAGCAAGCTCGTAAATGCTCATGCGTTCGGCGATCTCCGGCGGGCGCCCGGCCGGAGCGGGGACGCTGCGTACGCTCCGGGCATCGACGAGAGGCACGTCGCCGACCGCGGCAGGAGTCGCCGATTCGAATCGGGAGTGCCGGACCGGAACGAGGTAATAAGTGGCCGCCGCTCCAGCGAGCACTCCCACGAGCAGCACGAGCAGGGTGCGAGGCATGCAGCCGGTATAGCAAAAACCGGAGGCCAGGGGAATTCCCCGAATGTCCATGCCTTCGTTGCCCTACGAGTAACCCGCGCGTAGCATGGCCGCGCGTGGCGACAGATGTCGTCGAAGCGGAAGATCGCCGATGAGCCGACCCCATAAACCGGGAGTTGCGTGCCGCTGCGCCCTGATTCTGGGAATCGCGGGCCTACCCGGTGCCGCCGCCGTGCACGCGCAA
>Ga0209108_10001182_pt1 | contig 15055 bp, 11 predicted proteins | sample Rifsed10ft1_FD_184003 | JGI IMG/M metagenome (GOLD analysis project Ga0209108, IMG submission 184003) | Soil microbial communities from Rifle, Colorado, USA - sediment 10ft 1 (version 2) | ecosystem: Environmental > Terrestrial > Deep subsurface > Rock core/Sediment | place: Rifle, Colorado...
GTCTTCTTCAGCGGGCTGACCGTGCTCCTCGGCCTGATCGGCCTGGTGCTCTTCGAGTTCATGATCCTGCGCTCGGTCGGCATCGCCGGGGCCATCGTCGTCGGCTTCGCCGTGCTCGCCGCGCTGACGCTGCTGCCGGCGGGCCTCTCGTTCGTGGGGCCGCGGCTCGAGGCGCTGAGCGTGCGCCGACGACGGGGTGCCGCTGCGGCGGACCCGGTGGCTCCTCGCAGCGGCTACTGGGAACGCCTGGCGAACCGGGTCATGGACCACCCCTGGCGCGTCTTCGTGCCCACGCTCGCCTTCCTGCTCCTGCTCGGCGCGCCGTTCCTGCACGTGCGCTTCAACGCCCCCGACGCGACGATCCTGCCGCCCGACGTGCCCTCTCGCCAGGCCTACGACATCCTCGCCCGCGAGTTCGGCGAGGGCGAGTTCGCGCCGCTCGTCCTGGCCGTGCGCACGGCGGGGCCGGCCCTCGATCCCGCGAACGTGGCGCTCCTCTACGACTGGACGCGCCGCCTGGCCGCGGACCGGCGGGTCACGCGCGTGGATTCCATCGTCAACGTCGACCCGCGCCTGACGAAGACCCAGTACCAGCTGCTGCTGGCGTCGCCGGGCGGCATCGCGGATCGCTTCGTGGCCATGGCCGTGGCCTCGAGCACGCGGGGCGACCTGACCACGGTGACGCTGACGACCCCCTACGGCCCGAACGCGAACGAGGGACGGGCGCTCGTCGAGGCCCTGCGCGATCCGGCGTCGGAGCTGGCTCCACCGGCGGGGCTGCGGGTGCTCGTGGGCGGCGGGGCGGCCGAGGTGAAGGACGTCGTGGACCGCATCGGCCAGGACTTCCCGCGCACGGGGCTGTTCATCCTCGTCACGACGTACCTCGTGCTGTTCGTGCTGCTGCGCTCGGTGGTCCTGCCGCTCAAGGCGCTGGTCATGAACAGCCTCTCCATCCTGGCCAGCTTCGGGGCGCTGGTCTGGATCTTCCAGGACGGCAACCTCTCGCGCGTCCTGGACTTCGGGCCGCTCGGCTTCGTCGAGACGACCCAGCCGGTCATCCTCTTCTGCGTCCTCTTCGGGCTGTCCATGGACTACGAGGTCTTCCTCCTCTCGCGCATGAAGGAGGTCTACGACCGCACCGGCAAGAACCGGCTCGCGGTGGCGCGGGGCCTCGAGCGGAGCGGCCGCATCGTCACCTCTGCGGCGCTCATCGTGGTGCTCGTGGCCGGCTCCTTCGCCTTCGCGGACATCGTCCTGATCAAGGCGCTCGGGGTGGGCATGGCCATCGCCGTGGCGCTCGACGCGACCGTCGTGCGGGCGCTGCTGGTGCCGGCCACGATGCGCCTGCTCGGCGACCGGAACTGGTGGATGCCAAGGCGCCTGGAGCGCTTCATCGCCGCCCGCCTCCCGATCGTGGAGGGCGCGACGCTCGTCCAGGTCGCCGCGCTCGCCCTGGCCGGCGTGCTGCTGCTGGCGTCCTGCTCGCCGGGCGGGCGCGTGCTGGGCGTCGATCCCGAGCCCCGACTGTCGCCGCCCTCGACGCCCGCTCCGCCGGCCGCCGTGGCCGACCCGCGCGCCATCCAGTTCCCGAGAGACGAGGGGCCGCACCAACGCCTCACCGAGTGGTGGTACTACACGGGGCATCTGCGCGCCGCGGACGGTCGGCGCTTCGGCTTCGAGTACGTCGTCTTCCGCGCCGAGCGCGGCGACTTCCCGGTCAGCTGGGCCTCGCACCTGGCGCTGACCGATGAACGCGAAGGGCGATTCCGCTACGACCAGCGATCGTTCGTCGGGCAGCAGGCGGATCGCTCCTCGCCCGGCGAGGGGTTCGACCTGGCCATCCCCGCCGCGGGGGCGGACGGTGCCGTTGCGTCCGACGCGGCCCCGTGGGTCATGACCGGCGTGAGCGGGCAGGACAGCCTGTGGGCGACCAGCTCCGAGGCGGGCTTCGGGCTGGAACTGCGCCTCCACGCGCAGGATCGAATCCCCGTCTTCCACGACCTCGACGGCTGGGTCGACTTCGGGCCGGCCGGCGGCTCCTACTACTACTCGCGGACGCGGATGGCGGCTTCGGGCACGCTGACACTGGACGGCGAGGCCCTCGCGGTGGAAGGCTCGGCCTGGTTCGACCACCAGTGGGGCGACTTCATCTCGGTCGGGGGCGGCGGCTGGGACTGGTTCGCCGTGAACCTCGACGACGGCACCGACCTGACCCTGTCGCTCGTGCGTGGCCCGGACGGCTCGTATCCGCTTGCCTACGGGACGTTCGTCTTCCCCGAGGGGGGCGCGGCACACCTCGATCGCGAGGCCTTTGACGTGGAGGTCGTGACGACCTGGACGAGCCCCACCACCGGCGCGACCTACCCCGCCGGATGGGTCGTCTCGGTCCCGGAGGAGCAGCTGCGCATCGAGCTCACGCCGACCGTCGCCGACCAGGAGCTCGATACCCGGGCGACCACCGGCGTGGTCTACTGGGAGGGCTCGCAGCAGGTGCGCGCGACGCGGGGCGGCCGGACGTTGGGAGGTGAGGCGTACGTCGAACTCACCGGGTACGGGCCGGGCGTCGAAGTCACGCCGCCGTAGCCTCGCCGCGCTCCTGGCGCTGCTCGTGCTCGTCGCGACCCCGGCCGTCGCTGCCGCCGAGGATCCCGACTGCCGGACGATCGAGGCGGACGGCGCCGCGGGCCTCGACCTGCGCCTGCTGTGCACGCTGGGCAAGATCGTCGGGCACTACACGGGCCAGGAGTACGAGACCCCCGCCGATGTCCCCCTGCCCATCCTCGGCGCGCTCGCCCTCGGCCTCGGAGGCGTCGCGGCGCTGGCGATCGTGATCCCCATCCGGCTGGCGCGTCGCTGGGCCCGGCCGCGTCGCCCGGCCGACGAGGCGTGGTGGGCCTGCGACGCGTGCCACTCGTTCAACGAGCCGAGCCTGGGCGCCTGCTACCACTGCGGCAGCGCTCGCGGAGTGCCGCCGTCCGGCTGACCGACTGCCCGTCGGAGGCCGACCCCCTGTTCGCGCCGACCCGCGTTGTTTGTGGCGCACCAAACGAGGGGATCGGGGCCCCAGCGAAGTCTTCGCGTGCCGTGCCAGGCCTCGTGAGCCGGGATGGCGCGACCTGAAGCACGATTCGCGGCTGACGCCACGTTCAACCGGGGTGTCCGACGGGACCCTGAACCCGCGCACGACCCGACCGCGCGGGCGCGATGCCCGGTTTGGTGTTTCCTGAACAACGCGGCACGGCGGGCGGTCAGCCGGAGATGAGCTCCCCGCCGTCGACGCCGATGACGTTGCCGGTGATCCAGTGCGTGCCCTCGGCCGAGAGCGCCACGATCGCACGCGCCACGTCATCCACGGTCGTCATCCGGCCCATCGGGTTCTTCGAGGTGGCGTGGGCGATGAGTTCGTCACGCTCCGGGATCTGCATCAGTGCCGGCGTGACGGTGACGCCGGCCCGAATCGCATTGACCGTCACGCCCGTGTGGTGCTTGGCGAACTCCATGGCCAGCTGGCGGCAATGGGATTCGAGGGCGTTCTTCGCCGCGCTGACTGCGCCGTAGTTGCCGATCACGCGCGTCGAGCCCTCGCTGGTCATGGCGTAGACCTTGGAGCCATCGCCCAGGAAGCCGCCGCGCCACAGGTCCTGCGCCCAGTAGACGAGGCTGTGGGCCATGACGTCGAGCGTCATCTCCATGTTCTTGCGGTTGATCGACGAGTCGGCGTCCGGCCCGAGGAACGGCTTGAGGGTGCCGAAGGCGAGCGAGTGCATCACGACGCGGACATACGGCTGCCGTCCCGTCGTGGCCTGCTGGGCCTCGAAACGCTCGCGCAGTCCGGCCAGGAACTCGGCACGGTTCGCGTCGTCGGCCGCGTTCATGTTCGCGAAGTACGCCTCGCGGCCGCTCGCGGCGATGGCGGTCTTGATCGCCTCGACGTGCGCTTGACCCTGCCGCCGGTCGAGATGGACACCGGCGATGTCGTAGCCGGCCGCCGCCAGCGCCCGCGCCGTCGCCTCGCCGAAGCCGCTGCTGGCGCCGAGGACGAGGGCCCAGGGCTGGCGCGCGTCGGGCATCGCGGCTGGTCTCCTTGGTGGGTGACGTGACGGCCGCGAGTCTAGCAGCGGGTTCATCACAGGGGGCCCGGATGCGTGCATGGCTGCACGGGCCGGCAACGCTCGTGTGGTGCCGACCACTGCGGGTAGTCGGCGCCCCGGCGACCGACGCCAGCGACCCCTGCCACAATCGCGGCCATGGTTCAGACGCGCGTCCTGCCGGGCGACGACGGCGCCGCCATCCGCGAGGCGGCCGCGGCCATCCGTGCCGGCGAGCCCGTCGCCTTCCCGACCGAAACGGTCTACGGGCTCGGGGCGAATGCGCTCGACGCCGAGGCCGTGGCGCGCGTCTTCGCGGCCAAGGATCGGCCGAGCTTCGACCCCCTCATCGTCCACCTCGCCGACGCGCGGGAGGTGCGCCGCTACGCGGTCGCGGCCGACGCCGACGACCCGCGCGTCGCGTTGCTGGCCGCGAGACTCTGGCCAGGACCGCTGACCATCGTGCTGCGCAAGCGCCCCACGATCCCCGGCATCGTCACGGCGGGCCTGGGCACGGTCGGGCTGCGCGTGCCGGACCACGCCGTGGCTCGGCGGCTCATCGCCGCCGCGGGCGTGCCCATCGCGGCGCCCAGCGCCAACCGCTTCGGCCGCGTGAGCCCTACCCGCGCCGAGCACGTCGTGGCCCAGCTCGGCGGGCGGATCGGGATCGTCCTGGACGGCGGTCCGTGCCGCGTGGGCGTGGAATCGACGGTGATCCAACTCGCCGAAGGGCGCGCACTCCTGCTGCGCCCCGGCGGCACGCCGACAGAGACGATCGAGGCGCTGATCGGGCCGCTCGAGCGCCCCGAGGAGGGCCCGACGACGGCCTCACTGGCGCCAGGGCGAGCGACCAGCCACTACGCGCCCCGCGCGCGGGTCGAGCTGGTGGCCGCGGACGGGGGTCTGGCCGCGCTCCCCGGGGAGCGGCTCGGCCTGCTGGCCGCCGACGACGCCAGCCGCCACGCCGCCGAGGCAAGCGGCGGGCCCTATGCCGCGGTCGAAGTCCTCTCGCCGACCGGCGACGAGATCGAGCGGGCGGCTTGCCTCTTCGACGCGCTCCACCGCCTCGATGCAGCCGGCCTGAACAGGATCGCCGCCCAGGCGGTGCCCGACACCGGCCTCGGCCGTGCGGTCATGGATCGCCTGCGCCGGGCCGCGGCGCGCACCTGATCAGGCGCGTGGGCTTCAGCGCTGATGTCAGGGCGGATGTCAGTAGTACTGGCGCGGGACCGCACATCCCATGCCCGAGGGCAGCTTGTGCTGCAGTCCGTCGGTACGACTGACGAATCGTCGCGGAAGCGCGCGAATCTTCCCGATGTGCGACGTCGATACCGGAGATAGTGCGCCGGATGCCAGTAGTACAGACATCGAAGGGGCGAGGGGACAGCCCGTGGCCGACAGCGCACGACGCACTCCCGATGGAGGCGCCGGCCGGCATCGCGCAGCGGGTCGTGCTCACACGATCCCCTCGCCGCGGAGCCGCATCACCTCCTGCGCCTCATACCCCAGCCACGCCAGCAGCTCGTCGGTGTGCTCTCCCAGCAGGGGGGGCGCCGACCGCACGCTCGCGGGCGTGGCGCTGAACTTGAACGGCACGCCGGTCACGCGCAGCGGGCCGATGGTGGGATGCTCGATCGTCTCGACCATCCGCCGTGCGAGGATCTGCGGCTCGACGAAGACGGCGGCCAGGTCGTTGATGGGCCCGCAGGGCACCTCGGCTGCCTCGAGGCACCGCAGCCACTCCCCGGATCCCGCACTCGCGAACACGCCGTCCAGCTCCGCTCGCAGCTCCCCGCGGTGGGCGATGCGCGAGGCGTTGTCGGCGAAACGCGGATCGGCGGCCAATCCCGCCCGCCCGATCGCTGCGCAGAAACGCGGCCACTGACGCTCCGAGCCGACGGCCACGGCGATCTCGCCGTCGGCGGTCTGGAACGTCTCATAGGGCGTGATGTTGGGGTGCTCGTTGCCCAGCCGCCTGGGCACGATGCCACCCACGAGGTAGTTCGAGGCCTGGTTGGCAAGCATGGAGACGGTCGACTCGAGGAGGCTCAGGTCGATGCGCTGGCCCCGACCGAAGGCCGGCGACCCCGCCCGCTCCCGCCCCGTCAGCGCGGCCAGGACGGCCACGGCCCCGAGCATGCCGGTGGTCAGGTCGGAGATCGCCAGGCCCACCTTCGTCGGCTCGCCGCCGGCCTGGTCGGGCGCGCCGGTGATCGACATCAGCCCGGCCACGGCCTGGATGATGAAGTCGTAGCCGGGTCGGTCGGCCAGCGGGCCGTCGGCGCCGTAGCCGGTGATCGAAAGGCGGACCAGGCGTGGGTTGAGCCGCTCGAGCTCGTCGTCCGGGAAGCCCAGCCGCTCCAACCCCCCGACCCGGTAGTTCTCCACGAGGACGTCGCTGCGCGCGATCAGCCGGCGCAGCACCTCGCGCCCGCCCTCGGGCTTCAGGTCGAGGCGCAGATCGCGTTTGTTGCGGTTGATCGAGAGGTAGTAGGCCGACTCGCCCCGGTAGCCCGACCGGGCACGCGGGTCGCGGGCTTCGTACGCGGCGCCGGCCTCGGGAGCGCCCGCGTAGGGCGGCCCCCAGGCGCGCGTGCCGTCGCCGTCGGGGGGCTCGACCTTGACGACGTCCGCGCCCAGGTCGGCCAGGAGCATCGTGCAGTACGGTCCGGCGAGGACGGTCGACAGGTCGCACACGACGACGCCGGCGAGGGGGCCGGAGGTGCCGGTCACCGAGCGCGCCCAGGCTCGATCACGGATTTCGCGCGCAGGGCGAGGCGCTTGACCGGGTGGAAGCCCAGGCCCTCGTACAGGCGCGGGGCACCACCCAGGTTCTCCGTGTCCACGTCCAGGCCGGCCGCCGCGTAGCCAGCGTCGCGGGCCACATGGAGCGCCCGCGCGATGGCCGCACTCGCGACCCCCCGGCCGCGGTGCTCGCGCCGCACGCCGATCAGGGCCAGCCAGGCGGCCTGGAGTCCCGCGTCGTCGGTCAGCCCCTCCCAGTCGCCGACCATGACGTAGCCGACGAGCTGGTCGCCGGCCATCACGCCCAGGCTGAGGTCGGGGCGGAAGCCCGGATCGTCGGTGAACTCGTGGTTCCAGCGCTCCGCATCGACGTGGGTCGCGCCCCAGACATCGGCGAAGGCGGCGTTGTGGGTCTCGCGGAACGCAGGGTCGAGCTCGGGCGACCAGACCACGAAACGGTAGCCGTCGGGCAGCGCCCGCTCGGGGATCGGCTGGTCCAGCGGTCGCAGCATGTCGTTGAAGTAGCGGACCACGCTGAAGCCGCAGCGTTCCTGGAGGCGGGCGCGCGCGGCGTCTGCGTCGGACGCGTGGACCGTCAGGACGCACGGCAGCGCCGCATCCAGCTCGCCGGCACGTGCGTTGAAGAGGACCCCGGCCGCGCGCTCCGCCCAGCCCATGACGGCAGTGCCCAGCCCGCGTCGCCGGACGTCGGGATGGACGTCCCCGAAGACGTGGATACGGTTCCAGGTCGCGCCCGTGCGGAGTTCCAGACGCCCCCAGCCGAGCAGGCGGCCGTCGACGCCCTCGGCGGCGATCGTATCCCGCGCGAGGTCGATGGCCGGCGCCGTGAGCTCGTGCTCCAGATCCGAGACGGTGGTGGGGAAGCGCTCCCCGTCGGCCCTCTCCGCGGCGGCGACCAGGACGTGCAGCGCCGGCAGGTCGGCGAGCCGCAGTGGCCGCCAGGTGAGCTGCGACAGCTCGGCGGCCGCCCGTTCGACGACAGGGACGGGGACTGGGCGCTCGGTCACCCGCCCATGCTACCCGCGTGACGGCGCCGGAGCGGTGTGCCGGGGCCAAGCCGTGTGCCTGGGCCAAGCCGGCCCTCAGAGGACCCCGGGGCGCTCGGTCGGCTGCGGCGTCGGGACCGGCGACCCGATGGGCTGGAAGACGCCGGCCACCTCGGCGCGGATGCCCTCGATCGCCGCCGTGTCGAGGAACTCCGGGTACTTCGGCGGGATGAAGGCGAAGCGGCCGATCTGCGCGACGTCCACGCGCTGCGCCAGCTCGATGAAGGCCGGCAGGTCCTCGATGTCGAGGTTGGTCCAGAGGTTCTCCCTGGCGATGGCGATGAGCTCGGGCACCTTCGTGAGGAGCGGCTGTCCCATGAGCTGCCGGCCGAGGGCTACGAGCGTGATCTGCTGGCGCTTCATGCGCCCGTGATCGGAGTCCTGGTGCCGGGAGCGGGCGTAGGCGAGTGCGGTCCGCCCGTCGAAGTGCTGCCGCCCGGGCCGGATGTGCAGGACGATCTTGCCGCGCCCGTCCTCGAGCGGATAGTTCGCGTCGTAGACGCCCTCGGGAACGTCGATGTCGAGGCCGCCGATGGCGTCCACGAGATGGACGAAGCCCTGCAACTTCACCACGACCATGCCATCGAGCTGGAGGCCCGTCAGCTCGCCGATGGCGCCCTGGACGGCCCGCAGGCCGCGCGTCTCGTCCTGGCCGGGGAAGTCGTCGGGGTGGCCGGAGGCGTAGACGTACAGCGCGTTGATGAGACCGGGGAAGCAGCCGCACTCGAAGGCCCCGCGGCTCTCCTCGGGCAGGGGGACGTTGAGCAGGTTGCGAGGGATGCCGAAGAAGGCGGCCCGACCGGTCCCCACATCCACGCTCAGGACGATGAGCGTGTCCGCGCGCAGGCTCCAGCGATAGGGTCCCGCATCGGCGCCCATGAGCAGGATGTCCAGCCGCCCATCGGCGAGCGGCGGCGGAGGCGGCGTGGGGGATGGCGTGGGCGCCAGCGTCGGCGTCGCGGTAGCGCCGGGGCTCGGCTCGGGCGTCGAGGCCGGCGATCCCGCGGGGAGGGCGCCGAAGCCCTCGTCGCCGGTGATGGCGGTCACCGCGCCGTAGGCCAGGTACGCGGTCGCGCCGATGCCGACGTGCGTGGCCGCGGTCACGAGCAGGAGGGTGGCGACGACGACTGTCGCCAGCGCTCCACGGGGCGTGCCCTCGGCGGCGGTCCGCCAGGCATCCACGATGGCCAGGCTCCGCCAGGCGAACAGGCACAGGTTGAGGATGGATACGCCGACCAGGACATCCGGGCGGACGAGGCTGGCGACGAAACGGACGAGGTCGGCGGCCACGACGGATGCGACGAACGCGACCAGCGCGGCGACCGGCAGGAGGTAGAGGAGGCCGCGCCGGACGCTGCCCAGCGCCAGCTGCCCGAGGCCCGGCACGGCGAAGGAGAGCGTGGCCGCGAGCGTCGCCGAACGACGCCGCGGTGGCTGTTCCGTCATCTCCCCTTTCGACGCCGCGGACGGCCCCCCTCGTCCCGTCCGCCCTCAGACCCCGAAGGCGAGCCGCAGGTTGTCCCAGTTCGAGGCGAGGTCGAGGATACCCGCCCCGACAAGGATGATGCCTGCGCCGGCCTCGATGGCCCGATGGCGCGCCACGACCCAGCGCACCAGGACCTGGCTGCGGGCGGCCGCCAGCAGCGAGAGGAGGACCAGCGGCAGCCCGAAGCCGAGCCCGAAGACGAGGAAGGTGACGATGCCCTGGGCGGCCTCGACCGCGTCCACGGAGATGAGCAGCAGCGTGGCCAGGAACGGCCCGGCGCAGGGCAGCGCGAGGGGGCCGAGCATGAGCCCGTAGACGTAGGCCTGGCCGTACGGGTTCGCGAGCACCGGCACGCGCGCGCCGGGCAGGCGCGCGAACGGGTTGCGACCGGCGACCAGCAGCAGGCCCAGCAGGATGAGGATCCCGTCCACGACGGGGATGAGGTAGGCGAGGATCGAGCCGATCGAGCGCGAGAGGAGCCCGAGGACGACGGCCACGACCACCATCGCGCTCAGGACGCCGAGCAGCACGAGCAGCCCCAGCAGCCCCGACGCCCGGGTGCCGGCGATGCTTCGGCTGTTGCCGGCCAGGTAGGCGATGAAGCCCGGGTACAGGGGCAGCAGGCATGGACTGGCCGCGCTGCCCAGCCCGAGCGTGAAGGCGAGGGCAAGCTCGTTCATCGCGGCGGCGTCGGTGCCCGACGGAGCTTAGGAGGCGCCGTGCTGGCGGGCCAGCGCGACCAGCTCGTCGGCGCTCTTCACGCCGCTCGGCGTGAACGTGACTCGCCCGTCCTTGCCGATCACCCAGACGGGCGTCGTGGGCGGCGCGAGGACGAGGTCGCCGAACTCGGCGGCGATGGCCCGGCTGTACTCGCGGGGCGCCACCGCGTAGATGAAGGGGAAGCCGTTCTGCTCCGCGTAGGCGGCGAGGGCTGCGCCGTCCTCGCTCGGCTCCACGTCGAGGACGATGAAGACGACGTCGTCGCCCAGCCGCCCGACGGCCTTCGTGGCCTCCCGCTGCTGCGTCCGGCAATTACCGCACCAGATGGCCATGTTCTCGAGGAAGACCGTCTTTCCCACGAAGTCGGCGACACGGAAGGTCGAGCCGTCCCGGACGTTCACCAGCGGCACCTGGGCCCAGGCCTGCTCGAGCGTCGGACCCGTGTCTGCCGAGGGCTCTGGGGCACCACTCGTCCAGGGCGCCGGCGCGTTGGTCGTCGCGGGCGCGCCGCTCGGCGCCGCGGTCGGGGCCGCGGTCGGGGTCTCGGTCGGCTCGTGGGTCGTCGCCGAGCCGGTGCCCGTCGCGCAGGCCGCGGCGATGACGGCGACGACCCAGAGCAGGGCGGGGAGGCGGAGCGGGCGAGCGCTTCGATCGTTCATGGTGTGGATCCTGGCTCCTCCGCATGACGGACCAATGACAGCGTGCGACGCGGGGCGGCCTATCATGCGTCCGCGATGTCGCGTCCCCTGACCCTCCTGACCATCCACGCCCACCCCGACGACGAGACGATCTCGACGGGCGGCGTGATGGCCCGCTATGCCGCCGAGGGCGTGCGCGTCGTCTGCCTCACCTCGAACCTCGGCGAGCACGGCGAGATCGTCGTACCCGAGCTGGACACGCCCGAGAACCGGGCCCGGCTGGCGGAGATCCGGGGCGAGGAGCTGCGACGGGCGCTCGCGCGCCTGGGCCCGATCGAGAGCCGCCTCCTGGGCTACGAGGACTCGGGGATGATGGACTCGGCCGACAACGCCGACCCCAACGCCTTCTGGAACGCCGACCTGGAGGAGGCGATCGGGCGCACGGTGCGGGTGGTGCGCGAGGTGCGGCCCGACGTCGTCATCTCCTACAACGACTTCGGGGGCTACGGGCATCCCGACCACATCCGCGCCGCGCAGGTCGCCGTGGCCGCCTATGAGCGCGCCGGGGACCCGTCGGCCCATCCCGAACAGCTGGCGGACGGTCTCGCGCCGTGGGCGCCGGCCAAGCTGTACGAGACCGTGCTGAACTTCGCCGGACGTCCCGGGATCCTGCAGCGTGTCAGCGAGCGGGGCATCAAGGCCTGGTGGCTGCCCGACCCGGACGAACCCCCCGAGCGGCGCGCCGAACGCGAGGCGTTCATGGCCCGCATGGCCGCGGCCAGCGGCCCGGTCACCACGAGCGTGGACGTGGCCGCCTTCCTGGAGCGCAAGCGCGCCGCGATCGAGGAGCATGCCACGCAGATCCATCGCGACGGCGTGTTCCTGGGCCTCACGCTGGACGACTGGCGCGAGCTTGCGCCGACCGAGGACTTCAGCCTGCGCGCCGCCCGCGGTCTGGCCGAGGTCCGGCTGCCCGAGGACGACCTGTTCGCGGGCCTGCGCTGAGCCGGCTCGTGGGCGGGCCCCGCGATCAGTAGGGCAGCAGCCCCTTCGAGGCGGCCCGTACCTGCTTGAGGACGGCGGCGCCGTCCCCGGCCGGGTCGAGGAAGTTCGGCTGCGCCTGGTCGAGGATGACGTGCGGCCGCAGACGGACCTGGCGCAGCGTCGGACCCTCGAAGGTCATCTCCACGAGCAGTCCCTCCATCGTCCGCGTCGACCAGGTCTGGTCGAAGACGAAGTTGCCCAGGGCGTACCAGACTAGCGTGCCGTCGATCGCCTCCATGCCCGCCGCCCAGTGGGCGTGGTTGCCGATGACGAGGGCCGCGCCCGCCTTCGCCCAGGCGGCCGCCAGCTTGCGCTGCGAGGACGCGGGGGTGGCCCGGTACTCGACCCCCCAATGGGGGTAGACGATGACCACGTCAGCGGTCTTCCGGGCCGCCTTGATGTCGGGCACGAGCGTCTTCGTGTCGCATCTGCGCGAGCCGATCGCATCGCCGCTCGTCCAGTAGCTGGCGGCGATGGCGTCGCAGCCGAAGATCGCAACGGTCACGCCGTGGGTCTCGAAGATCGCCGGCCTGCGCGCCTCGGCGAAGCCGTCACCCGCGCCCGAGTGGGCGATGCCGCGCGCGTCGAGCGCCTTGACCGTGTCCAGGACCCCATCGGCGCCGGAGTCCCGGATGTGGTTATTGGCCAGCGAGACGAAGTCGATGCCGGCGTTCTTCACGCCGTCGAGGAGCCTCGGGTCGCCCGAGAAGACGGTGCCGCGCAGATGGAAGCGCCACTTGTCATCCACGGGGCTCTCGAGGTTGGCGAGCGCCAGGTCTGCGGAGGTGAGGAGCGCGCGGACGGCGCCTGCCTCGCCGGTGCGCTTCGTGACGGGCGTCTTCTGGTTGAACTGCGAGCAGCAGACCTCCTTGACGATCTCGGCCGTGCCGCCGTCGTAGGGGAAGTCCACGCCCTTGCCCTTGTCCGTCACCTGCACGGCGACGCCGCGGTCGAGCAGGATGTCGCCGCCGGCCACGAGCGTCCACGTCCGGCCCTGGTCCCACGCGCCCGGGGCGTCCACCGCGCCGCGCAACGGCCACGCCGCCAGGGTCTTGAGGCGCGCCGCACCGAAGAGCTGCGCCTTGCCAATGCCCAGCGCGCGCACGTCGGGCGTGACATCCGAAGCGCGCACGAGCCCGAACGCTCCCTTGCGCACCGCCTCGCCGACCTGCCCCGGCGTGCCGCTCTTCACCGAGTCGGCGATCTCGATGTCGAGGGCCGCGGCGATCGCCTCCCGGTCCCCGGCGGGCACGATCACCACGTCGTAGGCGTCGTCCGTCCCCTGGAGCGTCGCGGCAAGGGCGGCGGGGGCGATGGTCGTCGCCGTGGACCAGAAGCCGACGACCGGCACCCAGGCGACCTCGTCGGCCGCGGGCGTCGATGAGGGGTCGATGCTCGCCGAGGCCACCGCGCCCCCGGAGACCCCGGGGTCGAGCGACGCCGAGGCGCCCGATGACACCTGCGCCGCATCGATAGGCAGCACGGGCTGGTTTGCGCCGTTGACGATGGCACCGACCACGAGCGCCGAAGTGGCGGCGAGGACCACGACGAGCCCGGCGGTGGCGAGGATGTCGCGGGGCCGGCGGGGGGCTCCGTGCTGAGCGGAGCGGCGGGGATCGCGGGTCATCCCGCGGATTGTGCCATCAGCGCGGCAAGGGCCTCGTGCGACGCGGCTGGGGAGGAGGGATGGCGGACCCGACCGGATTCGAACCGGCGATCTCCAGCGTGACAGGCTGGCATGTTGGGCCGCTACACCACGGGTCCGTGCGGCGAATGGGGACGATAGCAGGTGCCGGCAGGGTTGTCGTGCGCCCGTGCTCGTCCACGCAGGCCCGCCCGCGGTCGCCGCACGCCCTGGGCCTCATACGCACGCGACTGGAGCGGAAGAAGCCGTGGAAGCCTCGATCGGGGCCCGATGCCACTCAAACGCCCGCCGCCCGTGCGCATGAGGGGGATCGAGCCGCTCGCCGCTTCTAACGTTCCGACGGCGTTCGAATGAGGGATCCCGGGTTCGGGGACGAACCGGCGAGCCGCCCTCGCGACGCCTCCGGCGGTACGATGAGCGACGCATGCCCCACGACCTCATCGACCTCCGCTCCGACACCGTCACGCACCCCACGCCGGAGATGCGGCGCGCGATGGCCGAAGCCGAGCTGGGCGACGACGTCTTCGGCGACGACCCCACCGTCATCGCGCTCCAGGAGCGCGCCGCAGAACTCACCGGCAAGGAGGCCGGCCTCTTCGTGGCCAGCGGCGCGATGGGCAACCTGGTGAGCCTGATGGCCCACGTGCCGCGCGGCGGCGAGATCATCGCCGAGGTCGAGTCCCACATCGTCTACGACGAGGCAGCCAGCCATGCCGTGGTCGTTGGCGCGTCGGTGCGCACGCTGGTCGCGCGAGACGACGGGACGCTCGACCCGGAGGAGATCCGGGCAGCCTGGCGCGACCCCTCCGATGCGCACGAGCCGATCACCAGCCTCGTGGTGCTGGAGAACACCCACGCCCACTCGATGGGCCAGCCGCTGACGGCGGCCTACACGAGCGAGGTGGCCGCGATCGCCCACGAGCACGGAGTGCCGCTCCACGTGGACGGGGCACGCATCTTCAACGCCGCGGTGGCCCTCGGCACGCCGGCCCGGGAACTGCTGCGAGACGCCGACTCGGCGAGCTTCTGCCTGTCGAAGGGGCTGGCCTGCCCGGTCGGCTCGGTCGTGGTCGGCAGCCGCGACTTCATCTGGCGGGCCTGGCGGGCGCGCAAGCTGCTGGGCGGCGGGATGCGCCAGGTGGGCGTGCTCGCGGCGCCGGGCCTCGTCGCGCTCCGCGACGGCGCGGCGGGCATGATCGAGCGCCTCGCCGAGGACCACGCCAACGCCCGGCGCCTGGCCCACGCTCTGGCCGCGATGCCGGGCATCGGCGCCCTCGACCCGACGCGCGTGCGCACGAACTTCGTCATCTTCGGCCTTGCGCCGGCGCCAGGTTCGCCGGCCGCAGCCGTGCCCGTGCGCGAACTGCGCGCCCGCTTCCTGGAGGCGCTCGCGGCCGACGGCGTGCTCATGGTCGAGTACCCCCACGACCACGTCCGCGCCGTCACACACCATGGCGTCGACGGCGCCCACATCGACCGCGTCATCGCCGCGACCCGACGGGCCCTGGCGGCCGTGGGCGCGGCGCCCCTGCAGACGATCGGCGCTTGACCGACCATAGGCGCGCCCCACATCACCCGAGATGGAGCTTGCCGTGCCCGACGAGATGACGCCCGCGCCGCTC
>Ga0209108_10001183_pt1 | contig 15055 bp, 11 predicted proteins | sample Rifsed10ft1_FD_184003 | JGI IMG/M metagenome (GOLD analysis project Ga0209108, IMG submission 184003) | Soil microbial communities from Rifle, Colorado, USA - sediment 10ft 1 (version 2) | ecosystem: Environmental > Terrestrial > Deep subsurface > Rock core/Sediment | place: Rifle, Colorado...
GGTAGAGAGCCGCTTCCTGGCGGAAGCGGCTCCAGCGCCCTCGGCGCGACTTGAACGCGCGGCCCCTTGGTCCGCAACCAAGTGCTCTATCCGCTGAGCTACGAGGGCAATCGAGCCTCGGCGACCGAGGCCTTGGCGGGGAGGGAGGGATTCGAACCCTCGGTCGAGGATTTAAACCCCCGACAGGCGCTTAGCAGGCGCCCCCGTTCGGCCAGCTCCGGCACCTCCCCGAGTGGAAAGCCAGGCGGAGGGAGAGGGATTCGAACCCCCGGTGGGTTGCCCCACAGCTGTTCTCAAGACAGCCGCCTTCGTCCGCTCGGCCATCCCTCCGGGCGCCAGTCCCTTCCCGAAATGTAATCTTACCACGGCGTGACAAGCTCCCCGCGAGCTCCAAGCTCGCGGGAAGCTTGCCTCAGGCGCGCCAGATCTGGTAGAGCCCCAGCCGGCCGCCTTCACCGTCGGCGTGGAATTGCTCGGCGACGGTCAGGCCGGCGGCCCGCGCGAGATCGGCCAGTTCCTGCGCGGCGAACTGGTGGACATAGCGATGCCCCAGACCGGCGTGACGCCAGTCCAGCAGCGTGTCCCCCGGCTCGACGTCGGCCGATGTCAACCCGATCTCCTCCCAGGCGACCGTCCGCCGCCGAAATCGTTCCCGTCCGGCGATGTCCCACACCGAGACCGCGACGCGGCCTCCCTGCGCGAGGCCGTCTTGCAGCTCGCCGACCACCTGACGACGCAGCGAGGCGTCGGGAAGGTGGTGCAAGACGGCAAACGCGAAAACCCAGTCGAAGGCGCCGTCGCCGGCGGCCAAGCGCCAGCCAGGCTGGGCGAGATCGGCGATGGCGAAGGCGGCCCAGGCGGCGCCGACGCGCTGGCGGGCCAAGTCGATCAGCGGGCGGCTGGCATCGATGCCCCGGTAGATCCCCCGGTGCCCGAGGCGTCCCAGCAGCTCGGCGGCCAGACCGTGGCCGCATCCGACGTCGAGGACGGCTGAGGTGGGTTCGATCCGGGTCAGGACTCGCTGGACGCCGGGCTGTGGGCGGCGCCGGGTAGAGACAAAGGACCCGGCCAGGCTCTGATAGAATGCGCGATTGACTCGCAGGAGTTCGTCGCGAACCGCAGGCCGCACACCAGGATTCTACCGCCGATGACCCGTCAGGCCTGGCTCGAAGACCGCCGCTACACGCCCGAGACGCTCGAGGCGGCTTCCGCCGCGCTGGCCGACGTGCGCGCCGGCGTCGAAGTGACCCGGGCCTTGCGGCGCTATCCACTGGCTCGCGGGGGCTACCTCGGCAAGCACCACCTGGTGCACGCCTATCACGCCGGCGTGCGCTCCGGCGCGTGGGAGGCGGATGCGGCGCTGCTGCGCCGGCTGCGGATGAAGCCGGTCCGAACCCTGTCCGGCGTCACGACCGTCACCGTCCTGACCAAGCCGTATCCCTGCCCGGGCAAGTGCGTTTTCTGTCCGACGGATGTCCGCATGCCCAAATCCTACTTGCCGGACGAGCCGGGCGCGGCGCGCGCCCTGGAGAACGAGTTCGATCCGTTCCGGCAGACCGCCTCGCGGCTGGAAGCGTTGACGGCGATCGGCCATCCGACGGACAAGATCGAGCTCCTCATTCTGGGCGGCACCTGGAGCGCCTATCCGCGCGCCTATCAGACCTGGTTCGTGCAGCGCTGTCTCGACGCCATGAATGGATTCGACTCCGCCGACCTGGGCCAGGCTCAGCTGGCCAACGAGCAGGCCGCCCGGCGCAACGTCGGCCTGGTGGTGGAAACGCGGCCGGACCACGTCTCGCCCGACGAAGTCCGCCGCCTGCGCTCGCTGGGCGTGACCAAGGTCCAGCTCGGTGCGCAGAGCCTGGACGATTCGATCCTGGCCCTCAACCACCGCGGTCATACCGTCGCCGACCTGCGCCGCGCCGTGACCCGGCTGCGGCGCGCCGGGTTCAAGCTGGTGCTGCACTGGATGCCCAACCTGCTGGGCGCCACCCTGGCCGGCGACCGGCTCGATTTCGCCCGATTGTGGGACGATGAGGCGCTGCGGCCGGACGAGTTGAAGATCTACCCCTGTCAGCTGCTGGCGAACGCCGAGTTGTACGAGGTCTGGCTGCAGGGAGGGTACCGCCCTTACTCGACGGACGAGTTGGTCGACCTGCTGGCCGACATCAAGCCGATCATCCCAGACTACTGTCGAGTCAATCGGGTGATCCGCGATATCCCTTCGACCCACGTCGTCGAAGGGAACCGGCGCACGAGCCTGCGCCAGGACGTACAGGCGGAGCTGGCGCGTCGCGGCACGCCGTGCCGCTGTATTCGATGCCGCGAAGTCCGTCAGGGAAAGGCGGAACCGGAGGCGCTGCTGTTGGACGACTTTGTCTATCGCGCCGGCGAGGGGGAAGAGCATTTCCTTTCGTTGACGACCCAGGAGGGCGCATTGGCGGCGTATGCCCGCGTGTCTCTCCCGGCCGGGGAGGCGCCCCTGCCCGAGCTGCACGAGGCAGCCCTTCTGCGTGAGCTGCACGTTGTTGGGCCGTCGCTCGAGTTCGGCCGAGGCCTGGCGGGCGCGCCGCAGCACCGCGGCCTGGGGGCCCGGCTGTTGGCGCAGGCCGAACGGGTCGCCGGCGAATCCGGTTATGCCCGTCTTGCGGTCATCAGCGCTCTGGGGACGCGCGCCTACTACCGCCGAAGGGGATACACGCTCGAAGGGACCTACATGGTCCGGAACCTACCGGTCGGGGACCCGCCTCGCCCCGGCTAAGCGCGGGAGTTCCCCCGACTTTCCTGCCATCCGCGATGTTCCCCGGCTCTCTTCGTAGAGTAGGGTAGAACGCGCCGGAATGAGCCTCTCCAAGAAAGACAGCCTTAAGCCTGGCCCACGACGCGTTCCGCCGCAGGACCGCGACGCCTTCGCCGCACACGTGGAGGAGCATCAGGTGGCCGTTTACAACCTGTGCTGTCGGATGCTTGGGGACCCTCACCTGGCGGAAGACGCGGCCCAGGAGACGTTCCTGCGCGCCTTTCGCGGCCGCCACCGCTTCGATCCCGCCCGGCCTGTCCGGACCTGGCTCCTGTCGATCGCCGCCCATCACTGCATCGATGCTCTGCGGCGGCGAGCCCGCCTGACCTGGCTGCCCCTCGGCGACCGGCCGCTCAGCGAGCCCGGCCCCGGGCCGGAAGCGGCCTTGCTGCAGAATGAGACAGAAGTTGAAGTGCGCCGCCTGCTCGACCGGCTGAAACCGGACGAGAAGGCGGCGATCGTGCTGCGCTATTGGCATGACCTCTCCATCGACGAAATTGCCGACGTGACCGGGGCCAGCCCGGATGCCGTACGAACCCGCCTGTATCGCGGGCGGCGCCGTCTGGCCGGATCCGACCCGGCGTCGGCGGACACCGAGGCAGGGAGGCGGCGCCATGAACCACGAGCGATTTGAGCGGCTGCTGCTCGCGGATTCGCCCCTGACTTCGGGCGAGCAGGAGGAGCTGCGCCTCCATGTGGCCGGCTGCCAGGCCTGCACCGTGCTCCGCGCCCGATGGTCGCACGTGGAGTCGGTCCTGACGGCGGGGCGGATGGTCGGCCCGCAGCCGGGGTTCGTAGGACGCTGGACCGTTCGCGACGCGGCGGAGGCGAATGCGCGCCAGCGGCGACAGGCGTGGCGGCTCTTCGGCGGGACTTCCATCGCGGCCTCGTCGCTGGCGGCCCTGTTGGCGCTGGCTGCCTGGCAGTCGGCCGACTCTCTTCCGGTCCTCTTCGCCGATGTTCTGCAGCAGGCATTGCGCCTGTGGATTTGGATCCGGCTGGTGGCCGAGGTCACCCAGGCCATCGCCGCCAGCTTGCCGGCCCCGGTCGCGGTGGGCGCCGTCCTGGCTTTCCTCGGGTCCCTCGCCGGGGTCGGCCTGGCCGCGGCTCTGGGATCGTTTGGCATCATCCGGTTTTCGTTCCAAGGAGTTCGCAAATGAAGGCCCTCAAGATCGCCGTCCCTCTTGTTCTGCTGCTGGCCCTGGCCATTCCCGGGACCGCCTACGCGTCCGGCCTGGCCGACGGCCGCGTGGTTATCGGCGGCACCTATTCCCTCGAGAGCGGTCAGGTTCTCTCGGGGGACCTGGTCATCATCGGCGGCGCCGGGACGTTGCATGCAGACTCCCTTGTGGAAGGGGATGTCGCGCTCATCGGCGGTCTGATCGACGCTGCCGGAGAGGTGAACGGCGACATCTTCGCGTTGGGCGGAGTCGTCACCCTGGGACCGGAATCCGTTCTCCACGGCGACCTGATCACGATGGGCGCCGCCGTCGATCGGGCCGAAGGCGCGCGCGTCGAAGGGCAGGTCACCGTGGAGTCGATGCAGGACGGCTTCGATCTCTCCATCCCCAGGATCATCCTGCCGCAGCTCTCGACCCGCGTCGACGCGCCGTCGATCCGTTGGGGACAATCGATCTTCAACCCGTTCTTCGCGATCGGCTGGTCGATTCTCAAGGCACTGCTGATGGCTGGACTGGCGGTCCTGGTCGTCATGTTCTGGCCGGAGCGGACGGCGCGGGTGGCCCGGACCGTCATCGCCCAGCCGGTGGCGGCCGGCGGCCTGGGCCTGCTGGCGGCCTTCTTCGGGGTGACCTTGATCGTCGTCCTGGCGATCACGATCTGTCTGAGCCCGGCGAGTGTGATCGGGGCGTTGATTCTAGGCGCGGCGCTGATCCTCGGGTGGGTCGCCCTCGGGCTGGAGGTCGGGCGGCGCCTGGCGCTGGCGTTCAAGCGCGAGTGGAGCGATGCAACGCAGGCCGGGCTGGGAACGCTGTTGCTGTCGTTCGTCGTATACGCCGTCGGGTTGGTCCCGTGCCTGGGGCCGCTCTTCGGCGCCGTGCTGTGGATGATCGGACTGGGCGCGGTGCTGCTGACGCGCTTCGGTGGACAGGAATGGTTGAGCGCGACTCCGCCGGCGGAGAACCGCGCGGTCTGACCGCCGCCCGCGGCCAACCCAGGCGGGGCGCCCTGAGATCGATGCGCAGGGCGCCCCGCATCGATTCCGGCGGCTGGCGCGGCGGTGGGGGGACGATATAATCAACCCGTCCCACTCATGTCGTTCGTTCATCTCCACGTCCACTCCGAATACTCGATGCTCGACGGCCTGAGTCACGTGCAGGACCTGGTGGCCCAGGCTCAGGCGCTGGGGATGCCGGCCCTGGCGCTCACCGATCACGGCGTGATGCACGGCGTGGTGGAGTTCCATCAGGCGGCGCGGCAGGCCGGCCTGAAGCCGATCATCGGCATCGAAGCCTACCTCTCGCCGCGGCGGATGACCGACCGCGACCCCCAGCTCGATGCGCGCGCCTTCCACCTGCTTCTGCTGGCCGAGAACGACGCCGGCTATCGCAATCTGATTCAGATCGCCAGCGCCTCGCAGTTGGAGGGTTTCTACTACCGCCCGCGCATCGACCGCGAATTCCTCGAGACGCACTCCCAGGGCCTGATCTGCACCAGCGGCTGCCTTTCCGGGCAGATCCCGCGGGCGCTGCTCGAGGGGCGGCGGGACGAGGCCCGCCGTTTGATCGATTGGTACCTGCAAGTCTTCGGCCGCGAGCGCTTCTATTTCGAGTTCCAAGATCATGCCATCCCCGAGCTGCCCGAGATCAACCGCCAGCTCCTGGAGGAGGCCCGCCGCGCCGGCGGCCACCTGGTGGCGACCAACGACGTCCACTACGTGCACCCGGCGGATTGGGAGCTGCAGGACATCCTGCTGTGCATCCAGACCGGTTCGGTGCGGGCCGACCCGGCCCGCATGCGCATGACCGATCCCTCCTACTATCTGCGCTCGCCGTCGGAGATGCAGGCGCTCTTCGCCGAGATCCCGGAGGCCGTACACAACACGCTGGCGATCGCCGAACGCTGCGCCGTCGACCTCGCCTTCCAAGGCTACCGTCTGCCGCATTTCGAAGTCCCCGGCGGCGAGCCGGCGCTCGACTACCTGGCCCGCCTGGCCGGAGAGGGGCTGCGGCGGCGGTACGGCCAGCGGTCCGACGACCCGGACCTGCAGCGCCGGTTGGCGTACGAGCTCGACGTCGTCCATCGCATGGGTTTCGACACGTACTTCCTGATCGTCTGGGATCTGTGCCGCTTCGCCCGCGAGCAGGGGATCTGGTACAACGCCCGCGGCTCGGCCGCCGGTTCGATCGCCGCCTTTTGCCTCGAGATCACCCTGGTCGACCCCATCGAGCACGGCCTGATTTTCGAGCGCTTCCTCAACCCCGGGCGGGTGTCGATGCCGGATATCGACCTCGATTTCCAGGACGACCAGCGCCATCGCGTCCTGGAGTACGCCGCCAACAAGTACGGGCGCGATCGGGTGGCCCAGATCATCACCTTCGGCACGCTCGGCGCGCGGGCGGCGATCCGCGACGTCGGGCGGGTGATGGACATCCCCCTGCCGGAGGTCGACCGCATCGCCAAGATGGTGCCGTACGTCCCCGGCAAGCCGGTGACCCTGGTCGAGGCCATCGACACCGTCGCCCTGCTGCGCGAGGCCTACGACGCGGCGCCGTACATCAAGGAGATGGTCGACACCGCCGCCCGGCTGGAGGGCGTCGTGCGCAATGCCGGGACGCACGCCGCCGGAGTGATCATCAGCGACCGGCCGTTGCTCGACTACGTTCCCCTCTACCGCCCGACCAAGACCAGCGACGAAGCCAGTCCGGTGGCGGCGGTGACCCAGTTCGGGATGGAGGTGCTCGAGTCGCTCGGGCTGCTCAAGGTCGACTTCCTGGGCCTCTCGACGCTTACGGTCATGGCCCGCGCCTGCGCCCTGATCGAGGCTCGTCACGGCGTGGCGCTCGACATCCACTCCATCCCCCTCGACGATTCGGCCACCTACGGTCTGCTGGGGCGGGGCGAAGTGCTGGGCGTTTTCCAGGTGGAGGGCAGCGGCATGCGCCGCTCCCTGATGGAAATGAAGCCGACGCGTCTGGCCAACATCACCGCCATGGTGGCGCTCTTCCGGCCCGGACCGATGGAGTTCATCCCCGATTACATCCGCCGCATGCACGGCGAAGAGCAGCCCCGCTACCGCCATGCGCGGCTGGCCCCGATCCTGGAGGAGACCTACGGCATCACGGTCTACCAGGAACAGATCATGTACACCGCCATGCAGCTCGCCGGATACAGCGCCGGCGACGCCGACCTGCTGCGCAAGGCGGTCGCCAAGAAGAAGGCCGAGGCGCTGCACAAGGAGCGCGACAAGTTCGTCCGGGGCGCCGCCGGCCAAGGGATCCCCGACACCGATGCCCATGCCATCTTCGACGACTGGGAGGCCTTCGCCCGCTACGGGTTCAACAAGGGCCACGCCGCCGACTATGCCGTGCTGTGCGTCGAGACGGCCTACCTCAAAACCCACTACCCGCTGGAGTACATGACGGCGCTGCTCTCGGTCTTCAAAGGCGACACCGACCGCGTGGCGCTGTACATCGGCGATTGCCGTCGCATGGGGATCGAAGTCCGCGTCCCGGATCTGAACGCCAGCGGGCTCGACTTCGAGGTCGAGCCGGACGACGGCCGCGGCGCCATCCGCTACGGTCTGTCGGCGATCAAGAACGTCGGCGAAGGCGCCGTGCGGGCGATGCTCGCCGCCCGCACCGACAGCGGGGCCTTTGCGGACCTGGGCGACCTGGCGCGGCGAGTCGATCTGCGGGTAGTGGGGAAGCGCGCCCTGGAAAGCCTGATCCGTGTCGGCGCCTGCGATCGATTCGGCGGGCGGCAGGCCCTGCTGCAATCGCTCGACCGGATCGTGGCCGCCTCGACGGCGCACTTTCGGGCGGCCGAGATCGGCCAGATGAGCCTCTTCGGCGCCGCCAGCGGCGACGACGGGCTGTCGATCCCGGCCGAGCCGGCCGGGGCTTCCCCGCGCCAGTATCTGCAATGGGAGAAGGAACTGCTGGGCATCTACGTCTCCGAGCATCCCCTGACGCGGCACCTGGCCGATTTGAGCCAGGTCGTGACCCACACTTCGTCCGAGTTGGGGGAAGCGCAATCCGGGCAGGAAGTCGTCGTCGCCGGGGAAGTGACCGCCGTGCGTCCCTACCAGACCCGCAGCGGCAATCCGATGGGCTTCGTCACGCTGGAGGACCTGCAAGGGACGATCGAGCTCGTCGTCTTCACCCGACTGTGGAACGAGATCGCCGGTTGGATCGAAGCGCGCAAGATCGTCGTCGTCAAAGGAAAGGTGGACGCCGAGCGCGGCGATCCGAAGGTCCTGGCCGACTCGATCAGTACCGAGTTTTCGCTCGTCCGCCCGCGGTCGGCGACGCCGGTCTCGGCGGTCCCCGCGGCCGCGCCGGCCGATGATCTCGACGAGTCCCCGCAGCCTGCACCGGCCCCGGAGGCGGAGCGGGAGCCGGACCCGGAACCGGCGCCGGAGGCCGAGCCGCTCAGCGCGATCATCGAGGTGTTAGCGGCGGCGCCGTTGAGCATTACGGCCGAGGTGAAACCCGTGGTCGAGCCCTCCCGGGAGCGCGCCCCGGAACGCCCCCCGCTGCCGGCGGGCTTCGGCGATCTGGCGCTGGTCGATCCCGGTTTTCGCGGTCCTGGCGACGCCGATCCCCGCCTGCTGACCGTCCGCTTGGCCTCCACCGGGGACACCCAGAGGGATGCGCGGCGGATGCGCCGGGTCCACGGCCTGCTGTTGTCGTACCCTGGCGTCGACCGTTTCGTCTTCCATGTCTTCGAAGCCTCCCGGCAATACCACCTCGAGTTCCCGAATTCGACGACGGGCTTCTGCAAGGACCTCTTCACCCAGTTGACGATTCTGCTGGGCGAAGGAATGGTGGCCGTGGAGCGGCTGCGGTTGCAGTGAACTCTCAGGCGAAAGCCTGCCCCACAGAGACGATCCAGGGAGCGCAAGATGAAATTCGGCATTCTGACAGGGGGCGGCGACGTCCCCGGACTCAATCCGTGCATCCAGACGGTCGTGCACCGCGTCATCGATGCCGGACACGAGATCGTCGGGGTTCGCCGCGGGTGGGGCGGCCTGCTTCACCTGAACCCGGACGACCCGGAGACGGCGGAAGTCAACCTGATGCCGCTCGACCGACAGGTCGTGCGATCGGTCGACCGTAGGGGCGGAACCTTCCTGCACACCTCGCGCACCAACCCGGGGAAGGTCAAGCCCAAGGACACCCCCGCGTTCTTGCAGGCGCAGCGCTCGAACGAGGAGCCTCACGACTTCACGGCCCATGTGTTGAAGGTCTTGGAGAAAGTGGGCATCCAGGTCTTGATCACCATCGGCGGCGATGACACCCTTTCCTACTCGCTGCGCCTCCACCGCGAGGGCGTGCCGGTGGTGGCGATCCCCAAGACGATGGACAACGACGTCCACGGCACCGACTACTGCATCGGGTTCTCGACGGCCGTCACCCGCAGCGTGCAGGCGATCGACGATCTGCGCAGCACGGCCGGCTCGCACGAGCGCATCGCCGTCGTCGAACTGTTCGGCCGCTACAGCGGCGAAACCGCCCTGATCACGGCCTATCTCGCCTCGGCCGACCGGGCGGTCATCCCCGAAGTGCCCTTCGACGACCAGCGCCTGGCCGAGCTGGCCCTGGCCGACAAGCGCGCCAATCCGAGCGGCTATGCCATGATCGTGATCTCCGAAGGAGCGCAGTTGTCCGGAGGCGAGATGGTGCTGCGAGGCGTGGAGGATGCCTTCGGGCACCGCAAGCTGGGCGGGATCGGCGAGGTCACGGCCGAGCTGATCAAGAGGCACACCCGGCAGGACGTGCTGAGTCAGCCGCTCAGCTACCTGATGCGATCCGGGCCGCCGGACACGCTCGATCGCATGGTCGCCCGCAATTACGGCGAGCTGGCGGCCGAGCTGGCGCTGGCCGGAACGTCCGGCGAGATGGTCGCGCTGCGCAAGGGCGAATACACCCACGTTCCGATCTCCGTGACGGGCGAGGGCAAGAAGGTGGTGCGGGTCGATCGTCTGTACGACTCGGAGGCGTACCGCCCTCACATCCGCGGGGTTGCCGGGCTGCCGATGTTCCTGGACTGAGGGAGAAGCTCCCCGCGAGCTTCAAGCTCGCGGGGGGCTCGACGGGCCCTCTTCCCGGCCGGGCGTGGCTTGCATTGACCGGAGGACATAGCTCTGGCCCTGACCTTGCATCCTTGTGGAGCAGACTCCACCGGGAGCCTGCCTGCCGGAGGCGAGGATGCAGCCCTGGGACTGGGAAGCACAGATGTTGGCGGACCGGGTGGCGGCACTTGGCGAGCCGTACCGGAAGAACACGATCACCTGGCTCGAGTCCTGTACGCAGAAGCCGATGCTCGATGTGCGCACGGACCTGCGCGGATTCCTGGTTGGGTTGCATCCGATCGTGCGGGAGAGCTTCGTCCTGCACACCCGCTGGATCCTGGACGAAGCCCTGATGCATTTCGGGCGGCCGGTGGCCCAACTCTAGCGGCTCCCGAATGAAAAGCGCCCGCCGGTGCACGGCGGGCGTCGTGGGCGTCGAGCGGGCTTAGACGATCGACGGCTCGGTATACGTCCCGAACACCCCCCGCATGACGGCGACGATTTCACCCAGCGTGGCGTCGGCGTGGACGGCGTCCAACAGGAAGGGCATCGTGTTCTCCGTGCCCTGGCAGGCGAGGCGCAGGCGGTCGAGCGCCTGTCCGACGGCCCCCGGATCGCGCTCCCGGCGCAGCGTTTCCAGACGGACCGATTGGCGCTGCCAGCCGGCTGGGTCCATTTCGAGGATCGGGATCTTCACCGGCTTCTCGTCACGGAAGGCGTTGACGCCCACGATCGAGCGCTCGCCGGCGTCGATCTCGCGCTGGTAGCGGTAGGCAGCTTCGGCGATCTCGCGCTGGAAGAAGCCGTTGGCGATCGCCGGCAGGACGCCGCCCAGAGCCGCCACCTGCTCGAAGGTCCGGCGCGCCTCCCGTTCCATGCGGTCGGTGGTCGCCTCGACGAAGAACGACCCGCCCAGCGGGTCGATGGTGTTGGCCACGCCCGATTCCTCGGCCAGGATCTGCTGCGTCCGCAGCGCGATCGTCACGGCCGCTTGCGAAGGCAGCGCCAGCGCCTCGTCCATCGAATTCGTGTGCAGCGACTGGGTGCCGCCCAGGACCGCCGCCAGCGCCTGGATCGTGACCCGGACGATGTTGTTCTCGGGCTGCTGGGCCGCCAGGCTGACCCCGGCCGTTTGCGTATGGAAACGCATCAACCAGGAACGCGGGTCGGCGGCGCCGAAGGTCTGGCGCATCTCACGCGCCCAGATGCGACGGGCGGCGCGGTACTTGCCGACCTCTTCGAAGAAGTCGTTGTGGGCATTGAAGAAGAAAGACAGGCGCGGGGCGAAGGCGTCGATGGCCAGGCCGCGCGCCAGCCCCCAGCGGACATACTCCATCCCGTCGAGCAGGGTGAAGGCCAGCTCCTGCGCCGCCGTCGAGCCGGCCTCGCGTATGTGGTAGCCGGAGATGGAGATCGTGTTCCACTGCGGCAGGTGCTGCGTGCCGAATTCGATCGTGTCGACCACCAGGCGCATCGACGGCTCGGGCGGGAAGATGAACTCTTTCTGGGCGATGTACTCCTTGAGGATGTCGTTTTGCAGCGTGCCGCGCAGCTGTTCGGGCCGCACACCCTGCTTCTCGGCGGCGGCGATGTACATCGCCCAAATGACCGCCGCCGGCGAGTTGATCGTCATGCTGCTGGAGACACGGTCGAGGGGAATCCCATCCAACAGGGCTTCCATGTCCCGCAGGGACGAGATGGCCACGCCGCACTTGCCGAATTCACCCAGCGCCTCCGGCGCGTCGCTGTCGTAGCCCATCAGGGTCGGCAGGTCGAAGGCGATCGACAGGCCGGTCTGCCCCTGGTCGAGCAGGTAGTGGAAACGCCGGTTGGTCTCCTCCGCCGTGCCGAAGCCGGCGAACATGCGCATCGTCCACATCCGCCCCCGATACATCGACGGGTGAACGCCGCGGGTGAAGGGATACTCGCCGGGCAGGCCCAAATCGCGGTCGTAGTCGAGATCGGCGATGTCGAGGGGGGTATAGAGCTCGTCGACCGGGGTGGAGGAGGTGGTGAAGAAGCGCGATCGGCGATCGCCCAGGCGCGCTGCCGCCTGTTGGCGGGTCGTCTCTTCCCAGCGCTCTAACGCGTGCCGCAGTTCTTCCAACTGCTGGCGATCAAACATGCCGCTCTCCGGAGGACGGGGGCGGGATTATCCCGCGGCCCTCGTTGAATCTCTTAAGGAAGGCCGCGGGATTATAGCACGCAGGTTTCCAGGCCTCGCGCTGTTTCGCTCCAAGCAGGTTGCGGGAGCGGCCTTTCCCGCCTCACCCTCTGACCCCTCTCCGCGGACTGCGGGTGCTTCTATGGAAGACCTTGGCGGAGAGGGAGTGGGGGTCGGACGGACATATGGCTGCGTCCGCGGCCTCCTAGTTCGGCGACGGCGGGTCGCGCTTCGCATCCTGGAGAGGATCGCCGTTGGGGCCGGGCCCGCCGCGCAGCGAGCGCAGGAAACCGCGCACCCCGGCCATCATCGCCTGACCTTCGCCCAGGACGCGGTCGGCCAGCGTGCGGGCGCGCGCCAGGCGGATCTCCGGCTCCTCCTGCGTCAGCTCGTAGAGCTCGACCAGGACTCCGTGGGTGCTCTCGGGGTGGATGAAGGCGATCCGCTTCCCGCCGGTGCCGATGACGGGCTGCCGGTTGATCAGGTGTACGCCGTGATCCGTCAGGCGCGCCAGGCAGGTTTCCAGGTCGGACACCTCGAAGCAGATGTGATGCATTCCCGGACCGCGTCGTTCGAGGAAGCGGGCCACGCCGCTGCCGGGAGTGCTGGGCTTGACCAGCTCGACCTCCGAGTCGCCGGTGGGCAGGAAGGCCACCACCGATTCCTGGTCGGGGACGTCCTCGACGTGGGCAACTTGCAGCCCGAGGCCGTCGCGCCAGAATCCGAGGGCGGCCGGGATATCGTCGACGACGATGGCGACGTGATCGATGCGAAGGATGTGGCTCATCGGGTCCTCAAGTTGATGAGCTCCCCGCCAGCTTGGCGCTCGCGGGGAGCCGTGCCAGGGCTTACCACGGATTCGCCGGACGGTATTCGCCCCACACGTCCCGCAGCGTGTTGCAGATTTCGCCCAGGGTCACGTCGGCCTCCACCGCCTCAACGAAGACTCCCACCAGGTTCTCGTCGGAGGCGGCTGCCTGGCGCAGGCGGACGAGCAGGCCCGCCGCCCGGGCGGAGTCGCGCCGGGCGCGCACGGCGGCGAGCTTGCGGCGCTGTTCGGCCTCAATGCGTGGGTCCACCCGCAGCACGTCCAAGCGGTAGGCCGCCTCGGTCTGGAACTTGTTCACCCCGACGACGACCGACTCGCCGCGTTCGACCGCCCGCTGCGCCTGGTAGGCGGCCTCATGGATCTCGGCTTGCATGAATCCGCGCTCGATCGCCGCCAGGGCGCCGCCCAGGGCATCGATCCGTTCCAGGTAGAGGCGCGCCTGGGCCTCGATTTCGTCGGTCAGATGCTCGATCAGGTAGCTCCCCGCCAGCGGATCGACGGTGTGGGCGACGCCGGATTCTTCGGCCAGGATCTGCTGGGTACGCAGGGCCACCCGCACGGCGTCCTCGGTGGGCAGGCCGAGGGCTTCGTCCATGCTGTTGGTGTGAAGCGATTGCGTGCCGCCGAGCACCGCCGCCAGGGCCTGCAGGGTAACGCGGATGACGTTGTTCTCCGGCTGTTGGGCCGTCAGCGTCGATCCGGCGGTCTGGGTGTGGAAACGCAGCCGGCACGAGTCGGGCAGGCGGGCGTCGAAGCGCTCGCGCATCAGCCGGGGCCACAATCGGCGGGCGGCGCGGAACTTGGCCACTTCCTCCAGGAAGTCGTTGTGGGCGTTGAAGAAGAATGCCAGCTGGGGCGCGAACTCGTCCACCGCCATCCCGGCCCGCAACGCCGCTTCCACGTAGGCGAGGCCGTTGGCCAGCGTGAAAGCGACTTCCTGCACTGCCGTGGCCCCGGCCTCCCGCATGTGGTAGCCCGAAATCGAGATCGTGTTCCAGTGTGGGACGTGAAGCCGGCAGTAGGCGAAGGTGTCGGTCACCAGGCGCATCGCCGGCCCGGGCGGGAAGATGTACGTCCCGCGGGCGATGTACTCCTTGAGGATGTCGTTTTGGATCGTGCCGCGCAGGCGGGCGGGATCGACCCCTTGCCGCCGGGCCGACGCCAGGTACATCGCCAGCAGGATCGCCGCCGGGGCGTTGATGGTCATGCTGGTAGACACCCGGTCGAGCGGGATGGCCTCGAACAGGCGCAGCATGTCGTCCAGGCAGGAGATCGAGACCCCGACGCGGCCGACCTCGCCTTCGGCCCATGAATCATCGGCGTCGTAGCCGATCTGAGTCGGGAGGTCGAATGCGACCGACAGGCCGGTCTGACCCTGGGTCAACAAGTAGCGGAAGCGGGCGTTGGTCTCCTCGGCCGAGGCGTACCCGGCGTACTGGCGCATCGTCCACAGGCGCCCGCGGTACATCGTGGGCTGGACGCCGCGGGTGAACGGCGCTTCTCCGGGGAATCCGAGCTGCTCCAGGTAGCGGGATTCCCGCTCGCCGGGGAGATAGACGCGCTCGAGCGGGATGCCCGAGCCGGTGGTGAACGCCGGCCGGCGCTCGGCCTGGGGCGGGCGGGCCGCTTCATCCCTCATCGTGCGACGGCCGCTGCCCGGAGTTCATCCGGGGGCAGGGTGGGGATCCCGGAAAAATTGGTGAAGGTGGCGTCGCGGAAGTCCCACGCGTGACGCTGGCGCAGGCGGTCGAACAAGGCCAGGTACGAGAGCGGCAGACGCTCCTGCCACGCCAGACCGAGCCGCTCGGCGATCCGGCGGATCCGCCCAAGGTCGGGCCCTTCGATCTCGACGAAGGCGCCGAAGGGAAGTTCATCGAGCATGACCTCGACGCCTTCCAGAGTGAAGGTCTCCCGGTACTTCTCGTATAGGAAGAAGACGCCGAAGCCGAGCGCCTCCAGCAGCCGCTGTGTTACGTCGGCCTGATCGACGTCGACCTCCAGCTCCAC
>Ga0209108_10001184_pt1 | contig 15052 bp, 11 predicted proteins | sample Rifsed10ft1_FD_184003 | JGI IMG/M metagenome (GOLD analysis project Ga0209108, IMG submission 184003) | Soil microbial communities from Rifle, Colorado, USA - sediment 10ft 1 (version 2) | ecosystem: Environmental > Terrestrial > Deep subsurface > Rock core/Sediment | place: Rifle, Colorado...
CCCCGCCCCTTTTCTCCGCATGCCGAATCACTGAGGCGCGCCTCAGTGACCTCAGTGCGCTTCGCGTCAGTGCTTCAGTGGTTCAAAGCCCTCCCCGAAACGCTCGCGCTAATACTGCCTGCTCCACTTTTGCTGCCCGACGCTGGGCCACCGCCACTGCCCGCTCTATCGCCTCCGCCTGCGCGAACAGGCTCTCGATTTTGGCGACGATGCGACGCTTTTTGCCGCCCGGGGTGGGACCAATGTACATGATTTAAGCAAAAGGATATGTCGGAATGATCAAACTCTCCACCTCCCTCGGATAATACGTCATTATCTCCAATCCATCTTCTGTGATTAATACCGTGTCGGAGTGGCGGAAGCCGCCGAGGTTCGCGGCGTACAGCCCCGGCTCGACGGTGAACACCATCCCCGGCTTGAGCTCGGTCTGGTCGCCCATGTCGAGGAACGGCCCCTCGTGATAGCGCAGGCCGATGGCGTGGCCGGAGTGGTGTTTCCAGAACTGCATCAGGTCGTTCTTTTCGTAATACTTTCGCACCGCGCCATCCACGTCCGCGCAGCGCGCGCCGGGCCGCAGCGCGGCGAACGCGGCCTCCTGTGCCTTTTTCATGTGCTCGAACATCCCCCGCTGTTCGTTCGAGGGCTGGCCCACGATCATCGTGCGCTCGAGTTCGGACTCGTAGCCCCACATCGGGCAACCCGCCCCGGTCACCAGCACGTCCCCGGCCTGAAAAGTGATGTTGTTCGCGAGCGCGTGCGGGATGGCGGCGTTCCGCCCGATCTGCCCGCGATAGCCCGCGCTCGGCCCGTCGGAGAACATGCTTTGCGAGCGGTAGAGCGGCCCGAGCGTGTCGAGCATCGCCAGCGTCGCCTCGTGGCTTGCGCGCAGGCTCACCTCGGTCTCGGTCGCGCCGGCCCGCGTGTACCGCTGGAGCAGCCGGTGGGCGAGGTGGCCCCACTTCACGCTCTCGCGGATGAGGCCTACCTCGGCCTCGCTTTTGATCATCATCAGGTCCTCGACGAAGCCGGAGACGCGCGCCACCGTTCCGCCGGTCAATTCGGTGAGCGACGGGCCGCGATAGCCCAGAATACACGGGTAGCCGTCGTTGTCCGCGCCGATCTTGCCTTTGATGCCCAGCTCATCGAGCGTCTTCTTCAACACGTGCGCCGGGTGGGGGTCGTAAGGGTATTCGACGTAGTCATCCACGCGCTCGAAACCGGTCTTGGATTTGGCGTGCTCGAGTTCGAGGCGCGGGACGAACATGGCCTTCTCGCCCTGCGTGTTCATCACAAAGGCGATAGGCCGCTCGGTGGGGATGAAGGCGAACCCGGTGAAGTACAGGATGTAGTAGTTGTCGAACAGGACGACGCCGCTGAGGCCCTGTGCCCGAACGTGGTCGAGCAGCCTGGCGGCGCGGGAGTGAAATTCGGAGGGGAGGATGTTGATGGATGGGAGCATGGAAACCTCGATGTGGAAAGTGGAAGGTGGATGGTGACAAGTGGAAGGTGGAAAGTGGAAGGTTGCATGTGGCAGGTGGCAGGTGGCAGGTGGCAAGTTCTTTCTTGCGAGGGCTATTTGCTGGGCAAGCGGCGCTGTTGTTCAGCAGTGGTAACCAGGGCCGCGATGATTCCGTCTACGAGAGCAAGACGATACTGAATGACTTTGCGGTCGAAAACGTGCCGACCCTTCCAGTACCAACCGCGTGTTTCGCGGGCCGAGCCAAGCGCCACTCGCAGAAATTGGGCATAGTTTTTGCCTAACCCACGGCCATAACCTTCCTCAATGTTGGCTGAGATGGAACCGGCGCTGTCAATCAATTGCCATGCGATGCCTTTGCTGCGCGGATCGGCCAACAGCTTATCGCAGTCGAACCAGGCCAGATCGGCAAGGAACATCGCTTTCCGGTAAGCCTCGAATTTCCAAAGAGGGTCTTTCCTGAAATTTTCTGGAACCTCCTTCAGCCACTCATCATACGTCATGGCCTTCCTCCTTTTGGACTTGCCACTTGCAACCTGTAACCTGCAACCGATCACTCAGGATCGCCCAAATGCTTCAATGATACGTGCCGTATGCTTGATTCCCTTCATCAGCAAATCAACCCGCGCGTTTTCGTTGGGGGCGTGGATGCGCGCGCCGGGATAGCTGATGCCCGCCGTGACCACCGGCAGCTTGAGCAGATGGATGAACGGCCAGATCGGGCCGGAGCCGCCGAGCATGGGGACGATCATTTGCTCGCGCCCATACACGTCGCGCGCGGCCTCGACCGTGAGCCGCACGAAAGGGTCGTCCGGGTCGGTGCGGCCCGGGCGCTCGCCGCCCAGGTAAGTGATCTGCACGTCGCCGAACCCCTCTGCGTCCAGGTGCGCGCTCAGCTTACGCAGGATGTCCTCCGGGTCCTGATTCGGCACGAGCCGGAAATCCACTTTCGCGCTGGCCTGCGCGGGCAGCACCGTCTTCGAGCCTTTGCCCTGATAGCCGGAGGTCAACCCACAGACGGTGCAGGTGGGGACGAAACGCGCCTGGCGCTGGTATTCGAGGCCCCCGGTGAGGCCTTTTAGGAACCCCTTTAGCCCGTACGTCCGCTTGTCGTCTTCGGCGCTGTCGGGGATTTTGGCTAATAATTCGAGATCGCGCGGGGAGGGGGGAACCACGTCGTCGTAGAAGCCGGGGATGCGGATGCGCTCGTCAGGCCCCTTGAGCGAGTTGAGCGCCCAGACCAGCCGCCACGCCGCGTTGGGGAAAACCGAGCCGCCGAGGCCGGAGTGCGCGTCGAGCGTCCCGGTCTCCACAGTCAGCTCGACGTAGCAAATGCCGCGCAGGCCGAGATACTGCATGGGGATGCCCTCGTGATTCACACTCCCCGTCTCCCATACGCAGGCGTCGGCCTTGAGCATCGCGGCATTTGCCTCGATGAACGGATGCAGGCTGGCGCTGCTGGTTTCCTCCTCGCCTTCGATGATGAACTTGATCCGGCAGGGCAGCCCGCCGAGGACCGTTTTGACCGCGTCAATCGCGGCGAGGCGGCAGACGATGTGGCCCTTGTCGTCGCTCACGCCGCGCGCAATCAGCTTGCCCTCGCGCAGAGTCAACTCGAACGGCGGGCTTTGCCATTCGTCGAGCGGCTCGGGCGGCTGCACGTCGTAGTGGTTGTAGAACAGCAGGGTGCGGTCACTCTGCCCGGCGGCCTCGGCATAGACGATGGGGTTCCCGGCGGTGGAGATGATGTCCGCGCGAAAGCCGCGCACATGCAGCATCTCGGCCACGAGCTCGGCGCACCGCCGGAGGCCGGGGCCGCCCTGCGCCGAGATGCTGGGCTGGGCGCACAGCCGGGCGAGTTCGTCAATCGTCTGGTCAATGTGCTCGTCAATGTAGGTGTCTATTGGGTCAAAGAGGGGGTCGGGCATCAGATTTACCTCCGGCGATGTAGACCTCGCGGGCCTCCATCCTGCTTCGCTCCGGGTGGGCTGTGCAAGACCCGCGAGGTCTTTGTGAGGTCGGGAAGTGTAAACCCCTTACGCCAATTTTCAAAACCGGCCTATAATCCGGCCCGTATCTTGTATCCCGCGGGGATACATGCCGGAGTGACGATGACGAAGACGCTGATCAGAAATGTGGACGTGATCACCCTCGACGACGCGGGGACGGTGCTGCGGAACAGCCACGTGGCGATAGACGGCAAGACGATTGCGGCGGTCGGGGAGGCGCCGGTGGGCTTCGCGCCGGACGAAGTGATTGAGGGCCATAACCGCCACGTCGCGCTGCCGGGCTTTTTCAACGCCCACTGCCACGCGGCGATGACGTACGAGCGCGGCTGGGCGGAAGACCTGTCGTTCCCGCGCTGGCTGAACGAGAAAATCTGGGTGGCGGAGTCCGCGCTCAAGCCGGACGACGTGTACTGGGGCGCGGCGCTCGCGGCCTGCGAGATGATCCGGGGCGGGGTCGTCGCCTTCAACGATCACTACTTTTACATGGACCGCGTCGCGGAGGTCGTCGAGCAATCCGGGCTGAAGGCCGGGCTGACATGGTGCGTGTTCGGCATCGGCGACGACAAGGAGATCGGCGCGAACCTCGACGGGACGCTGGCGTTCGTGGACCGCTGGCGGGGCCGCGCCGATGGCCGGCTGCAATTGCTTCTCGGCCCGCACTCGCCGTACGTCTGCCCGCCGGATTTTCTGCGGCGGGTGGCGCGTGTCGCCGCAGAACGCGGCCTGACGGTGCATATCCACCTGGCCGAATCGCAGGCGCAGGTGGACAACTCGCTCAAGACGCACGGCCAGACGCCGGTCGCGCACCTGGAAGCGCTCGGCGTCTTCGACGGCCATTGCGTCGTCGCGCACTGCCTGGTGGCGAGCGATGAAGATTTGGAAATCCTCGTGCGGCGCAAGGTCACCGTCGTGCACACGCCGATCACGTATATGAAGCTGGCGATTGGGAGGATTCCTGACCTCTCGCGCTACCTGGCGCGGGGCGTGAATCTCGCCATCGGCACGGACGGCCCGGCCTCCAACGCCGACATGGACATGCTCGCCGCGATCCGGCAGACCGTCATCTTTCAGAAGTACGAGCAGCAGAACCCGGAGGCGCTTCCGGGCGACACGGCGCTGCGGATGGCGTCGCCGAACGGCGCCAGGGCGATGGGCTTCCCCGGTTCCGGGGTGCTGGCCCCGGGCCGCGCCGCCGACCTCATCCTGATTGACATGGACAAGCCGCATCTGCTGCCTCGTCACAATCTCGTCGCCAACGTCGTCCACTCGGCCAAAGCCGCCGACGTGACGCACGTGATGGTGGACGGGCGGCTGCTGTACCGCGACGGCGAGTTGCTGACGCTCGACGAGGCACGGGTCAAAGCCGAAGCCGAGCGCGGGGCCTTCCGGCTGGTGAGCCGGGATATGCATAGTGTGAGAGAATATCGGGGGTGAGTCGTTTAGTGGTGAGTGAGAGGTTTCAATGTTTCGAGTCCGAGAAAGTATTCAATTGAAAAGCCCCCGCGAGATTGCCGCGATGCGCGAGTCGGGGCGGCTGGTGGCCGAGGCGTTTGCCATGCTGCAAGAGGCGGTCGTGCCGGGCGTGACGTTGCGCGAGCTGGACAAAATGGTCGCGGACTTCCTCAAGCGCCGGGGCGCGCAGCCGCTCTACAAAGGTTACCGGGGCAACCCGCCCGCGCACCCCCCATTCCCCGGCGTGATCTGCGCGTCGGTGAACGAGCAGGTCTGTCACGGCATCCCGGACAAGCGCGCGCTGCGCGCGGGCGACATCGTCGGGATTGACATCGGCTTGAAGTACAACGGCTTCTGCGGCGATGCGTGCGAGACGTTTCCGGTGGGGAGCATTTCGCCGGAAGCGCAGCGGCTGCTGATCGTCGCGCAGGCGTGCCGCCAGCGCGGCATCGAAGCGGCGCAGGCCGGGCGGCACCTCAGCGACATCGGCGCGGCGATTCAGGCGCACGCCGAGGCCAACGGCTACAGCGTCGTGAACGACTGGGGCGGGCACGGCATCGGGCGCAGCCTGCACGAGCCGCCCTCGGTTCCGCACAACGGCCCCGGCGGGCACGGCCCCCGGCTCCGCCCCGGCATGGTCTTCACCATCGAGCCGATGATCAACGGCGGCGGCCCGGACTGGAAACTGCTCAAAGACGGCTGGACGGTCGTCACCGCCGACGGCGCGCTCTCGGCGCAATTCGAGCACACCATTGTGGTCACGGAGCACGGGCCGGAGATTTTGTCGCAGTTGTAGTCCGATGCCTTTCGACCTGACGCTCGCGACTCTGGCTGCCAGCCTTACCCTCTACCTCTTCATCGCCGTCATTTCGCTTTGGCGGCGTGACATTCGAGGGCGCGAGGCGTACATGCTCGCGCTCTACGCAGGCCTCGCCTCCCTTGGGGCATTCGCGCAGTTGGGCGCACGGGTGGGATGGCTCACGGCCCTCCGCGCCGACTTCCTCGCGCGCCTGCCGCTGTATGGCGCCCTCACGCTGGCCGGGGTGTTCCTGATTCTGACCCGGTCATTTCTGCGGCTGAGCATGTTGAACTGGACGTGGCGCGGGCTGACGGCGCTGGGCGTCGTCTTGCCGATCCTGATCGACCTCAACGTGCTCGGCCTGCCCGCGGTGGTGCTCTCCGCCCCGGCGTGGTTCATCCTGCGCGCGAATGCGACCTTCGCCGCCCTCGTCGCCGTGTGGGGCCTCTTCATGGGCCTGACCCTGCGGCTGACGGCACAAGTGCATCGCCGCACACATCAGCCGCTGCATCGCAACCGGATCAACTATTGGGTTCCAACGCTGGGGTTGATGGTCTTCGGAGACGGGTTGATCTTCGCGGGGCAGATAACCGTCGGGAGCGGGCTGCATCTGTTGGGGGTCTGTGTCGCCGCGTATGCCGTCTCGACTCATCACCTGCCGGACATGCGCCGGGCCGCACGGCTGGCGTTGAGCAACCTGATGACGGCAGTGCTCGTCGTCGTCCTGTATCTGGCCGGGTTCGTCGTCTTGCAGACGATCCTTCGATCCGCGCCCGGTTACGCCCTCGTGCTGGCCGGAGCGGCGCTGGCCGGGGCGCTGGCTTTTATCTCTGGGCCGCTGAGTCGCAGAATTCGGCGCTCGGTGAGTCAACTGATCCCGGCCGCCGGTTACAATCCGGGCCGCATCGTGCGCGAGTACAGCCAGAGCATCGGCAACATTCTGGACGTGGATCAACTGGCGCAGATGGCGCTGGGCATCCTGCGAGGGGCGCTCGGCGCGCAACACGGCGCGCTGTTCCTCGTCGATGTCGAAAAAGGGGAGGGGGGCGACGCCGAATTCTGCCTGCGGCGCGTGGGCGACCCCTCGCGGACGGAGGCGGCGGCCCCAGGGCGGCTGTCCGCCGCCAGCCCGCTCGCCGACTACCTCAACCATGAGCACCGACCCCTCGCGCAGTACGACATTGACCTGCTGCCGCGCTTTCGCGAGCTACCCCCCGGCGAGCGCGCCTGGCTCTCCGGTTTGCAGATGGACGTGTACGTGCCGATCTATTCTAAAGGCAACTGGATCGGCCTGCTGGCGCTCGGCCCCAAAGCCACCCACGACCGGTATTTCGACGAGGACCTGATCCTGCTGAGCACGCTGGCTGATCAAACCACGATCGCGCTGGAGAACGCGCGGCTGGTGGACAATCTCTTTCAACTCAACCGCGATCTCCGCAAAGCGTACGTGGCGCTCGATCAGGCCAATCAGCGCCTGGAACAACTCGACCGCGCCAAATCCGATTTCATCACCGTGCTCTCGCACGAGCTGCGCACGCCGCTCGGCCTGTTGCTCGGCTACAGCCAGATCCTCGCCGACGACCCGGACCTCAGAGCGCGGGCCGACTACCGGCAGATGATGGACGGCATGCAAAAGGGCGCGGTGCGCCTGAAAGAGATCATCGAGTCCACGCTGGACATGGCGATGATTGACAACCGCACGCTCAAGTTGTACCACGCGCCCGCGCCGCTCTTGCCGCTCATGCAAAAAGCCTGCGAGGGTTTTGAGCAGCCGGTGGCGGAAAGAAAACTGAGATTGGAGATTAGAGATGAAATCGGCCGCCTGCCGAACATCGAAGCGGACGTGGATTCGCTGGGCAAAGTCTTTTATCACCTGATCGTCAACGCCATCAAGTACACGCCGGACGGCGGGCGGATCGTCATCTCCGGGCGCGCGCTCGAGGCCGGAAAGGGCCGCCTGCCAGGAGACGGCGTCGAGGTCGTCGTCGCCGACACCGGCATCGGCATTGATCCGCGTTTTCACGAGCTGATCTTCACCAAGTTCTATCAGACCGGAGAAGTGGCCACGCACTCTTCTGGGAAGACCAAGTTCAAGGGCGGCGGGCCGGGGCTGGGGCTGGCGATTGTGCGGGGCATTGTGGAGGCGCACGGCGGCAAGGTGTGGGTGGAGAGTCCGGGCTACGATGAGACGACCTGCCCCGGCAGCCGGTTCCACGTAGCGCTGCCTTTGCGTCCGGCTGAGCATAAGGCTGGGGAACAGCCGCTCTTTGAAAGTCTAATGTCCGCCTCGGGGCGGCCCACGCTGCCGGGCATCGGCGTTGCCCGAACGCGGAGTCTCAAAGAGATGTTCCGCAAATTTCGCGGCCCCCGCTCTTGACGAGCGGGCTTGACCTTCCCCGTTTTCTCATTAGACTCCCGTCCATGCTGAGTCATCACGGGAGTAGGAGCGACTCATGCGTTTCCTGATGGATCAACCCTCTTACGAGCAAATGCTGGCGCGCAAGGATCACACGCCGGATTGTTACGCGCGACCGGGCGAGTACCTGCATCACATTTATGCGGACGGCATCAAGTACGTGGTCGCGCGTGCGCTGGTGGAATGCCTCAAGGAAGCCACGGCGAAGAAAGATGCCGAGGCCTATCGCCACCTGCAATTGCACAAAGAGCAGTTGGATTTGCTGATGGCGAAGGCCCAGCAGAAAACCGGCGGGCTGGCAAACGTGCGCGTGCTCGGCGATCCGCCCCCACCCGCCGACGAGAGCACGCAGCCGAAATCGAATAACCAATTTGTTCCGAAGACGCCGGCCAACCTGACCGAGACGGGCCTGAGCCGCGCGTTTGTGACCGACATGATTTTGCGCGCGGTCTACAACCGGGGCCGCGCCACGGGCAGCGACATCGCGCGCGACCTGCGGCTGTCCTACGAGGTGATCAGCTCGCTGCTGGCGGAGATGCGGCAGGGCGATCTGATTGACATCGTCGGGCAGGCGGGGCTGGGCGACATCAACTACGAATACGTGCTGCGGCCCCCGCGCGGCCCGCGCGCCGTCGAGGACGCGCTGAAAAAGACGGAATACTCCGGTCCGGCTCCCGTGCCGTTCAATGCCTATGTGGAAGCGGTGAAGGCGCAGACGGTCAAGAATATTACCGTCACGCGCCGCACCATCCGCCAGGCCTTCAGCGATCTGGTGATCTCGGACGCGGTGCTGAACGAGATCGGCCCGGCGGTCAATTCGGGCTCGTCCATCTTCTTCTTCGGCTATCCCGGCAACGGCAAGTCGAGCGTCGCGGAGCGCATCACGCGCCTGATGGGCGATGCCATCTACATTCCCTACGCCATCGAGGTGGATGGGCAGATCATCAAAATCTTCGACAACGGCGTTCACCAGATCGTCAAGGAAGAGAGCGGGCCGGGGGGCAGCCCCGCCACGACGGGCAACCTGCTGGAGTACGGGCCGCCGTACGATCTGCGCTGGGCGAAGGTCAAGCGTCCCGTGGTCGTCGTGGGCGGCGAACTCACGCTGCCCGCGCTCGATTTGACGTTCAACGAGATCAGCCGCTTCTACGAAGCGCCGTTCCAGATGAAGGCCAGCGGCGGCATCTTCATGATTGACGACTTTGGCCGCCAGCAGGTCCGCCCCATGGATTTGCTCAACCGCTGGATCGTGCCGCTCGAGAAGCGCTACGACTACCTGACCACCGTCACCGGCCGGAAGATCGAAGTCCCCTTTGACCAGCTCCTGATCTTCTCGACCAACCTGGACCCGAACCAGCTGGTTGACGAGGCGTTCCTGCGCCGGATCAAGTTCAAGATCGAAATCCGCGACCCGGACGAGGCGCAGTGGCGCAAGATCTGGGCCTCCGTGTGCAAGTCGCGCGGCGTCGAGGTAGACCCGAAGGGGCTGGACTACCTGATTGAGAGATGGTACAAGCCGTCGGGCCGCCCGTTACGCAGTTGCCAGCCTCGTGACATCCTCGACCAGATGGTCAACATCGCCAAGTACAACATGGAGCACGTCAGCTTCGCGCCTGACCTGATTGACGCGGCCTGCGAGACCTACTTCGTGAGCGTGGACCAGCAGAAGGACTTCGGGGCGACGGTGCGGACGTCGTAGGGCAAGTTGCCTGCGGGTTGAGAGGCTATGTTGACAGAAGTGGCAGCGTCCTGAGCGGAACGAAGCAAAGCGGAGTGAAGTCGAAGGACGCGGCTTCCTGGTCAAGGTCGCAGTCTTCGACTACGGCTCGCAAAAAGCGCGGGCCTCCGCTCAGGATGCTTGTTTCAGGATAGGAGGGAAGGCAGATATGCAAAAGCGCCGCTTCGGAAGAACCGGACACATGAGCACGGTTGCTATCTTTGGCGCGGCGGCTTTCTGGGAGGTGACTCAGGCTGAGGCCGACGCCTCGATGGAAAGAGTCATCGCCGCCGGGGTGAACCATATTGACGTCGCACCCTCATATGGCGTGGCTGAGGCGCGGCTCGGCTCGTGGATGGCGAAAGAACGGAAGCGGTTTTTCCTGGGGTGCAAGACGATGGAACGGACGAAGCCTGGAGCCGCCGCCGAGCTGCGCCGCTCGCTGGAGCGCTTGCAGGTGGACGCGTTCGACCTGTTCCAGATTCACGCGGTCACTAATATGGCTGAACTCGACGCGGCCACCGGGCCGGGCGGCGCGCTCGAAGCTATCCTGGAGGCGCGGGACGAGGGGCTGACCCGCTTCGTCGGCATCACCGGTCACGGCGTGGACTCGCCCACTGTCTTCCTCGAAGCGCTGCGCCGCTTCGACTTCGACACGGTGCTCTTCCCGCTCAACTTCGTGCAATACGCCAACCCCGTTTACCGGCGGAACGCCGAAGCGCTGCTGCGCGAGTGCCGCGCCCGCGACGTGGGCGTGATGGTCATCAAGTCCGTCGCCAAAGGCCCGTGGGGAGATCGCCCTAAAACTCACACGACGTGGTACGAGCCGTTCGGCGATAAGGCCCACGTCCAGACGGCGATCAACTTCGCGCTTTCGCAAGACCTGACGGGACTGTGTTCGACCGGCGACACCACGATCCTGCCCCTCTTCCTCGAAGCGTGCGAGCGTTTCACGCCCATGAGCGCCGCCGAGCAGGAAGCGCTCCTCGCCAGCGCGGCTGAATACGAGCCACTGTTTGCATAAGCCTGGCAGACTCGAACGAGATTGAATTAGACAGCCAGCGTTTCTGGAAATACTCGCCGTCTGATTTCAGGCCGGGCTCCACTATATGGTCTTCAGATACTCTCGGATCATCAATGCCGCCGTCGCGCCCTCGCCGACGGCGCTCGCCGCCTGCTTGGTGCTGCCCTGGCGCACGTCGCCCGCCGCGAATACGCCCGGCAGGCTGGTCTCCAGTATGCTGTTCGTGGTGATGAACCCGTACTGGTCCCGTTTGATTTCGGCGGGCAGCCAGCCGCTGTTGGGCGACAGGCCGATGAAAACAAACGCGGCGGCGGGCGTGATCTTCTCCATTGCGCCGGTCTTCCGGTTGCGAAGGGTGATCCCGCTCAGCTTGCCACGCTCCGCGCCGTGCAGTTCGGCGACCTCGGTGTGGTAGCGCACCTCGATTTTGGGGTGCGCGGCTACTTTATCAATCACGATTTTGCTCGCCGTCATGGCGTCGCCGCGCACGAGGATCGTCACCTTGTCCACGAACCGCGTCAGGAAGAGACTCTCTTCGCCCGCGCTGTTCCCGCCTCCGATCACCGCGACGTGCTTGCCCTTGTAGAATGGGCCATCGCACGTGGCGCAGAAGTGGATGCCCGCGCCGATGAGCTCGTCCTCGCCCGGCACGCCGAGGCGGCGATAGGTGGAGCCGGTGGCGATCAGCGCGGCCCGCGCGCCGTACTCGTTCCCGTCAGAGGTGGTGACGTAGAGCGACTCTTCTTCCCTCCGCAGTTGGGTGACTTCCTGCGCCTGCAGAATCTCGACGTTGAAGCGCCGGGCCTGCGCCGCCAGCCGGTCGGCGAACTCGGCCCCGGCGATGCCGTCGGGAAAGCCGGGGAAGTTGTCCAGCCGCTCGGTGACGCCCGCCTGTCCGCCGAGGCCGCTCTTCTCGACGACCAGCACGTCGAGGCCCTCGCGCGCGGCGTACAGCGCCGTCGTCAGCCCGGTCGGGCCGCCGCCCACGCTGATTACGTCGTAGTAGTTCATCCTCGCGCGAGTCTGCAATCCGAGCTTGGCCGCCAGTTCCGCGTTGCTCGGCTCGACGAGGAGGCTCTTGTCTTCGAAGACGATGGTGGGGATGATGCGTTTGCCGTTGTTGACGCGCTCGACGAGCGCCAGCCCCTCGGCGTTTTGTTCCACGTCCACCCAGTTGTAGTGGACGCGCTGCTCGCCCAGGAATTTCTTGGCGCGCTTGCAGTCTTCGCACCACACGGCGCCGTAGACGGTGAGGTCGGTGTGGGTCATGGTTTTTTCCTCCGCTCCGGAAATCAAGGAAATCCAATTGAACGCGGGTGAGTTCGCCGTTATCCAGGTGATACGTCCAGCGTGCGGTAGATGCCCAGCCGTGCGTGGAGTGTTCGTCCGTGAGTTCTGTGTGCTCCCGGGCAATGTTTCGAGTATCGCCCATGGGCTGGTGCGGCTATTATAATGAGAAACACGCTGAAGACGAAAACACCGGTTTGCGGCGGCTGCCGCTCTCGCCTATACTTTCGGCGGACTGGATGACTGAGGAGGTGGCTGCGGATGAACATCGGCGTTCCCAAAGAAAGACGCCCCTTTGAGTTCCGGGTGGGCCTCTCGCCCGTGGCAGTCAAGCTGCTCACCGCGACGGGCCACGCGTGCTTCGTCGAAGCCGGGGCGGGGCTTGGCTCCGGCTTCGACGACGACTCGTATGCGCGCGCCGGAGCGCGGATTGTCTACTCCGGGGAGGAGGCCTACGGACGGGCAGACGTGGTGCTCAAGATCGCGCGCCCGACGGTGGCCGAGATGGATTGGCTGGTGGAGGGGCAGACGCTGATGGGCATCCTGCACATGCCCTCCGCCCGGCGCGAAAAGATCGAAACCCTGCTTGCCAGGCGGATCACGGCCATCGCCTACGAACAGATCCAACTGGACGACGGGACGCTGCCGGTCCTCAAGCCCCTCAGCCAGATTGGAGGCCGGATGACGGTGCAGATCGCCGCCGACCTCCTGCAAAATGATCGCGGCGGCAATGGCGTCCTGCTCGGGGGTGTCCCAGGTGTGCCCCCGGCTGAAATCGCCATCATCGGCGCGGGGACGGTGGGCACGGAGGCGGCGCGCGCGTTCCTGGGGCTGGGCGCGCACGTCACACTCCTCGACCGCGACCTCGCGAAGCTGCAGTCGGCGGACGCGCGCTTTGAGGGGCGCGTGGTGACGCTGGTCTCGCATCCCTACAACGTCGAGCGCGTGTGCAAGTACGCCGACGTGCTGGTGGGCGCGGTGCTGGTTCCCGGCGAGCGCGCGCCCATCGTGGTCACGCGCGAAATGGTGCGGCGCATGAAACCGCGGTCGGTGATCATTGATATGAGCATTGACGATGGCGGGTGCGTGGAGACCGCCCGCCCGACGGCGCGCGACCATCCCACCTACGTCGAAGAGGGCGTGATCCACTACTGCGTGCCGAATATGCCCGGCGTGGTGGCGCGCACGGCGACCTACGCCTTCCTCAACGCCGCCTGGCCGTACATTCATGACATCACCACGCATGGCGTCGAGGCGGCCATGGACCGCAATCCGGCCCTGCGCCGCGGCGTCGTGACGCACGCGGGCAAGTTGGCGGATGGCTAATGGCTGAAACTTGACTGATTGCCGGATGCCATTCGCTATCTGCCATCTGCCATCTGCTACCAACAATGCCTAACTGGCTTGAAGTTTACCGCTCCAAAATGGTCACCGCCGAGAAAGCGGTCGAGGCGATTCAGTCGCACCAGCGCGTCTTCCTCACGGGCAACTGCTCGGTGCCGCAGACCGTGCTCGCCGCGCTCGTGCGGCGCGCGCCACTGCTCAGCCACGTCGAAATCTGCCAGGTGCTCACCGTCGGCCCGGCAGACTACGTGCAGCCCGCCCTCGAGGGGCATCTGCGCGTCAACACGTTGTTCATCAGCGACAACGTGCGCGCGGCCGTCAACGAGGGCCGCGCCGATTTCAGTCCCTGCCGACTTTCGGAAATCCCGCTCCTCTTCTCCTCCGGGCGCATCCCGCTGGACGTGGCGCTGATTCACGTCTCGCCGCCGGACGAGCACGGGTTCTGCTCGTTCGGGATCGAAGTGGGCGTGACCAAAACGGCGGCGGCCCACGCCCGGGTGGTCATCGCCGAGGTCAACCCGCAGATGCCGCGCACGCTGGGCGACTCGTTCATCCACGTTTCCAAGCTGACCTACATCGTTCCGGTGGATTACACCCTGCCCGAGCTGCCCATGGGCCAGCCCACCGAGCTCACGCGCCAGATCGGGAAGCACGTCGCCGGGATGATCGAGGACGGCTCGACCCTGCAGATGGGCATCGGCGCGATCCCCGACGGCGTGCTCTTCTACCTGCGCGACAAGCGCCACCTCGGCATCCACACCGAATTGTTCTCGGATGGGGTGATTGACCTCGTCGAGGCGGGCGTCATCACGAACGAGCGCAAGACCCTGCACCCCGGCAAGCTGGTGGCCGGGTTCCTGCTCGGCACGCGCCGCCTGTACGAGTTCGTGGACAACAACCCCGTCGTCGAGCTGCATCCGAGCGAGTACGTGAACGACCCCTACGTCATCCGCCAGAACGAGAAGATGATCGCCATCAACTCGGCCATCGAGGTGGACCTCACCGGCCAGGTCTGCGCGGACAGCATCGGGACGCGGCTGTATTCGGGGGTGGGGGGACAGCTCGACTTCATCCGGGGCGCGGCGCGCTCGAAGGGTGGAAAGCCGATCATCGCCCTGCCGTCCACCGCCAAGAGCACGTCGAAAATCGTGGCGGTGCTCAAACAGGGCGCGGGCGTGACCACCAGCCGCAACGACGTCCACTACGTCGCGACCGAATTCGGCGTGGCCGACCTGTATGGCAAGACCATCCGCCAGCGTGCGAAGGCCTTGATAGACATCGCGCACCCGGATTATCGGGAAGCGCTGGAGAAGCAGGCGATTCAGTTGAAGTATTTGTAACCGCGAGCAGACTCCCCTCTCCCAGCGGGAGAGGGGGCGGAGGTGAGGGAGAACTGCAGCTGGCAGCGCCCGAATTGTTTAGTGAAACTTTGGGGCGGGGTTGTGGCTCTGCCGGCTGGGAGGCGCGCGATGAGAGACACGGTTCTCTGGGCGCTGCTGGCCGTGTGGGGGCTGATGCTTGTGGCGG
>Ga0209108_10001186_pt1 | contig 15045 bp, 10 predicted proteins | sample Rifsed10ft1_FD_184003 | JGI IMG/M metagenome (GOLD analysis project Ga0209108, IMG submission 184003) | Soil microbial communities from Rifle, Colorado, USA - sediment 10ft 1 (version 2) | ecosystem: Environmental > Terrestrial > Deep subsurface > Rock core/Sediment | place: Rifle, Colorado...
TTCATGAGGTTACGCTTAAGTAAGTGCCATTCTTCTCTGACCCCTTGATTCCCTTAATTCCCGAACAGGAAACAGTCAATAACGGAACGGTCCAGTCCGGATTTCTGCTCACTAGCAGCGTTTCCGGTACAATTGAGATATGTTAGACTTTCCCTGGTTTGCAGTGGGACGAGGGGGGGAATACTTTTGATTCAGTACTTAGATTATTTTTGCATCTGATTACTTCGGAACAGTAATAGATGCGCCATAAAACTACCGGCCACACCAGTTCGGCGATCCAGGAGGCATTTACTCGGCATCAGGGAGCACTGAAACGATTTATTTCCCGTTTTCTGCCTAATTCGTACGATATCGAGGACGTCAGCCAGGAGACATTTTTACGTGCCTACACCACGGAGAAGACCAGGGAAATAGAACAACCCAAGTCTTTTTTATTCCGTATCGCCAAACATATCGCCCTTACACAACTCACGCAAAAATCCCGGCAGATCACCGATTACCTGGAGGATTTCGACGACTCGGAAGTTCTACTAATAGAGGATACTGTTGAAGACGAATTTTTGGCACGGGAAACTCTGGGAATACATTGCGAGGCCGTCGCCGGGCTGCCGCCGCAATGCCGCCGTGTATATCTAATGCGTAAAGTCTATGGTATGTCTCATAAAGAAATTGCCGGACAATTGGGTATTGCTGTCAGTACGGTAGAAAAACATTTGATTAAAGGTGTGAAACTATGTGACCGCTATGTGCGGGAAAAAACAAACAATATAAGCTCATCCACGGAACCTGACCGACAACGAAAAAGCAAAAAGCAGTAATGAATAACGTACACAAATTTTCCAATCGTGGAACCATTGAAGACGAAGCGCGCGAATGGTTGATCCGGCTGGATGGGGACATCTCTTTGAGCAGTGAGGAAGTCGTCGCCCTGCGGGAATGGGTCGGACGCAGTCCCGCGCACCGGCGGGAACTGAAGCGAATTTCCGGATTCTGGGATAATGCGAATATCCTGACAGAACTTGCTGTTCCCCTGCATACACAAGGCATTTTCGCCAGGATAGGTAACGGCATCTTCGCAAGATACCGTCTTGCGGCAGCCGCAGTCGTTGTCCTGCTGGCAATCGGTATCGTATTTACATCCGGGGAAATACCGCCTGAACCTGATACGACAGGTAACGGCATCTATGGCACCGCCATTGGGCAACTGCGAACGGTCGCTCTGCCGGATGGTTCGGCAATTCAGCTCAACACTGATAGCCAGGTACAGGTCGACTACGGTTCCAGTATCAGAAAGATCCGTCTCTTACGGGGAGAATCCCTGTTCGAAGTAACACCGGATGCCGGCAAACCGTTCGAAGTCTATGCCGACGGTAATATAATCAGGGCGGTAGGAACCGCATTTTCCGTGCAGTTGACGGAGGATGTTGTGAAAGTCACAGTGGCAGAGGGAAAGGTCGAACTCATGAAAGTTAAAAACCAAACAACCGTTTCCGGTGACAATATCCCCCCTGATATCCAGTCCGTAACGGAACGGCTGGGTTTCCTGAAACAAGGGCAAAGCGCGGTCCTCCATCATACAATTAATCAATTACATACATTGGCGGATCAGGAACTGGAGCAGCAATTATCCTGGCGACACGGATTTCTTAGCTTTTCCGGTGAATCCCTCAAAGACGTCGTCAGGGAAATAAACCGCTATACGCCGATCACCATTGAGATTGCAGACCCGGCACTGGACACGCTTCCGGTCGGGGGCCGCTTCAGGGTGGACAATCTGGAAGCCATGTTAGAAGTTTTGGAAACCAGTTTCAGTATACGGATCAGCCGCATAGATGATCAGCGCATCCTGCTGTATTCAGCCAGTACACCTTCTGGATTAGATTCCCGAAAGACAGAATTCTAGTTCACTATCAGACTCGGGGACGGGTCATAGGGGAATGAAGCCATACCCGCCCGGAGATTGTCCGGACCAAAATTAACAGAATTTTTATTATGGCTATGGAGGATTTACCTGTCGCATTAGTTGTAATCGAGGTACGACCGCTGTGAAAGTGCACCAGACTTGTACTGTTCAACGGGGGAATGGGGGTCAGCAGATTCTTTGGACCAGGGCATCATACTGCTTTTTGACGGTCTGCCTCGTGTTGTTTTTTATTAGCACGGTAAAGGCGGAACAACAGGTTTATGATATTAACCTGCCATCTCAAACAGTCGCCAGGTCCTTGAATGGCCTGTCAGAGCAAACCGGTATCCCGGTATTGTTCCCCTACGATCTTGCCAAAAACAGGCAAGCGAATCCCGTTGCCGGTCAATATACGCTGTTGCAGGCGCTGGATATCCTGCTCAAAGGCACAAGCCTTTCAGGCGGTCTTTCCGATAAAGGCGTGTTAATGATTTCCACGGTGGAATCAGAGACACCCAACAACAGGGGGAAAGACATGAAACTTGAGAGCGGGTTATTATCGAAACTGTTTGTCTCATTGGCCGCAATTTTTACGGCACCGGCAGGTACAGCCCAGGAGGGTGGAGCACAAGGTAAAGCAGTGTTAGAAGAAATTGTCGTCACGGCGCAGAAACGTGAACAAAGCATACAGGATGTGGGGATGGCGATCACAGCGCTAGGACAGGACCGTCTCGTCGATGCACAGGTGCAGAATATCCAGGATCTGCAAGGCATGGCGCCCGGCCTGACCCTGGGAGAGACCTTTGGTTTCGCCCAGATCATGGTTCGCGGTATCGGCACGGATAACCCCTTCGCCGGCGGCGACCCGTCCGTCGCCATGCACGTGGATGGCGTCGTAACCGGCCAGTCCTCGGCGCAACTCGGCTCGCTGTTCGATATTCAACGCATCGAAGTCCTCCGTGGACCGCAGGGCACCCTCTACGGACGCAATAACACCGGCGGTTCCATCAACGTCATCACCAACAAACCGACCGAGGAATTCAGCGGCTACGGCCGTTTCAGCGTCGGCAACTACGATCTCTTCCAGTTCGATGGCGCCGTCAGCGGTCCGTTTTCGGAACAACTGCTGGGCCGGCTGGCGGTAAAGATCGTGGAACGGGGCGGCTATGGCGAAAATCTGGTCAACGGCGATGACATCGATGACGCCAGCCAGCAATCGGGCCGCGGACAACTGCACTGGCTGCCCAACGACGCCATGGATATGCTGCTTTCCTTCGAATATCACCGGGAAGATGATAACAACTATATGCCGAAATTCCGGGCGGGTTCGTATCCGAATCCTCCGATAGCGGCCCTGTTGCCCCAGCCTATAGCTGGTACCCGTGCCACCGATCCCCGGGATATCTATTCCAATGCCTTGCTGCAAAACGAGCGTGAACAATGGTCGCTGAGTGGCACATTTAACTGGCAGCTAAATGACATGTTCAAGTTGGCATCCATCACGAACTACCAGGAATTCGAAAAAGTCCCGCAACAGGACTTCGACATGACCGAGATTCCGTTCTATGTCCAGTCGGAACAATTTGAAACATCCCAGTTCAGTGAGGAACTTCAGCTTCACTACGCAGGTAACCGTCTCCATGGTCTGGTCGGCCTTTACTATTACTATGAAGAAATTAAATCGGATAATCGTCTGCACCAGGCAATACCCGTGCCGCCCTGTGGACCGGCCACCAATACAGTGCTCAATTATCCCATCACCAATCTGTGCTTCCACTTCCGTGGTGCAGTGAATGCCGAAGCCGCAGCCCTGTTTGCCAACGTCAATTTCGATATCACCGATACCATTACCCTCAATGCTGGTGGCCGTTACAGTTACGAGACGCGCAAGGGGTTTACCGATCGCTGGGTGGTGCCGGCGGGTCCGAATTTACCGAACGGCCTTACATTCGCCGATGAAGGCAGTTTCAATGATTTCACGCCCATGGTCGGTCTGGAGTGGAAGCCTGTTGATAATCTCATGCTTTACGCGACATATTCGGAAGGTTTCAAGAGCGGCATCCTGTTATCAGGACAAAGAACGCCGTTGCTGGACCCGGAAACCGTTGAAGCCTATGAATTCGGAATGAAGGGGAGATTCCTCGATGACCGCTTGCAGCTTAACGCTGCCGGTTTTATTTATGACTACACGGATCTGCAACAAGGCCGTAGCGTTCCGGCCGGCGCCACGGGGTTTACCCTGGTTTATGAGAACGCGGCCTCGGCGGATATCAATGGTGCTGAAGCGGAATTCACCTGGCTTGCTACCGATCAATTCAGCATTGACGGCTCTGTCACCTATCTGGACGCGACCTACTCTGATTACGTGACCACTGACCCCTTCGACACCGTCTTCTTCCTACTGGGCCTCGCGCCCCCTGCGCCATTGGAACAACTGAGTGGAAACCGTCTGGTGCAGGCGCCGGAATGGGCCTGGACTCTGCGCGGTATTTATGACTTCGCCACACCCTATAACGGCTGGAACGGCGAAGCAGTGTTGGAAGCCTCTTACAAGGATGACGTCTTCTTTACCCAGTTTAACTATGACGCACTGGGCCAGGAGTCGGTTACCACCATTAATGCAAATCTGAAGTTTACTTCGCCCGACGAAAAATGGGCCCTGAACCTATGGGGAAAAAACCTCACCGATGAAGATATTTATACCGGCACATTTATCATAAATGGTTCACGCACCAATGCGGGTAACCTGGCACCGCCGAGAACTTTCGGTGCGACTCTAAGCTATAATTTCTAATTCCTCCCGGGAGTACAAGGAAGTACTCCCATCAAGCCGTTACTCATAGGGCGCAAAAACCCCATCTCTGTTATAGAAATACTGGAGAATCTATGAAAAACTCCGCACACATCGCTATACAGAGGCCTGCATGGTAAATCACACGAAACCGACCGCAAACGTCCTTATCGTCGGCGCCGGTGCTATGGGCATCATCACCGGCTACTATCTTGATCTCGCGGGCGTTGCGGTGACTTTCCTGGTACGACCGAATCGTGCAGAAACACTGGAACGGCCGCAGATTCTCTACTGCTACGACGATGTTTCGCTGAAGCACTACACTGGTTATAACATCATTACCAGTCCGACGGAGATCGCACATGGCGACTATGATTATGTGATACTTGCGATTGACGGTGCAGCCCTGCGCAGTCCGGAAGGGGAGCAACTCGTCACGGCCATCGGCGAGGCGGCCCGCGGTACCGAAACGAAGGTGATCATCGGAACGATAGGTGTCGGCCTGCGGCCGCAGTTTCTAAGTAGATCCGGACTTCCGGGGGAACAGGTGTTCAACGGCGGTCTGTATATTTTAATTTATCAGGTGGCGCGAGTTTCACTGCCCGTTCACCCTCCTACCGATCCCGATCTGCTCAATCGGGCCGACTTCGCCTATCGCCACAGTGGCGACATCGGTTTATTCGTGGATGACAGCGCGCCGGACGCTGCACGGCATTTTGCGGAGATCTATAACACCAACGGTACATCACGTTGCGTAGTTCTTGAGGCGCAGGACTTCGCCACGATGCTACCACCGGTATTCGTAATCCTGGCCGCAAGCGACCTGATGGGGTGGCCCAGGGCCGAGCATCTTGCGTCCGATCCGGAGCTATGGGATCTTACCATCCGGGCCGTGAAAGAAGTTCAAGGTCTGTCCATACACGGGGAAGCTGGGCGAAAGGCGCAAAAGACGACGACAGCCGATTCGTTTCTGGAAATGTTTAAAGCTATGGAGGCCGTCGCGCATCCGTTGGACCTGCCGGCCTTTAACCGCTTCCATCACGGCGGCAAAGTATATCAGCAGGATCTGCAGTTACTTCGGGACTGCGTCGTATTGGGTGAGGGCGAGGGCCAAACAATGACAGCGCTGAAGGAACTGATCGCGCGCGTGGAGGCCCATCATATGTAAGTACGGTTGAGAACGCTCTTGGCGTGCGAATTTACTGATTTATGACTCCTAATAGCATAGTAACTAGAACCTAGCGGGCTGGTGAACATAAGACGCCCAGAGGACGGACATTTATCCGAATGTAAAATTCTCCGGCAGCTGATCTTCGGTAGTTCCGGCGGGCACCCACCACAGGTCGAGAATCGTATAGGTCGGGGCCCTGGTGTTGAAGATCGGGACCACCTTCATACCGATCTCCGGTTCACCCATGCACAGATAACCCATCAGGATCGTGCACACCCTGTCGAACTCCACGTTGATGAACCGCACGGGTTTGGGCAGGGTATTGAAGGCCCCGGTCCGCTCCGTGATCATGAAGGTGTGGATCCGCGCCGTGGACTTGGCGGTATCGGTCATGTCGATCACGGTGGCCTGCACGAGACAGTCCGGGCAATGGATGCGGAACGGCTGGAAGATCGAGCCGCAGGCCTCGCACCCATGATTATCGCAGCGCGTCGCCAGCAGCCGGCCTTTGCTCAGGGACTCGAAAAATACCGCCTCACCGCCATAGGTATGGATGTGAATGATGTCACGCGGATTGGTTACTCCCATTAAATCCCCCTGCTCATTCCTGATAGGGATGTTGGGTGAGATGAAATGGAACTTGCCGCTCGGCTGGTAATGATCGTTGACGACCCTGACCGTCCCCCGGTTATCTGTATTGCTCATCGGTACGTACCTCCTGAGAGTAAATAATCCGGATGTTGCAGCACCGTGCAGGTCACGTGGGAACCCACGCCGGCGTGGCTGACGGCCATGCCGCGCTTCGCCCCCCGCACCTGCAGGTCCTGCCAGTCAGCGGGCTTATCCCGGCCGAACCGCGCCCATTTCTTCTCGTCGCCGTGCATCTCGCCCCAGCGGCCCCACAGATGCTGGCCGATCTCGATCACCTGCATGATGCCGGTGGCGCCGACGGCGTGCATGCAGCCGATCAGGCCGCCGGACAGGTTGGCCGGCAGTTTTCCCGGCCGGCCGGTGTGGGGGTTGGTGTGATAACAATCCCCTGATTCCACGTAGGCCCGGCCTTCGCCGTAGGGGCGGATACCGATGTCCTCATAGGTCTGCATATCGCTGATGGTAAAGGCGTCGTGCAGTTCCACCAGATCCAGATCCTCCGTGGGATCCGTTATTCCGGTCATGCCATAGGCGTACCAGGCGGCCATACGCGCCGCCAGAAAACCGGTGAAGCCGGGATAGCGGTCACTGCCGGGGAAGCGTTCGGCCAGGTCCCGATACTGATCCGGGGTCTCATTGGGCAGCAGCGGGATGGCCATGTGCCTGCGGTCGGCGGGCCGCAGGGTATGGCTGGCGGCGGCCACGTCGATCCGCAGCGGATTGTCCGTCAGCTGCAAGGCGGTCTTTTCATCGGCGAGAATAACCGCCGCCGCGCCGACGGACATCAGGCAGCAATCCAGGGCCCGCAGGGGATAGGCCACCACTGGCGAGTGAAGTACGTCCTCGACGGTGATGCGCAGGGGACCCTGGGCATGGGGGTTGTGCAGCGCGTAGCCCCGGTTCTTGACGGCGATCTCGGCCATGGTGCGCCGGAACGATTCCTCTTTCCTGCCGAAGACCTGCCAGTATTTTTGTGCCATCACCGCGTAATAACCGGTATAGATGTGACCGAGTGGCGTTTCCCAGTCCTTGTCGGCGGCACAGGAGATATAGTTATTGCCTTCGTCGGTCGGTACCTCGTCCATCCGTTCCCAGCCCAGGGCCAGGACGCAGTCGGAATAGCCGGAGGCCACGGTTTTATACGCCTCCCATAGCGTGGAGCCGCCCGTCGCCCCGCCGGTCTTGATACCGATATTGCCCAGAGGATCCAGTCCGAGGCGGTCGTGGATGACGGCCTCTCCCAGGAGCTGGTCGCCGAAGTGATCCGCGAAGTGGCCGTAGTAACAGGAATGAATGTAGCGCTTGAGCTCGCGGGGGGTGGTGCCGATGAATTCCGCCGCCTCGAACAGGGCGTCGACGCACAGCTCTTCGGTTTTTTTGTCCGGGAAAGAGCGGGCGAACTTGGACATGCCGCCGGTCACCAGATACACCGGCCGGGACATCTTCGGGATAGCCAGTTGTCGTTCACTGAATGTTATCATTCGCCACATTCTCCTGAGAGTTTTCCAAAATGTCAGCGCTGCTTAATCGTTGTTCCATGCAAACATGGATTGCTTTACTCCAGGCGGAATTTGTTTGCATAGACAGGATCGATGTTGCCGTCAACCTGACTCGTTGAACAGTTCCCGGCCGATCAGCATCCGGCGGATCTCGCTGGTGCCAGCGCCTATCTCGTAGAGTTTTGCATCACGCAGTAATCTGCCGGTGGGATATTCATTCATATAACCATTACCGCCCAGGGCCTGAATCGCCTGTAAGGCCATCCACGTCGCCTTCTCCGCCGCAAAGAGGATCGCTCCTGCGGCATCCTTGCGGATGATTTCCCCGCGATCACAGGCCCCGGCGACGGCATAGACATAGGCACGGCAGGCGTTCAGGGTCGTGTACATGTCGGCCAGCTTACCCTGCATGAGCTGAAACTCGCCGATGGCGCGGCCGAATTGTTTGCGTTCGTGGACATAAGGTACTACCACGTCCAGGCAGGCCTGCATAATCCCCAACGGTCCGCCGGACAAAACCAGACGCTCAAAATCGAGGCCGCTCATCAATACCTTAACGCCCTCATTTACGGTACCCAGGATGTTTTCCTCGGGGACTTCACAATCCGCAAATACGAGTTCACACGTATTCGAGCCGCGCATCCCCAGCTTGTCGAGTTTTTGGGCGGTGGAGTAACCTTTGAATGTCTTTTCCATGATAAAAGCAGTGATCCCGTGCGTCCCCGGGCCGGGCCGGGTCTTGGCATATACAACCAGAATTCGCGCTTCCGGGCCGTTGGTAATCCACATTTTGCTTCCGTTAAGGACATAACGATCGCCTTTTTTATCGGCGCGCAGTTTCATACTTACGACATCGGATCCGGATCCTGATTCACTCATGGCCAGGGCCCCGGTACGCTCGCCACTGATCAACCCGGGCAAATATTTTCGTTTTTGATCCTCCGTTCCGTTTCTGCGGATCTGGTTGACACATAAATTTGAATGAGCGCCATAGGATAACCCCACGGAGGCCGACGCGCGGCTGATTTCCTCCATGGCGATCACATGCTCCCGGTATCCCATGCCCGAACCGCCGTATTCTTCTTCCACCGTTATTCCCAGGAGACCCATATCACCCAGTTTGCGCCACAGGGGTTGCGGAAATTCATTCGTCCGATCGATTTCAGCAGCAAAGGGGGCGATTTCATCCCGGGCAAAATCATGTACGGTCCTCCGCAGCAGGTCCACTGTTTCACCCAGGTTGAAATTCAATGTGGGATAGCCGGTCATCACTTCTATTGTTTACGTTAACGTCAATTATTTATTCGCGGTTTATTTCAGGCCGTGTTATTCAGCAGTTGCTTCAAACAACTTTGCTCAACCTCATCCATCGCTACAAGTGTCTCTTCAATGTCCTTAATCTTTTCTATTAATTGTGCCCGGTGCTCGCTGATTTTCTGGCATAAGCGCAATAATTGCCGCGTATCCATCGATCTGTCCGGATTATACATATCTATGATTTCACGGCATTCCTCCAGGGATAGACCCAGCCGTTTCCCGCGTAGCGTCAGTTTTAAACGGGTCTTGTCCCGCTCGGAATATATACGGGTCTGCCCCCTGCGGTGAGGACGCAGAATCCCCTTGTCTTCATAAAACCTCAGGGTCCTGGGGGTTATGCCGAACTGCTTTGCCAGGGAGGCTATAGTGTGGGTATCACGCATTTGACTGGCAGTTAAGTTTACGTTAACGTAAACATTAGTCAATTATTGGTAACTAAGCAAGTGTAAGGAGTTCCCGGGCGTTTCTTTCAGGTGATCCGTATCCGCCGGTTTAGCGGGAATCTATTATCATTGAGGGCAATCGATGATGACACCGATTTTGAAAAGCATTGCTTCCGGTCCCGTCAAGCAACCGCTGCTTGAGCGGACTATCGGTGATTGTTTTGACGAGATTGTTGAGCGTTATTCTGATCGACCGGGATTAATCGTCCGCCATCAAAATGTCCGTTGGAGTTACCGGCAATTTCATAATGAAGTGAATGCCTTCGCCGCGGGACTTTTAAAACTGGGAATACACAAAGGGGACCGGGTAGGGATTTGGGGGCCCAACAGCAATGAGTGGGCCGTCACACAGTTTGCGACCGCCAAAATCGGGGCCATCATGGTATGTATCAATCCGGCCTATCGCCTGCAGGAACTGGAATATGCCTTGACCAAGGCCGGGTGTTGCGCACTGGTAACGGCTGCAAGCTTTAAAACCAGCGAGTACCTGCGGATGCTGCAAACCCTGGCGCCGGAATTGGATGAATGTGAACCGGGTAAACTGACCTGCGGCAAACTCCCGAAACTTAAGACCATCATTAGGATGGGGGAAGATGCTGCTCCCGGCATGTACAACTTCAGCTCGGTGGGCAAACTGGCGGAAACGCACGAGTTTGAAATGCTTGAATCGCTGAAACGGGAATTGTCTCCCGATGACGCCATCAATATCCAGTTTACCAGCGGCACCACCGGCAGTCCCAAAGGGGCGACCCTGTCCCACAGGAATATCCTGAATAACGGCAAGATAGTTTGTGACACCATGTTATTTACTGAAAAAGACAAGCTTTGTATTCCCGTCCCTTTATACCACTGTTTTGGAATGGTGATGGGAAACCTGGGGTGCCTTACGCATGGCGCGGCCGCCGTATACCCGAATGACTCCTTCGACCCGCTAAAAACGCTGCAGGCGGTAGCGGAGGAACAATGCACGGCCCTGTACGGCGTGCCTACCATGTTTATCGCCGAACTGGATCATCCGCGCTTCGAGGAATTCGATTTAAGTTCGCTGCGCACCGGGATTATGGCCGGGGCGCCCTGCCCTGAAAACATCATGCGCAAGGTGATCGAGAACATGCATATGCGGGACATTCTGATCGCCTATGGCCAGACCGAATTGAGCCCGGTGAATTGCATGACCGCCGTTGATGATCCGGTTGAGAAACGGGTCGGTACGGTCGGCAAGCCGGGTCCGCATCTGGAAGTCAAGCTTGTTGATAAAGATAATAAGGTAGTCGTAATTGGTAACAAGGGCGAGATTTGCACACGGGGCTATTCGGTCATGAAGGGCTATTGGGATGATGAAGACAGAACAGCGGAGTCAATAGATGCTGAGGGCTGGCTGCACTCCGGCGACCTCGGCGTCATGGATAAGGAGGGATATATCAGTATTGTCGGGCGCCTTAAAGACATGATTATTCGCGGCGGCGAGAATATCTATCCGCGGGAAGTGGAGGAATTCCTCTACACACACCCCGCCATTCAGGAGGTACAGGTATTCGGCGTACCTGACGATAAGTTTGGAGAACAGGTGTGCGCATGGATAAGGCTTAAAGAGGGCAAGTTGCCTACGGAAGAGGAAATCAGGGAATTCTGCCGGGAGCGGATCGCATTCTTCAAGATCCCATGCTACATCAAGTTCGTTGATGCATTTCCCATGACCGTAACCGGGAAAATTCAAAAGTTTAAAATGCGTGTATTAATGCTGGAAGAATTGAAAATTAAGACCGGGGTCAGTCGTTGATCTCGCAATCTGGTCCGTTTACCATGATCATTTACAGGCTGCGAAGCCGGTTTGAAATACGATGCGCGCCATGAATCCCCCGTTGTGGACGCCTTCGGCCGGGCTCAAGGACAACGCCAATATCACCCGGTTCATCGAGCACGTCAACCAGCGATACAAAAAGCAAATCCAAACCTATCCCGAGCTTCATCTTTGGTCGATCACCGAGCTCGCCGAATTTTGGCAAGCGGTTTCCGAGTTCACTGAAATTCGGTTTTCCACACCCGCTCGCCGGATCGTCGATGACCCCTTGCGCATGCCGGGAGCTAGGTGGTTTGAAGGGGCCCGGTTGAATTTCGCGGAAAATCTGTTGCGCTTCAACGACCAGCGCACGGCTCTTGTGTTCCGGCGCGAGGACGGTCTTGCGGCGCGAATCAGCTACGCCGAGCTCAATGACCAAGTCGCGCGTCTGGCGGCCTCGCTCAGAAATATCGGCGTTGCGCCCGGAGACCGGGTGGCGGCCTATATGCCCAATAGCATCGAAACAGTGGTGGCCATGCTCGCGACCGCGAGCATCGGGGCGCTCTGGGCGTCGTGCGCCGTGGATATCCGTCCGGGCGCGGTACTGGACCGCTTCGTCCAGATCGCGCCCAAGGTATTGTTCGGCGTCAATGGGCACGTCTATAAAGGCAAGCGATTCGATTCGCTGGGAGACCTGCGAGCGATCGCCGGCGTCATACCGTCGCTGCAAAAGGTTATCGTCACCCATTACACGGGAACGAAGCCGGATTTGTCCCCTATACCTGAGGCGGTCGATTTCGCCGAGTTCACTGCGGTGCAAGCGGCTCCCCATTTCGAACAGCTCCCCTTTGAGCATCCGCTTTACATCATGTTTTCCTCAGGCACCACGGGCAAGCCCAAGTGTATGGTCCAGAGCGCCGGCGGCGTTCTAATCAACCATCTGAACGAGCTCGTTATTCATACTGATCTCAAACGCGACGACACCATCTTCTATGTCACGACCTGCAGCTGGATGATGTGGAACTGGCTGGTGAGCTCGCTCGGCGCGGGCGCCTCCATCGTGCTGTACGACGGCAGCCCGCTCTACCCCGAGGTGGATACGGTCTGGGAAATCATCCAGGACGTACAGGTCTCGATCTTCGGCACCAGCGCTTCCTATATCGAGCACATCCGCGGACTGAAACGCTCACCGCGCGGGCGCTTCGAACTCGCCGGCCTGCGCCAGATCTCCCAGACCGGCTCGGCTCTGTCCGCTGAAGGCTTCGCCTACGTCTATCGCGAGATCAAGCGCGATCTGCACTTCAATTCGATCTCCGGGGGCACTGATATCAACGGCTGCTTCGCCATCGGCGCTCCCACGCTGCCGGTCTATGCCGGTCAAGCTCAGGCGATCGGCCTGGGTAAGAAGGTCAGGGCCTACGACCAGGCGGGAAAACCCATCGTTGACCGGCAAGGCGAGCTGGTCTGCGAGGCGGCGATTCCGTCCATGCCGCTCTACTTCTGGAACGACCCCGGCGGCGAGAAGTATCGCGACGCCTATTTTTCGGTCTATCCCGGTGTCTGGCGCCACGGCGACTATGTATTGATCCACGGCGACACGGGCGGCGTAACCTTCTACGGCCGCTCCGATTCCGTGCTCATGCCCTCGGGTGTGCGCATCGGCACGGCCGAAATTTACCGGGAGATGGAGAAGCTCGACGAGATCAGCGACGCCCTGGCGATCGGGCAAAGGTACAAAAACGACGAACGCATCATACTATTCGTGAAGCTGAATCAGGGTTACGAGCTGACGGAGACGCTAATGGATAAAATAAAAAAGACCCTCCGCCGAAACGCCTCGCCGCGTCATGTCCCGGCAGTGATCATCCAAACACCCGACATCCCCTATACGCTCAGCATGAAAAAAGTTGAGAGCGCGGTCGCGAACATCATCAACGGCCTACCGGTGGCAAACCGGGACGCACTGATCAACCCCGAGTCGCTCGACTTTTACCAGAACCTTCTAGGAGCCTGTCTGATCGCACTGATCACGGCATGCCTAAGCATACTGGGGCCGGCCGGGATGCCTTTTAACCTATGCCCCGCTACCGGACATCGCCTGAATTTCAAGCTTGCCGCATCACCCCCGCTTGGCTATATTGCCCCAAAATTGGTGCTGGCCAGCAGGTAATCCCGGTAGCCAGCACAAAAAATCGACCGATCAGGAGAGTAATATGACGATGGCGTGGAAATGGGGTTATGTACAGGATGTACGGTATGCCGGTTATGCAGGACGGCTATACGGATGTAGCCGGTTGATTACGTCGGGAACGAGTAATCCAGCAATAACCGGCGATGTCAAATGGCGAAAACGGCAGCATGACGACATGCCGAACGCCGTGTCCGGCTCATCCACTGAAAGCAATTTCCTTCTATCCCTTTCGCGCGCCAGTAAGACTGCCGCAACGAAAGTCGAAGGCGGCTGGAGAATCAACGGCTCCAATCCCGCAGATCGGTTTCGCCGTCCGTTGAAACCAGAACGTGGTTTGCCCGCAGTGCTGCGCGGCACTCTTCAAACGAGGATGCGAAAGCTCATGAACGTTTCACTCATTCGATGCACCGCAACGGCTTTGCTGCTCGCAGCTTTAGTGGGATCGGCAAGTGCCCAACAGGCATGTGTTGACCTGAAGAACCTGAAGCTGCCGTACACGACGATAACGTCGGCTGCAGTGGCTACCGAGGGCCCAATCCCACAGCCGGCGATCTTTGGAAACGCTCAGCCCACCGTGGCGCCGGAGCGATGCGAAGTGCAGGCGGTTACGCGCCCTACGAAGGATTCCGAGATTCGAATCGAACTCTGGATGCCGCTCTCCGGATGGAATGGAAAGTATCTACAGATTGGCAACGGTGGCTGGGCTGGTTCTATCAATCGAACCGGGCTGGTAGGTCCTCTTCGGCGCGGTTATGCAGTAGCTGCAACCGACAATGGTCATGTCAGCGAAGGTTTGGTGCCCGGTGCCGCCTGGGCTATCGGCCATCCGGAAAAACTGATCGATTTCGGTTATCGCGCCGTGCACGAGACAAGTGTTCAAGCTAAAGCCATCGTGCGCGCCTATTTTGGACGCGGGCAGAATCTCAGCTATTTCAGCGGCTGTTCTGATGGCGGACGCGAAGCTCTCATGGAGGCGCAGCGCTATCCGGAAGATTTCGAAGGCATCATCGCCGGAGCGCCCGCAAACAATTGGTCGCGCCTGTTTACGGGGTTTGTCTGGAATGAACGCGCGCTAGCGGACAATCCAATTCCTCCTGCCAAGTTGACGGCGATTCAGGCGGCGGTACTTGCTGCGTGTGATGCGCTGGACGGTGTTGAGGACGGGCTCATCGAAAACCCACGAGCGTGTAGCTTCGATCCGCGTTCAATGGTCTGTACAGCCGATGATGCCTCTGACTGTCTGACAGAAGGACCGGTCGCGACGCTACGCAGGATATATAGCCGCCCAACCAATCCCCG
>Ga0209108_10001190_pt1 | contig 15014 bp, 12 predicted proteins | sample Rifsed10ft1_FD_184003 | JGI IMG/M metagenome (GOLD analysis project Ga0209108, IMG submission 184003) | Soil microbial communities from Rifle, Colorado, USA - sediment 10ft 1 (version 2) | ecosystem: Environmental > Terrestrial > Deep subsurface > Rock core/Sediment | place: Rifle, Colorado...
CATCCTCGTGACCGAGGGTGTGCGCGGCGAGGGCGGGGTCCTGCGCAACTCGCTCGGCAAGCGCTTCATGTTCGACGACATCCCGGAGAATTACAGGCCGCAGACCGCGGACACCGAGGAGGAGGGCTGGCAAAAGATGAGTATCTGGGGGATGGGGATCGCCAGCTATGACCTGACCGGCGACGGGTTCCCTGAGGTGTTCCTCACCAGCCAGGGCGACAACAAACTGCAGACTCTGGCCGACGGGCCGTCGGAGCCGAACTACGTCGACATCGCCCTCGATCGCAGCGCCAACGCCCACCGCCCGTTCGCCGGCGACGACATGTTGTTGCCGTCCACCGCCTGGCACGCCGAGTTCCAGGATGTGAACAACGACAGCTACATCGACCTCTTCGTCGCCAAGGGCAACGTCGAGGCCATGCCCGAGTTCGCACTCCAGGACCCGAGCAATCTTCTCTTGGGGAATCCCGATGGCTCCTTCACCGAGAGCGCCGAAGCCGCCGGGATCTTGAACTACGCCCCCGCAAGGGGAGCCGCCCTGGCCGACTTCAACCTCGATGGCATGTTGGACCTGGTGGAGGTGAACCGACGGGAGAACATCAAGTTGTGGCGTAACGTCGGGTCTGGTGAAGCGGAGCAACCGGCGCCGACGGGCAATTGGTTCGCCCTCCAACTCGAGCAGCCGGGCCCCAACCGTGACGCCATCGGATCATGGATCGAGGTCAGGGTCGGCGGTCAGACCATGGAACGTGAGGTGACCATCGGTGGCGGTCACGCCGGCGGCCAACTCGGGTGGATCCATTTCGGGCTGGGAACGGCAGGCGAAGCCGAGATTCGTCTCCAGTGGCCTGACGGCGAGAGGGGACCATGGATGAACGTGGATGCCAACCAGTTCGTGATGATCGAGCGAGGGGATTCCGAGGCGCGATTGTGGCTCCCCCCCTTGGGTTTGACCGGGCGATGAGCAGGGCACGATTGGCCGAGGTCGCCCTCCCAGATTTCGGGATGCCGGACTCACTCCCCGAGATCCCGGGGGCGGTGTATCAGGATCGTCTCGCCCGGCTCCGGCAACGGGCCGAGGCGCGCGGCTACGACCACTTGGTGGTGTACGCCGATCGGGAGCACAGCGCCAACCTCTCTTATCTGACCGGCTTCGACCCCCGCTTCGAGGAGGCGGTCCTGATCATCGGGCCCCATGAGGAGCCGGCGATCCTGGTTGGGAACGAGTGCTACGCGATGGCAGGGGCCGCCCCGGTGACCATGCGACGGCATCTGTTTCAGGACCTGAGCCTTCCCGGCCAGCCCAGGGATCGCTCCCATACGTTGCCCGGGATCCTGGCCGACGAGGGTCTCGACCGCGGGAGCCGGGTTGGGGTCATCGGATGGAAGGAATACTCCGACCGTCAGATGATGGAGGTCCCCGCCTTCATCGTGGACGTGTTGCGACGCGTGACCGGCCCCACCGGCAACGTCGAGAACGCCAACGACCTGTTGACCGGTGCCGCCGACGGGCTCCGGGTGATCAACGAGGTCGAACAACTCGCCGCCTTCGAATACGCCGCCTGTCACACGTCCAATGGAGTACGGCGGCTGCTCTCCGGTTTGGAGCCCGGGATCACCGAGCGGGAGGCGGTACGCCTCCTGGAGTGGAACGGGATGCCGCTTTCCTGTCATCTAATGCTGACTGCCGGCCCTCGGGCCTCACTGGGCCTGCTCAGCCCTGGCGACCGGCCTATCGAGAGGGGTGACCGATTCACCGTGGCCTTTGGCATTTGGGGAGCCTTGAACTGCCGGGCAGGTTTCGTGGTCGAGGAGGCTGACGAACTGCCTGCCGCGATCAGCGACTACGTCGACCGGCTGGTTGGCCCCTACTTCGCGGCGGTGGCCGAGTGGTACGGGGCGCTGCACATTGGGCAAACCGGAGGGGTGTTGCATGAGATCGTCGACCGTCATCTGGGCGATCCGTTCTTTGGGATCTTTCTCAATCCCGGTCACCAGATACATCTCGACGAATGGGTCAATTCGCCGGTGGCGCCCGGATCGAAGATCGAGCTTCGCTCGGGGATGGCCTTCCAGGTGGACATCATCCCGGCGACAGGCACCGACTACTTCACCACCAACATCGAGGACGGCATCGCACTTGCCGATGAGTCACTGCGTCAGGCCTTCTCCGAGAGGTATCCGGCTGCGTGGTCGAGAATCCAGGCGAGAAGAGACTTCATGGCCAACAACCTCGGCATCGAGTTGCACCCCGACGTACTGCCTTTCTCCAACATCCCGGCCTATCTGTCACCGTTCCTCCTCCGGCCTGACCAGGTGATGACGGTCGCGGTCTAGAGGTCGAGGACGGCGCTGGTCCAGGCTCCTCCTGCAGTACTGGAGGCCATGGCAGCGTCAACGAATTTGACCCCGAGCGCCCCGTCGACCTCATTGGGGAAGTGAAGAGCCAGCGGGTCCGGCCGGTTGCCACTTCGTCTGGCGGCGATGGCCTCGGCGGCGTCCGAGTAGAGAGTGGCGAAGGCCTCGTGAAAGCCCTCCGGGTGACCGGGCACCATGCGGGTGGCCCGGGCGGAGAGGGGCAAGGTGCCCGGGCCGTTGGGTGTTCTGGTCTGGGCAGGCCCGGCCAACGGCTTGAAGGTGAGGACGTTGGGCTTCTCTTGCTCCCACTCGAGACTGCCCTTTGTGCCCGATACCCGGATCCGGAGACAGTTTTCGACGCCTGCCGCCGCCTGGGTCACCCAGAAGGTGCCACGGGCCCCGTTGCTGAAACGGAGCATGGCGGCGCCGTAGTCGTCGACGAGACGTCGGGGAACGATCGCCCCCACCTCGGCGGCGACCTCCGAAACCTCGATCCCCGTCACGAACCGGGCCAGGTTGTGGGCGTGACTGCCAATGTCGCCCATGACCAACGACGGCCCACCACGCACCGGGTCGTACCGCCACGGCAGACCCTGCTCCGGGTCGGGGTCGTTCTCCCCCGCCTTGCCCCCCTGCACGTACTCGACCTGCACCAAACGGATCTCCCCCAATTGGCCGTCCTCGACCATCGCCCGGGCCTGGCGCACCATGGGGTATCCGGTGTAATTGTGGGTCAAACAGAAGACCAGACCGGTCTGGCGGACTTTGTCGACCAGATCAAGCGCCTCGTCAAGGGTGTTGGTGATCGGCTTGTCGCAGATCACGTCGAAACCCAAGTCGAGGGCGGCACCGCTGAACAGGTGGTGGGTGTCGTTGGGGGTCATGATCGCCACGACGTCGGCCCCGTCCTTCCGGGCCGCCTCGGCTTTCAACAACTCGAGCCCATCTCCATAAGAACGGTCCTCGGGAAGCCCGATCGCCACCCCGGCGGCGTGTGATCGACTCGGATCGGAGGAGATGGCGCCGGCCACCAGTTGGTATCGATCGTCGAGTCTCGCCGCGCTGCGGTGCATGGCGCCGATGAAGCTCCCCGGGCCGCCACCGATCACGGCGAGCCGAAGCCTCCGCCCCATCATCTCTATGACCGGATTGGTGTCCATTTCCCCTCCCTTCAGGAAGGCGGCAGCTCTTCGAGGAGGAGCCAACGATCACCAGCAACCTGGCTCAACACGAAGATCGTGTCAAATGGCGAGGACTCCCGGGCCAGTTCGACCCCGAGACCGTCGTAGGTGACCTTCTCGACGACACCGGTCGCCTCGAACCCCAGGGAGGCGCCCTGGCCTCCCGTCGTCGGCACCACGTAGACGTGAAGTGAGTCGAAGCTGTAGTCGGGGACGACCACTTCCCCTGTGGCGACCGCGGTGTCGACCCTCCCCAACATCTCCAGGAGGCGCTGGCCACCATCCGCCGCGGGGAGCAGGCTCGAATCACGGTTGAACATCGCCTGGCCTTCGATCTTCAGGTTCTCGGCCAGGACCACTGCCATCTCCTGGGTGCTGATGTCGGTGTTGAGGGCGGCAACCTCGGGATCCTCGGTGACGGGGGGAAGCGTCGTCGGGTCGACCTCCACCGAAACCAGGGGAGGGCCGGGGCTCGAAGCGGCGAGTGCCGACTCCCGTGCCGGCGCTCCGGCCGCCACGATGCCGACCGCGATCGCGACGGTCACTGCGCCAACGATCGCTCCTCGCAGGAACACGAGCTGGGGGGCCACTCCCGCACCGCGTGCAGTGGTGAGACGGGTAACCAGACCGCCGACAACGGATTCCCGACCCGCGCTCTCCTCCTGGAACACCCTGTCGAAGAGGTAGCGAAGCGGGCTCATCACCACCAGCCCGGCCAGCAGCGCCACCTTGGTGCCGAACTCCGTCGTCTGCGGCGCCATCAACAGGGCGCACACCACGGCCAGGCAAGCCCCAAAGACGACCCGCCCGTTTGGCCTGGCCGGGATCGTCTTGGGATCGGTGATCATGAAGAAGAGAAAGATCAGGAGCTCGGGTGAGGCGATGACCACAGACCAGAATTTGGCACCGCACACCGGTTCGAGGGACCAGGCAGCCGTGAAGCAGTGGCCCGAGGCTGCCAGAAGCCCGAGACCGGCAGCCAGCGTCACCCAAAACGTGGTCGCCAACGCCAGAAGACGCAGCCGGGCCGTGATCCGCAGGCCGCCGGCGATGATGATGGCGTAGGCGGCCACCATCCATCCATCGAGTGGGACCCACCAGAAGTCGAGAGGCTCAACCACGGTGCTCCCCAGCACCAGGAAGGCAACCACCAGCCCGACGTTCGACGGATTGAACACATGTGAGCCTCGATACCTGATCAGGTACTTGGTGATCAGGGACAGCCCGGCGATGGCGGCGAAGTAGTACCAGCCGAACCATGTCCAGTAGTCGCCACGCTCGGTGCCGACCACCCGCAGGATCAGGGCCACCCCGCTTCCGGTGAGCATGGCGCTGGCCGGCCACACGATTTGCCTGCTTCGGGCAAACGTCCAGACCAGCTCGATGATGAAGGAGGTGAGGATGGCGGAGACGATCTGTGGCACCGAGACCCGGAATCCGAAGGCGACCTGTCCCAGGATGTGGATCGAGATGATCACGGCCGCCAGATGGAGACGAGGGTCACGAATGCTGGGGAGAACGACCGGATAGCTCTTATCGCCGAGACGAATGGCTCGCTGGTTTGGGGCGGTCACGGTTGAAACGTTGGTGTTTTCCAACTTCTCTCTCATTCGATTTCGACGCGAACTTAGCGGTCGGGCTCGGTTCTGCTCAGAGCAGGAAGCCGGGTGCCGGTGGTGACGGGCGGCGTTACCCTCGGCCCGTGGCCGAACGCCGTCTCACCGAGTTCTCCCACGGCGCCGGTTGTGGCTGCAAGCTGAGTCCAATCGACCTCGCCGAGGTGGTCGGTTCGATGGCCGGGCACCCGGCAACCATCTCACCCGACCTGGTGGTCGGTTTCGCCACAGCCGACGACGCCGGCGTGTTCCGTCTCCCATCCGGGGAGCATCTGGTCCAGACCGTCGATTTCTTCACTCCGATCGTCGACGACCCCTACCTCTGGGGTGAGATCGCGGCGGTCAACGCCCTTTCCGACGTCTACGCCATGGGGGGGACCCCGTTGACCGCCCTTCAGTTGGTGTGTTGGCCCCGGGAGCAACTGCCCTTCTCCGAGTTGGGCGAGGTGATCCGGGGAGGCGCCGATGTCATGGCCAAGAGCGGCACGACCATCATCGGCGGGCACTCCATCGACGACCCCGAGCCCAAATACGGGTTTGCCGTCACCGGGCTTCTTGAATCGGGGGCGCCGGTCACCAACGCCGGGGCTCTCCCCGGGGACCTTCTGGTGTTGACCAAGCCGCTGGGGACCGGGGTGGTGTCCACCGCGATCAAGAGAGGCGTCTGCCCGGATGCCCTTCGCCAGGCGGCCGTCGATGTCATGACCAATCTCAATTCGGGAGCGGCGATCGCCATGGTCGAGGCGGGGGCCCATTCCGCCACGGATATCACCGGTTTCGGGTTGCTCGGTCACCTAAGTGAGGTGCTGGCGGCATCGGGCGTGGGCGCCACCATCCATGCCGCGCAGGTCCCGGTGCTGTCCGGGGTGCGCGACCTGGTGGACGGCGGGGTCTATCCGGGAGGGAGCACCCGCAATCTGGCCGCGGTGCGACCATTGCTCGACGCCGGGGAGGTGGATGAAACGACGCTGAGGGTGCTGGCCGATGCCCAGACTTCGGGTGGGCTCCTGATCTCGGTGGCGTCGGATCGAGCCGGGGCCCTCGTCAGCGCTCTGGCCCGAGAGGGCACGCCAAGCACCGCGGTCATCGGTGAGATAACCATGGGAGAGTCACGGATCAGGCTGGGTTAAGTGGCCAGGGTGCGCTCAGCCCTGATCAGCGAGCAGCCACTGGGCATAAGCCGTTGGCCACGATTCTTGGGGTTGTTCAGCGACGTAGCGGCGATCTGCCGAGGCAAGCCACTCCGCCAGTTCGGGCGCACTCATCTCGGTATCGAGAACTCGATTCACATCGTTGATGAGACGTTCGGCGTACCACTCGGCCCACCGGGTGTCGGGCCCACCTGTCGCCGCATGATGGTCGCGCGCAGTCTGGACCAGAAGACCAACAAGCTCACTCTGAACACGGGATTCAGTCATCGTCGGCCAGGGTACCGGTCGTGGGATTGGCGGAGGCGGACGGGAATCGAACCCGCCAGGGGACCGGATCACACTTGGTGGCCAAAACCTTATCCGGCTGTCAGGGATGAGCGCGCAGAAGCTCGAACACTCGAGTCGGATCGGAGAATCCTTTCAGCATTCGTTCGTCACCTTGACGAAAGGAAAAGCCCTCCTTGATACCCAGGTCGTGCACGACGTCGGATACGAGGACGGTTCCGGCTTCGGCGGCATCACAGATTCGGCTGGCCAGGTTCACCGTCGATCCGAACATGTCGTCGTTGTGGTGGACGGGTTGGCCGGCGGCTAACCCGATCCGGACTCGAAGCTCTGGCGCTTCGCCTTCAAGGTTTCTTGCGTCGAATCCTTCTTGAATCGTAAGGGAGCATTCCAGGGCATTTGCCACGTCGTCGAGCGAGGCCATGATTCCGTCGCCGGTGTGTTTCACTTCGCGCCCTCTCGAAGCCACGAGGGCACGCCGGATAATCATGTCGTGCTCGGTGAGGAGAGCCATGAAGGCTGGCTCCCCGACCTCTCCGAGCAGTGAAGTCGACCCTTCCAGGTCTGTGAAGAGGATGGTTCGAAACGGGCTCTCGATCTGAGTGTGGTCGACGGGATCGTTGATCCTGCCCAAGAACCGCAAGACGCTGTCTTCGGAAACGCTGATGATTTCATTGGGGACCAGACCATGCGATGCCCGGTGCACTGCCTCCAAATGCTCAGGCCCCGGCGCCTTGGCGAAGCAGAACACCTCACCGCGGTCTGCATCGAACCAATACGAGATGAACTGGACGCCATGTTCGGCCTCAATAGCGAGATCACTGGTGTGGGCCTGTGCTACGTCTTCCGCGGTCGCGCCCGGTACGTCGTGGCGGTCCATGTAGAGCGGCATCTCATTCCTCTCTGCGCCGGCCGTGCAGTCCAGATTCTCGAAAGGCTCTGAAACACGCTGTGGCAAGAAGAGTACAGAAGAAAGAACTGCCCCGGAATCCCCTGCAACCCGAGGGTCTTCCGGTTGTGGCGGAGGCGGACGGGAATCGAACCCGCCAGGGATCGAATCGACCCCTCACCGGTTTTGAAGACCGGGAAGCCCACCAGGCGCTCGGACGCCTCCATGACCACCCTATCGAGCCAGGGAATCATCAATCAACAGACGTCGGTCGCCCACCCGCCGGGTGATCCCGCGGCGATCGGCCCACTCCAGGAGCGAGACCGCGCACTTGCGGGAGATATGCCCCGCCTCTCGAAACTCTCCCACGGTGAACGGCTCATCGAGCCCGCGCAGGACATCGACCAACATCTCGACATGTTGGGTTGGATAGACCAGATCGTCAGAGATCCGAACCAGATGCCCATTTCGCACCAGAGCGGCGACCAACTCCGGGTCCAAGTCCAGATCGGTCGGGGAGATGGGCACCAGGCCGGTTGCCTCGAGCCTGGCGGCGGCGGAGGGCCACCGTTTGTCGGTCGTTGGATCGGCGACCGCCCCGGAGGAGACGGCAGACCCTTCCATCCTCAATCCCGGTTCAGTGGCAACCAGCTTCTCGATGATCGCCGGCGGCAACTCCATCTGGGTTGCCAGTTCCACGATCGGGATCCCAACCCGCCACAGGTATCGGGTCTGGTAGGTCTCGACGGCCTCACGAATTCGGGCGGTGATGACCGCCGCCTCCTGTGCTGATAGGGCGATCCTCTGGTCCCCGGTCCCGTTCGACGGTCGCCCGCCACCAGAGTGCGCACTCAAGACTCTCAGAGAATCACGGCCCCGGACTTCGAGGAGGGCGTCGGCTTTCGCGTCGGGTTCGCCAGTCACAACGTGCGACATCCGAAGCGCCCCGGTCACCATCGACGACCGGGATCGGGAGGGTTGCGGATCCAGGACCCGACCACCGCCCACCACCAGCCGGCGGCCCACATCCCGAAGGATGAAGACGTCACCAACCCGCAGCGGCAAGGGATCATCAACATCTAGGACTGCGAAGTCGGGATGCTCGGAGTCGAGCAGTCGCACCTTGGTCGCTGTGGCGGCACTGCCCACGTGAAGGTGATAGGAGCCACGCTCCTTGAGAACCGTCTCGTATCGCGCGGGTCGGATGCTGGCGGTGAATCGGCGGGTGGGGAACACATGACGGGGAGGCCCCAACATGTCGCCTCGGTGAGGCGCGGAGCGGTCGACACCGGCCAGGACCACCGCGACTCGGGACCTGGCTTTGACCCGAGAGCGGGGTTGCTCATGCACCTGGATCGCCTTGATTCGGGATCTGATTTGCGGTGGCCAGAGGCCGACCTCATCGCCGGCCGAAAGGGTGCCTTCGACCAGCGTCCCGGTGACTACCGTGCCCGCCCCGGCCATCGAAAACACCCGGTCCACCCACACCCGGGGCGTGGACGCGGTTGACGGCTCCGACGTCATAACCGCCGCTTGGAGGGCTGCCACCAACTCGGTGAGACCCTGCCCGGTCGGTGCGGCCACCGGAACGACCGGCGCCGACGCCACCGAAGTTCCCTCGAGTTTCTCCGCGATGTCCAACTCGACCATGTCCTGGGTGTCCGGATCGACCCGGTCGATCTTGGTGAGGGCCACCACCGCCCGATCCACACCGAGGAGGTCGAGCACCGCCAGATGCTCCTCGGTCTGTGGCTTCCAGCCCTCGTCGGCTGCCACGACCAGCATCCCGACGTCGATACCTCCCGCGCCGGCGAGCATGTTCTTCATGTATCGGTCGTGTCCAGGGACATCGACGAATGAGACCTCGACCCCGCCGGGAAGCGTCATCCAGGAGAACCCGAGATCGATGGTGAGGCCGCGCCGCTTCTCCTCCTCGAAGCGGTCCGGGTCGCGCCCGGTCAACGCCGTAATCAGCGTTGACTTGCCATGGTCGACGTGGCCTGCGGTGCCTATGACCGGCATGCCCGACTCAATGCCTCCGCCACGTCGACGTCATGCTCTTGGGGGACACACCTCAGATCCACGATCAGCTTCCCGGATTCCCGGCGTGCCAGCACCGGGATCGGCTCGGCTGCCAGAAGCCTGAGGAAGGCCGAATCGGCCTCGCGATCCATGACGATGACCGGGCTTGGCAAACCACCATCGGGTGCGGAGCCCGCCCCTGGAGTCGACAGCGACCTCTCGATCCGGGCGTCTGCCAACCCTGATTGGCGGACCACGGCCTTGGCCCGCCTTTCCAACTCGGAGAATTCGGCGATCGCCATCTTCCAGAAAGGCAGTTCGGCGCCCCGGCCGTCGGCATAGATCTCGGCCGTGACGGTAAGCGCGGCGAGAGTCGGCCCGTCCAGCCGCAACGCCCTAGCCACCGGAGAACCGGCTAACTGCCTCACCAAGTCGGCACGGCCGACGATGATCCCAGCCTGGGGGCCCCCGAACAGCTTGTCGCCAGAGAACAACACCAGATCGACACCGGCCTCGACGGCCTGTCGCACCCCCGGTTCGCCGGCCAGCCACTCCGGTGGGGGTCCGGGAACCCAGGGCACTCTGTCGTCGATCAGTCCCGATCCGGCATCCAGCACGAAGGGAATCCCTTGGTTGCGAGCCAACCGTGCCAATTCGGATATCGCAGCTTCCTCGGTGAATCCGATGATCCGGTAATTCGACGGGTGGACCTTGAGTATGAGGGCAGTAGCCGGAGTGACTGCCGCCTCGTAATCGGCCGCTCGAGTCCGGTTGGTGGTCCCCACCTCGACCATTCCCACCCCGGCCGCCGCGAACAGATCGGGGAGCCGGTAGGAGCCGCCGATCTCGATCAGCTCACCGCGCGAAATCGGCACATCCCCTCCCCGGGCGAGCGAGGCCAGGACCAAGAAGAGGGCCCCGGCGTTGTTGTTCACTGCCAATGCCCACTCGGCGCCAACCAGACCGGCGAAAAGCCCGTGTAGATAGGCACCACGCTCGCCCCTGACCCCGGTGCTCAGGTCCAGCTCGGTGTTGCCGAAACCCACGGCCGCCACCCGAGCCGCCTCGGCTGCAGCGGTGGCCAACGGGGCCCGGCCCAGATTGGTGTGAAGCAGGACGCCAGTTGCATTGAGAACGGTCTTGGGACGCGAAGCATCGAGCGTGTGCAGGGCCGCCCGGGCCACGGTCTCGGGATCAGCAAAGGGTTGTCCCTTTCGATCATTGGCTCGTGCCTGTGCCAGGGCGGCGCGAACAACATTGGTGACCAGAGTCCGGGGGAGGTCGGTCTCCCCCATCGAACGGAAGAGCTGATCCACCGAAGGCAGGGGAGAAGACACTGAGACTGAGACTATCTCTGTGGCGGGGTCTCCGGTTTTTCGAGTATCTGGACACCGCCACCCGACTGACGTTTACCATCTACCACGATGACCGCGGCCAAGACGAAGAACGCCAAGCCCGGCGTGATGCCGATCGAGAAATACCGGTCCTATCCGGAGATACGCCTCGATGATCGCACCTGGCCCGACCGGAGGCTGACGAGCGCCCCGCTCTGGTGCAGTGTCGACCTGCGAGACGGCAACCAGGCCCTCATCGAGCCGATGGACCCGGATCGAAAACGGCTCATGTTCGAGTGTCTGGTCGACATCGGGTTTCCGGAGATAGAGGTCGGATTCCCCGCAGCTTCCCAGCCCGACTTCGACTTCATTCGTCAGATCATCCAGGACAAGGTGATCCCTGATCACGTCACCATTCAGGTTCTGACCCAAGCCAGGCCGGAGCTGATCGAACGGACCTACCAGAGCCTGGTGGGAGTGCCCAAGGCCATCGTTCACCTCTACAACTCCACCTCCCACCTGCAACGCCGGGTGGTCTTTGGCACCGATGAGGCCGGGATCGTCGACATCGCGGTGAAGGGGGCAGAGCATTGCCGGGCCCAGGAGCAATATGTGGCCGGATCCGATATCCGTTACGAGTATTCGCCGGAGAGTTTCACCGGCACCGAACTGCCGTTCGCCAAGGAAGTCTGTGAGGCGGTGATGGACGTCATCGAGCCCGCTCCGGAGCGCCCGATAATCCTCAACCTTCCGTCGACAGTGGAGATGAGCACCCCCAACATCTATGGCGACATGATCGAGTGGTTCCATCGTGAGATAAGGGACAGGCCGGCCGTGGTCCTGTCACTGCATCCTCACAACGATCGCGGCACCGCGGTGGCGGCAGCCGAGATCGGATTGATGGCCGGCGCCCAGCGGGTCGAGGGCACCCTTTTCGGCAACGGCGAGCGGACCGGGAATGTGGATCTGGTGACTCTGGCCCTGAACCTGTTCAGCCAGGGTGTGGATCCCGAGTTGTCCCTGAGCAACATCAACGAGTATCGGAGAATTGCCGAGCACTGCAACCAACTGCCGGTCCATCCCCGTCACCCATATGTGGGAGACCTGGTGTACACCGCCTTCTCCGGATCGCATCAAGACGCGATCAAGAAGGGGTTCGAGGCGATGGAGAAGACTGGCCAGGCCATCTGGGAGGTTCCCTATCTCCCGATCGACCCCCAGGACGTAGGACGTACCTACGAGGATGTGATCAGAGTCAACTCACAATCTGGCAAGGGTGGGGTGGCCTATCTCCTCAAGACCGAACAGGAGCTCGAGATCCCTCGCCGACTCCAGATCGAGTTCACCCGGGTCATCCAGGGAATCACCGACACCACCGGCCAGGAGATCACCGCCGCCGAGATCTGGACCGAGTTCCGCCGTCACTATCTGGCCATCCTCAAGCCGTTCGAGCTTCTGAGCTTTGAGATCTCCCACACAGAGGACGTGCACGGCACCAGCATCACCGCCTTGGTGCGACGTAACGACGATGAAATCCTGATCCAGAGTCACGGCGGCGGGTCGATCGAGGCGTTCGTGAACGCTTTCAAGAAGGACCTCGGTGTCGGATGCCGGGTCCTCGACTATCACGAGCACTCGATCGGGGCGGGAACCGATGCCCAGGCTGTCAGCTATGTCGAAATGGAGGTCGGTGACCGCACCCTGTGGGGAGTGGGCATCGACTCCGACATCACGACCGCCTCCCTGCAGGCGATCGTGTCCGGCATCAACCGCGCTAGCTGAGATCCGGCCGACGGCGCCGGTTCAGGTCGGGAATCAAGCCACGATCCTGGTGGCAAAGTACGCCTCGATCCGATCGAAGGCGCCGATCCAGGCGGTAGTGGCAAAGAAGTCCCTCGTCTCCTCGTCCGGGAAGCCGGTTTGGATGACTGTCATGAGCGTCTTGCCGTCCCGTTCCTGGAACAGGACCTCGACGTCGGTGTCCAGGGTCTCCCCGTCGGGGGTGCTGCCAGTCGATTTCGCGACGATGCGGTGCGGCCGGTCGACCACCTCGAACAGGTTGGTCTCGCGGAACAGCTGATCAGGCGCAAATCCCCATGCGGCCACCATCTTTCCGCCCACTCGCAGATCGACCTCGACCTCGACGATCATGGGCGCCCCCAATAGCTGGAACCAGATCTTCATCGCCTCGGGGTCGGTGTAGGCCTCGAACACCTCTTCGGGTGTGGCCGCGATCAGCCGCTCCACTCTGAGCTCGTATGTCATTTCTGTTCTCCCTTCTTGCTTTCGAGGTAGGCCTCGATTCCATCGAGCCGACGCTCCCAATGACGCCGGTACATCTCGATCCAATTCACCGCGTCCTCCAGTGGCTCGGGGCCGAGACGGCACTCGCGGGTCCGCCCGATCTTCTGGGTGGAGACGAGCTTCGCTTCTTCGAGGATCTGGACGTGCTTCTTGAGCCCGGTCAGCGACATCCCGAATGGTCTCGCCAACTCGCTTATCGATGCCGGGCCGCGTCCCAGACGGTCAAGGATCTTCCGCCGCGTGGGATCGGCGAGTGCCGAGAAGGTTCGATCGAGGACCTGATACTGAACCATATGGTTCACTATATAGAACGGATGCGAAATGTCAATCCGTTTCGTGACCGATCAAGTACTACGGCCCGTCGGCAGCGCCCCGCAACTCGGCGATCTCGGCCCGCAACAATCGGACCTCACCAAGCAATTCGTCCTGCGCTCCGCCGGTGGCGGCGGTGTCCTCCGGCGGCGCTGGCTCCTTGTCTGCATCCCCGCCACCGGCGAAGAACGAGCCAAGAGTGGCGGCCAGGGTGCCGATGAGGGCGACACCACCGATCATCAGGAACATGGCGGCAAAACGCCCTGCTGACGTCACCGGGAAGAAGTCGCCGTAGCCCACCGTTGTGAAGGTGACGATGGCCCACCACATCGCGTCGCCATAGGTCGCAAAGCCCGACGACTCCGGCTCGACCCGGTAAACGATGAGCGCACAGCAAAGCATGAGCACGAGCCCGTACAGCGCCGCTCCACCCAAACGCTGCCCCAGCTTCTGCAACACCGGGCTCTTGGCCGAGACGACGAAGACCCGTCCCAGTCGGCCGAGCCGGGCGAGGCCGAGAACTCTCGTGTTGCCCAACCCGGGAATGAGGAACCAGGGTGCCGTGAGCACCACAATGCTTAGGTCGAACTTCCCCACGCCCGACTGTAAGTAGCCGGGCTTCCATCGGAGATGGACGACGAAGTCGGCGATGAAGATGATCCACGACCCGATGTCGAGCCACACGGCCTCGCTGCTCTGACCCTGCAGTGTCAGCGAGACGACGATGGGAAAAATGGCCGCCACCATGATGACCGGGTTCATCGTCCGTTCCCAGGCGGCGAGCCGCTCCGCATTCCTTGCGTCGCGTGCCGACTCGGCCTGTGGTGACGGCGGCGAACCCGGGTCGGTGTCCCGATCCACTTCGTTCAATGGCACCAGCGAAGGCTAGAGACGGGGCCTCTCGTGCCCCGGTAACGAGGCTGCATCCAAGATGCCCACAGCAGGAAAAACCCGAGTCAGGTTCGAGTCAGTTCCGTTTTCATAGGTTGGGGATGTCACCAACTCGGCGAATTCCGGACAGGGCGCAATGAGAACCATGCTCAATCGAACACTGGCCGGGGCGCTTGCTGTCCTCGTCGTCGCCGGTGCTGCCTGTTCAGGGACTACGAACGACTCGGTGCCTGCTCGCTCCGCGGTCGAGGGGACGAACGTCGAATGGCCGGTCACCCGATGCGGCACCTATAGCGGTGAGGGCTGCGCCCCGACGGATGAGCGTGTGGATCTCGAGCGCCCCAGATTCTCCAACCCAACCGAGATCACCAACCCGCTGTTTCCGATCAGCGCACTCGATTCGGTGGTACTGCTCGGGGAGGTCGACGGGCTGCCGTTCCGCTCGGAGACCACACTGATCCCGGGTGAGCACTTCGTGACCGTGGACGGAGAGCCGATCGCGGTGGTGGTGTCGCAGTACACCGCCTACCTCGACGGGAGCATCGAAGAGGTCGCCATCGACCGCTACGCCCAGGCAGACGACGGATCCGTTTGGTACCTGGGCGAGCATGTGTTCGATTACCGGGATGGCATCGTCACCATCACCGAGGGCTCATGGCTTGCGGGCCGGG
>Ga0209108_10001191_pt1 | contig 15008 bp, 16 predicted proteins | sample Rifsed10ft1_FD_184003 | JGI IMG/M metagenome (GOLD analysis project Ga0209108, IMG submission 184003) | Soil microbial communities from Rifle, Colorado, USA - sediment 10ft 1 (version 2) | ecosystem: Environmental > Terrestrial > Deep subsurface > Rock core/Sediment | place: Rifle, Colorado...
ATTGACGTTGATGTTGCGCAGGTCCTTGATCCGGATCGAGTGCACCTTGCGCGCAACGATCCCCTCGCGGCTTTCGATCGTCGCATCGTCTATTTTGTAGCGCCACGAATACCGGCGGTATAAGACCACCGCAATCAGATAGACAAACACCGCGACAATCACCACATAAACCACGCGCAGGTTCTCGGGGGAAAAATATTGATTGCCCTTGAACAGGGCCAAGATGAATACGAAGGGCAACAAGAACAGGACGCCGATCTGCCACCACTGATTCAGCCACGCCGGACGCGCACTGTAGTTCATGGTTTTTTTCTCCGGGGTTGGTTCCGGGAGTTCTTCTTTATCACGGGAAGCGAGGTATTTGTAGTCTTTCATACCGCTATTATTGTTCCGCCTGCGGCGGAATTAAAAGCATAATTGCGGGTGGCTCCCGGCTTTGCACCATTTTTGCGTCACCTGCGGCGACGCAGACTTGTGGGTGGCTTACCCTCAGAACTTAGTTTGAGTGCGCTTCGCCCACAATTTCTAAAGCTATGTGCGGGTGAGCACGGGCGAAGCCCGCTCAATTTATCTATTTCCTGGGTCCCCGCCTTCGCAGGGGTGACGATAACTTGTGCGCGAAGCGCGCACCCCAAACTTAATGCAAAGCTCGCCTCGCGAGCTTGGGAAGATCACCTTCCAATCCACTCGCCCGGCGCATGATGAAATTCTTCACCGGCGTCGCCGCATTGGTGAGATCCAGACCCCAGTTCCGCAACTGGCTCACCACGGGCCAGTCGTTGCCGAAGAGATACTTGAAGCCCCCGGTGACGGAAATCATGGCGAGATTGTCGCCCTTGCGCCAGCGTTCGTAGCGCCGCAGCACGGCGTGACCGCCGATGTCTTTATGGTTCGCGGCGGCATCGAGCAGCACCTCAGCCAAGGTAGCGGCGTCGAGAAACCCGAGATTCACGCCCTGCCCGGCCAGCGGATGCACCGTGTGCGCGGCATCGCCGATGAGCGCCAAATGCGGCGCAGTGTAGGCCTTGGCATGCGACAGCGTCAGCGGAAAGGCGGCGCGGGGGCTTACGATTTGAACCGCGCCCAGAGAATCTCCAAAAACGATCTGAAGTTCATTGATAAAAGCGACGTCATCGAGCGCCAGCAACTGCTCGGCCCGCGCGCTGTCCGCCGACCAGACGATGGAACAGCTATGCGGCTCGTCGAGCGGCAGGAAGGCCAGCGGCCCGGTCGAGAGAAACCGCTGGCGCGCGATCTGCTCATGCGGCCTTTCCGTAGCGACCGTCGCCACGATACCTTGCTGATTGAGTTTAAGCGCATGGGTTTCGATACCGGCCGCCCGTCGCACGGCGGAATCCGCGCCGTCGGCGCCGACCAGCAACCGCGTTTGCAACAGTCGGCCATCCCGCAGCACGATCGCCGCGCCATTATCCGCCAGCGTGATATCGCCGATCTCGACTGGGCACAGATAATGGACGTTGGTGAAGCGATGCAGCCGCTCGATGAGTGCCGTCTGGATCACGCTGTTCTCGACGATATAGGCCAGGGCCGGCTCGCCGATTTCGGCCGCGTTGAAATGGATCGAACCGCCGTCGTCGTCGCTCCACACGCGCATCTCCCGCACCGGAGAGACGCGCTGCCGTTCCATCCCTTCCCAGGCACCGAGATTTTCAAACAAGGCACGCGACGCCAGCGTGACGGCGCTGACGCGCGGGTCATAATCCTTCTCTGGCAACGGTGCCGCAGGCGCTCGGTCAAGTACCGCAACCTTGAGCGGCGAATTTCCCAAGGCGCAGACGAGCGCGGCACCCACCATGCCGCCGCCAACAATTACGATGTCATAAGAAGATTTCATAAAATCCGAATAGACAGGATTAACAGGATTTACAAGATTTTAAAAACAGAAACACAAAGCAGTTTGCATTAATCCTGTTAATCCTCTGAATCCTGTCCATTATTTTTATCTTACAACGGCAGGCCGCGCGCCAGACGCGGGAGCCGCCCGGCCTGGCCGCTGGTGATGCGTATCAGCCCGCGCTTGATTCCCGGGAGCAGATCCACGGCCAGCAGCCCGGCATTGCGCGCCAGCGTGAACGGAAACAGGTTGTTGGAAAAAATCCGGATGAGGCTGTTGGTAAATCCCGCCGTCACCCGGTTATCGCCCCGGCGCCAATCGGCGTAGCGGCGCAACACCCGGAGATCGCCGATGTCCTCCCCGTCCCGCACCGCATCGGCCAGAACCTCCGCCAGCGCGGCCACGTCCCGCAGCCCCAGGTTAAACCCCTGTCCGGCAACCGGATGCACGGTGTGGGCCGCGTTGCCGATCAGCGCCAGGCGCGGCCGGACATGCTCCTTGACCCGCGTCAGCGCGAGCGGATAGGCAACGCGCTTTCCCGGGCGCGTGAACGTCCCCAGGCGGTCGCCGAAACGATCCTGCAGCCGGGATAAAAATTCCCCGTCGCTCCAGCCCAGGATCGCATTTTCCTCGGCGTCGCGCGCGCTCCACACCACCGCAACCTGGTGAGTTCGCAACGGCAGCAGCGCCAGCGGCCCGGTGTCGGTGAAGCGCTCGTACGCCGTGTTGCGATGCGGTTCGCCGGCCGTGACCGTGGTGACGATGGCGCTCTGACAATATTCGGTGCGCTCGGCCTCGATGCCGAGCGCCGCGCGCACCGCGGAATACGCGCCGTCGGCGGCGATGATAAGCCGCGCGGTGAGCGTCCTGAGCTTGTCTTGATGGCGAATGGTCGCCGTGGCGGTGTCGGGCGTGAGCCGGATATCCTGCATTTCCGCCGGACACAACCACTCGATCTGCGGCGCTTCCTGTAACCCGCCGAGCAACGCGGCCCCCAATCGGCGGTTGGCCACGACATAACCCAAGGCCGGCAGACCCGCATCGGCGGCCGAAAGACGCGTGACGCCAAAGTGGCCACGGTCCGAGATATGAATCCGGTCGATGGGAGTGGCGTCGGGTGCGACGGCGTCCCAGACCAGCAAGCTTTCGAATATCCGCTTCGAGCCGTAGGCCAGGGCCAGCGTGCGGTCGTCATAGCTCGGCTGTGCGGACGCGGCGAGCGGCACCGCCTCGACCACGGCGATGCGCAGGGGAACAATCCGCAAGGCGCAAGCGAGGCTCGCGCCGACCAGACCGCCACCGATGATGAGAATGTCGTAGTCCATAAAATCAGTAGCAAGTTGCAAGTAGCAAGTTGCAAGTGAAGGATGCAAATAGCTGTTCTATTATTTTTTCTTGCTACTTGCCACTTGAAACTTGCTACTTCTTCATTAACGTTTCGATGTCGTCAATGGCCTTGGGCGCGTCACGCGAAAGGACCTCGTTGCCCTCGCGCGTTACCAGGACATCGTCTTCGATGCGCACGCCGACGTTGCTGAATCCGGCCGGAACATTCTTGCCTTCGCCGATGTACAGGCCGGGTTCCACCGTGAGCACCATCCCGGGTTCGAGCAGCCGCCAGGTTTCGTCCAGCTTGTAATCGCCGACGTCATGCACGTCCATCCCGAGCCAATGCCCGGTGCGATGCATGTAGAAACGCTTGTAGTCTCCGTTCTCGATGTGCCCGTCGACGCTGCCGTCGAGCAATCCCAGATCCTTGAGTCCTTGCGTCAGGTAACGCACCGCGGTTTCATGGGGATCGTTCCAGTGATTACCGGGCCTGACCTGATCGATGGCCGCCAATTGCGCGGCGAGCACCAGTTCGTAGACGGCGCGCTGCTCGCCGCTGAAGCGTCCGGTGACGGGAAACGTGCGCGTGACATCCGCGGCGTAGCCGTCGATCTCGGCGCCGGCGTCGATAAGCAAGACATCGCCGGATTTGAGCTCCGCATTGTTATCCGTATAGTGAAGGATGCAACTGTTTCGCCCGGCCCCGACGATCGGAGGATAGGCCGGGTAGGCGCTGCCGCCCTTCTTGAACTCGTACAGCAATTCGGCTTCGATCTCGTATTCTTTCATGCCCGGACGGCACACTTGCATGGCGCGCCGGTGCGCCTGCGCGGTAATTTTTGCCGCCCGCTTCATCAGCCGGATCTCCTCCGGTCCCTTGAACAGGCGCATTTCGTGCAGGATGTGATTCAGATCCACGAACTCGCCCGGCGCGTGCACGCCGTTGCGCGCCTTGCCGCGAACTTCATTGACCCAGGACATCAAATGGGCGTCGAAATCCGGATAGCGGCCCATGCTGTAAAAAACTTTTTCGCGGTTCTCGAGCAAGCCGGGCAGGATTTCATCGATGTCGTCGATGGGAAAAGCGTCGTCGGCACCGTAGTGCTCGCGCGCGCCTTCGAGGCCGGCGCGCCGGCCTTCCCAAATCTCCTTTTCCGGATTGCGGTCGCGGCAGAACAGGATGTATTCGCCGTGGCTGCGCCCCGGTACCAGCACCGCGACGGCTTCGGGTTCGGGGAAGTGCGTGAGGTAATAAAAATCGCTGTCGGCGCGGAAAGGATAATGCACGTCCCGATTCCGCACGCGCACCGGAGCGGTGGGCAGGATGGCCACGCCGCCGCCCATGTGGCTCATCAGCGTCTCACGGCGTTTTTGGCAAACTTTCACGTCCATCCAATCCATTATGCCAAAATCGGGGCAGAAACGTTGTTGCTGGTTAGAAACCGGCAACTTGTTATAATCCCCAGCCCATACACGGCCTTTGCAGGCGGGAAATACGACGGCCGGTATTCCTTGCTGGACGAAACCGGGTAGCCGGCCTGGCGGTTGCCCCTAAGGTTAAATTATGCTGGATCAACTACATCCCACGTTTCAGGAGACCAAACTAATGGAAAAACTTCGTCGCCTTACCAAGCCCGTCAGCCATCTGGTTGTGCTTGGCCTGCTCGCGCTATCCATCCACTTCCCCAGCGCGCATGCCGGCATGATCGGCACCGAGGTAGTAGTCAATGCGGCCCAGGTGCAACAGGATCGTGAACGACTGAAGCATGTCCTCAACCGTGACAGCGTGAAATCCCAACTCGTCGCCCGGGGCGTCGATCCCGCGCAGGTACAGGCGCGTCTTGACAGCCTGACGGATAAAGAAGTCCAGACCCTGGCGGCCAAGATGGATCAACTGCCGGCGGGCGGTGACGGCCTCGGCCTGCTGGTGTTTATTTTCATTGTGCTGCTGATCACGGACATCCTCGGTTACACCAATATTTTTCCGTTCGTCAAACATCCGAAGCGCTAAGCACTTCTATCGGCGTTAACCCGGATGAGTCGTAAACAAACCGCCCGGCTTTGCACGGGCGGTTTAGTTTTTTTCGTGATCGTGCTGACGGCCGGTTGTGCCACCCTGCAGACCGATCGAATACGCGCCACCGCCGAGGTCTTCCCGGACCCGGTCGAGCTCACGTCGGTGCCCTTCTTTCCGCAGGAGGAATACCAGTGTGGGCCGGCGGCATTGGCGACCGTGCTCACCTGGAGCGGGATCCAGGTCACTCCCTCTGACCTGGCGCCCCAGGTTTACATTCCTGAACGCCAGGGGAGCCTGCAACTTGAATTGATCGGGGCCGCGCGCCGGCACGGACGAATTCCGTATGTCTTGCAACCGCAGCTGGAATCGCTGCTGGCCGAGGTCGCAACCGATAATCCGGTGGTGATTTTGCAGAACCTGAGCCTGCCGTGGTATCCCATATGGCATTACGCCGTGGTCGTCGGATTTGATTTGAAAAGCGATCGCCTCGTCCTGCGATCGGGAAGGGAGAAACGCCGCGAGGTTCCGTTCAGGGTTTTCGAGCGCACGTGGCGCCGATCGCAGTACTGGTCAATGGTGGTGATGCCGCCCGATCGCCTCCCGTTCACCGCCGAGGAAATTCCGTATCTGCAGGCGGTTGCGCCGCTCGAGCGCATCGGTCGATGGAATGAAACCGTTATCGCCTACGACACGGCGCTCAAGCGCTGGCCGAAAAGCCTGGCCGCCCGCATGGGGCTCGGAAACAGCCGCTATGCGCTGGCAGACCTCCACGGTGCCGAGGAGGCATTCCGGCAGGCGACCCGGGATCACCCGGACGCCGCCGTGGCCTACAACAATCTCGCCCTGACGCTGGCGGATCAACAACGGTGGGGGGAGGCACGCGTCGCGGCACAGCGCGCCGTGGATATCGGCGGACCGCAACGGGAAACCTTCCGCGAGACCCTGAAGCAGATCGAGGCAAACCTCGGAAAATAATTAATTCACAGGATTAACAGGATTTTTCAGGATTTACAAGATTAAGGATTTTTAAAAATTAAAACAATTAATCCTGTTAATCCTGTTTTTAATCCTGTAAATCCTGTCTATTGTTTTTAGTGTTTCGCCGCCGGCGACTGCAATTCCTCGAACACGAGTTGTACGCCGACACGCAAATATTCCACAATCTCAATGAGTGCCCGCTCTTCCTCGTCGCCGGCGCGCGCGGTGTCCATTTCAGCTTCCGAAATACGGGTGATATCGCGGAAAATTTCCCTGGCGTCGCCGGAAAGTGCCCGCGCATCCCTTACTCCTCCGGCATGCAACCCGAGGAGGTAACCGCGGCACCAGTCGGTCAAACCCTCGATCTGCTCCGCCAGGCTGTGTTCGTCGCCCGGAAGCAAGGGCGTAAAAGCGTGCTCCAACCCGTTCAAATGGGCGAAGGCCGACCGGTACATGGCCGCGAGCAGCTCGGACAATTCCGCCGGGGTTTCGCGGTTTCCTCCGGCATCGCGACCGAGTATCAGTGTTTGCCAGACGACCCGGGCGCCGTCGGGCGCGCACAGCACGCCGGTGATGATGCCATGCGCCTCGGCCGCGCCGGTGGTAATGCCGGCTTCCCGCAAGCGGTGCGTGGCTACGTCGTAGACAGGGTAATCAGCTGCGGTTTCCACGGTGTCAGAGACAAGCGCCGACAAGGCGATTCGGTAAAAAAGGATGGGAAGTTTACACCTGCCCGGGCGGCGCCGAAAGCGTTGACCCGTGAGGGCGTCAGTCCTATAGTGAATGCACCATGGCACCCGACGATCAACACGCCGAAAGCTTGGATCTCAAAATTCTGGAAAGCCGCATCGATGAGCTTATCGAGACGTGCCGGCGCCTCAAATCCGAGAACCAGTCGCTCAAAACGGATCAGAACGATTTGAGCGAGCAGCACGCGCGCCTGATGGAAAAAACCCGGCTCGCGCGCGCGCGCATCGAAACCATGATTGACCGCCTCAAGGCGCTGGAGCGCAGTTGACGTGAAGGAATCTCGCGATGGCGTGACCGTCACCATACTCGGAAAGGAATTCATGGTGGCCTGCCCCGAGGGCGAACGCGCGGCGTTGGTGGCCGCGGCCGGTTACCTCGACAAAACGATGCGTGACATGCAATCCAGCGGCAAGGTTATCGGCACCGAACGAACCGCCGTCATGGCGGCGCTCAATATCGCGCATGAATTGATCGAGTTGCGCGGGCGCGGCGGCTTGCCGCTCGACATGGCACAAAAAATCAAATTCCTCCAGACCAAGATCGACGCAGCCCTGCATCAGGATGCACAAACCCGCCAATAGGTATATGCTTAATACGCGCCCCCTGCGGTGCGCGTGATTGCTCCAGATATCCTCTGAACCTATAAGTGCTTATAACGGGAGCCGGATTGCAGATGCTGTTGTGCAAGCCCGCCTTGCAGCGGGAAGCCTGATGCATCTCTGAGGCGCCCACTTGAACCTCACGGTTCAAGGCTACGGAGCAGCACGGCATCTGCGGAGGGCGCCTTTTTTTGGCTTAGCGATTATTCCGTGTCGACTGAAAAAACCGATTTGCGCCGCGCCCTGCGTAACCGGCGCAACCGGCTTACCCCGGAAGAACAGCGACTCGCCGCCCGTAAACTCGCGGCGAAGGTGGTGGGCACGCGCCTGTACCGGGCAAGTCAACGCATCGCCTGCTATCTGCCGATCGACGGCGAGATCGATCCGTGCTTTATCATCGAACATATTCACCGGATGCGGAAAATCTGCTATCTGCCGGCGATCTCGCGCCTGTCTCATGATCGGTTGTGGTTTGCCAAAAATCAAGACGGGACCGAATTAGTACGAAACCGTTACGGGGTGCTTGAGCCGGATGTAAAAACGCGCGATCTCGTGCGCGCGCGCGAACTCGATCTGATTCTCATGCCGCTCGTCGGATTCGACGATCACGGCAACCGTCTCGGCATGGGCGCGGGGTTCTACGACCACACCCTGGCCTTCCTGCGACAGCGAAAGGGCTGGCGGAAACCGCATATCATCGGGCTGGCTTATGATTTCCAGCGGATCAACGGTATCGAGGCCGACCCCTGGGATGTTCCGTTGCAGGGCGTGGTCACCGATCAGGCAGTCTATATTTATTAATCGTTAATCGCTTCAAAACAAAAAGGCAGGCATCATGAATTTGCTCTTTATCGGCGACGTCGTCGGGAAACCCGGGCGACGTGTCATTTCCGAACAGCTACCCCTATTGCGGAACCGTCACAAAGTAGACCTGGTGGTGGCCAACGCCGAGAACATCGCCGACGGCGCCGGAATAACCCAAAAAACCGCCGAGGAATTGTTTGCCGCGGGTGTCGACGTCATGACCAACGGCAACCATGCGTGGGACAAAAAAGAGGCGCTGGAATACATCACCACCGAACCGCGGCTCCTGCGTCCGCACAATTACCCTGAGGGTACGCCCGGCACCGGATGGTTCGTGATCTCGGTTGCAACCGGCCACCGGGTCGGCATTCTCAATCTGATGGGCAATGTTTACATGCACCCGACACTCGCCTGCCCATTCGCCGCCGCCGACACGGCGCTGGCGGCGAAACCGGAGGATGTGAAAATGGTGCTGGTGGACCTGCATGCCGAAGTCACGAGCGAAAAAATGGCCATGAGCTGGTTCCTCGATGGGCGGGTGAGCGCCGTGGTCGGCACCCACACCCATGTGCCGACCGCCGACGAGCGGGTTCTGCCGCAGGGTACCGGGTATATCACCGATGTCGGAATGACCGGTTGCTATGATTCGGTCATCGGCATGGATACCCAGAAAGCGCTCAGACGCTTTGTGCTGAAACTCCCCGAGCGTTTCGAGGTCGCGGAGGGCATGGGAACCCTTTGCGGGGTCTTGCTCGACATTGATGAAAAGACGGGATTGTGCCGCGCCATCACACGGATTCGAGCAACGGAGACCGCCGTGCAATCCGCCGTCAGGGTTGCCTAGCGGGACGACCATTCACCCGGATGGCTCTCACACTGGTCATCGGAAATAAAAATTATTCCTGCTGGTCCCGGCAATCGTGACACATGCCGCGCCGTGACCGAGGTCATCTCGCCTTTAATCCGGACACATGAATTACTGGTTGATGAAATCCGAGCCGGACGCGTTCAGCATTGACGATCTCGGATCGCGCCCCCAACAGACCGAACGATGGGACGGCGTGCGCAATTATCAGGCGCGCAATTACCTGCGGGCGATGCAACCGGGCGACGCGGCATTCTTCTATCACTCTCGCTGCGCCAAACCGGGCATTGCCGGCATCGTCAAAATCGTGAGTGCCGCAGCTCCCGACCCGAGCGCATTTGATCCCCGCAGTCCCTATTATGACCCCCGCAGCTCGCCGGAAAAGCCGTCATGGTTCATGGTGGAAGTGCAACTTAGGCAGCGCTTCACGCGCGCGATTTCATTGAACGAGGTCAAGGCCAACCCGGCGCTGCGTAAAATGCCACTGGTGCAGCGCGGCAGCCGGTTGTCGGTCATGCCCGTCACTCCCCGGCAATGGAGCGCCATTCTGAAAATTGCACAGTCTCGAAGCAAACTGGATAGTAATTAAACCGATTTAAGCGATCAGGGTTCCCGTCCCGGCTTGATGGGATAACCCGCCTCGCGCCAGGCGTTCATGCCACCGTCCAGCGCCACCGCGCGCTGATATCCCATTTCGCGCAGTGTCGCCGTGGCCAGCGTGGATATTCGGCCTAATTCACAGTAGGAAAGGATGCGCCGTGTCGGGTCGGGGAGGTCCTGGTTGACGCGTAATTCCATCTGCCCGCGCGGGAGCAGCACCGCTCCGGGAATATGCCCCGCCTCATAGGCATCGCGCTCACGCACGTCCAGCACGATCAGGCCGTCCGACAGGGTGTCGAGACGGCTCTTGAGTTCCGCCAGCGACATGAATGGCACGTTCGCGGCGGCTTCGCTCAGCAATTGCGCCACACTCTTTCCCCCGCTCATGTTGGTTCGCAGCGCCTCGGTAATGTGTTTCGGCATGCCGAGATTGAGGCTTTGCATCATCTTGACAAAGGCCTTGCGGTCGCGCTGTTGCAGCCGCGGATTGGTGGCGAGTTCCTGCGCGATGGATGACTGGGTGCTCCCCTTGTAATCGTGGGCCGGGAATATCCTGAGCGCGGGATCGAGCCGCAGCAGCCGGTGAAACAGGCTGTCATAGAGCGCCTCCGGGTCGCCGCTCGGCAGGTCCGTGCGACCCGTCGCGCCGATCAGCAGCGTATCGCCGGTGAACACCCGGTCTCCAACCTGGAGACACATCGAATCACGCGTGTGGCCGGGGGTATGGATGACTTGGAGTCTTTCTCGACCCAGCGCCACCATCTCGCCATCGTCAAGCCGTATATCCACAAACGGCGCCGGACTCAGGCGATGCATCACCACCGGTACCTTAAGCTGTTTCGACAGTTGCAGCGTGGCGGAGAAATGATCGGCGTGCGTATGCGTGTCGATCAAATAACGGATGCGCAGTCCAGCGCGCGCGGCCAGCGCCAGGTAGCGGTCGATTTGGTTGATCTCCGGGTCGATCACCGCCGCCACGCATGTCTCGGAACAGCCGACCAGGTAGGACAGACAACTGCCGGTGTTTATCTGTTCGAAAATCATTATGCCGCTCTTAACTCCGATACATTAACTCAGAAACAACCGATACGCTTTGTTCTTTGTTTCCTCAACATATTCATAACCCAGGTTATCGAGGAATTTCTGAAAATTCCTTTTAGCTTTCCGTGGAACCTGCATGCCGACCAGCACGCGGCCGAAGTCGGCGCCGTGGGAGCGGTAGTGAAACAGGCTGATGTTCCAGCGTCCGCCCATTTTATCCAAAAAGTTCATCAGCGCCCCGGGACGTTCGGGAAATTCAAATCGATAAAGGATTTCGTCGACGGCATTCGGCGCGCGCCCGCCGACAAGATGGCGAATGTGCAGCTTGGCCATTTCGTTGTCGGTCATGTCCAGCGTGGCGTAGCCGTGCTGGCGCAGCGTGGCCACGAGCTTCTTGGCCTCGGCGGTATCCGGCGGAATCTGGACGCCGACAAATATGTGCGCGTTTTTCGCATCCGCGTAGCGGTAATTGAACTCGGTGATGTTGTGATTGCCGAGGATGGTGCAGAATTTCTTCAGCGCGCCGGGGCGTTCGGGGATGGTGACGGCGAACAGCGCCTCGCGCCGCTCGCCGATCTCGGCGCGCTCGGCCACATGCCGCAGCCGGTCGAAATTCACGTTCGCGCCGGAAGCAATGGCGACGAGGTTTTTGTTCTTGAGCCGCTTCTGCTCGGCGTAGCGCTTCAGGCCCGCGAAGGCGAGCGCGCCGGCCGGCTCCAGAATGGAACGGCGGTCCTCGAAAATATCCTTGATCGCGGCGCAGATCTCGTCGTTCGACACCACCACCATGTCATCCACGAATTGCCGGGCCAGCCTGAATGTTTCCCGGCCCACCTGGCGCACCGCCACGCCGTCGGCAAAGATACCGACGTGATCGAGCATGATGCGCTTGCCGCGCTTCAGCGACAGGTCCATGGCGTCGGCATCTTCCGGCTCCACGCCGATAATTTTCACCTCGGGGCGCAGTTGCTTGATGTATACCGCGATGCCGGCGATCAGCCCGCCTCCGCCCACGGGGACGAATACGGCTTCGAGCGGTCCGGTGTGTTGTTTCAGGATTTCCATCCCGATGGTGCCCTGTCCGGCGATTACTTCGGGATCGTCGTAGGGATGCACGAAAGTCAGTTTGCGCTTGGCCGCGATTTCGCGCGCGTGGGTGTAGGCCTCGTCGTAGTTGTCGCCGTGCAGCACCACCCGTCCGCCCAGGTTGCGCACCGCGTCGATCTTGATCCCGGGGGTGGTGCGCGGCATGACGATGATCGCCTTGGTGCCCAGTTTCACGGCCGCCAGCGCGACACCCTGCGCGTGGTTACCGGCGGAGGCGGCGACCACGCCCTGTTTCAGTTCTGCTTTCGGAAGGCCCGCCATTTTGTTATACGCCCCGCGGCACTTGAACGAAAACACCGGCTGCTCATCCTCGCGTTTGAGCCAGACGCGGTTGCCGGTGCGGCGCGACAGGATGGGCGCGAGTTCGAGCGGGGTCTCGCGCGCGACGTCATACACCCGGGCGTTGACGATGTTCTTCAGGTATTTCTGGGGCATCGCGGTTATTGACCTGGCACAGATTCACTTGAAACTAAGCGATAACGAACGCATGGATCTCCAACTTTTCGGCAACGTTGAGATGTCAGGTCAATAATCGAAAATCCTCAAGAATTTTCGATTATTGAGGCGGCAAGGCGGCTTATCCGGAAAGCGCACCGGGTAATTCAACCGCAACAGTTCAGTCGGGTTCATGCCGCCTCAATAATCTATCAGATTGGACGCTTCATTATCACACGGACAATAGGTATTCTGATCCCCTTTCAGGCAGCGAGTGAGACATGACCCCCGATGCAAAGAAAAAAGCGGCCGCGCAAGCGGCGCTGGAATACGTCGAATCCGGTTGGGTGATCGGTGTCGGCACCGGCTCCACGGCCAACCATTTCATCGACGGGCTGGCCAAAATCAAGGGCAAGCTCGACGGCGCGGTGGCGAGCTCCAACGCCACGGCCGAACGGTTGAAAAAGATCGGCATTCCGGTGCTCGATCTCAACGCCACCGGCGATCTACCGCTGTACGTGGACGGCGCCGACGAGGCGACAAAACATTTATACCTGATCAAGGGCGGCGGCGGCGCGCTGACGCGCGAGAAGATCATCGCCGCGGCGAGCCGTAAATTCGTCTGCATCGCCGACGATTCCAAGCTCGTGGACGTGCTCGGAAAATTCCCGTTGCCGGTCGAGGTCATCCCCATGGCGCGCAGCCTGGTGGCGCGGAAAATCGTGGAACTCGGGGGTCAACCGGAATTGCGCCCGAACTTCAAGACCGACAACGGCAACATCATCCTCGACGTGCACAACCTGAACATCCTGAATCCGGCGGAACTGGAAGCGAAGCTCGACCACCTCGCCGGCGTGGTAACCAATGGCCTGTTCGCCCACCGACCGGCGGACGTGCTGCTGCTCGGCGGCGACCAGGGTGTGCGTACGCTGACCTGATCACCCTGGCCGCGCGGCACGCGAGCCGCCGCGATCACCGCCGCCCAGCCCCACGCGCTCGACACAACGCCAGACTGGACCGCTGGTATCATAAAGCGCGAGCTGCTCGATGCGGATGCTTTCGTCGAAATGCCTCCCGATTTCATTCAGGACGGTTGCTTTTTCTTTTTCCTCCAGATTGCCGTAGACGAGGCTGAGGTGCGGGTAGAAACCCGCGTTCGAGCGCTGATCGAACGCTTGCCCGGCCGCTTCGTGCGCATCCTGCAGCGCGCGTGATGGGGCGACCTCCACAAACAGGCAGCGGTAGTATTCGTCGAGGCTGGCCGCCTCGTGCAAGCGTACCTCGAGCGGCTCAATCGCGACGGCGAGCGCGCGCGTTCGCTGGCACAACTCCTTCCCGCTGCCGCCAAGTCCACCGAGCAATGTGATGTGCGGCTCGAAGACGGGCGTACCAAGCCGCTCGCTCAACCTGGCAATGAGAGCCTGAAACCGCGCATGCGCTTCCCGCGGCAGGAGCAACCAGAGGGCAAAGCGGGAGTCCCGGGCCATGGCGCTCAATCGGACTTGGCCAGCGCCTCGACCACGGCGGCGAGCGCGGCGGTAACGCGCGCGAGACGTGCGTAATCCACCTTATCGGGCGTGTCCTGCGCCGAATGATAATAAGGATAACGGTATAGCGCCGTGTCGGTCACCATGATCGCCGGATAACCTTCGCTCCAGAACGAGCCATGATCGCTCCAATCCACCCCCGGCACCCAGCCAAACGTGGATACGTATTCGAGGGGAAAATCGCTCGCGGCACGAAACGCTGACACCGCCTGCCGGAGCAGGGCGCGTGAACCGATGTTCGATACCATGCCGATAAAATTGCCGCGATCCGGGAAAAACGGTGAAAACAGCGGTGGATAATGCTGGCTGCCGGGCGCGTCATTGTAATGACCGATGGTCTCAAGCGAAAGCATGGCGCGGATGTCTTCGTTTTGCGCGCGTGCCGCGCGAGCATATTGCCGACTGCCCATATCGCCGGTGCGGAATAACGGCGGCTCTTCGTTCACGAAGGCGACAAAGCGCACGGTGCGCTCGGTGTCGCGCGCGGCGAACAGGCGCGCGAGTTCCAGCAAGGCCGCCACCCCGCTGCCGTTGTCGTTCGCGCCCGGACTTCCGAACACCGAGTCGTAATGGGCGCCGATGACGACGATCTCATTCGGCGTTTTGCGTCCCTGGCGGCTCACCTCCAGATTCGCCCAGCGCTCGCGCTCGATCGTGTACTCATGGGCGATGACCTCGTAGCCCTGCGATTGCCACTGGCGTCTGAGATAATCCGCGGCCGCGCGCAGTGCCTGCGGGTTCATCACATTGCGTTCGCCGATATCTCCCGCCAGCGTCTGCACATGCGCGCGCAGCGTGGTCTCAGAGACGCTAGCCGCCGGATCCCGTGGCGCAGCTCTTTCGGAGACGGCGGCAGTAGCGCCCAAGGGAACATCGCTCATTGCGGCTATCTGCGCCCATTGCCGAAGGGGCCGCCACCGCTCGAGGCGCGAGCTCTTTCGGCGGTGGCGGCCAGGCGACTCAATGAACATAGTCGCATGTGGCGGCCCGGCGTCCTCCCTTCGAAGGAGCTTCGCCTCGGAAGGGAGTCGCCCGTTCGCCTCGGGCACTGGGAGCTAGCCGCCATGGTAGGAGCGAAGGT
>Ga0209108_10001192_pt1 | contig 15006 bp, 10 predicted proteins | sample Rifsed10ft1_FD_184003 | JGI IMG/M metagenome (GOLD analysis project Ga0209108, IMG submission 184003) | Soil microbial communities from Rifle, Colorado, USA - sediment 10ft 1 (version 2) | ecosystem: Environmental > Terrestrial > Deep subsurface > Rock core/Sediment | place: Rifle, Colorado...
ACTATTTTGGGCTAAGTTCTTCATGGACTCAGCACGTATGACTAATTATGTCGCTCCAGCTCGCTATTCTGCTCAATTAGTTGGAACGGCACTAGAGTCAAGATCATCACTGCCGGCCCACCCTCCAGTTGCGATGATCTTGACTCTTCCAGTTCAGGTCTTAGCTTTTCCCGATCTGGACCAAGGGTTCGCCCTTCTTGTGCAGCACCATTTCCTCATAGTATTGCCGCACCTGGGCCGCTTCCCAGGCAGCCTTGCGGCGAAGTCTCTCCTCCTCGGCTGCCGTTTGCGGCCCCTCGCCCTTCGTGCGCACCCGGGCCGCGTCTTCGGCATTGATCTGGAGGGAGTGCTCGTAACTGTCCAAATTGACCTTCTTGCCCTTGGCGTAGATCTCGTGCTTGCCGTGGGTCCTGTACCACTCGGCCACGGTGGCGTTCTTGTGCATATTCTCGATGATCTTGCGCCAGCCCACGCCGGTATTGTAAGCGCAGAAGGAGATCTCGCCTTCCTGGGTAGCGTAAGGGATGATGCACATCTCGGTGCGGCGGAAGTCATAGTTAAAGAGATCCTGGAACCACATCCCGGCGACGAACAGAAAATTCCACGGATCCTGGCGACGTTTGACGGTATCGGCAAAGGTCCGGTCGGGGGAGGAATTGCCATACTTCTTCTTCGCGTCGCCGACCACAGCGAAGGACTTGTCAAACTTCTTGAGCAAGTCGAGCAGCGTCAGGCTGGGCGGGGCCTTGAACGGCTTGTAGTGCTTCAGGAGAGCCAAGCCCATCATGAAGGCGGAAAAATACTTGTTCCGGGCAGCGTCGGTGATCTTCCGCATATCGGCCACCAGGCCGGGAATATCCAGGAATTGCGGCACCGGAGCCATTTCTTTGGTCTCTTTATTGATCATCAGGGCGGTACCCACCCCGCAGTTCGGGTGGCAGCCGCAGCTCACTTGCCCCCAGTCCGCCTCCGGCCCGTGGACGATGTCGGCAAAATCGGCGAACGCCCCCATGAGCGAGATCGGGAACCAATCGCGGGTCGGCTCGGTAAGGCCCGTCTGCTTTTTCACGTCCTGGGCCAAATGGGAGAGGGTATAGCGCTGCCGCAGGCGCCGCTCAGGAGTGATGTCTTCATCCCGTCCGGTAAACGAGACCGGCTGAAAGGCGATGAAAGCGATCTTCTTGGGGTTCTCCCGGGCGAAGTTGATGATGGGCCCCACCTGGTCGTTGTTCACCCCGTTGATGAGGGTGATGACCAGGATAATCTCGATCCCAGCCTCATACATGTTGTTGATGGCCCGCAACTTCACATCGAAGAGATTGCCCACCTGGCGGTGGCTGTTGGCATCATTGCCGATGCCGTCGAATTGCAGGTAGGCATACCGCAAACCCGCTTCGTAGGCCCGCCGGCAAAACTCTTTGCTCTTGGCGAACTCGATGCCGTTGGTGGCCGACTGTACGCTGTTGTACCCCAATTGGCGAGCATAGCGGATGGCGTCAATGAAGTAAGGGGACATCGTCGGTTCGCCGCCGGAAAACTGGACCGACATCTGACGACGAGGTTTGATCTTGAGGGAGTTGTCCAGAATCTCTTTGATTTCATCCCAGCCCAGCTCATGGACAAATCCCACTTGATTGGCATCCATAAAGCAGGGATCGCACATCATGTTGCAGCGGTTGGTGAGGTCCACGGTGAGCACCGAACCGCGGCCATGCCGGATGGAACTGCTGCCGTGGTTGTGGAGGTCTTTGTCGTTGTGAGCCGGAATATCCCGGCCGGGGAAGTTCTTCTCAATCCACTCGAGGAACCGCGAGTCGATGGCCATAATGTCTTCATACGTGCCGTGCTTCGGGCAGTGCTTGACCATCCAGACCTGGCCGTTACGTTCGATGATGTTGGCCTTGATCTCGCCGACGTGCTCTTGGATGAGGGTTCTCCAATCCTGCTCGTTGCTCAAGATCCGCTCGCGCGCTTCCTTGACACATCCGGGACAGAGCGAATCGGTGGTCCGGGGCCATCCCAGAGGAGGTTTGGTTTTTTGCCAGGATTTCAGCAGCGGCTTGTCCGACCACTTGGGAGTGAACGAGGGATTGGGTCTGTACCTGTTAAAGAACTGGATCGCATCGAAGGCCACACCAGCGCCAAAACTTACAACCCGGTCGACGTATTTTAATGCCCGCTTGCCTGCGATTTTCGGCATGATGATGTTTCCTCTCTTTCGTGACAGCGAATGTCGCCTCGCTCAAGGAAGCGAAAAACCTCTCGACGCCCAATGACATTGAATTCCAGCTATAGTCGTGTACGTCTCCCGAACTCAAATCTGCTCCACTGCCTGAGCGGCAGCCTACGAGAAAGGAAAGCCCACCTCGCGGCCATGTTACCAAACTGGCCGTCGAACAAGAACCTCACCCTACACCCAACTCCTTAATTCCCCAGTATCTTAGGCCGTCCGGCCAGGCGCGATAAGCCAAACTCAGTGGACGGCAAAAAGTCTTGGTTCGATGGCAGGAAAGCGCAGTAAATGGTTCCGGCCAAGCCTCCGCTCCTTGTATGTTTTGCGCGTTAGCTACGCCGGAGGCAGAGGACCTGGCAGGAAGCCTCTAAGGACATTTCCGTTTTCCACTAGGGGCAGAGTTTGACTTTGCGGCTACACCGCAGCGAACACCTTTCGAAGAGAGCCGGACATCATCCTCATTTCCTACAAAGGCTTAGCTTCACGTCGCTGCCGAAGATTCCGTTTAATGGCCTGGGAGTGCAGTTCAGACTTAGAATTGCGCCGTTCGGCCCAAAGCCATAGATTCCGTTCGATGGATAAAACTGCCGTTCAGTTCATAAATTGCGCCGATCGGCGCAAAAGCCTGTACGGCTTTCGGGGTTATGCGGAATATGCTAGATGAGAAGTAACTTATGTCTCGCCCAAAGGGCACCGGGGGCGAGAATGGGCAAGCAAGTTCGGCTTCATAGATTCCATCCATATTTCGTAGCCATGGGAAGCTTGCCCGTCGCGGATTGACTCGTCTTCGAGGAGGCAGAAGTGAGCACCCAGGCGTACGCTCCTGCACCGAAAAGGAGCTTCCAGGCACTCCAACCAGAGACCACCTATACCGGCTCCCGCATTGATGTCATCCACAGAGGCCTGCCCAAGATTACGCAATCGTTGTGTCCAGAATGTCTTCGGGTGATTGAGGCGCGGGAGTTTGAGGAAGAGGGCAAGGTCTTCATGGAAAAGACCTGTCCTCATCACGGATATTTCAAGGACCTGGTCTATTCCGACGTCAAGCTCTATCTCAAGATGGAGCAGTGGACGTTCGGGGACAACCGGGGGCTGACGAACCCGGCGATTCCGAACGCCACCCGTTGCCCGGAGCAGTGCGGTCTGTGCTCGATGCACACCTCCCACACCGGCCTGGCCAACGTGGATCTGACGAACCGTTGCAACATGACCTGTCCGGTTTGCTTTGCTAACGCCAACGCCGCTGGCTATCTCTACGAGCCCTCGTTTGAGCAAGTGCGGAAGATGCTCCAGGCGCTGCGCAACGAGCGGCCGGTAGCTGGCCGCATCGTCCAGTTCTCCGGCGGCGAGCCGACCATCTACCCGCACTTTCACGACGTCCTGCGCCTGGCCAAGGAAATGGGCTTCACCCACATCCAAGCGGCCACCAACGGGATCATGTTCAACGACCTCGCGTTCGCCATCGCGGCGAAGGAAGCGGGTCTGCACAGCCTTTATCTGCAATTCGATGGCGTTTGCGACGACATCTACAAGCGCATCCGCGGGGAATCGCTTTGGGAGAAAAAGCTCCTGACCATCGAGAACGTGCGCAAGGCGGGCATGAAAATCGTCTTTGTGCCGACGATCGTGAAGGGGCTGAACGACCATCAGATCGGCGACATCATCAGGCTGGCGCTCGAAAACATTGACGTGGTCAGCGGCATCAGCTTCCAGCCGGTGACCTTTACCGGACGCATCACCAGGAAGGAGCGCGAGGCCAAGCGCTTCACGCTGGCGGACGTGGCCAAGGCGGTGGAAGAACAAACCGGACTGGCGAACGCCCAGGAAGACTTTTTCCCCCTCGCCTGCGTGACCCCCTTCAGCAAGCTCCTCAGCACGCTGCGCGGCGAGGAGACCATCACTCTCACCTGCCATCCGCACTGCTCCATGGGCACTTACTTCTTTGTGGACCAGGAGACCAAGCAGGCTGTCCCGGTGACCCGGTTCGTGGACCTGGGCGCGATGTTGCAGGAGATTGACATGCTGGCTCGTTCTGCCGACAAGGCCCGGTTCAAGTTCTTCAGCAAAATCAGGACGTGGAACGTGCTCAAGAAATACTACCATGAGGATCGCGCCCCGCGCGGGCTGACGTTCACCAAGTTCCTGCAGACCTTGCAGGGCATGACGGACAAGGACTATGGCCGCGGCGAGAAGGACGGGGACTTCACTTACAAGACGCTCATGGTTGCCGGCATGCACTTCATGGACAGTTACAACTACGACATCGAGCGCGTAAAGCGCTGCGTCATCCACTACGCTGCGCCAAACGGGTTGATTTATCCCTTCTGCGCTTACAACTCCGGTCCGGCGTACCGGGAAATGATTGAGAAGAAGTATTCCATCCCGTTTGAGGAGCAGCTCACGCGGTTTGAATTGTCGGGAGGCGGGGCTGGGTGCGGCCAGACGCAATCCGAGCCGAGCTCAGGCACCGCGCAGTTGAGCGCAGCGCCCGCCAAGGGTTAGGGTCGGCCCCGCCCCGGCGGCGGGGTTGCTTGGGCCATGCCCGTCTACGAGTACGTTTGCAAGGACTGCAAGAGCCACTACGAAAAGATTGTGCTTGACGGTGGGCGGGGCCAGATCACCTGTCCCGTCTGTGCCAGCCCGAATCAAACCCTCCAGTTTTCTGTCTTTGGTTCTCCGAAAAACTCCCTCGACCGCTCGGCAGGCAGCAGCCCAGGCTGCGCCTGTACGCCGATGACGTGCGGATGTTCGGAAAAGCACTGACGGGGAAAGGTATCCTTTTGCAGGATCGCTGTATCCAATGCAATAGGCCAGGCAGGCAATTGTTCACTAAGCCCCGGCGTCGGGAGAAAGCTCCACCCGCATGCGTGGGGAAGGAGTCAAAATGGCGGAGATCAGAAAGATTCTGACCGCAAAGCGTCCTCAAGTCGCCAGACTCACTCAACCTCTTGATTTCGAGCGGCACAAGTTTGAGGACTATCTTTCTAGCCCTTATATGCGTAAGTTCCTCAGGCTGCTGACGGAGCGTCGCGCGGATGGCACCTGCTACCTGGAGAAGGTCTTCTCCACCTACGACCGGCCCTATGCCAGCCTTGGCGAACGCCTCAAGTATTCCCTCCCGCATCATGTGATCGAGATCTTTCGCTCCAAAGCGGGGGTGGATAAGGAAGTCCTGAAAGAAAAAGTCTTTCACCATCTTCCCACCGTGCGATCGCTGGTGAACACGGCGAAATCCATCGCCGCCTTTGGCTTGACGACGCCGCAGCGTTTCGTGGCGCCACTCCTCGTCGTCTGGAACATCACCCAGGCCTGCAACCTGACCTGTAAGCATTGCTACCAGGACGCCAGCCACAAGCCACTGGCCGACGAGTTGACCTGGGAGGAGAAGCGCCATGTGCTGGATCAGTTGGCGGACAACTACGTTCCCTTCATTGCCTTCGCCGGCGGGGAGCCGCTCGTCTGCAAAGATATCTGGAAGGTGCTCGAGCATTGCCAGAAGCGGAAAATACATGCGACGGTCGCCACCAATGGCACCATGTTGACCAAGGAAGTGTGCCAACGGCTGGCCGAATTGGGCGTGAAATACGTCGAAGTGTCGCTCGACTCCATTCATGCGGAGGAACATGACGCCTTTCGCGGGCTCAAGGGTGCCTGGCACCGGTCAGTTCAAGGCATCAAGAACGTTGTGGCCACTCCCGGCCTGCGGGCGGGTATGGCCGCCTGTTTCACCCGCGCCAACGCCCATATCGCCGATGACATGATCAACTTGGCCAAAGACCTCGGCTGCAACACGTTTGTGCACTTCAATTTCATCCCGGTGGGCCGCGGCAAGGAGATGGCCCCATTCGATTTGACCCCGGCCCAGCGCGAAAATCTTCTGCGCACGCTGAACAAGCATTTGCAGGAAGGCGAAATTTCCATCATGTCCACGGCGCCACAGTTCGGCCGCGCTTGCATCGCCCACGGACCGTTAGACGGCCTGATGGCCACCGGGCACGCGGGCTCAGGCAAGGGCAAGCAGGCCAAGACGCTGTCGAAATATATCGGCGGCTGTGGCGCAGGCCGCTGTTACTGCTCCTTCCAACCCAACGGCAAGGTCAATCCCTGCGTCTATATGCCTTCCCAGGAGGTGGGCGACCTCCGCCGGCAGCGGTTTGCCGACATCTGGAACAACTCGTTGTTTGAGGTGTTGGCGGACCGCGAGGACCGGGGTGATCACTGTGGCGTCTGTGATTATCGCCATTACTGCGGCGGCTGCCGCGCTCGCGCCGTCAGTTACACCGGTGACGTCCAGGCTGGCGACCCGGGCTGCGTTTATAACATCAACGTTTGGGATGAGATTACTGCTGCGGCTTCGAACCAACTCCCCGTCCTCGGCGCCAACCCCTCCCCGGACAATCTCCTGGCCGGCGTGACCTCAGGGGCGCTGACCCAAAAGAATGCTCCCGACGTCTTGCTGACCCAACTGACCACCGTGTTGGATGACGTAGTGGGCCAGCTCAACTGAGTTCCTTTTACCTGGGATGGGGAACCCATGCCCGCCGCCTGAGGCGGAGGGCGTTTTGTTTGGGATTTCCTCGGCGGAGCGTGAGGTGGCGAAGCGCCGGCGAGCGATTACCCCATTGCTCTCTAGGCCCGAACCCGATAACATGAAGCGGGTACATCCGCAAGTAAGTCTGTTCATTCCTTGACCGAACGAGGTTTCATGGCCGAGCGAAACATTTGGTATTTCGCGTATGGCTCGAGCATGTTGCGCGCGCAAATTGCGCAACGGCTCGGCGCCGACAAGATTCAGGAAGAACGAGCCGCCCGACTTGACAATCACGAATTGATTTTCACCAAAGAAGTTCGCGGTGGATCGGGCAGCGCCAGCATTCAAACCTCGCCCGGCAACACCGTCTTCGGTGTCCTTTACCGCCTGCCGGAATCGGCACTCAAGATTCTCGACCGCTTCGAAGGCGTGCCGATGCACTACCGCCGCATCGAAGCGAGCGTGACCTTGCTTGAAGGCGACGGCCAGAAAATTGCCGCCTCCGTCTATATCGCCGCCAAGCCCAAGCGGGGTCTCAAGCCCGACCGCCTCTATCTGCAAAAACTGATCGAGGGCGCCACCGAACATCAGTTGCCGCCTGACTATATCGAGAAATTAAAATCCTTCCCCATCAGGTGAGGAGCAAATCATGGCTACCATCACGACCACCGCCAAAGCGCAACCGAAAGGCGGGGCTTTCTTGATTGAAGCCCTCCGGCCCGAGGACGTCTTCACCCCGGAAGAGCTTACTGACCAGCACAAGCTGATCGGCCAGACGGCAGAGGAATTCGTCCGACAGGAAGTTTTGCCCCTCGTTGCTGACCTGGAAGTGCACAAAGAGGGCGCGATGGCCAGCCTCATGAAGAAGGCGGGCGAGGTGGGTCTGCTCGGCGGCGGCGTGCCGGAATCGTATGACGGTGCGGGGCTCGACAAAATTTCTACCACCGTGCTGGCGGAAAAGGTGACTGGTTACGGTTCCTTCTTGGCCTCGCACGGCGGCCATTCCGGAATAGGCACGCTCCCCATCGTTTATTTCGGCACCGAAGCGCAGAAGAAAAAGTATCTGCCCAAGCTGGCGACGGGCGAGTGGTTGTCCTGCTACTGCCTGACCGAACCCCATGCCGGTTCGGACGCCCTGGCGGCGCGCACCCGCGCCGACCTGACCCCGGACGGAAAATATTACGTCCTGAATGGCCAGAAGATATGGATCACCAACGGCGGCTTTGCCGATGTCTTCATCATCTTTGCCAAGGTGGGTGGCGAAAAATTTTCTTGCTTTATCGTCGAGCGCAGCATGCCCGGCGTGCAGATCGGCCCCGAAGAAAAAAAGATGGGCCTCAAGGGCAGTTCGACCGTCCCCATTTTCCTGGAGAATGCGAAAGTGCCGGCGGAAAATCTACTCGGCGAAGTCGGCCGCGGCCACATTGTGGCGTTCAATATTCTAAATGTGGGGCGGTTCAACCTGGGGGCCTACTGCCTCGGCGGTTCGAAACAAGTGGTGGCCGAGTCCATCAAGTACGCCAAGGAGCGCACCGCGTTTGGGAAAGCGATCGCTGAGTTCGGCCTTATCCGGCAAAAGATCTCGGAGATGGTGGCTCAAACCTTTGTTCTCGACGCCATGATCTACCGCACTGCCGGAATGATTGACGGCGCCCTCGGCGCAGTGGATTGGTCCTCCGCCGATGCCCCCCAGCGGGTGATGAAGGCCCTGGAGGAGTATGCCGTCGAGTGTTCCGTCAACAAGGTTTACGGCAGCGAAGTCCTGGACTTTGTCGTGGACGAGGCGGTGCAGATCTTTGGCGGCTACGGCTACCACCAGGACTATCCGGTCGAGCGCGCCTACCGCGACTCGCGCGTGAATCGCATCTTCGAAGGCACGAACGAGATCAACCGGATGCTGATCACCGGCATGCTGCTCAAGCGAGCGATGAGCGGAGCCTTGCCGCTGATTTCGGCGGCCCAGAAGATTGCCGATGAAGTGCTCGCCGGGCCGGGCTTCGAGGAACCGTCCGCCGAACCGCTGGCTGCCGAAGTCAAAGCCGTCCAGAACGCAAAGAAGATTTTTCTGCAAGCATCGGGTACCGCGGTGCAGAAGTATATGGACAAGATCAGCGACCAGCAGGAAGTCCTTGCCGGGCTGGCGGAGATCGTGATGGAGGTCTATGCCATGGAATCGGCGACGTTGCGAGCGCAGAAGATGCTGGCTCGAAAAGCGTCGTCGGCCCCGGTCGCCCTGGCTGCCTGCCAGTCCTTTGTCTATGACGCGGCTGATCGGGTCGAGAAGAATGCGCGGACGGTGCTCTCGGCTGTCACGGAGGGCGACATGCTGCGCACCCAGCTTGCCGTCTTGAAGCGCTTCTCCAAGCGCGAGCCGGTCAATACCATCGCCCTCCACGAGCAGATTGCCAAAGCGGCGATCGAGGCCGGTCGGTACCCCTTCTGAGAGTTCCAGTCGGCCATCCGCTGCCAGTCCCGGCAGGTCGGGGCCAGCCCACCAGCGCGGCCCGGATGCATTCTTGATTGGCTTCAGGCTGCGGACGTTCGATGGCGGATTATCCTAATGGCTTTGGTTTCCCGTCCCCCCATTCGCGCCGGGTGGCTCGTTGAGCTTGCCCGGCCATATCTCCGCGGCTACGAGGTCTATCCGAACACGAGCGGCGGGCTTTGGGGATATTTCTTCAAGCGAGCCGCCGGTCGAATCGGCTTGGGCTTTTTTTCCGGTTTCCTTCTGTCGCCACACCATCGCGCCTATCTCTCCGTCGAAACTCCCGCTTGCCTCGTGTTTGCTTTCGTTCATCCGGTGAGTTGGCCGGTTCATCGGCGATTGGTGCAGGCAAAGGAGAGTTTGTTTCGGAGAACGGCGAGCTATATCTCCTGGTTGACGCCCCGGAAACCGCGCTGGCAATTTCTCGAAGACAAATTACCGGCGCTCTACCGGGCGGAGAGCATGGACGAGTGGCCGCGGCGGCGGTACGAACACTACGCCCGCAATTTCTTTACGGAAAGTTTTGCCCTGCTTGTTCGCAGCGGGCTTGTCCGGGAGCTGTTGCGTCTTTCCATCCACAAATCAGAGTTTCGGCGCGTGGATCGCTCACGGCGAGTGGGCTGAATCTCTGGAGCGAGCGGCTTTCGGTCAGCAGCCGCCGGATGCCTGCATAGGGAATTGTGGGGCTAAAGCCCGATACCCCTAAACGAAAGTCCCAGACAATCTTTGGCAGTTTTTGGAAAAGGCAAAACTTGGCTCATGCGGGCAATTCGTGAGGCCGAGGGTCGAAAACGACAAAAAATGTCACCCCTGCACGGACCGATTCCGAAATTGGAAGTGGGCTATAGAACTAGTACAACTCCTAGTACATTGGGAGGATTGAGTTTAGAGCGGGGGCAGCGGAAAATCGAACCATGGGCAGGAAGCTTTTTGGGTTCGCCAGGAATCTAATACAGAGAGGCCAAAAGAGCCTTTGGCTGAAGTCTAGGGCGACCGACGACCGGAGGCTTCTTGCTTTGGGGAGCCGATTGCTCCCCCCTGTAGCGAACCCACGGGAGATCGTATTTCGTCCCGAGGAGGAATGAGTTTCAGGCCAACCCCCTATGATCTATCAAATTGAAGAATACCTCACCATCTTGATGCTTGTGGCGCTGGTGTTCGGCGGCTTGACGGTAATGGCGGCGCCAGCGGTGCTGCTGAGCGAGGCCGTGCGCAGCCTGCGCCACCGGTTCCGGTTTGTGCCGGTTGCGGCGGCACGTCGTCGCCGGCGCAAGAGGGCGCTGGTCGCGCCGCTCACGGGGCGCCCGGTGGCTGCCGAGGCCTCCGAATCCGCTCAATAAAACACAAATCCCCCATCTACGTTGATCGCCTGGCCGGTGATCGCGCTCGAATCCTGGCTCGCCAGGAAGAGCGCGGCGCCGGCCACCTCCTCGGGGAGTTGCGGTCGCCGGAGGAGAATACTTTCCCGGGTGCTCTTGTCGAGTTGCTCGGGACTGACAGCGAGTCTGGCGGTGAGTTTCTCGCCCACCTCCTCATACATCTTCGTTTTTTCAATCACCCCCGGGCAGAGCGCGTTCACGCGCACGCCGTCTATTCCTGCCTCAGCCGCCACGGTGCGCGTCAGCGCAAGCAGACCCGCCTTGGAAGCTCCGTAGGCAGCGTTGAAAGCAAAGGCATGCTTGCCCGAGACGCTCGAGATGTTGATGATCGCTCCCCCTTTTCTCTTTTTCATTTCCGGGATGACCAGGCGGATGAAAAGGAAAGCGCCGCGCAGATTGACGGCGATAACCCGGTCAAAATCTTCGAGCAAGATGTTTTCAACGTTGTCCAGAGGCCCGTAGATGCCGGCATTGTTCACCAGCACATCGATGGGGCCAAGTTGCGCTCGCGTTGCCGTCACCACTTTTTGGACGTCGCTCTCGCTCGCGACATCAGCCGCCATGCCGGCCGCCTTTCCGCCGGCACGAAGGATTTCATGAACTACCTTTTCGAGCTCAGGCGCGGTGCGGCTGGTCACCATCACCGCCGCCCCTTCCCGGGCAAACCGCAAAGCAATGGCGCGGCCGATACCGCGACCTCCGCCGGTAATGAGCGCAACTTTTCCTTGAAGCTTCATACCTTCCTCCGCTATAGGAAAGCAGGGAGAATACGGCTGCCCGGTTCGATTTGCAAGCCAGGGCTGGCAGAAGTTTTGGCAAGCCAGTCCTGGCAAACCCCGCCTGGGTCGCCTTCTCTAGCAGGATGGTGAAAAAGTGGCCTATGTGTCGTTCCGAGCGAAGCCCTGCACCGTCCGGTGCAGGGCGAAGCGAGGAATCTGCTTGAGGTTCTCCCGCGCTCAAAAAGAAAGCAGATTCCTCGCGTCGGCCAAGAGCGCCGACCCTCGGAATGACAGCCCCGGGACGTTTTTCAGCACCCTACTAAAAGCTGTAAATTGTTTCGGTTCCAAGGCCGTTTTTGCGGTAAGATGATTCTTTGGATCGTCGGAGCGGAAACTTTCCGGCGGTGCGAGCTTCGTCTATGTCGAAAACAGTTTTGCTGGTGCGGCCACGCGGCTTTTGCGCCGGGGTGGTGCGGGCGGTGGAAATTGTTGAGCTCTCGCTTGAGGTCTTTGGCCGGCCCGTTTACGTCTTTCACGAAATTGTTCATAACCGCTACGTCGTCGAAGAGCTGCGGCGGAAAGGGGCCGTCTTTGTTGAATCGCTCGAGGAAGTCCCGCCTGGCCAGACGGTCGTCTTCAGCGCTCATGGGGTTTCTCCGGCGGTGCGAGGGGCAGCTCAAAAGCGCGGGCTGCGGGTCATTGACGCCACTTGTCCGCTCGTGACGAAGGTGCACCTGGAGGCTTTGCGTTTTGCCCGCGAGGGTCGAACCATCGTCCTGATCGGCCATCGGCATCATCAAGAGATCGTGGGGACTTCGGGCGAAGCCCCGGAGCGCACCGTGGTGGTGGGGAGCGTCGAGGATGTGGATGGGCTTCAGGTGGAAGATCCGGAGCGGCTCGCCTATTTGACGCAGACAACATTGAGCCTATACGATACCCAGGAAATCGTGACGCGGCTCCGACAGCGTTTTCCCAAGATCGTTGGTCCGCCCGCCGACGACATTTGCTATGCGACCCAGAATCGCCAGGAGGCAGTCGAGCGGCTGGCCAGGCAGACGCAACTGGTGCTGGTGGTGGGCTCGGCCAACAGCTCGAATTCCAATCGGCTTGTCGAGGTGGCTCGGCGCGCCGGAGCCCGAGCCTGCCTGATCGAGGACGAGGAGTCGATTCGCCGGGAATGGATGGATGGCGTGGACAGCATCGGGGTTACGGCCGGTGCTTCTGCCCCGGAGGTTCTGGTCGAACGGGTTACCAGGCGGCTCAAGGAAACTGGCTTTGAGCGCTTGCGCGACCTGGAGTTGATCGCCGAGGATGTTCGATTTATGCTGCCGGCCGAGCTGGCCACCCATTCGGGCTGAAGTTTTAGGCAATCCTTAAGATACGGCGCCGCCGGTAACCCCACGGTTCCAAATTCTTCCCGAGGTTCGAGCTTGGCATTCAAGATTGCTCGCTACCCGAACAAGATTGCAGTGATTGGGGCGCCCACCAGCGCCGCCGCGCTACAGGCCGGACATGAGCGCGCGCCCGCTGCGCTGCGCGCCGCCGGGTTGATCGCGCAACTGGAGCAGGCAGGCTACGAGGTCACCGACCTGGGCGACTGCGCGACGCAGGTCTTCCAGCCCGACGACGAGCATCCCCGCGCGCGCAACGTTTCCGGCGTGCTGGCGGCGCTGAATGAACTGCGGCCGCGCGTCGAGCAGGCCGTGAAGTCGGGCGCGCTGCCGCTGGTGCTGGGGGGCGACTGCTCGATCGCGCTCGCCACGCTGGCTGGGCTCCGACGCTACTTCCGCTCGCTCAGCCTGGTGTGGATGGACCGCGATGCCGACCTGAACATCCCGGCGACAACTCCCTCCGGTTGCCTGGACGGTATGGTGGTGTCGCACATCGTGGGTCGCGGCGCAGCCGAGCTGGTGCGCTTCTGGAGCGAGCTGCCGCTGGTCCGCGAACCGGATGTGGTGCTGTTCGGCACGGACCGGCTCGACCCGCCGGAGGAGGAGTTCCTGAGCCGCTCGCCCATCCGCCACTATCCCGCCGCGGACGTTTTGCGCCAAGGTGCGGCAGTGGCGACCCAGGCCGCGCTCGAGCGCGTCCATGCCACGAGCCGCGAGTTCCTGCTGCACCTCGACGTTGACGTAATTTCCGCCGACGACTTTCGCGCCACCAACTACGCCGCGACGGGCGGGTTGCGGCTAGCCGACGTGCGGGCCGCCCTTGGCGTGTTTGCGCGGCGGAAGACTCTCGCCGCTCTGGAAGTCACCGTTTACAATCCCGAACTCGACCCCGATGGCAGCGCGGCGCAGCTTCTGGTGGAATTGCTCGTGGGGGCGCTGGCCGAGCGGCTGCAAGCGCTTGCCGCAGCAGAAGCGGCCGCGCCTGCTCCGAGAGTGGTCAAGCTTGAGCCAGCGGAAGTCAAAGAAGCGTTGGAAGAGAAAGAAGCCGAGCCCGCGGTTGCGGCGGAGGCGGTGTCCGAGGCTGCTGCTGAGCCGCCTGCCCCGCCGGGTGAATTGGCGCCCGCCCCGATTCCATCAGAGCCGGCGCAACTGGCGGTCGAGCCGGCGGTCACGATCCCGGCGGAAGAGGCGACACCCCCGCCTGAGGGAGAAGCGGTTGAAGCCACCCCTGTCGAACCGGCCGAAGCGGTCGCGAGCGAATCCGCCGTTCACGGTCCGCCTGAGGCGGATTCACGGCAAGCCGAGACAACGCAGCCCGAAGCGCCCGGCGAAGCTCCCGAAACGCCCAAACCGCCCTCCGAGTAGTCCGCTCGACACTCCCGCGCGACGGAGGGATTCGTGGTGAGCATTCCCGGAAGCCTTATCGTCGCGCTGGTCTCCTTCATCCCGCCTCGGCGGGATCAAAGCCCTGTCCGCCTCGGGGGGGCTTTCACTGCCGGATCAGGGACGACCGAGTGAGGTGACTTGATGAAACCCCACGTTGGATTTATCGGCCTTGGCCTGATTGGTTTGCCGATGGCGCGCCATGTTCTCCATGCCGGCTTTCCTCTTACGGTATTCAATCGCACGCGCTCGAAGGCCGAGTCGCTCGAAAAACAGGGAGCGCGAGTTGCCTCGAGTCCAGGCGAGGCAGCCGCCGAGGCCGATGTGCTGGTTACCGTGGTAAGCGATCCGCCGGCGCTTGAAGAGGTGATGCTTGGCGAAAAGGGCGCCGCCGAAGGTTTGCGCGCCGGTTCCACCTGGGTGGATTGCAGCACGGTATCGCCCGCTTTAGAGCGCAAGCTGACCGCCACGCTCGAAAAGCGCGGCGTGGAAACACTGGACGCGCCGATTACCGGCGGCACCTGGGGCGCGGAGAAAGGCGAACTGGTTTTCATGGTGGGCGGCAAGGCCGCCGTACTCGAGAAAATGCGGCCGGTTTTCCAAGCCATGGGCAAACAAATATTCCTCATGGGCGACCACGGCTCGGGTCAAGCCACCAAGCTCGGTCTGAACCTCATCATGGCCGCTACCCTGGGGGTGTTCTGTGAGGCGATTTCTCTGGTGGCTCGCGCCGGGATCGACCGCGAGCGGATGTTCGAGCTCATCCAGTCGAGCATGGCGCGAGCCGGGATCATTGACATCAAGGCGCCGCTGATTTTCAAAGGCGACTTCTCGCCGAGCTTTCCCCTGCGGCTCATGCACAAAGACCTTGGACTGGCTCTCGAA
>Ga0209108_10001194_pt1 | contig 15001 bp, 18 predicted proteins | sample Rifsed10ft1_FD_184003 | JGI IMG/M metagenome (GOLD analysis project Ga0209108, IMG submission 184003) | Soil microbial communities from Rifle, Colorado, USA - sediment 10ft 1 (version 2) | ecosystem: Environmental > Terrestrial > Deep subsurface > Rock core/Sediment | place: Rifle, Colorado...
AGTCTGTCATCGAGTCGTCCCCTCTCTAACAGCTCAGACTCGCAATCCTTTGCAATTAGATGCAAGATAAAGTCTGGTAGATTGTAATTTTTAAGATCAGCAACAAATGCACCTGCCTGTGACATGCCAAATTTTGGAAAACCTTTTTTAACCATTTTTATTGTTACCTCGCTTTTTTCAGGATAAATTAAATCCCTGAACCTGTCCCCCCAAACACCATACTAGTATATCGTTTATGGTTTATAATTGTTACAAATTCAAGGATCAAAAATATATTAACAAGAAAAAATTCAAACTCGTATTATTTTCTAGGCATACAACCATTAAATTCTTGTAAAGGCGTACTAGTTGTTATGGAAATAGAAAGCACACCTGAGCTTGCTTTGAATGTATACAAAAGGCTTGAGGAAAATATTTCCAAATTTAGAAAACTAGTTGGAAGACCACTCACACTTTCAGAAAAAATTCTAGCAGGCCATCTAGAACAGATGCCAAACAAGGCACCACAAGAAGGAAAAGACTATGTCTTTTTAAGACCTGACAGAGTCGCATTACAAGATGTTACTGGCCAAATGGTACTGCTGCAATTCATGCAGGCAGGCCTAAAACAGGCTACATTACCTACTACAGTCCACTGTGATCATCTGATCCGGGCACAAGTTGAGGGAGAAACTGACATGAAAATTTCTTTGAGTGAAAACAGCGAGGTATTTCGGTTCTTAGAATCATCTTGTAGCAAGTATGGAATTGGTTTTTGGAAGCCCGGTGCAGGAATAATTCATCAAGTTGTTCTTGAAAACTATGCATTTCCTGGGGGCCTTATGATTGGAACTGACTCTCATACTCCAAACGCTGGCGGTCTTGGCATGGTTGCAATTGGTGTTGGAGGAATAGATGCAGCAGAGACAATGGCAGGCCTCCCATGGGAGCTGCTTTATCCAAAAAGAATTGGCGTTTATCTTACTGGCAAACTAAACGGATGGACAGCACCAAAAGACATCATACTGTACGTTGCAGGCAAACTAACAGTCTCTGGTGGAACAAATGCCATAATCGAATACTTTGGACCTGGCGCAAAATCAATTAGCTGTACAGGAAAAGCAACCATAACAAACATGGGTGCTGAGATTGGTGCAACATGTTCAATTTTTCCATATGATGAAAGAATGGAAAAATATCTTAAAACTACAAACCGTGAAAAAATTGCCGAGCTTGCAAACAAACACAAGGAACTTCTTGTGCCAGATCCTGAGATAGAGCAAAACCCGGAAAAATATTTTGATAAAATAATCAGAATCGACCTTTCAACGCTAGAGCCACACATAGTAGGGCCACACACACCTGATCTTGCAAGGCCAATATCGCATCTAGCTGATGATGTAAGGAAAAACTCGTATCTTGATAAAATATCAGTTGCACTCATTGGAAGCTGCACAAACTCTTCATATGAAGACATGTATCGTGCAGCAAGTATAGCAGAGCAAGCAAAAGCAAAGGGACTAAAATCCAAAGTACCACTACTTGTTACTCCAGGTTCAGAACAAATCCGTGCAACAATAGAGCGCGACGGACAAATGGATTCACTAAAGGCAATTGGTGCTACAGTTCTTGCAAATGCTTGTGGTCCATGCATTGGGCAGTGGAGCAGGCCTGAGCTAAAAAAAGGAGAGCCAAATACCATAGTCACATCATTTAATCGAAACTTTCCGGGACGAAACGATGGAAAAAGAGAGACAATGAACTTTATTGGAAGTCCTGAGCTAGTGATTGCACTTGCACTTGGGGGCAGTCTTTCATTTAATCCACTTAAAGACTCGCTAGAGACTCCAAGTGGTAAATTCAAACTGGAACCCCCAGAAATAGCTCCTGATGTTCCAAGCAACGGATTTAACAATGCAAGGGATGGCTATGTCCTACCGTCACAAAATCCAGAAAGCGTTCAGGTAATTATTGACAAGGACAGCAACAGACTGCAAAAACTAGAACCATTTTCACGATGGGATGGAAAAGACTTTGAAAAACTTGTACTCATGGTAAAAACAAAGGGAAAATGTACAACCGATCACATCTCTCCTGCAGGTGCATGGCTGACCTACAGGGGACATCTTGATAAGATAAGTGACAACCTGCTTTTAGGCGCTGTAAACGCATTCAACGATGAGGTAGGAAAAGGAAAAAACATACTAAACAACAAGATAGAACCACTTCCGCAAATTGCAAGACAGTACAAACAAAACGAAATAAGATGGGTAATAGTTGGTGGCGATAACTATGGAGAGGGAAGCAGCCGTGAACATGCTGCAATGACCCCACGGTATCTTGGATGCGCAGCTGTAATTGCTAAAAGCTTTGCAAGAATACATGAAACCAACCTAAAAAAACAGGGAATACTTGCCCTGACATTTGCAAACCCGTCAGACTATGACAAGATAAAAGAATCTGACACAATTAGTATTGTTAGTCTTGCAAACCTTGAGCAAGAAAAACCAGTAAAATGCATCATACATCATCAAGACAGCAAAGATGAGATTTTGCTAAACCATTCATACAACAAATCTCAGATAGAGTGGTTCCATGCAGGAGCAGCACTCAACGTTTTACGCACACGAGTAAAATAACCTAAAATACGTGGGGCCGACCGGAGTTGAACCGGCGACCTACGGGTCACTACAGCTCCAAACTCACATCATCTTGTAATCAGTAGCTTAGTTTAACCTCTGGAGCCCTTAGCGGTGATCTAATCGTAGACACTGTCGCCCTACCAGGCTAGGCTACGACCCCACAACTAATGAGAAAAATTGCTTGAATTTTAAGTTATTTTTGCCAACACTTTATTTGCAATTATACTTACGATCATAGGACATGGTAAGACCTATTTTGTTGATTGTTGGTGCAATACCAGTAATTCTTGCAATTTTGATTGCAATACCAATGATCACAAAACCTGACATACCATTTAGTGCAGTTGTTCCAACTGACCAAATCGAACTAGAATATACAAAACACCAGCTTCAAAAAATTTCATTTGGTGTGACTGAAGAGACTCAATCCCAAAAAACAGAAATCCTTGTCATAAAAGATGACGGAACAGTTCGCTATAGTGTAATAGACAAAGGAAATCCAAAACCAGATCAGCGCTCAACTATTGAAGAAGAAAAAGTACGGAAGCTAACTGCACTAATCAAGGAGACTGGATTTATGGCAATACCGTCAGAGTCATTTGAGATTGGCGAAGATATTAGCGAGTACAAAAAATCCTCACTCAAAGTAACCCTGAATGGACAAACAAAACAGATTCACTGGCCAGAACAAAATGCTACTAGCCAGTTTATTCCGCCGATAATAACCATGGTCGAATTAGAACTAGATCAAATAATTACCGATATACAAAACAACAACTAGTTTTTGTACAGTCTTAGCTTCTTTGCAACAACATTTACAACAACCATAAAGATTGCCCACCCAACTAGCTGTGAGACAAGTGTTGCTACACTTGGATCATAGTTTAATGTCAAAAGATAGTACGATACAAGCCATCTAATCACAACATAGATGACTTCGCTTATTCCAATCGAGGAAAAAAACTTGATAAGATCAGCCCTGAAGGTAGTCTTGTTTTTTCGATTATCAAGATAAAATAATAAAAAAAGTGTGGAAAGAAATCCTGCATATTCTATAATTACAGTATATGTGGTAAGCAGATAGTCCTCTTCTTGAGCAAATAATTGTGCAGAAATTGCTGAAATTGTAATTCCAACAATTGCTCCAATTATGATAGTTTTGTTTAACTTGAGAATCTCAACGTGTTTTGGTTTCATCTTTTTCTCTTGTTATGGAAATCTTTACTATAGAATAAATATCGATTCAATGCTTTTACAGTATGATTCCACTTTCTGGTGATATATCAAATGCAAAGGGAATAGTACGTGAGAATTTAGAATCAAAACCAATCTCACGAGGTACATCCACCCTAAAACGTGGTTTTGCACACATGCTCAAAAATGGTGTGGTAATGGATGTTACAACAGTAGAGCAAGCACAAATTGCAGAAGAAGCTGGTGCAGTATCTGTCATGGTTTTAGATAAACTACCATCTGATGTTAGAAAAGCAGGTGGAGTTGCAAGAACAGCAAGCATTAGAGTAATTCAAGATATCATGGATGCTGTAACAATCCCTGTCATGGCAAAATGCAGGATAGGGCATGTCTATGAGGCCAAAGTCTTGCAAGAAGCTGATGTTGATATGATTGACGAATCTGAAGTTCTAACTCCTGCTGATGAAAACCATCACATCTGGAAATGGGACTTTACAACACCCTTTGTAAATGGGGCACGCTCACTAGCAGAAGCCTTGCGAAGAGTAGAGGAAGGCGCTGCAATGATTAGAACAAAAGGTGAGCCAGGTACAGGAAATGTTGCCGAAGCTGTAATTCATATCAAAAAACTAAACGACGAGCTTCGAATCATAAAGTCAATTTATGATTCTAAAGACAACCAAGATTTGGTTAAGATGGCAAGAGAGTTCAAAGTTTCGTATGATTTAGTTGAAGAGACTGCAAGGATTGGAAAACTGCCTGTTGTAAACTTTGCAGCAGGGGGCATATCGACACCAGCAGATGCAGCATATCTTATGTCACTTGGATGTGATGGAATATTTGTCGGCTCTGGAATCTTCAAAGCCGAAGATGCAAAGGAGCGTGCACGTGCAGTAGTTTTGGCTACAACATTCTGGGAAGATCCTGACAAAGTTATGGAAGCACAGAAAATGATTGATGAAAGACAATCCATGCTAGGTCTTGATGTTCACAACCTTGAGCTTCGCATGCAAGAACGTGGAAGTACAGCATGAGTCTAAACATTGGAGTTTTTGCAGTACAAGGAGACGTTGAAGAAAATATTGCTGCCACAAGAGCAGCCCTTGATGAGCTTGGGATCAAAGGCACAGTAAGTACTGTAAAGACACCTGATCAAATATCAAAACTCGATGGAATAATACTGCCAGGTGGGGAAAGTACCACAATAGGACAGCTATCGCTAGTAAACGGTTCGCTAAAAAAGATTAAAGAAAAAATTGAGGCAGGAATGCCTGCAATGGGAATTTGTGCTGGACTGATACTTTTAGCAAAAGAGGTAAAGGATCACGTCATTGGCAAAACAGAGCAGCCCCTGCTTGACCTGCTTGATGTTAAGGTAGAGCGAAATTCATTTGGAAGACAGCGAGATTCATTTGAAGCTGACATTTCAATGGAGTCAATTAAAATTCCAAAATTCAAAGGAGTTTTCATAAGGGCGCCATCAATTTTAGAAGTTGGAAAAAATGTTGAAGTAATTTCAAAACTTAATGAAAAAACTATTGCTGTAAAACAAAAAAATATTCTGGCTACAGTCTTTCATCCAGAACTGACACCAGATGTGTCGATGCACAAGTACTTTATCAATATGATAAAATAGGTCATTTTTACCAAATAAGGAATCTTGGCATCAAGAAAACCAAAGAGTAGATCACGAAAATCTACATCGGGAAGTTCAAAAAAGAAAAAGCCATTTGGCGGTTATGCAATTAGCTTTGCAGGAAGACAAGAGACAGTTGAACAAGTTTTTGGAAGAGCAAATGTTGCTCCAAGCCTGATGACAAAAAAACTGTGGAACTTTATCAAGGCAAAAAGACTAGCTAGACATTAACCAAATACACTTTCTAACTTTATTCTAATTTTATTAATGCTAAATTATTTTAGATTATGCATTGCTTGCAAATCTTTTTTGAATGGTTCCAAACTTTGTGGAACTGCAATCGAGATTGAATCCTTTAGCGAAAGACCTTTGTTCTTTTTTTCGTTCCATACTTTGGAGTTAAACTCTACTATTTCCTTTGTAAATTTGCTAAAATCTTCAAGAGACTCTGGCTCTACCTGACTTTCTTTATGTATGCTAGTCTTAGAATAGAGTTGTTGCCACAAATAATCTGAAATAAAAGGCGTTATTGGTGCTAATAGCTTCAAAACAGTAGACAACACCTTGTGAAGTGTGTATATTGCTCCTTTCTTTTCATCATCTGAAAAACCCAAGCCATATGCTCTTGCCTTTATCATTTCGATATAGTGTGCAGCAAAAAGATTCCACGTGAACTCTCTTATCACAGTTGATGGAATAAAGAAATTATATTCTGCATATCCTTTTTTGCATTCGTTTACAAGCTTGTCAAGCTCAGACAGTATCCACCTGTCAGCAGTTGTTGTACTAGCTGAATTTATTATTTCAAAACTAGATAAAAATCGTGCAACATTCCATAATTTGCTTAGAAACTTTTTTGTTGATTCAATTTTTTGCTCTGAGCATCTAAAATCATAACCGTGGTTTATCTCACTTGCACTCCAAAATCTAAAAGTGTCTGCACCAAACTCTTGAATGACAGGAAGAGGATCTATTGCATTTCCTTTGCTTTTGCTCATCTTCATTCCTTTTTCATCAAGACCATATCCCATAATCCATGCCTCAGACCACGGAGTTTTTCCTGTGAGCTGCTCACAGCGCAAAATGGTATAGTATAGCCACGTTCGAACGATATCCTTTGCCTGAGGCCTAATCGTGGCTGGATATGTCTTTTTGAAAAATTCCTCATCTTTTTGGTATTTTGCTACAAAAAGAGGTGATATGCTTGAATCCATCCATGTATCAAAGGTTCGTTCCTCACCAACAAATTCAGAATTTCCACACTTTTCACATTTAGAAAAAGGTGCCTTGTCTTGCCATGGTTTGTAATATTTTCCAGGTGGTGGTACATGTGGCTCTGAGCACTTTTTGCAGTACCATATTGGAATCTCTGTTCCGTAGAATCTACGTCGTGAAATTGGCCAGTCTATTGTTATAGAGTCAAGCCAGTTCATCAAAATTTGCTTGTGCATATCAGGATAGAATGTGATCTGTGATCCAAGTTGTCTGATTTTTTCTACAGACTCTTTTTGTTTTAGGTAATATTCTTCCATCGGTATAATTTCAATTGGGTTTTTGCTTCGCTCAGAAACAGGAGTTCGATGTACAATATCTTCTGTTTTTTCAACAAGATCACTATTTTTTAGATCCTCGATGATTTTTTCCCTTGCCTGCTTTACCTTAAGGCCTTCATATTTTCCAGCAGCATTTGTCATCCTGCCATCAAGGCCAATTGCTACTATTTCTTCTAGATTTAGTTCTCTAAACAATGCAACATCGTTTTGATCACCATAGCTACAAACCATCACAGCACCTGAACCAAATTCTTGCTGTGCTGATGGATGCGTCATTACTTTTACATCTCTATTGAAAATTGGTATTGTTATTTTTTTACCAACAATATTTGCATATCTCTTGTCATCTGGATTTACAATAACTGTTTGACATGAACACAGTAGCTCTGGCCTTGTACTTGCAATTGTAACTGTATCTTTAGAATCTTTAACTGCAAATTTCATGTAGACTAGCTTTGTTTGGATATCAACATAGTTTATCTCAGCATCAGCTATTGTGGTTCCTGAAACCCAGTCGTAATTATTTGGCCTGTTTGCAAGATAGATTAGATTTTTTTTCCATAATTCAATAAACGTTGACTGTGTAAGGGCTCTGTACTCTTCAGAGTCTGTTCTGTAATAATTTGCAAAATCGCTGCTAATTCCAAGGCTTTTCATTATCTGAATCATCTCCGCTTCAAGCTCATCAAGGGCCTCTCTGCAGAGCTCCAGAAACTTGCCACGCTCAGTTTCACGCATCCTTATGTTGTACTTTTTTTCAGTGTATAGCTCAACTGGGAGGCCATTTCTGTCAATTCCTATTGGAAAATAGACGTTTTTTCCAGCCATTCGTGCTGTGCGTGCAATCATGTCAATTTGGGAATAATGTGCTGCAGCACCAATGTGCCAGGGACGGCCAGAAGGATATGGTGGAGGCGTATCTATTACAAAATTTTTCTCTTTTGGGCTAAAATCGTAGAGGTGATTTTCCTGCCACTGTTTTATGATTTTTAATTCTAGCTCTGGATTCCAAGCAGTTTCTTGGATCTTTGGTTCCATCGTCTATGGTTTTGTAATGTTGGATATAATATGCGCACCTTTGTTGTATCCTTCGTATATGTAAACCCCTATTGCCTCAATATTGGATGGCAACTTTGGTGCAAGAATTTTAATTATTTCAGTTGAGAGATTCTCAACAGTAGCTTCGCCTTCTAAAAGATATGTTGTATCTTTTGGAACTTGGAGATCAAACATTCCCTTTGGTCCTTCAAATGTAATTTGATAATGTGAGCTGTCTTCGTTTTTTAGATATTTTTTATTGATAAAGAACTTGTGATCAAGTATTGAGATTGCGTTTTTGATAATTCTTTTTGCCTCGCCAAAATCAATTAGTAAATTATTTTTCATCTGTCCTACAAGCTCAACCATTACAGATGATGTGTGTCCATGTAAAATAGAACATTTTTCCACTAGCGGTAAGATATGTGCAAAGTCTAGTGCAAATGATGGCTCTTCTAAGAATATAGAGCCTGTCTGGGGATCCTTTGCATCATAGAACACTATCTCATCTAGCTCTTTTAGTTGTCCGACATATTTTGGATGTCCTATTGCCATTATTTTTGTATCAGGCATCTGCTCTTTGATCATTTTGTATTTTGTAATATCATCATCACTATCAATTACCTCGATTAGTCCCTGCTGAGTCTTAAAATCAACAAGTACTGTTTTGAGATTGTTTAGTGTTATTTTGTGGCCGTACTGATAGTCTTGCTTTAGAAATGAAAGCATTTGTGCAATGGCAAGCTCTGTTCTACTCTTTAGCAGGTTTCCTTTATTGTCAATATACTTGAAATCTGAATCTAAAACTGGAGGTTTTGTAGCCATTTTGCAAAACTTGCCTTGTTCCGTATATAAATTCTCTAAAGCGAGTTTAGAATTTTTGCAAGCTTGACATCATTTTCTGTAATGCCACCTGCATCATGTGTCATCAAGTCCACTTTTAGCTTGTTGTATACATTGAACCATTCTGGATGGTGATCCATTTTTTCTGCATGGAGTGCGGCTCTAGTCATAAAGCCAAATGCTTGGTTAAAGTCTTTGAACTGGAACTCTTTGTGTAGTTTTCCGTTTACTAGTTGCCATCCTTGCAATTCTTTTAGTTTTTCTTTGATTTGATCATCTGATAGCTTTGCTAATCCCATGACAAAATCACATGAATGTCAAATTAATAGGTTAAGCCTATTGGAGGTGCTACTAAACTCTAACTCTTTTCTTTTTTTACACGTTTTGCAAGATCTTTTGTCTTTTCTGATTTTGAGTATTTCAAAACATATTCTAGCATTGCCTCTTCAAGTGATTGCTGAAAATCACCTTTTCTCAGTCCTTTTCTTTTGTAGATTACATCTCGGAATTCATACAAAATTTTATCATCAATTGTTGCGTTGATATGCTCCATTTACATACCATAATTTTGTAATGTCAACAATAAACTATTCATCATAATGCTTTTGATAAAATACTAAACATACATAATAATTTTTTGCAGAAGAGATATATCATTATACACTATACTCAAACACTATATTTTTATTCAAACATTTCATCAAAAAATTATGAATGAAGTATATGTTATGCTAAATATTGATTATAAGAGCCATAAAAGCATTATTGAAAAAATAAAAAAGATCCCAACCGCAAAATCAGTAAAGACAGTTTATGGCATTTACGATGTTTTAGTAATCTTAGAATCTGATGATATGCAAAAGATAAAAAACGCAATCGATGTTGATTTGCACAATATTGATGGAATCAATAACATGACCTCGTTGATTGCAATCAACTGAGGCTAAATTTGGTTCAACAATATGATGTGACTATAGTAGGGGCAGGGCCTGCAGGTCTTTCTGCTGGAATATTTGTAGCAAGACAGAAAACGCCATGCCTTATTATTTCAAAAGATCTTGGGGGACAAATGAATTTGATCCCAAAACTTGAAAATTATCCAGGCACCATAATGTCAAGTGGTCCACTTTTAGCTAAAACACTAGAGAGTCAGTATCTTGCCTTTGGTGGAGAAATAACTTATGATATAGTAGAAAACATAGATGAAACTGAAGAAGGTTTCAAAATAAAAACTGCTCGTGCAGAATATTTTTCAAAAGCAATAATTCTTGCGCCAGGCAAGGTTCCAAATAATTTGGGTCTTGTAAATGAATCCCTGTTTGCAAACAGAGGAATACATTATTGCACAAAGTGCGATGCGCCATTTTATCAAGGAAGATCAACGGCTGTAGTTGGAGTTGGAGGCTATCTTGTTGAAGCTGGCATCTTGCTTTCAAGAATGGCAGCCAAAGTATACTTGATCTACAAAGGAGGAAAACTTGGCGGTGACCAAGATATGATTACTTCACTTGAAAAAAAAGAAAATGTTGAGCTTGTACCTAACTCAAACATAAAGGCAGTAAATGGCTCTAATGCTCTTCAAGAAATCATCGTGGAGGACTCTTTAGGACATCAAAGAACAATACCTGTTGCGGCGTTGTTCATCGAGATGGGTTTCAAAATTAATCTTGATTTTGTAAAACATCTTGTCAAGCTCAATCAAAAAGGTGAAATCGAGGTGACAGAGGATGGTAAAACTTGTCATATAGCAATTTTTGCCGCTGGCGATGCCACAACAACTCCATACAAACAGGTTGTTTCAGCATGTGGAGATGGAGCAATTGCCGGACTTTCTGCATTTAATTATATTGAAAAATTAAAAGGAAGACCAGGAATTCGTATAGACTGGAAAAAACAGATCATGGATACAGTTTTTCACTATTAACTGTGGCGTCAAATCTTCAAAGCTCAGAGTTAATCAATTAAGGACGTGGTAGAATACTATTTGATTATTTACAAATGCATAATGCAGATTACAATTTACATTATTTTTCTTCTTTTATTCGTTTTACAAAATCCAATGAATTTTTTGATTTAGAATACTTTAGGATGTGATCAAGCATGGCATGTTCTATTGCTGCTTTAAAGTCACCTTTTTTTAAACCTGTTTTATGATATATTGTTTCACGAAATCTTGCAAGAATTTCCTTGTCAATATCAACTGCGATCTGCCGAATTTTTTTACTTTTATTTCTAAGATTTGTGTTTTGTCGTGTGGGTGTTGTCATTAATGATGTCACTGTTTTCCATCTTTTCTGTTAGTTTTTACAAACAAAAAATTAGAATTTGACACAGAATCTTTGCGTGGCATTTAATTTTTTTTAAATAAATTCTATTTAAGAAATTACATCGATGAATCGAAGTTAAGCTAAAATGTTAAATCAATATAATACTGTAAAATCAAATAGACGATATTGCAGGACAAAAACAGAACAGCTCTGGCGCTTGCCATTGATGTGGCGTTAATGAGGAGGGGAGGAGACCGGTATTACCACTTTGTATTCAAACTCAGAAATTCGTATAACTGCGAAATTATAGACTGTTATGACAAACCACAATATTTGAAAAATGCACTAAAGGAGGTATACGGAAACGAGTACGATTCTATTGTCAAGGACGTCAAATTGGAATTGGGTGATTCTATAGAGGCAGGGATTACGGCCTTTTTGGCCATATTAGAAAAGAATCCTTGATGATTTTTTAAAAAACTATAGATAATAGTTGTGAAGGAAAATAGAAGACTTTTCTACTTGTATTCAAATTCATTTTATGCTAAAAAACGATTTTGCGAGATACTATTTACCAGAAATACATAATATTATTGGAAAACCATGGACTCTCCGAGTAATGTTAGAATTAAGAAGGGATAAAAAAAGTAGATACAACGATCTTCTCAAGACGCTTGAAGGCATTTCTACTTCCACCCTAACCATTACACTTAAAAATTTACATGCTGTCGGTTTTGTAGGCAAAGAATCATTCGGGAAAAAACCTCCCTTCAGAGCTGGATACCGTTTAACAGAAAAGGGATTTGATTTTCTAATAGCCTTTTACCCTTTGCTAAAGTGGGCCAACAAAAAGCAAGTGACTGTTAATAAAATCTGATCCTAATTTTTCAGCCAAAACGATTTGTCTTTTTTTTAAAAAAGATTCAAGTTCATTCATTACAAACAACTTTGATAAACTGATTCACCTTTGTCCTATCTGAATATTCTGCTAAATACTTTTTGATTTTATCTGTAATAACTACAAAAGAATTGCCAAAATAATTTTTAAGAATTTGATTCAGATATTCGGGGTGATCATAGCAATCATACAGATACGAATTGTACTTCATCTTTAAAATCTCAGTTACCTTTTCAAAAACTGTATCATTAATTTCTCGTAGAGCTTTTTCCATAGCAAAAAAGACCAATACCTTAGTTATGGTGTGATCATCAGGCAAACTCAATTAAAATACACCTTGTCTTTTTGTAATTTTTGTAAACCAAAATTTTGAAATTAATATGTTGTATGACATTGTCTTGACATCATCAATTAATTTCTATTTAAGAAAGAACTTCGATCAATCGAAGTGACTGAAGGTAAAACTCTAAATTTTTTTAAAGATTGGAAAAAATCTGTACATATTTCCAAAATTGGAAACAAAAGACAAAAATAAGAAATAAAGTTATCTTTATTTGGGAATGGCACTCATAGAAAGCATATCCTCAGAGTCTGCAAAAGAGCAGCTAAAGCGTTTTATGGAAAAAATCCTGCAAATAGACAGAGATATTGTGCGCTTTGTTGGAATATTTGACACCAAGGAAAACTGCCTTATGACAAAGATGCAGCAAGGAAAGGTTTCCTATGTGACTCAACGTGAAGAAGATACTTTTGCACTATACCTAAAAAGCATGAAAAAAATGCAGGAAGGACTTGATCACGCTCTTGGCAAAGTAATACTTATGGAGATAAGAAGAGAAAAACTTTACCAACTTGTATTTTTTGTTGGCAACTTTATAATTTTTGTAACAGTTGAACCGATAATAAACCGTCGAACGATTGAGAATATTTTAAACTATATAGAGATAGCAATCCAAAGTATATGTTAATCTAATTTGTGATAAATCCAAATTAGATCTTTTTTCAGAAAAGAATTTGCATACCGTGGGGGGTTTGGAAACCTATTGGCTCGAAGGTATGAGTACCTATAGAATCTCAATTTTTAGTTCTGTTAGTCATTAAAATGAACTAAGCTTTAAAGATTTTCAAAGATTAGTTCTATGCCAGATAAATGAAATAGCGCAGAAAGTTTGAACGCACTGAGAGCTATTTAAAAGTAGAAATGCATCATATGCTTTGTTGATTAAGATAATAAAATCATCAGAACATTACAGAAACCAAAACGATTGGCTTGATACAACTCATCATTTTTCTTTTGGAGAATATCATAATCCAGATAAGATGAATTTTGGACCTCTTCGAGTATTCAATGATGATACAATAAAACCTGCAACAGGGTTTGATTTTCATCAACACCATGACATGGAGATAGTGACGTATGTGATAGATGGCGAGCTTGAGCACAAAGACAACAGAGGCAATCACGGGGTAATTTATCCAGGCGAGGTGCAGAGAATGACTGCTGGTTCTGGTATAATGCATTCTGAATACAACCATTCTACAACAAAACCACTAAGGCTATTACAGATGTGGGTATTTCCAAACAAGAAAAATTTGGAACCATCATGGGAACAACGAAAATTTACAAAAGAAGAGGCATTAAACAAATTCCTGCCTATAATAGTGCCTGAAAACTCTGGAAATGAAAAAATACTGCATATACACCAAGATGCTTCTTTTTACATTGCAACATTAACTCCTGATACGGAAATTAATTATGAATTAAAAGACCCCCGGAAAGCGTATGTGTTTGTGATAAATGGCGAAGTTACGCTAAATCATAACCATATGGAAACAAGAGATGCAGCAAAAGTAGAAGAAGAAAATAGATTATTGTTCAAGGCAACAAAAACCACAGAACTATTACTTGTTGATCTTCCTGAAAAATATGCACATGACAGATGAGTACGAATTTGCTATCATCGTGAGCTAAAGTGTAAGCTATTTCTAATGATTTTAATTTCTTTCCTACAGGAATCAAAATGGCAGAGATTGATAAGCAAGTCATAGACGCACAGCATCCACACTGGGAGGACACATTTTCAAGAAAACCAGACGTGCTTGGATCAGAGCCAAGCTATTCTGCTAAAAAGGCAGTTGAGCTTTTCAGGGAAAAAAAGTTGAAAAAAATATTAGAACTTGGTGGAGGTTCTGGAAGAGACGCAATTTACTTTATAGAAAATGGATTCCATGTTTCTGTTCTTGATTTTTCAAATACTGGTCTTGATTTAATCAAACAAAAAGCAAGAGAGCTCAAGCTTTCAGAAAACATCACAATACTGCAACATGATGTTAGAAATGCACTTCCATTTGAGGACGGATCTTTTGATGGCTGTTACTCCCACATGTTGTACTGCATGGCCCTGACTACAAAAGAGCTAGAATTTCTCTCAGATGAGATAAGAAGGGTGCTAAAACCTGGCAGTCTTAACATATACACTGTAAGAAACACAGATGACACTCACTATAGACAGGGAATCCACAGGGGTGAGGACATGTATGAAAACCAAGGCTTTATTGTTCATTTTTTTAATAAGGAAAAAATCAATCATCTAGCAAAGGGCTTTGATATAATCAATATTGAAAGATTTGAAGAAGGAAAACTGCCAAGAAAATTATTTCTTGTATCTCTTGGAAAGAAATGAATTTGCTATATCCTTAAGTTAGTCTCATTTGAAAACCAGCATGTCTTGGCAGATGCAGAAATACATCCTAGCAAGTTTGTTCACATAGCTATATTTGGACTACGATTGGCAATTGGCGCAATCTTTATAGCTGCTGGCCTTCTCAAGTTTGATCCAAGCGTCGTACCTTATTTGCAGCAGATGGGTCTTCCAACAGAGCTGCAGTATCTTTATGCCTTGCAGGAATTTGTTCCTGGCATCTTGGTAACAGTTGGTGTACTGACAAGA
>Ga0209108_10001197_pt1 | contig 14989 bp, 15 predicted proteins | sample Rifsed10ft1_FD_184003 | JGI IMG/M metagenome (GOLD analysis project Ga0209108, IMG submission 184003) | Soil microbial communities from Rifle, Colorado, USA - sediment 10ft 1 (version 2) | ecosystem: Environmental > Terrestrial > Deep subsurface > Rock core/Sediment | place: Rifle, Colorado...
CGCCGATGGGCCCCGCCTGCCGGGGCATACCCTTCTTCTCCAGGGCGGGGAAGAGCAGCTCCTCTTCTTTTCCGTGGTGGCACTGGTCGGCGAAGAGCCGGAAAAACTCCAGCAGGCCGTCCAGCGTCTGCGGGGCCACTTTTTCGCCGCGGTCGAGCTGTTCCGCCACCTGTTCGGTGACCTCCAACATGCGCAGGATGGCATCGTGTTCTTTTCTCAGAATCTCAGTTGCGGTGGCCATTCTCTCTCCTCCGGTTGCGTTGTTTTGCGTTCAGCGGTCCGGCCAATTCTCTGGCACCCAAATTGCCACACACAGAGCTCGAGAAACATTCTTCTCCTATACAAAAACAAGGGCTTACGGGAAAAGCAGACAAACAACTCCGCTATACCCCTCTCCTGTGCGTTGGAAATCGCGCAGCAATGAGGCAATTCACCCAGAGGAAATGCGCCTTTTGTTGGGGAAAACACCACTTCGGGAGATCGAGCCGCCTACCCTCAAATAATGGAGTCGGAGGTCCATTAGCATGTTTCTCTTCCGCTCCGCCGAATACGCCGTTCGCGCCCTGACACGGCTTGTCCGTCAGCCTTCCGGAACCTTGCTCGGGGCCCGCGGAATTTCCGAAGCCGAGCGTACCCCCATGCCGGTCCTTTGGAAAGTTCTGCAGGTTCTGGGGCGCCGGAAGCTGGTGCGTTCGTTCAAGGGTGCACGCGGTGGCCTCGCGCGAAGGCCGGTTTGAGCTGGCCCACCGCGGAACGCTCTTCCTTGATGAGGTCGGCATGATCAACCTGAACATGCAGACCAAGCTGCTGCGCGTGCTCGAGGAGCGGCAGTTTGAGCGCATCGGCGGCCGAAAGACGCTGACTGTAGACGTCCGCCTGGTCGCCGCAACCAATGAAGACCTGGAATCGCTTGTCGCGCAGGGCCAGTTCCGAGAGGACTTCTTCTTCCGCCTCAACGTGCTGCCGTTGCGGTTGCCCCCGCTTCGCGGTTTGAAGTCCGCCATCAGACCCAGACCGATGGCGAAGCGGCTGGCGAAATTCGTCGAGGTGTGCTGAACCAGATCGTCCCCGGTGCAGGTCAGAACCCCTGAGGTAGGCAACTGTCGAGTACCACGCCAAGACTACTGGTCTCGTCCTGCTTTGCGCTTCAAGGCGTTTCGCCCCGGCTTATGAGTGTGCTCGAAGCGATAGTCGTCCAATTCCGCTTCGGTGATTTTATAATTGGTCTGAGGGGGATGGTTCGCGTAGGTGGCCAACTCGCGCTGGAGCTTCAGGGAGCAAATGTCGGGTCCGTCCTGATAGCGCGCCTGATGGGAGACGAAGGCCGCATTCGGAATCGTCAAGGTGAACTGGCGAAGCTCCGCCTCCTCTCGCACGTTAAACGTGTACTCCCGGACCAGGGCTTTCGCCTCACATCCGGCATACTGAACCAAGATGTTGCCGCTCACTTGACGCCTGCCGCGGCCGCGGCGAGAACTGGCGTCGGAGTGATTTTCTTGCGGCGTTTGGCTCGCGCACGTTTCGGAGGTGTTCCTTCCGCTGTCTCGACCACCATCAGGGTGGTGACAAATTTCTTGATCCCGTGGAGGTCGAAGTCAATGGTGGTGCGGTCGGCGTCGGATTCGGTGATTACTCCGTTGCCGTACTGAAAGTGCTTGATGTACTGGCCTTCTGAGAGAGCTTTCACAAAAGCCTCCTTTTAAGCCAAGCAAAACAGAACCAGTTCATTCTCGGCGGCCACTGGACCTGCGGTCCGGCCGACACAAGAAAAAAAGGGGCGAGCCGGGTGATTGCCCGGCTCGCCCCGGTGGACTAGAGGTTGGTCACGTTCGCGGCTTGCAGGCCCTTGGGCCCGCTGGTGACCTCGAATTCAACCGCCTGGCCATCGGTCAACGACTTGTACCCGTCCCCCTGAATGGCGGAGAAGTGCACAAAGACGTCCTCGCCCGACTGGCGCTGGATGAATCCGAAGCCCTTGCTCGCGTTAAACCACTTCACTGTTCCCTGTTCTTTCACGTAGGTTCCTTTTCTATGTTTGAGCTATCTGATGCTTCTCGACCGATTCCTCGGTGCCTCTAGCCGTAAAAACAAAAGGGGCCGCAAGTTGTGGACTTGCAGCCCCTCTGAACGAATCTCAAGGTTTTACAAGAGCAACAAACGCAAAAACATCATAACACAGCTTGTGCTCTGATCCTAATGAAATCATCGCCGAGTTTCTCGCGCTGGAGGATCATGCAAGCTCTGCAATCTACTCCGCATCAAGCAGGAGAGTTTCGCTTGGTCCGATTGCGAGAGTCTTAAGGCTGGCTGCGCCCTCGCGCGGCCACACCGCCTATTGGAAACCGCGCTCGTCGCGGATAACCGATATATAATCGCCGACCAGCGAGGGGTCTCACATGAAGCGATCCGGCGGCATCACCGCTTCGGCGGTACTGGCCATCATCGGCAGCGTCTTCACCATCTTGCTTGGCGGCTTCGCCATCCTGGGCGCTCTGCTGATGCGCACCATGCCGAACCTGCCCACAACGCCGGCTCAGCCCGTCCCGCCGGTGGCATTTCTGCTCGCGGAATCCATCCTGTTTCTCGGCTTCGGCGTGTGGGGCATCGCCAGCGCCGTCGGTTTGCTGCGGCTGAAAAACTGGGCGCGCGTCTCCTTTCTGGTCTTCGCCGGGCTGCTCTGCCTTGTTTCGGCCTTCGGCGCTCTGTTCATGCTGCTCTTTCTGGTCGTGGGCCTGCCGATGCCTCCCCAGCAAAACGTGCCGCCCGGCTTCATGGCCGGCTTCTTCGGCACAATGATAGTTTTCGCCCTGCTGCATCTCGCCCTCAGCATCTGGTGGCTCTTCTACTTCAACCGCCGCGACGTCAAGGCACAATTCATGGGCGAAATCGCTGCCGCGGTTCCTTCTCGTCGCCCGCTCAGCATCACCATCATCGCCTGGCTGCTGATCGTTGGCGGAATCGCGGCCGCCCCGGTGTATTTGTTCGCATCAAGTCCGTTGTTTGTCTTCGGGTTCGTGATCCGGGGCTGGCTGGGGCGAGTCATTTATTTCCTGCTCGTGCTGGCCGGTCTGCTAGCCGGGGTCGGGCTATTGCGGATGAAAGCCGCCGCTCACTCGCTGGCAGTCGGTTACTTTGGTTTTACCCTGTTGAACCTTGCCACCAACATCCTTCTCCCAGGCTCCTTTGCCCGGATGCTGGCCGTGATGAAGGAAACGGTCCGTCCGACCCCCGAGACGCAGGCGTTCCTGAGCGAGCAGTTCTTCTGGTTCATCATGTTTTTTGGATTGCTGAGCACGGGCATTCCTCTCTGGTTCCTGATTACCCGCCGCCAGGCCTTCCTCGACGCGGCCAAGACACCGCCAGCACCAACCCCAGAACCCAGCTCGTTTCCTGGCTCACCGGCGTAGTGTCCCGCCCGGGAACAAGTCAAACCTGCACAGGACGTTGCGCCGCAACGCGCCGCGCCAGCCAGGCGTCTTACTCAGTAGCGCCCGATGTGGTATGCTGAAGTTTCGGGGGCCGGCGCACTCCCCGCGCCGCGCCAATTACAGGTCACCGGAAGGACCCGCACTGATGGGCATACTGACCCAGGGACCACATTCTCGCAAGAAGGAAGTCTTAGATAAGGCCGTGATCCGCTTCGCCGGTGATTCCGGCGACGGCATGCAGATCACCGGCAACCAGTTCACCAATACGGTCGCCCTCTACGGCAACGACCTGGCCACCTTCCCCGACTATCCGGCTGAGATCCGCGCCCCTGCGGGCACGCTCCCGGGCGTGAGCGGCTTCCAGATCCACTTCTCCTCGACCGAGGTCTATACGCCCGGCGACGCCGTGGATGCCCTCGTCGCGATGAATCCGGCGGCGCTCAAAATGAACCTCGCCGACCTCAAGCCCAACGGCATCCTCATCGTCAACCTGGACAACTTCCAGGAAACCGACCTCAAGAAAGCGCAGATGACCTCGAACCCGCTCGAGGATCATTCGCTGGACGCCTTCCGAGTCTTCTCCGTCGACCTCTCCAAGCTCACCGGCAAAGCCCTCGAGGGCCTCGGCCTTGGCGCCAAGACCGTCGATCGCTCGAAGAACTTCTTCGCTCTGGGCATGTGCTACTGGCTCTACAACCGGCCCATGGACTCCACCCTCCGCTGGCTCGACGACAAATTCCAGTCCAAGCCGCTGCTCATCGAAGCCAACAAGCTGGCCATGAAAGCCGGCTACGCCTACTGCGAAGCCACCGAAGCCTTCCAGGTAAGCTACGAAATCCCGCCGGCCAAGCTCGCTCCGGGCGTCTATCGCAACATCAGCGGCAATACCGCCCTGGCGTTAGGGTTCGTTGCTGCGTCACAGAAGGCGGGCATCCCGCTCTTCCTCGGCTCCTATCCGATTACGCCGGCTTCCGACATCCTGCACGAGCTTTCCGGCTACAAGAATTTCGGCGTAATGACCTTCCAGGCCGAAGACGAAATTGCCGCCATCACCTCAGCCATCGGCGCGGCCTACACCGGCGCGCTCGGCATCACCGCCACCTCCGGCCCGGGCATGGCGCTCAAGACCGAAGCGCTGGGACTGGCCGTCGCCGTCGAGCTGCCCTTGGTGGTCTGCAACATCCAGCGCGGCGGCCCTTCCACGGGTCTGCCCACCAAGACCGAGCAGGCCGACTTGCTCCAGGCGCTCTACGGCCGCAACTCCGAAGCGCCCATCCCCGTTCTCGCCGCTGCAACACCGGGCGACTGCTTCTGGATCGCGCTCGAAGCCTGCCGCATCGCGCTGAAGTACATGGTGCCGGTCATCATTCTTTCCGATGGATACCTGGCCAACGGCGCCGAGCCCTGGCGCATCCCGCAGGTGGACGAACTACCCGAAATCCCCGTGTCCTTTGAGACCAATCCGCAGGGCTTCCTTCCCTACCGGCGCGACCCGCAAACGCTGGCCCGCCCGTGGGCGCTGCCCGGCACGCCCGGCCTCGAACACCGCGTCGGCGGCCTCGAAAAACAAGACGTAACCGGCAACGTCAACTACGAGCCGCTCAACCACGAGCGCATGGTTCATCTGCGCGCCGCCAAGGTGGAAGCCATCGCGCAAGACATCCCCGACGTTGTTCCCGCCGGCGACCCCAGCGGCGACCTGCTGATCGTGGCCTGGGGCTCCACCTACGGCTCCATCACCGCCGCGCTTAACGCCCAGCGCGAAGCCGGCCATCGCATCGGCCACGTTCATCTGCGCCACCTCAATCCCCTGCCGCGCAACTTGGGCGAAGTGCTGAAGCGTTACAGGCGCGTCCTCGTCCCGGAGATGAACATGGGCCAGTTGGTGCAGGTGCTTCGCGCGAAATATCTGGTGGACGCGCAGGGCTATAACAAAATCCAGGGCAAGCCCTTCAAGCAGTCGGAAATCGAAGCGAAGATTGAAGAGGTGCTGGCGAGTTTGCCCGCGCCTGCTGTGGCGATGCGGGGAGGGAACAACTGACATGACCACGGCCACACTGCCCGTTTACACGAAGAAGGATTTCCAGACCGACCAGGAAATCCGCTGGTGCCCCGGCTGCGGCGACTACGCCATTCTCGCCGCCGTCCAGCAGGTGTTCCCTGAACTGGGCATCCCGCGCGAGAAGTTCGTGATTGTTTCGGGCATCGGCTGCTCCAGCCGCTTCCCCTATTACATGAACACCTACGGCTTCCACTCCATCCACGGTCGCGCGCCCGCCGTCGCCACCGGCATTAAGATCACCCGGCCCGACCTCGATGTCTGGGTGGCCACCGGCGATGGCGACTCGCTTTCCATCGGCGGCAACCACACCATCCACATGCTGCGCCGCAACGTCGGCATCAAAGTGCTGCTCTTCAACAACCGCATCTATGGCCTTACCAAGGGCCAGTACTCGCCCACCTCCGAGCTCGGCAAGAAGGCCAAGTCCACTCCCTACGGCTCGCCCGACCGGCCGTTCCTCCCGCTGGCGCTGGCGCTCGGCGCCGAGGCCACGTTCGTCGCCCGCTCGGTGGACGTCTTCCTGCCGCACCTGAAGGCCGTGCTGAAAAAGGCCGCCGCGCACCGCGGCTCTGCCTTCCTCGAAATCCTGCAGAACTGCAACATCTTCAACGACGGCGCGTGGGAAAGCCTCACCGAAAAAGAAGTGCGCAGCGACCACACCATTGCGCTCGAACACGGCCAGCCGCTCATCTTCGGCAAGAACCGCGACAAGGGCATCCGCATGAACGGCATCGACCTCGAAGTCGTTCAGCTCGGCAACGGCATCTCCGAAAAAGACCTCATCGTCCACGACGAGCATCACCCCAACCCGGCCTACGCCTTTCTGCTCGCCCGCATGGAACTGCTCCCCGGCTTCCCCACGCCCCTCGGCGTCTTCCGCAGCGTTGACCTGCCCCGCTACGAAGATCGCATGGCCGAGCAAATCCACCACGCCGTTCAAAAGCGCGGCCATGGCGACCTCGAAGCCCTTCTCCGCGCCGGCGACACCTGGGAAGTCAAGTAACCAGCGGTTCCTGCTGGTCATCCTGAGCGAAGCGATCGAAGATCCCGACCTTGTCGGGACCGCAGACTCCAGCCCTGCCGGAAAGGCTCTTTCTTCGCTCCTGCTTGCCCTGATTCAATTGTTCATTTATTCATGCGGAACTTCAGAACCACGAGGACATCGGCTGACACCGGCTGATCGTTCAGAGTCGCCGGCTGATACTTCCAGTTGCGCATTGCGTCCAGCGCCACCTGATGGAAAAACGCCGGCCCAGAGACGACGCGCATCGTCGTGACCGTTCCCGACGCATCGACCGTCGCTTCGATGGCCACATCGCCTTCCATCTTGCGCTGCCGCGCAACCGGGGGATAGACAGGCGGCGCGGACTTGAGCAGGCGCGGCGGCTTCACGCGTCCGCCGATGGCGGCCGGCTTGGGCGGCTGCACCGGCGACAGCGCCGACGCAGGCACGGTCCGCGGCGCGCCCGGGACAAGCGCACCTAGATTGCCGGCCGCGGGGATGGCTTCACTGAACACCTCCACCGAAGGCGCCGGCTCATCCCCGGGGACGGCGCTGGGCTGCTTCACCAGCGGCGCCGACAAGGCACTGGTGTCCACTCGCTGTCGCGGAGGAGCCTGGCTCACCACTACGCTACTTTCTTCTCTCGCAGCCGCAGGGCGCGCAGCGGGAGGCGGAGCAGGCGTCACCGGCGGGCTGGCCGCAATGCTGGCCGGCAGCGGCGCGCCCTGGGACGCGGTTGCTTCCGGCTGAATCGCATTACTCGGCGTCGCAGCGACACTCGCCGCCGCGGCAACCACCTCTGTTTTCATCCCTGCCTCGGGCGGAGGAACCGGTGCGGGAGGCGCAGGAAGTTCCGCCTGTGCGATGTCGGAGGACTGCCCTTGAAAATAGAACATCGCGCCGACGGAGACGCCAATAATCAACACCGCGGCGGCACCGCCAAACACTAGCACTCGGCTAATCCCCTTCCGCCTGCGCGTTGGCTCCGCCGTGATCGGCTGAACGGGGTTGAGCAGTGATGTCCCGAAATGGCGCGGCGGCGGGGCTGTCAGGCCTGGGCCTCGCCCGAATGAGCCGGTGGCGGCCGAAGGCGTCTCCCGGAAGGGTGCAGGGGCCGGAACCGGCCGCGATACCTTTCTCTCCTCCGTTCGCTTCGGCGCTTTATGGATCCCGACCACCTCATCGGCGCGCTTCACCCAATTCGTCTGCCCGTAGGACGCGACAGGGCTTGCGGCAGGGGGAACCCTGGATGCTTCTGCTTCGGCCGAAGGAGCCGGTTTGGCCGCAGGCTTTTCCGGGGGCGCGAGAGACGTCTGCATCGGCGGAGGAAGTGCTGCGGCTTGCGGCTGGCTCGCGGCCTGCTGTGGAGGAGCGGCGTCCCAGAAGCCCTGCGCCGGCTGGGTGAACACGAGCTCGACGTAGGCCTTATCGCCGGGCCGCGCCCGCACGTAGGCCACGCGACACCGCACCTGCCTGCCCGCACCGGGATGAATCAGGACGACACTCTGATCCGCCGCCACCGGCGCCGCCAGAGCCAACACCGCGCCGTGCGGGAAAATCAGCAGCGTTTGGGTCTCTTCCTTGAACGGCTTGCCGGGCCCCACAGGCGCACTGTCAGGACGAATCCCTTCCACCCTCACCGCCACTTCGGCACATACCGGCAGCGGACCGCTCGATACGGCGGCCCCACCGGCGGAAAGTTTTCCGGAGTCGTTCCTCTGCAGATCCATCGTCCCAGGCGCCCAGGCCCAAAGTCCCAAGAATGGGCGGGCCGGTTGGCACCGGTCCCTTTGGCGAGTGTCTGTCTGGCTGCCTGGCTTGGGTATGGTACCGACGTACTGCCATGGAAACACACACCGCTTCGCCCCGTCCTTGTATGGGCGGGCCTCCGTGCCCGCCCATCTCGTGTAGGGGCCGGCTCTCTGCCGGCCATCATGACCGGTGTCGCCAACATCCATGCCGGCGCACTTCTCTTGTGTGGCGTTTGACCGTATGTCTGCATCCCGACGTGTCGGGGCGCCCCACAAGAGCCCAACCATCACCGAAAACAAAAAGGGCGGGCCGTAGCCCGCCCCTTCACAAACTCTCAACTGAAGACTGACGACTGAAAACTGTTTACTGGCTCGATGCCGGCAATCGCTCGGCTGTCGCTGCCTGCGCGCGGACCGACCCGGGATCGGGCAACTGCCCCAGCCAGCGGTCGCGCACAACGACAAACTCAGGCCAATCCTTCTTCGCCACGGGCTGCGCTGGTGGCAGTCGCAGCGCCTCGAAGTTGCGGTAGCTGCCGTGCTGCAGGATGCGGAAATCGAGATGCGAACCGGTGGCCAGACCCGTTGCGCCCACCAGGCCGATGCGCTGGCCCTGCTCGACCTTCTGACCGCCGCGCACCAGAATGCGCGAGAGGTGCATGTACATTGTCTCGTAGCCGTTGGTATGCCGCAAGTGAACCAGATTGCCCGACCCGCCCTTGCGCCCGGCGAGGACCACGGTCCCTGAGCCGATCGCCTGAACCGGCGTGCCGGTCGGCGCGCCGTAATCAATTCCCAGGTGCGGACGGCGGGTCTTCAACACCGGATGGAAGCGGCTGCGGCTGAAGCGCGACGTAATCGGTGCTGAAAATTTGAGCGGCGAACGCAGGAACGCTTTCTCAAGCGACTCGCCGTCGGCTCCGTAATAGGCGGCCCTCCCGTTCGGATCGCGGAAAAGCACGGCCTGGTAAGCGTGGCCGTCGTTGTTGTACTCGGCGGCGTAGATCTTGCCGTAAGCAACAGTCTCGCCGCTGGCGTATTGCTTTTTCTCCACCAGCACGCGGAACGTGTCGCCGCGACGCGGGTCGGTATAGAAATCCAGGTCCCAGCCGAAGATCTCAGCCAGGCGCACAGCCAGCTCGGGCGATTCGCCCGCATCCATCACGGCGTTGTAGAGCGAGTCGCGCACCTGCCCGGAGACGGGTGCAACCACCGTCTCCGACGGTATCGCCTGAATCTCAGCGCGGAAGCCCTCGCCATCGGGGCGCACCCAGAGCATCCGGTCGGGGTCAATCTGGTAGCGCACGGCGCGCAACTCGCCGTCCACCGAGCGGCCCACGGCCAGACGGTTGCCGGTGCGGAAGCCGCGCAGGTTATAGACCAACTGCGCCGCGTCGGCGAGGGTGGCGGCGACTTTGGGCTCCACGCCCAGCCGGCCCAGCGCATCGGCAAACGTCGCGCCAGGCAGAACGCGACGCTCCGCAAAGTGAACCACGTGCGCGCGGATGCGCGCGGCATCTTCAGCGGCCAGACGCGCCTGTTCAAGGAACGCGCGATGCGCCTCGAGGCGCATATAGAAAACCCAGGTCAGAAAGGCGAGGCCGGCAAGAGAGACGGGGAGACAACTAGCGAATAGACGACGATTGACCATAATTCCGCGTTTCCTGCGGTGGCATTCCCCTGCCCTCCGGCCGGGCCGGAACCCCAGGGGGCAGGGAGCATACCGCAAGATACCTTTGTGCCCAAGCGGAAAGCTGGCGTCAAAGCAAGAAATTGTTGCGCGTCCCTGCGAGTAACCCCTTCGGTTCAGGCGGAGCAACCCGTGACGGCCAGATGTTGAAACCTGTGCCAGAAATGGGAAAGCGCGCTGCACATGTCTGCAAACGGGGCTGAGCCAAGTGCCTGATTTTCAAAGGGATTGGAAATGCGCAAATTTGGACAGCGGAATGCAAGCAGGGAAACCTCGCCGGCGCTGTGCCCTGCTCGCGGTGGGGCCGGCGCGATCCGCAGCGGACTCGGCCAGTCGAGAATCAGGAGGAACCCTCGATGGAAGGTGCCCTCTTCATCCCGCCAAATCGCCCCAATCGTCGTCCCGAACAGCAGTGCAGCGAATGCGGCCGGTCGTTCCGCCCGCGCCCCGTCGGCGAAGGCGCCGAAGAGCTCTGCGACGACTGCTACGAGGCTCAATTTGAGCCGCGCCGCCTGCGCCACTGGCAGAAACCCAACGGGCGCACGCACACGCACTGAGGCAGTTCTCAGTCTTCAGTTTCAGTTATCAGTCAGGAAAAGGGATCAGTCTGGCCGTGAGCCGGAGAAGACGGGGTCCGAGGCGGAACCGACGAGGCCACCGTTTTTCGCGAAGTAGTTGCGCTCGTGCAGGAAGTGGTAGATGCGGCCAGCAACCTCAGCCGCCGTTCCGCCCTTCACGCGGCGCGTATTCCCGCGCAGCAGGACCACCAGAACAATTCGCGGGCGCATCCAGTCGGCATAAGAAACAAACCAGCCCAGCCGCGACTTCGAATCTGAGCAGGTGCCCGTTTTGCCCAGTGAAAGATCGCCATTGGGGTCGTAGCTCGGGCGGCCCGTGCCGTAAAGCACGGAGGCCAGCATGCCTTCGCGCAACTCGGGCAGCAGCGGCTCGATATTGAGCTTGCGCTTGACGCGCGGCGCGAAGTTGCGCCGGTCTTCTTCGCTCCGTGGGTATTGCAGGTAGTAAAGCGTGCCGCCATTGGCGAACGTCGTCGCGAGCGATCCCAACTGGAGCGGCGTAATCTGAATGCCTTCGCCGAAGCTGGACATGCGCGCCACGCCGCCGCGCATCGGCGGCTCGAGCGGCAGTGCGCCGGGATGCTCTTCAGGGATGTTGTAGCCGGCCAGCTCGCCGATGCCCATCAGCCGCGCGTAGTGCTGCACGGTGAGGAAGCCCATGCGGCGGCCCAACTCCTCAAAGAACCGGTTGTTCGAATGGGCCATCGCCTCGGTGAGGTTCATGTACGAGCGGCGGGTGACGCGCAGCATCGTGTCGCGGGTGATAATGTTTCGCTCGAGCGCGGCGAGCGCGATGACCGGCTTGATCGTCGAGCAGGGGGTGAACCCTTCCGAGAACGCCAGCTTTTGGTTGACCACGGCCAGGATGCGGCCGGTGTTCGGATCGATCGCCACCACCGAGCCGTTGTACCTCCCCAGCGCATTCACCGCGGCCTGGCGGACGACCGGGTCGTCATATTCAACGATGTCTTCGGCGGTTGAATCGGCGTAGGTCGGCACGCCGCGCCGGCCTCGGGTGGAGGTCTTTTTCTTTGAAGGCTTGGCTGCAGTGGTCTTGCCTGAGGTGTTCCGCAAAGACGTTCGCGGCCGTGGGGCTGCCGAACCCGAGCCCGTCGGCGCTGCTGCGGCAGTGGTCTGACAGACCAGTAGCAGGGCAAGGAGCAAGGCAAGAAACCGGGGCTGGGCCAGTCTGAAACGCATTGAATTCCTTTAGACGCCACAACGAGGGAAGCAGTTTCCCCGCCAATGCATGCGGGGGATGAATTCTAGGGAATACAGCCCCCCGGAAGCAATAGGAAATGCGTACTTTGTGTGCAAACGGCTGTTGTGAGTTTGGGGCTAGGAGTACCAGCCGGAAGGGTGGTTATGACTGATTCAAAAGGACGCATCTCCACCACAACGAACCAGTTAGTGACTCTGGAGGGAGGCAGGAATGGGGGCGTCTGCCGTGGCGGACGCCCCTTCCTTGATGAAGCCAGCCAGCGCTAGCGAGTGGGTTTGGGAGTCGTGCGAGAGCCAGCGGCCGCAGCGGCAGCAGCCTGTGCCGCGGGCTTCTCAGCGGGCGCGGCGTTTGAAGGTGTCGCTGCGCCGGGCGTGGCCAGGCCGAGCTGCTTGCGCAGGGCGGCCTCGATTTTGTCGCGGATGTCAGTATTCTCTTTCAGGAACACGCGGGCGTTTTCGCGGCCCTGGCCCAGACGCTCGCCGCCGAAGCTGATCCACGTGCCGGACTTTTCCAGGACGCCCTTTTCGACGCCGAGATCGATCAGGTCGCCTTCGCGGGAGATGCCTTCGCCATAGAGGATGTCGAACTCGGCTTCGCGGAAGGGTGCGGCCACTTTGTTCTTCACCACCTTGCCGCGGGTGCGCGAGCCGACCACGCGGTCGCCCTCCTTAATGGACTGGATGCGGCGGATATCAATGCGCATCGAGGCGTAGAACTTCAGCGCCCGGCCGCCGGTGGTGGTCTCCGGATTGCCGAACATCACGCCGATTTTTTCGCGGATCTGGTTGATGAAGACCAGGCAGGTGCGCGACTTGGAGACGATGCCGGTGAGCTTGCGAAGCGCCTGCGACATCAGCCGCGCCTGCAGGCCCATCTGCGGGTCGCCCATTTCGCCTTCGAGCTCGGACTTGGGGACCAGCGCGGCGACCGAGTCCACCACGACCACGTCCACGCCGCCCGAGCGGATCAGCGTTTCTGCAATCTCGAGCGCCTGTTCGCCGTTATCGGGCTGGGAGACGAGCAGGTTGTCCACGTCCACGCCGAGCTTGCGGGCATAGGCGGGGGCGAGCGCGTGCTCGGCGTCAATGAACGCCGCCTGGCCACCCATCTTCTGCGCTTCGGCGATGACGTGCAGGGCCAGCGTGGTCTTGCCGCCGGACTCCGGGCCGAAGATCTCCACCACGCGGCCACGTGGTAAGCCGCCCACGCCGAGCGCGAGGTCGAGCGAAAGCGCGCCGGTGGGGATCACGCTGACGGGCACGAGCACGTCGCGGCTGCCCAGGCGCATGATGGAGCCCTTGCCGTACTGCTTTTCGATTTGTGCAATGGCTGACTCGAGAAGTTTCGACTTTTCGTCTGTCATCTCCCACCTCGGAACGGGAAGTTTTGCCTCTGGACGCTGACCCGCAGCCGGGAGTTTACCAGAGAGTGCCCCTCCGGTGCAGGTGTTTAGCAGCGGGATACTATCACAAGGCGAAGAAAAAGCAAAGACTATTTTTCGGAGAGAAGCCCACGCCTTCGCGGGACATGAAAGTCGCGCGGCCTACGCGGCGTAAGTGTAAAAGCCGCGGCCGGACTTGCGGCCAAACCAGCCAGCGGCCACCATCTTGCGCAGCAGCGGGCAGGGGCGGTACTTCGAATCGCCAAAGCCAGTGTAAAGCACTTCGAGAATAGCCAGGCAGATGTCGAGACCAATCAGGTCGGCGAGCTCGAGCGGCCCCATGGGGTGGTTCATGCCCATTTTCATCACCGCGTCCACGGCCTCGGGCGTGGCCACGCCTTCCATCACGCAGAAGGCGGCCTCGTTGATCATGGGCATGAGGACGCGGTTGGAGACGAAGCCCGGGGAGTCGTTGACAGCGACGGGCTTTTTTTCGAGCTTCTCGCAGAGCGCCATGGTGGTGGCAAAAGTAGCCTCGGAGGTTTGTAGGCCGCGGATCACTTCGACCAGCACCATCATCGGCACCGGGTTCATGAAGTGCATGCCCAGGAAACGGTCGGGGCGCGACGTGGCCGCGGCGAGCTGCGTGATGGAGATGGACGAGGTGTTGGAGGCAAGGATGACTTCGGGGCGGAGGAGCTTGTCAGCTTCCTTGAGCGCGGTGAGCTTGAGGTCGAGGCGCTCGGAGATGGCTTCGACGACGAAGTCGGCGCCCGCAAGTTGGGCCGGGTCGGTGACAAGCTGAAGGCGACCGAGGATGCGGGGTTTATCGGCTTCGGCGACCTTGCCCTTCTTGATTTCGCGGTCGAGGTTCTTGGTGATGGTTTCGAGGGCGCGGTCGAGAAAACGCTCCTCGACGTCGCGCAAAATGACCTGAAAGCCGCTGCGCGCGAAAACGTGGGCAATGCCGTTGCCCATCGTCCCCGCGCCGAGCACGCCGACTATCTTGATGTGATCAATGCTCATGAGGCCTCCGACGGAAAACGCTAAGAAAACACAAGAGAAGTGTGAAAGCAAGTGGCGCGTGACTAACGGTCGTCGCCTGGTGGGTCATCGGCCGGATCAGTCATAAAGTCGTGGAGTTGAGAAGCAAGAGGCAGAGAGTCTCCAATCGGCGAGACAAGGGACAAGGCTTCGTCTCTCCGGGAGCGTAAGACCCGGATTTCATAAAAGGGCCGCGGCATGCCGAGCTCGAACGCCAGGTGGTCGCGCTTGGCCTGTACATCGCAGTTAATCCCGGCCTCGGAAAGGACATCAAGTACACGGCTAAAGGACACCGGGTCTGACCCGCGCCAAATCAGCTCAGGCGCGTCATCTTTGCGGACCATGGGAAGTGAGGAAACCAAGTCGACATCGCAGTCGGGGCAGTGGGTATAGCCTGCGCGGTATTCGGCGTGGCAGTTAGGACAGAACATCGGAGAATTGAATCATTGAATCATTGACGATTGCAATGCCTCAAGTCGTGCACTTTCCTGAGGCTGCTCAAATGCACCAATGATCAGATAGTTCGATGAATCAATTCCGTTCGACGGCAAGGGCGACGGCGTTGCCGCCGCCGAGGCACAATGCGGCGATGCCGGGCTTCGCGTTGCGGCGCTCGAGCTCGTAGAGCAGCGTGACCAGGATGCGCGCCCCGGACGCGCCGATGGGGTGGCCGAGCGCGACCGCTCCGCCGTCCGTCGTCAGTCGGCTGCCGTCGAACCGCCCCACTACCTGCCGCGAAAAATGCGCTTCAAACTCGAACTGCGACTGGCTACACTCTGTCATGGAAAAGGCCGCCTCCCTTCGGACATCCACTACGTCTTGACAACGCA
>Ga0209108_10001200_pt1 | contig 14979 bp, 12 predicted proteins | sample Rifsed10ft1_FD_184003 | JGI IMG/M metagenome (GOLD analysis project Ga0209108, IMG submission 184003) | Soil microbial communities from Rifle, Colorado, USA - sediment 10ft 1 (version 2) | ecosystem: Environmental > Terrestrial > Deep subsurface > Rock core/Sediment | place: Rifle, Colorado...
TCGTCAGCCAATTCAAAGGCCCGAAGCTGTATGTGAATCACGCATGCTTAACCCCTAAACGCCTTCAGCCTATCTACCTGAGCAGCGTCTTCGCCGCGTCTTCAAGAATCCAGTCCACTGCCTCAGACATAGACTTCGCTACGGCATCCGGCATGGACTGTTCAGCCTTGAGCCTATCCAACGCCTGCACGTCCACCAGCGCGGATGTAAGAAGAATAGCCTTGGCGCCCACCCTGTTCGCCAATTGTATGTCGCGCGCATGATCGCCGATCAAATAGGAACGCCGAAGATCCAGTTGCAACTCTGACACAGCCCGCTCCACCATTCCGACATTCGGCTTGCGACAGCGGCAGCCGTCGTCAGGATGGTGCGGGCAGAAATAGATCGCATCCAGCGCCGCGCCCTCCTGTTCCAAAAGACCTTCCAATCTGGCATGAATCGCTTCCAGATCCTTGAGGGTCAGAATTCCACGGCCGACACCGGATTGGTTGGTCACAACCACTAGTTTCGCACCAGCCACTTTCAACCGCGCTAGGGCTGGCCCGACCCCCGCCAGCAGCTTCAGATCGGCAGCGATTTTCAGATAGCCCGGGTCGTAGTTCAATGTCCCGTCTCGATCCAGAAACACGGTGACACCCTCCAGCGCGGTCGAAATGTCCGTAGGTCGTAAAGTCGAACGTCCTGGATCTTCAGACTTTGGACTTTCGGACTTGATGACGTGCAACTGTTTAACCGCCGCTTCATAGACCTGCTCAACAGACACCCTTGTCATACACCGATGATCGATGGGACATTCACGCAACAGGCAAGGGGCACAATCGACCGGTTGCCGCACAATGGCATGAGCGCTCCCAAAGGGCGACGTGGTGCGCCAATCGGTCGGACCGAAGATCGCCACGACCGGCACCTGGAACGCGGAGGCGATATGCATAGGACCGGTATCATTCGTGAGGAGCATGGCACACCGTTTCACCGCCGCCATCAATTCACGGATCGTCGTGGCCCCGGACAAGACCAGAGATCGGGATGACAGGCGCGCAGCAATCTCCTGGCCCAAACGCTCTTCCCCCTTGGCCCCAAAAATCACCACGCTGACTTGCTGTTCACGAGATTCGCGAATCGTGCGACACAGTTGTTCCGTGACCTCGGCAAACCGCTCAGGCAACCAGCGCTTGGCCCCTCCGTAGGTCGAACCGGGGTTGATCCCGACGACGACATCTGATGCGGTCAGTCCTCCCTGGGTGAAGCGCCCTGCCATCGCCCGTTCTTCCTCAGGAAAGACGACGAGTTCTGGTGCGGAGGGATCGCCCATGAGGCCCAACGGCTTCAACAGATCCCAATAATAGCGAACTTGATGGACGAGTGTGCGGCCATCCGGCGCAGCGACTGGATCGGACAACAGTAGACTTCGCCCGTCTGTCGCATACCCATAGCGCCGAGGCACACCGGCCAGAAACGTCAGGAACGCCGCCTCGAAGGCATTCTGAAACAAGACCGCCAGATCGAAGCCTTGCCGCCGCAACTGCCCAGCCAGCGCCCACTTACCGGAAAGCCCCGCATGACGCCCCTTGGTGTCGTAGGTCAGCACGCGCGTCAAGGCCGGATGGCCCACGAACAAATCGGCCACAGCCGGCTTAACCAAAAGGGCGATCTGAGCATCGGGGAACAGCCTCCGCAATCCACGGAGCGCTGGTTCGCACATCACCGCATCGCCAAGCCAGTTGGGTCCACGCACAAGAATTCTTTTGATGGTTTCTTTATTCACCACCCTCTGCCCTTCAGTCTTCAGCCTTCCGACTCCGCCTTCAGCCTATTTCCCACCCCGAGCACCAACCGCCGCAATGGCTCTTCCCCCACTGTCATGTCCGTGGTCAGTCGGACTGCCCACCAGCTATCGGTGAGTTGGAGCAGCGCGGCCAACTTGCAGGCATCTTTCTCCGTCGTCACGACCAGCTCAGCCTGGAGTTCAGCCGCTCTGGCGCTCAGTTGTTCGACATCCTGGCTTGTATAGGGATGGTGATCGGCGTAGACCACTTCATCCAGGATCCTGATCCCTATTCGCTCGACGAGAGAGCGAAATGATTCGGCATGACCCACGCCGCTACAGAGCAGCGCGGTCTTTCCCTTGGACCAGGAGAGCGGCTGCGACGCTCCGGTCACCACCGATATGAGACTCTCCGGACGAAAGACCGCCTGGATCGGGTCCGGCATCGAACCGAGCGTGGCCCGCAGTCTGCGACAGACATCTGTCACCTGAGCCGGCACGTCCGCCCTCGTGATCACAATCGCAGTCGCGCGCGCCGCCGCCTGCAGTGGTTCCCGGAGTCGGCCGGCCGGTACCAGGGCCGCGAGTCCCCCCGCATCCGTGGCATCGACCAGCAAGAGATTGACGTCGCGATAGAGCCCCAGATGCTGAAATCCATCGTCGAGTACCAGACAATCGATCGGAAATTGATTCAAGACCCAGTGCCCAAGCTCATAGCGATCGGCGCCGACGGCAACGATCGCCTTGGGACAACGCTGCGCCATCAAGAATGGCTCATCGCCTGCTTCATTCGGGTCGACCAGCAGGCGCTCGCCATTCGACACTAACAGATACGGATCCGTACTTGTCCGTCGATAGCCCCGGCTGAGAATCGCGACCCTCTTCCCCTGTGCCAGGAGCCAATCGACAAGCATAATGACCACCGGCGTTTTCCCCGTCCCACCCAGCGTGAGATTCCCGACACTCAGCACGGGAACCGGTAATCTCCGCTGAGCGAACCAGCCCCAGTCGTACAGCAGCGCGCGCAGCCGCGCAACCACCCCATAAGGGATCGCGGCCCACATCAGCCACCATCTGACCTTTGTCCCTGGATTTAACACGTTTCGTAACTACCCAGGTAGATAGGCTGAAGGCTTTTAGACTGAAGGTTTTGAAGCGAGATAATTTATTCTCCTTCGCCGAATACCCTGTAGCTTCCGGCCTTCAGCCTTCATGCCTGAATACCTGAGCAGTTGCCACTTTTCTATATTATCGTCCAGCCATGAGGGGAAGCGACCGGTCGGCGAGAGGAGACCCGCTGGTACCTTGCTGCGGCGTCAAGAGCCTGTCGATAGCCTCCAGCGTCCGTTGCAAGGCTCCCTGATTCTGTTCGACCACCTGACGAGCCGACCGGCCCATCCGCTCCCGCTCCTCGTCATCAGAAAAGAGGGACAATACCTGTCGCGTGAGGTCCTCCGCCTGGAGAACCCGATGGCCCCCTCCTGCCTGGATCAAGAGGTCTGCAATCTCCGCGCAGTGGTCGGTGTAGCGGCCGAACAACACCGGCTTCGCCCACTGAGCCGGTTCCAGCAAATTGTGTCCGCCAATTGGAACGAGCGTGCCTCCGACGAACGCCACCACCGCTTCCCGGTAAATCGCAGCCAATTCGCCCCGCGAATCGAGCACCACCACACGGGGACCGGTAGACCGCAGCGCGCCGGCCTCCCCGATGGTACTGCGTCGCTGCACGGCGAGCCCGCGCCCCCGAATCATCGCCTCCACCGATTCCACTCGTTCAATGTGTCGAGGAGCCAGCAGCAAGACCGCTGAGGGACAACGTGCCACGAGCGCCTGATAGCATTCCACGAGGGTCTCTTCTTCACCGGGATGGGTACTGCCGGCCACAAACAGCTGTTCCGTATCCTGAAGCCCAAGATGAGCCCTGGTCATCCCACCCTCCACGACGACCGGTATCGGTTGGTCGAACTTGATATTTCCCGTTCGCCTGACTCGCGAGGCCTCTGCTCCCAGCGCAACAATACGGTCGACGTCTCGGTCCGACTGCATCAGGCAGAGGCTGAGCGTCTGCAACATCGTCCGGTAGAACGATCGCACGGGCGCCCACTGCTGCCGAGCAAAAGACCTGGATGAGAGCCGACCGTTCACAAGGACGGTCGGCACTCCGTGCCGACGCAGGTGCCACAAGAGATTCGGCCAGAGTTCGGTCTCGACGAACAGATAGAGGGAAGGTTGCAGTCGTTCGATGAAGCGGGAGACGACACAGGGGAAATCGAGCGGCGCATAACAATGCTCTGCCACACCGGCCAACCGTTGCTCCACGGCTTCCCGTCCGGTCTCAGTCACCGTCGAGACTACCAGGCGATGCTCAGGATGACGGCGATGCAGCTCATTGACGAGCGGTGTCACCGCCACTACTTCACCGAGAGAGACCGCGTGGACCCAGATCACTGGTCTGTCTGGTTTGTCTGGTTTGTTTAGTTCATCTGGTTTAATTGGTTTCTCTTGTCCGACATAACCAAACAAACGAAACAAACCAGACCAACCAGATGAACCTTCTTGTAATCCCAGCCGTTCAAGCAATCCTGGCCGGCACCGTCGCTTGGCCAGCAGGACCGCCACGATGACCGGCGAAACGATCAGCAACACAATGTTGTAAGTAAGACGCCACATGGCTTTGCGCGTTAGCAGGATGCTGAAAAAGTCCGCCAGCTTTCTGGAAGGCTAAGGCTCAGGTCAAGGCTGAGAGAAAAAGAGTCTGATCTTCGCTCAACCTTAACCTCGACCTCAGCCCACTTCAGAAGCTGCGGCCTTGCTGGACGGCCTTTTTGAGTAACCTGCGAGGTGTTCGCCTTTTGTCCAAGACGTGTAGGCCATCGAAATTCTGCCGTGACGAAATAGTTTTTTCGCAACCTGTGAGACGTGAAACGTGAAATGTAAAACGACGCGCCTGGACCCCTTACCTCCAACGCCTGACGCCTCACGTTTCACGTTTCACGGCCCCTTCCGCCTGATCCGTCAGTCGATTCAGGACCGTCTCAAGCTCCAGGCATGCCGCCGCCAGCGCCTGCTCATCAGAATCTCGCGGAACCCAGATGGGGGCGCCCCACAGATAGAGACCTCGGGACCATGGATACGGGACCATGAACCGATCCCAGCTTGCGAAGAGTTTTTTTTTGAGCAGCTAAAGGCCAGCGGCACAATCGGAAGCCCGGTTGCTCTCGCCAGTTGAACCACCCCGAGTTTCGCAACCTGGCGCGGCCCCTTGGGTCCATCGGGAGTCACCACAAGATCGGCACCGGATCGCCCAAGGCGGATCAACTCCCGCAAGGCAAGCGCCCCACCCCTGGTGCTCGATCCACGGACTGCCCAATGCCCGAATCGAGAGATGATGCGCGCGATGATTTCACCATCCTGATGCTGGCTGATCAACACGTTGGCCCCTGTCCCACGATAGCCTGTAGGGATCATGAGTTGCTGCGCGTGCCAAAAGGCGAGGATGATATGCTGGCCCTGACGATACAAGTCATCCACCTGTTCGTGGCCCTGCGAATCCATCCGCATCGACCGCCCCAGCCCTCGAATCACCGCAGCCCCGATCGGAGGGAGCACAGAGAGCTTCAGCCACTTCTCGACTCGCTTCATGGCGGGATTACGCATCGGGCACATCCTGGAACTGCATCGCATGGAGCCGCTGGTACTGTCCCCCGCGGCGAAGCAGCTCGTCGTGTGTCCCTACTTCGACGATCGAGCCGCGGGCCAGAACTATGATCCGATCGGCCCGTTGAATCGTGGACAACCGATGGGCAATGACGACGGTCGTTCGGTTTTTCATCAAATTGGCAAGCGCCAGCTGGACAACCCGTTCGGACTCGGTGTCCAACGCCGACGTCGCTTCATCGAGAATGAGCAAGGGAGGGTCTCGTAGGATCGCGCGGGCAATGGCCAAGCGCTGCCGCTCCCCGCCGGAGAGCTTCACCCCCTTCTCTCCCACGACCGTCTGGTACCCCTGCGGAAGGCGCTCGACAAAATCATGGGCATAGGCCAATCGCGCTGCCTGGATGATGTCTTCGTCAATCGTGTCCTCCCGTCCAAAGGCGATGTTGTTGCGAATACTATCGTCAAACAAGACCACATCTTGCGACACCAGGCCAATCTGCGATCGGAGCGAGCGGAGGGTGTACGACTGAATATCGACCCCGTCGATGAGAATGCGACCGGCTGTCGGCTCGTAAAAGCGCGGGATAAGATTGACCAGAGTCGTCTTTCCACTGCCACTGCTGCCCACGAGCGCCACCATTTCTCCGGCGCGAATCGTCAGATTGATGTCGTTGAGCGCCGGCACCGCCTGGCTCTCATAATGAAACGTCACATCGTCGAACGTCACCGACTGGGCAATCCGCGGCAACTCCAACCGGCCCTTCTCCGCATCCTGCTCGGTCTTGAGGTCCAAAACGCCGAAGACCCGTTCCGCCGCTGCCAATGCCTGTTGCATCTGATTATTGGAGCCCGACAGCTTGCGAATCGGCGAATAGGCCATGAACATCGCCGTTAGAAATGAGAAAAACGCCCCCGGCGTCATGGAGCCGTTGATCACGAGAAATCCGCCATACCAAATAATCGCCGCGACCCCCACAACACCGATCACTTCCATATGCGACGACCCGAGAGAAGAGACCTGAATCGCCTTCATCGTCGTACTGAGGAACGAGCGATTGCTCTGTTTAAACCGCGCCTCCTCCGCCTCTTCACGCCCATAGGCCTTCACCATGCGAATACCGGATAACGTTTCCTGAAGTGTGGAGGCCATGTCCCCCATCCGCTCCTGGCCGCTTGCCGCCAGCGCCCGTAACCGTTTCCCCATCCGCACCATCGTGAACACCGCCAAGGGAATGACAATCACCGAGAGACCGGCCAGCCGCCCATTCTGATAGAAAATCACACCCATCATGGCCAGGAACGTGAGTCCCTGCTGAAAAATATCTTTCAGCACTCCCGCCACCGCGTTGGCCATCAACGTGACGTCGTTCACCACACGGGCCACCAGCCGCCCCGACGTATTCGCATCGTGATAGGGAACGGGCAACCGAATGAGCTTCCCAAACAATTCCTGTCGAATGTCGGTGATCACCTGATTCCCGACATAGTTCATGAGATAGTTTTGCCCGTAGTTGAAGGCACTCTTGAGCACCGCCACGACGAAGAGCGCGAGCGGGAGGACCAGTAAGAGGCTTTCATTCCTGTTGATAAAAATCTCGTCGAGGACCGGCTTGACGAGCCAGGCGTAGGCGCCGGAAAATGCCGCCACCAACGCCGAGCAGAGGAATGCCGCACCCAACCGAACCCGATAGGGCTTCAGGTAACGGACCAATCGTATCAAGCGATCTAGAGTCGACATTCAGACAACACCACCTCTGCAGCTCGACTGGAGGCGCCTGGTTCCCCCAATGACTGCCGAACCTGTCGCAGCCCTTCTTTCATACCATTATATGCCGACGGATCGCGCAAGAGGTGCAAGACTTCCTGGCACAACCGCTCGGCCGTCGCCTCATCCTGAATCAGTTCCGGCACGATCGATCGTCCGGCCACCAAATTGACGAGCCCGATCCATTTCACATTGATCAGCCAACGCGCCAGACGATACGTCAACGGCGACGTCTTGTACAGCAACACCATAGGAGTCCCCACCACCGCCGCCTGTAAGGTCGCGGTCCCCGATGCAATGAACAACACATCGGACAGGGCCATTACCTCGCTGGCTTGATCGTGCACCACGCGAACCGGCACAGGGCTATGCTGCAGCAAGGCCTGGATCAGATTATCGTCAATTGAGGAGGCCTGCGCCAGGATAAACTGCGTTCCCGGTTCGGCCACGACCAATTGTGCCGCCGCCTGTAGGAGCACCGGTAGGAGCAGTTCGACTTCGCTCCTTCGACTTCCCGGCAACAATCCGACGACGCGAGCGGACTCGTCCAAACCGAACTCTTGCCGAAGCTTCGTACGATCATACTGCGACGCCACCGAATCAAGCAGTGGATGGCCGACGAACGTGCACCGAACTCCTGCCTGACGATAGAGTTCCGGCTCGAATGGAAGGATGACGACGACATGATCGACCTGGCGCTGAATCCACTTCATCCGCCCAGGACGCCAGGCCCACACTTGTGGGGCAATGTAGTACAGTACACGTCGACCGGCGGCTTTGGCCACCCGGGCGAAATGAAAGTTCAGTCCAGGATTATCGATCAGCACGACGAGATCCCAGGCCTCTGTTTTCAACACCCGCCGGATAGCCAGTACGCGCTGGACCATGGTTCGGATAGCGGACAGCCCGATCAATCCCATCACGTCCAACTGTGGGACACCCGGCACAAGGGTTACGCCCGCGGCGCGCATCGCGACTCCACCAATGCCGACCAACTGGGCTGTCTGGTCAAGCGCCATGATCGCTTTGGCTAAATGAGCCCCGTGGAGATCACCGGAAGCCTCGCCTGTTACGATCAGAATCCTCATGACTTGGGGGAGGGGTATGGGGGTAGAGGGGGTACCGGGGTAAGGGGGGTATGGGGGTAGAGGAGTAAGAGCCTACCCATTTTTTATCCCTACCCCATCTATCCCATTTATCCCGCTACCCCCTTTACCCCTTTTTTATCCCGCTACCTCACTATCCCCTTCCGCATGGCGCGCAGCAAAGGCCGCAATAGCCTGCAAGACTTGGTGCGCCACGTCCACTGCCGCGGCGCCATCTTCGCCCGACACCACCGGCCTCGTGCCAGTGCCGGCAGCGTGAAGAAACGATGCGATTTGGAGCTTCAACGGTTCTTCGTCTCCACCCTGCAACTGCTCGACCTCGACGATCGGCCGCTCTTCAGCCTTAGCCGTACGTCGACAAATCATCCCTTGCCGCGTCTGAAAATCGATCGACAGATAGTTATCCCGTTGGAAGAGGCGGAGCCGGCGCATCTTATTCATCGACACGCGACTGGAGGTCAGGTTCGCCACGCAGCCGCTCTTGAACTGAATGCGGGCGTTGGCAATATCGATCGAGGAGGACAAGACCGCCACCCCCGCAGCGCGCACCTCTTCAACGGGACCGGGATTCAGGGACAGCACGAGATCCAGATCGTGAATCATCAGATCCAAGATCACATCCACGTCCGTCCCCCGTTCACTGAAACTGCTGAGACGGTGACATTCGATGAACACAGGCCGCCCGATATGGGGACGCATCAGCGCCATCACCGGATTGAACCGTTCGCTGTGGCCGACCTGTAAACAACAGCTCCGCTGTTTGGCCAGCTGTACCAACTCCTGCGCCTCTCCGGGCGTTACGGCAATCGGCTTTTCGACCAACACATGTTTGCCCGCCTGCAGACAGGCTTTTGCGACGGCATAGTGGCTTGACGTGGGCACCGCCACACTGACGACATCGACATGCGCCAACAATTCATTAGCCGTACGATAGACGCGCGCCCCATGTCGATCTGCGACTATCTGCGCACGCTCGGCCGACTGATCCGCCACGCCGACGAGCTGCGCCCCGGGCAAAGAGGCATAGATGCGCGCATGGTGCTGACCGAGATGTCCGACGCCGATGACGCCTGCCTTAAGCGGTGTCATGTTCGAGGCTCATTTCCTGCTCGGTTTGAGTTTCGTGATCCCGACGATAGCTATCCGAGCAGCCCGGGCCTTGTCCAACACGATCTCGCGATCCAATAGGACCGTGCGTCCGGCCTCGATCGCCAACACGGAGGCCTTGACCGACGCCATCACCTCGATGGTCCGAGGTCCCACGGCCGGGAGATCGAACCGCAAATCCTGCTGTGGCTTCGATCGCTTGACCACCACCGCCCCCGCCTTGGCCAAATCGCCGCCGCGCTTGATGGCTCCGTCGGTACCCTCGACCGCCTCGACAGCCACGACCACGCGATCTTTGATCACGACACACTGCCCGATATCGAGACGCCCGATGTCATGCGCCACTTCCCACCCGTAGCGGATATCCTCCCACTCTTTCTCCGATGGGACTCGCGCGGTCAACGTCCCTTCTTCTGCGAGGATCCCCTCAAGCCCGAAGGTCGACTCGCAGATGGCAATCCCTTCTTGTTCAAGCTCCTTCGCCAATTCACGCAGAATGTCGTCGTCTTTCCGGAGCGCCAACCGTGTTGCCAACGCCAAGGTGCGGAAATCCGGTCGCAGGGTGGTAAACATATGGGTCTTCTTGATCCCGCCCAACATCACGGCCTGGTGGACCTTGTCTTCCTTGAAGGCCTTGATCAGCTTATTGAGTTGGCCGATCTTGATCCAATGGATCCGGTCCACATGGGAAGCCAACTCCGGCTCCGTCTCACCTTCATGCGCCACAGCCGACACGTGATAGCCGAGCTTCCTGGCATTATCCGCGAAGATGATCGGGAACCGGCCGTTGCCGGCAATCAACCCGATCCGCTCGCCATCGGTGACGTGAGGCCGCGATACCACGGCGCTCACTCCTCATCCTCTTGACCTTTGTCGACCGACCGGCAGATGCCACGCTTCGTTCCCTCCAGAAACCCCACGACCGTCATAACATCGGGTTGGTCTCCGAACTCGACCTTGGCGAACTTGGCTGCTTCAGCGGTTCGATGCCCCGATCGGAAGAGCATGTCGTAGGCCCGTTTCAGTACCGAAATCCGATCGGTCGAAAACCCCTGGCGGCGCAACCCCACCGAGTTGAGGCCATACATCCGCGCACGATAGCCACCCGCAGCCCGCATGAACGGCGGGAGATCCTGCCCGAGAGCGCAACAGCCCCCAACCATGGAGTACGACCCGATCCGCACATGTTGATGAATACCGGTCAGTCCCCCGATAATGGCATAGTCACCGATGGTGATGTGACCAGCTAAACTGGCGGCATTGGCCAGAATGAGATGGCTGCCGAGCCGGCAATCATGCGCCACATGGACATAGGCCATCAGAAAATTCTTCGACCCGATCGATGTCACCCCTCCGCCTTGTACTGTCGCGCGATTGACCGTGACATATTCCCGAATAATGTTGTCATTGCCGATCACTACCTTGGTCGGTTCCCCCTTATATCCGAGGTGCTGAGGCGGTCCGCCGATCGAGGCAAAGGGATGCAACTCATTCCGCTCACCAATCTCCGTCCACCCGTCGACCGTCACATGAGATAACAGTCTGGTTCCCTTTCCGATCGTGACATGCTCACCGATCAGGCAAAACGGCCCGACCTCCACATCGTCGGCAAGACTCGCCTTGGGATGAACGATCGCTGTTGAATGAATCTGCACTCTTAACCTCCCGTGAGACGAAAATTGTGACTCGTTATTTGTGAACCGCACGTGAGGTGCCGGCCACATTGCTTTTCGTTTCACGCTTCACGTTTCACGTCTTTTTCCTCGGTCACCATTGCGGTCACTTCGGCTTCACAGACGAGCTCCTCCTCGACAAACGCCTTGCCCTGCATCTTCCAGAACGGCGTCCGTTTCTTGACCACGTCAATCTCAAACCGCAACTGATCGCCGGGCACAACCGGTTTTCGGAACTTCGCGCCATCGATACCGGTCAAATACACCACAGGACGCGCTGCCTGCCCCATCGACTTCAGCGCCAGAATCGCGCCGACTTGAGACATGGCTTCGAGAATCAACACTCCCGGCATGACCGGGCGTCCAGGGAAATGCCCTTGAAAGAAAGGTTCATTGATCGTCACATTCTTAATCCCTACGATCCGCCGATCGGGGTCCAGCTCCAGCACACGATCGACCAGGAGAAAGGGATACCGGTGAGGCAAAAGGGACTGAATTTCGGCTTGTTCCATCACGGACATCGGCGGAACCTCCTCATAGGCAAGACGTCAGTTGTGCGCATGCTCAGGCCCTGGCGCGTGAAGCGCGAGACATGCGCGAAAGGCGCGCGACATGGACAGATTGGATTCCCACCTTGCCTCGCCCATCCTGCGAGTCTCGCTCGGCTATCCTGCGGGGAGTGTACTCCTGTTGTCCCAGACATGCAGGCTAGTGAAGTTCTGGCATATCAAAATCGTTTTCCCACAGCCTGCTAAAAATACTCCCTCCAAGCTCGCTCGGTATTTCCTCAGGGATGGGGGCTGATGGATCTTCCACTGCGCACGCCATCCCAATCCCAGACTTCACTTTCAAGGGTAGCCTGGTTGATCCTCGATTGCGCGCGTCGAACGAGCACATTCTTATCGTGCGCGTTCCGCGAGCAGGAGGACGACCAGGCTGCCCACCCCCTCCTCTGCTACTTATTCTGTCGATCGAACTCCTTCACCACCTGATCGGTCAAGTCCAACGCAGGCTGATGATAGATCACGATCTTCATTGCTGCCTCGACCCCCTTGTCGATGATCGCGACGTACCCGTTCTTTTCCCCCACGGCTTGCGCGGCCGCTTGCACTTTTTTTGAGTATTCCGCCACCATTTCACGCTGCTTCTGTTGAATCTCGCGATTGAAGTCGCTCAGACGACGTTGATAGGCCTCCAACTTGGCCTGGAACTGACCTTGCTTCTCTTGTTTCGCGCTGTCGGTCAACTTCCCGTCTTGAATCGCCTGTTGCAATTCCTTCAGTTCTTGATCATCGGCATTGATGATCTTTTGCCTGGTCATGGAGTAGGCCTTGAGCTCTTCCAAGGCCCGCTTGCCGGCCTTGGACTGCTCGATGACCACTTGTTGGTCCATCACCGCAACCTTGAAGGTTTCAGCCGACAACCCCGGCGACACCATCGCCAACCACAATACCGCTACACTGATCAAACTGGTCACTCTCGGTCGTTCCATCGAATCCTCCTCTGCTCCTCACTGTCTGACTCATGCGAGACGGGCGAGACGAGCGGGAAAAGCGCGACTCGAAGTTCGAAGTTCTGAGTTCGAAGCTCCGAAAACCTCGAACCTCGAACCTCGAACCGTCGTCCGCCTCACCCATCCCGCTTTTCTCGCGAGTCTCGCTCCTCGCGCCGGTTACGGATATTCACGATTAAATTCATCGATGACCTGACCGGTAATATCGAGCCCTTCATCGCTATATAAGGTGGGGCCGCCTTTCCCCTTATCCATGACGACCTGTAATCCAAGGCGTTTTGAAACTTTTCCCACAACGAGTCCCACCTTCTCACGGAATCCTTCGAGCACGTCTTTCTGCTTTTCCTGAACTTCCCGGTTCATGTCGCCGGCTTTCTGCTGATACTCCGCCACCCGACGTCGAAACTGCTCTTCGCGCTCCCGTTTCGCAGTCGCGCTCAACACACTGGCCTGCCTCCCAAAATCTTCTTCCATGCGGCGGAGCTCTTTCTCATCCATCTCGATCAGCGCCTGGCGATTCTTAGAGAATGCGCTCAAGGAATCCATGGCCTTCTTGCCGGTGTTCGTCTCGTTCAGGACACGGGCCGGATCGACGACTCCCAACTTCCCCTCGACTTTGGCCCCACCGGCAGCACAGCCGGAAACAGCGAGGAGCGCCATCAACAGACCTCCTGTGCAGAACACCGTTCGCATGACGACACCCATCTTGATCACACCGCTACCTCACAATCATGGTCAACGACTTGCTCCATTAGAACAGAGAACCGATGGTAAACTCGAAGGCCCCTTTGGCTTCTCCTGGGTTGGGATCGATATTAATCCCGTACGCGGCACGGAGAGGTCCAAAGGGTGAAATCCATCGCCCTTCTAATCCAACCGTTTTCCGCAACTTAGACGAGAGAGGTTCATCGTCGGCAAAGCCTTTCCCGTAGTCAAAGAAGATCACCCCGTTCAATTTGGCATCAGCGGAAATCGTAAAGATAAAATCGTTATTGAAGATCAACTGTTTGGTTGCGCCGAGCAGAGAATTGCTGGTGGTCACAGGCCCCGCGCGCCCGAACTTGAACCCGCGTATCGTATTGATGCCGCCGACAAAATATCGCTCGGTCAATGGGATGGGATTCCCTTCGATGCCGACTGCAGCGCCATAGCGAGCGCGAACCGAAATCCGCGTATCGAAAGGCAGCGGCGTATATTTAATAACATCGAGATAATATTTGTAGAAGTTATTGCTTCCGCCCAGGTAGGGCGTCCCCAAATCGAAGCCCGCAACGGCTCGCCAACCGGTGCGGGGATCCATATGAAAGTCTCTCGTGTCGCGAGCCATCGAGGTCCGGAACCCGGTCGTCGACTGATTCCCAAGTTGACTACACACAAGAGGAAATCGATCCGGGCAAATCCCCGCCTGCGGATTTTTATAATTCAACTCCTCCGCAAACAGGCTCACGTTCCCGGAGACATATTCAGATAGCCACCGGCCAAACGTCACGCTGCCGCCTGATTTCGTCTCAAAATAGGTGATGTAGTTCGTCGCGGTGCGGTAGACGTCCAACTGCAATGAGGTCAAGGAGTCGTTCAACGCGGGGTTCCGAAACGTGATCAACCCTATGGTCCGTTGCTGGCCCAACTGACCACGAATACGTCCCATCCAGCCATTCCCACCGAGGTTTCCTTCCGTAACATCGGCAATCGCGACTAACTGGTCTAACGTGCTGAATCCGCCGCCGATGCTGAACTGGCCGGTCGGCTTTTCTTTCACGCGAACATTCAGATCGACCTTATCCACACTCACCTGCGCCGGAAGGATTTCTACCGTCTCAAAGAAGTTCAAATTATTGAGACGCTGAAAGCTCCGCTTCAACGCGGGGGTATCGATGACATCCTGTTCATCGATACGGATTTCACGACGAATCACATTGTCTTTGGTCTTCTCATTCCCATTGATGTTGATCTGACGGACCCGCATCATCTCCCCTTCCTTGATGGTCAGAATGATGGATGCGGTCCGGTCCTCCATGTTTGGATTCACATTGGGCGAGACATCGGCAAATGAATAGCCCCTGCTCCCATAAAGATCGTTCAACCGCGTAATCTCGTCACGGAGTTTCTGACGCTGAAAAATTTCCCCCTCCTTCATCTTGAGCCCCTGGCGCAGCTCCGGATCTTCGAACACCGTATTCCCGCGGAATCCGATTTCGCCGATGGTAAACGGTTCCCCTTCCGTCACCGCATACGTCACGACAAACCATTTCTTGTCGTCGCTGAGCTCCACAGTCGGCAGCCCGACTCGGGCATTTAAATAGCCTTTGTTGAGCAAGACCTCTTTGATTCGCTCGACATCGTTGTTCATTTCTTCCCGTTTCAAGACGCCGGCATCCGAGAGAAACGACGGC
>Ga0209108_10001201_pt1 | contig 14978 bp, 8 predicted proteins | sample Rifsed10ft1_FD_184003 | JGI IMG/M metagenome (GOLD analysis project Ga0209108, IMG submission 184003) | Soil microbial communities from Rifle, Colorado, USA - sediment 10ft 1 (version 2) | ecosystem: Environmental > Terrestrial > Deep subsurface > Rock core/Sediment | place: Rifle, Colorado...
CCCGCCGAGAGTGTGGGCGCGGTCGGCAACGTCTACGTCCGGCGCGACCGCCGCGGGCGCGGGCTGGCCGCGCGCGTCACCAGCGCCGTCACCGCCGCGCTGCTGGAGATGCGCCTGCGCACCGTCGCCCTCAACGTCAATCAGCGCAATACGGCAGCCATTCGGGTGTACGAGGGATTGGGATATGAGCGCTATTGTCGGTTCTACGAGGGTGTGGCAAACGTGAACTCGCCCTTCTGACCCTTTTGTGCGGAGTTGGCCGAGCGAGGTCAATCACTGCGCCGAGGTTTGCCGGACGAGTTCGGCCTCCACAATTAGCCGCTTGGGATAAGTGCGAGTGAGGTAATCCCAATCCGCGCAGGTGATGAGCAGTAAACGTTGCCCGTCGGCTACATACAGCCGGCTGACCTCCTGCGGCGGCACCTCACGCTTGTCCAGGATGCTGTAAGCGTAATCCGTGCCCCCGGCGCGGTAGATCACTTCATCTCCCGGATGCAGTCGCCATAGATACCCAAACGGCCCGCTCTGCCCAGTGCGGATGGTCACGTGTCCGATGAGAACCATCGCCAGGCCATCACCGGGGCGTTCCCCGGTGGTGGTCAGCCATCCCACTTGAGTGTTCAGTTGAGACAGGTCCCACGTCCCATCCACAATGGGGATGGGAAGGATGGCTTCATCTAGGCCGAGCGATGGAATGATGACTCGGGCTGGAGCAACCTCTTGAGCAATACTTTCGCCCGAAGGTTGTGGGAGCGACGCGGGTGTGGCTGTGTGAGTCTCGGTGGGCGCGGCGGTCGCCGGCGGTGGGTGAACGATCGTCGCCGTTGAGCGGATCGGGGTGGGCTGGTGGTTGGCGATTGTGGCTGCCAATGCAAAGGGGTTGAGGGGCGGTCGTTCGCCTCGCACGCCGATTAAACTGATAACCAGCAGGACGCCCAGTCGCAAGCCGGTCGTTACCCGCTTCCGCAAGCCCGTCATCTATTGCGCGCCCACCGTAGAGTGAGCCATCCAGCCAGCAGCAACAGCGCCATCCCGGTCAGCCCTGCGATAGTCATTGCAAGAATCTCGATTGGTCCGGGGCCATTGCCCGCCGCCGGAAGCGCTGCAGGAATCAACTGCGTGGTGGTCATGTTGGACGCGACGGCACAGCACTGCCCGTCGTGGCCCACGCGCGCCACGTTGCTAAAGAGATCAGGCGGCTGGCCCAGGGCATTTACGCGCGTGTGGATCACGATTGTGATGACTTCACCAGCGGGCATGGTGTTCAAGTCAAAGGTCAGTGTGTGGCTGGGTTGGTCGTAGGTGTATGTGCCCTGAGTCGTGGTGGCGCTCTCGAAGTCCACCTCGGCGGGGAGCGGGTCGGTGACGATCACGCTCTTGATCTCAATCGTGTTGGGGTTGGTGACCACAATGGTGAACTGCACCGGGTCGCCTACCTGCGCCCGTTGCAAATCCACCAGCTTGGTGATGAGCGGATCCACCACGATGGGAGCCGGTGGGCTGGTGGGCGCTGGCGGGGGCGTGCCTGGCGGCGTGGTGGGGGTGACGGTGGGAGTGAAGGTGGGCGTGATGGCCAGCGCCGACGAAGCGGCCACGTGGCGCGGGGTGGACAGCACCAGCACGCCCAACAGGCCAAGAGCGACGAACAGCCAACCGATTAAGTGGAATTTACGCATAGGTCACCCTCTGTGAGTCAGCGTTGGATCAGTGACAAGAAAACCGAAAAGCCTGGCACGAGCGTGAGGTTCAGGCGCGTGGCCGGATCGCCGAGGAGCATGAAAGTGTCAATCAGGTCCAGGTTGAGGCCGGTGGCCGCAACGGAGAGCTTCCCTTGGAGGGCGGCGGCCCCCAGCGATTGATGTTGTTGGTAAGCGCTCTGCATGAAGCCGTTGACCAGATTGGCGTGGCCGGTGGCGACTCCCAGCCCGGTCGCGCCCCATACGGCCACGGCCCCGCCATTGGGTCGGCGCACGAGCGCCTCGTCGAGTGTCGGCCCACCGGGGTCATGAAACGATGCAGTGAAGCACGTCAGTTCCACTACCACAGGCAGGTGCGGGCCGTTGTTCAGCGAGGCCACGTCATCCAGATGAAACAGGCGCTCGGCGGCCCACTGATAGATGGACGAGTGGCCGTCGAACATGATCAGGCTGGCGCCCCAATTCCAGCGGAACAGGATGTTATCGTGCAGGCTGGTTACGGTAGTGGTCGGCGGCAGGTAATAGAGCTTCTGGGCTGTGTAGGGCGTGGTGATGTACGTGGAAGCGACGAGATCGGAGTCCGCCGGGAAGTTGCCAGCTCCGGGGTCAGGGTCATCGGCCACCAGGGCTACGTTGCTATTCCACATTCCCGGTAAAGGTCGTGTCTCGTACTGCACAATCTTATCCATCACCGTTTGCGCTTCGGCCAATGTATTGACAGGCAGGCGGCCCAAGAGAAGATCGGGCACGGGGTGCGCGCCGCCACCGAAAGCCACGTAGCGATTGTCGGCTGCAGTCTCACCCGCCCACGGATCAACGTCAGCCAAGTAGGGCGGGACGTAGGTGGTCGTCGAGGTGGGACGATAAAGTTTGGGGTCGAAGGTCCCATCCCCCACGAGCAAAACGTAAGTGGGGGAGGGTGTCCAATTCTGGTAAGCGTTCTTCAGGTAAGCGCGAATGGCCTCCGGGTCGGGTCGTCCGTCGCCATAGGTGTCATAAATGGCCTGCGTGTTTTCTACCGTGACGGTGAGGCCCTGCGCTTGCCGCAGAGCGATCAGATGGGTGAGCGCAGAAGTGAAGTTGGGATGGGTGACGATGACGTAGTCTGCGCCCGATACGTTGGCGGTAGACGATGCCATCCGAAGCGCGACCGGGGTGAGCAATCCGCTTGTGGTAGTCAACGTGTAACGATGCGGCCCTCCACTGGCCGAATCGTTCAGGGAAACGGTGTTGCCGTTGATGGTCAGATTGGTGATCTGCACAGGCTGGTCGGGGTTGGTCACGTCGTAGGCGCGCAGGTTGGTGGTATTGCCGAGGGCGAGTGAGTAAGAGTGGGGCGTTGCTACGCCCGTGAAGATAGCGGAATTGCCGGAGGCCGCTGGGCCGCGCGCATAGTCAATGGCGAACGCATCCAGCCACGCGCCTTCGACGAGACCTGCGATTCCGGGCAGAGTGAGACGAACGTTGTTGACGCCGCTCACCAGGATACCGGGCGTGATAGGTAATGTGACGGTGATGGCCTGTTTGCCATCCCATTCCACGCGGCCCAGATTGGTGCTGTTGAGCGCCACATCAATCCGATGGTCGGGCGCGGTGGCCACATCTGTGTAGCCGATAAACCAGACCGTGAGTGTGGCAGGTTGAGTGACATCAAGGGTGGTGAGGGTGATGGGATAGGTGACGGCGGCGCGATCGGGGAGGCGGAGGTCGTCCCACGTCCAGCGGTCGCCGTCGCGGCCCGGCGGAATGGGGCCACAGTAGCATTGCGGGGTGTAGAGCGCGTTGGTCTCGGCGGTTTGGTCTAGCCAGACATGGCCCGCCGGTTGAGGCGCGGGGGCCGCGCTGGTCATATGCATACCGGGCGCGGCCTGCAGCGAGAGCATGTAGACGTCGTTGTTCGTCCAGCGGCTGAAGCGCGGCGCGGCGTAGAACAGCAGGCTTTCACCTGGCTCGAACAACGTGTTGCCGTTGTCTTGCAGCTGATAAGCGACGTTGCTCCCGGAGCGGGTGAGGTGCAGATTGTGCGGGTCAATCCCTGCTGCTGGAAAGCCAACGGCGTTGAGGGCTTCATAGGTGACCACCGTCATGCCGGGGGTGTTCGCTTCTATAGCCGCCGTCGGGGTGACTGAACGGCTGTGCACATTCAAAGTGGCGGGCGAGGTGGCTGCGCGTTGCACTTGTTCAGGATTGAGGACTTCGGCTTGTACTGAGGCGATGATAGGGTCAGCGTCCTTCGCCGTGAGCGATGAGATGGCCGGGGCTTTGAACGCGATCGAGGCACGCAAGTGCGTCGTCACTCGCAAACCGGAGCCGGAGGGGTGAACCGGGTAGAACGTCACCCGCGCCAGATGGACGCCGCGGACGAGGCCCAGGTCGTCCAGCTTGATCGAGTCGGAAGGAAATGGAACCGCCGTTGCCGCCCGAACAAACGCGCCGCCGACGGGAGCGCCGCTCGCGTCACGCTCAACTCCCTGCGGACTTGGAGCGAGTGCCAGCGGGCCGGATAACGCAAACTGGGTATCGTCAGACTGAAGGACTTGCACGGCGGCTGACCCGTCGGGCGGCAAGGCGATGAGGGCGGAGGCCACCGGAAGCCGCGGCGCGTCTGGTTGATCGGTTAGTGAGTAGCCGGGCATTACCACGCTCACGCTTCCATCGGCATCGAGCGTAATCTGAGGCGAAGGGACGCGCCAATCCACAATGAGGCCTTCACGAGTGGTCGTGACTTTCAGGCCCGGGCCAGGTTCGACAGGCGAGGCGAGCGCGTCACCGTCTTCTATATGAACCATCAGGCCGCAGAGCAGGAAGCTTAGACACAGCCGCTTGAATCTCATCACCTATCTGAAAGGCCTTCATCGTCTGATCAGCGGCAAATAGAACACGAACGATCCATTAGACTTAGTGGAAGCGCTTGTGCTGAGCGGGTGGAGCATCTCCACGCCGGAGGTGTCCACGTCGGCCAGCCAGTACCACCACATGCCATCCGCAGGGACAGCGTCGGTGTAGCTGTAGCTCGCGCCCGCCCTGCTCCCTTTAACGAGTGACGGCTCAAAGTGAATGAAGGCCGCTCGACCTGCGTCGTTTACTGGGGCGCGGTAGAGCTTGAAGCCGAAGTTGTCGAGCTCCATGGCGGTGGCCCAGGTCAGGCGGATCTGCCACCCCTGCAGGCTCTCGGCGTGGAAGTAGAGCAAGTTGACGGCGGTGGGGACCAGCACCGTGGTGGTCGCGGTATTGCTGGGATTGCCCGTCCCGGTCTCAGTTGAACTGATCGGCCCGGTGGTGTTGTTCTGTGCCCCGGAGGCCACGCCTGTCACCGTCACCGTAATGGTGCAAGTGGTATTTGCGGCCAGCGCGCCCCCGCTGAAGGTGAGCGTATTGCCTCCAGTGATGGTCAGCGTTCCGCCGCACATCGCCGTCCCGCCGCTGGGCGCAGTCAGACCCGCGGGCAATAGGTCGGTAAACGCCAGGTTGCTCAATGCGATATTGTTTGAGTTGGTAAGCAGGAAGCTCAGGCTGGTTGTGCCGTTCAAAAGAAAGCTCGCCGCCCCAAAGGACTTGACGATAGTTGGGACGGCTACGGTCACACTCAAGGTGGCGGTGGCAGGGGTGGTATTCGGTCCGGAGTTAGTCGTCGTCACGCCGCCCGCGGGAATAGTATTCGTGACCGCTGGACCCGGCGTGGTAGACGTGACACTCACTGTCACCACGCAACTGCCATTGGGCGGGATCGTCCCTCCGGTCAGGCTGACAGAGGTGGCTGTTTGACCGGGAGTTCCCCCGCATGTCGTTGCCGCTGTGGTTGGCAAGGTGGTTACCCCGCCTGGTAGATTGTCGGTGAAGGCTGCGCCAGTCAAGGCGACAGCGTTCGGGTTTGTCAGCAGGATGGTCAGCGTGGAAGTGCCTCCTACCGGGATGCTCGCCGGAGTGAATGACTTGGCGACCAGCGGCGGCGCCAACGTCACGGTTAGTGAACTCGTGGCGGGTGTGGTATTCGATCCGCCGTTGGTCGTGATCAGCCCGCCAGCCGGGATGATATTGTCATATGTCCCGCCGCCACTAGCCGTAACGGTGATCGTGACCGTGCAGTTGCCGGTGGCCGGAATAGTCCCGCCAGTGAGACTCACCGAGGTGGTGGTCTGGGTAGCCGTGCCACCACAGGTTGTTCCGGCTGTCCCTGGTATGGTGGTCAAACCCGTTGGCAGGTTGTCGTTGAACGTCGCGCCAGTCAAGGCAACGGGATTGGGATTCGACAGGGTAATGGTCAGGAGCGATGTTCCACCTGGGGCAATGGTGCCTGGCACGAACGCTTTAGCGACTGTGGGAGGCAGCAGAGGCGGCAGCACGATGGGGGTCGGTACGTTATTGTTGCCCGGATTGCCGTCGCTGTCGGGGTCTGGATTCGTGCCATTCTGGGAAGGGTCAGTGGTGTTGCCGCTGCTGACGGCCCCTGTGCCGGAGCCATTGGCGGTGTTGTTGAATACGCCGGTGCCCGTCACCTGAACCGTGAACGTGATTACCGCCGTGGCTCCTACACTCAGCGTGCCGGATGTGAGCAAGTTGATGTTGGTGCTCCCGTCAAAGCCCGCGTTGCCGGTTAACGTCCCGCTCCCGGAGGTAAAGACCACTGACGGCGGCACAGTGACGACAAATGGTGTTGCGCCGAATGTGGCGCTGAGGTCGTCGGTCACTTGCACGTTGTTGAGCGGCTCTGTCCCTATATTCACCACAACAATAGAGAGGGTGATGAAGAAGGGATTACTGCCTGTTATGTCTGTGACTGTCTTGGCAACACCTAAACACGGAGAGTTGGTCAAAGTTGGGACGACGTTGCTAGTGTTGCCCACCCCGCCCCGGGTTGCACCATTGGGGACGAATTCGGTCACCGCTGCCGAGGTCGTGGTGCCATTGAGACCGCCATTCACGCTGATAACTACCGCGCCGCCTGACGTAGCAATAAGGCCCCCGCCGCCCCCGCCGCCCAGCCCTTCGGCTTCGTTATTGGTGATCAGCTGGTTTCCGCCCTTGCCACCGTTGGCATTGATCGCAATGCCGCTCAAAGTCGTGGCACTCACAATCACTGTGCCGCCGCCCCCACCCCCGCCGGGCGCATCGTTATGATTCGGGATCGTATTGGGGCCGTTCGCGCCGTTCGCTTGAACGGTTCCGGTTCCTGTCACCACGTTGCTGATGACGAACACCAGCCCCCCGCCGCTTCCGCCGTAGGCGCTGGCATTGTTATTCCCATCTCCGGCTCCACCACCGCCTCCAAAGAACAAACGGTTCAACGGATTACTGGTAAGCGGGTGTCCACCCAGGCCACCACGTTCCTGGCGGTAGTCGCCTGTCCAGGCGGCGTTGCCGGGGGGGACGGTGAGCGCATCGTTGGAGAACGAGAAAGTATAACCCCCGCGTCCACCGCCGGAGGAGGTCGTGCCTGAATTTAGAGTTGGATCGAGGTTCCAGGCGGTCGTCCAGCCTGCTACGCTGTTATCGGGATTGCCCTGCCCGTTCCAGATCAGGCCGCTGTCGCCGTTGGCGCCCCCGCCGCCCCCGGCGTTGTGTGCGTTACCGCCGCCGCCGCCGTTGGCGGGTGCGCCGCGCCCGTAACGGCCACCCAACGCATCATAATCAGCTTGAAACCCGGCGATGCTCTCACCTTTCTCGGCACCAGAGAAGCTGTCGTTATAAATGTAACCGGGCTTATTGGCTACCGGTGGAGTGGTGTTGTTTTCTCGAACGCCCCCGCGGAAGCCCAAGCCCGTCACGTCAATCGCGCCGTTGACTGTTGTGGTGTTTTGCACGTGAACAGCAGCTACACCGCCTGTGGTTCCGTTCCATGCTGGGGCGGTGATAGACGCACCCGCGTTGATGGTGAGCGTCGTATATTGAGGCACGCGGACGACCTGGACATGCCCGGAGGCGGTGTAGTTGTGTTGCAGTGCGCCGCCGCAAGGGGGCAAGTTAAGGGTGTTCCCGGCAACGCTGAAGATTGTGACGAACTCATAATTGCCGGAATTGTTATAGCTGGTGACGTTGCCGTAGGTCGGCGTGTCGGCGGTGTTGATCGTGGCGCCCTGCAACTGAATGATGAGCAGGAGATCGCCGGGAGTCGCGCCCAGCGCAGCCGCATTGGTCACACTGATGCTGGTGTTGCCGGATGCGGCATTGGCGGCCAAGGCCGTATAAGTGTTGACGATGGTATTGGGCGCGGTGATAGTCAATGCGCCATCTTTGCCCGGCGTCGCCATACTATGGTTCGCCGCCACCTCCACTGGGTCGGCGGCGTAGACTGTCGAACCGGTTCCTGGATGCACACATAAAGTGCTTAGGATCGCCACCATCCCTCCGATCCGCATGAGGGTGGAACGCCAGGAAGACCTGATGGGAAAGGTTACAGCCATGATAACCTCTGCACGAGCTAGTTATAGAATGGTTAGAAACGCCCGCTCATTATACAAAGGAACAAGATAAATGCAATTTAGCTAAATCCGCCAGCCAGGGTTTTCCATTTTCAAGCTTTCAAGCCGGGCGGTCAGAAGCAGTTTGAGTGAGGCAGGCGCGGCTCTGCTTTCTGTCAAAGGAGAAAATCCCTAACTCCCTAGCTCTGGGGTGGTGGAAGCTTTTCTGAATCTGGAGATAATATGGACTTTGTGCAACCGGACGCCGGGTATTTGTCAGACACCCGGCGTCTCTACCTATTCTGAGAGGAAAACCGTAGAATATGAAAACCCATGACGTGAAAAATCTGCGCCTCGCGGAGGGCGGGCGCTACCGCATCGAGTGGGCGGAGCTGGAGATGCCCGTGCTGCGCCTCATCCGCGAGCGCTTTGCCAAAGAGCAACCGCTCAAAGGCATCCGCATTTCCGCCTGCCTGCACGTGACCACGGAGACCGCCAACCTGATGCACACCCTGCAACTGGGCGGCGCGGACGTGGTGTTGTGCGCCTCCAACCCGCTCTCCACGCAGGACGACGTGGCCGCCTCACTCGTCACGCACTTTGAGATCCCGGTGTACGCCATCAAGGGCGAGGATAACCAGACCTACTACGCGCACATCAAGGCCGCGCTCGACCACAGGCCGCACCTGACCATGGACGACGGCGCGGACCTCGTGAGCACCATCCACAAAGAACGCACCGACCTGCTGGAGGGCATCATCGGCGGGACGGAAGAGACGACGACAGGCGTGATCCGCCTGCGGGCCATGGCCGCCGCCGGCGTGCTCAAGTTCCCGGTGCTGGCCGTCAACGACGCCTCGACCAAGCACTTGTTCGACAACCGTTACGGCACGGGGCAGAGCACTTTGGACGGCATCGTCCGCGCGACGAACGTGCTGCTCGCCGGAAAGACGTTTGTGGTGGCGGGCTACGGCTGGTGCGGGCGCGGGCTGGCGAATCGAGCGCGCGGCATGGGCGCCAACATCGTCGTCACCGAGATAGATCCGCTGCCTGCGCTCGAGGCCGTGATGGATGGCTTCCGCGTGATGCCGATGGAAGAGGCCGCAAAGATCGGCGACATCTTCTGCACGGTGACGGGCGACATCAACGTGCTGGACAAGGAGGACTTCGCGGTCATGAAGGACGGGGCCATCATCGCCAACTCCGGCCACTTCAACGTGGAGATCAACCTCCCGGTGCTCGAGGCGATGTCGAAGGAAAAGAAGAAGGTGCGCGAGTTCGTGGAGCAGTTTGTGCTCAATGACGGCCGCCGCATCAACCTGCTCGGCGAGGGCCGCCTGATCAACCTGGCCTCCGCCGAGGGCCATCCCGCGAGCGTGATGGATATGTCCTTCGCCAATCAGGCGCTCGGCGCGGAGTTCATGGTCACGCACGCGAAAGAGCTGGAGAATAAAGTCTACTCCATCCCGGGCGCGATTGACCGCGAGATCGCGCGCCTCAAGCTCGCAGCCATGGGCGTGAAGGTTGACACGCTCACGCCGGAGCAGGAGAAGTATTTGAATTCGTGGGAAGAGGGGACGTAAGAGCCGGGAACTCGAACTGAGCATGCCCGCCGAAACTTGCTTTCAGCACCCCGACCGTCCCGCCGTCGAGCATTGCGAAATCTGCCGGCGGCCCGTGTGCGGCTACTGCCTGTGGTACGCGGACTCCGGCGAGCGGCTCTGCCCCGCGCACGCGGCTGAATTTGAGAAAGAGGGGAAGGTCGTCCACCCGCCGGAGCGGTACGTCGAGGGCATTGCGCTCAGCGAGGCTTCGGTGGTGCGGCCCCCCGCGCAGGACGTGCCCTACCGCGGCAACAGCACGGATGTGGGCGCGCTGGTGGCGGCGGTGGCGGGCATCGTGGCGCTGGCCTCGTGCGCCGGGCTGGCGTGGGTCATTCCGTTTTTTGCGCTCGCGCTCGGGCTGGTGAGCTGGCTTCAATCCAAAGACGCGATCAACGCCAAGCGGACGCGCTGGCTGGCGGTGATCGGCATGGCGAGCGGAGGCGTTTTCTTTGTGTTCGTGTTGGGCCTGTTCGCCCTGATGTTCGGATGCATCTTTCTTCAACTGGCGCTGGTCAGTTCCGTGCGTTCATTACCGACGCCCATGCCCTGACCTGAAAACAAAACTGCGCCGAGAGGCGCAGTTTTGTTTTGGGCTAATCGTCGTGGCCGTCTTTCCGACACTTAATACGATGGGCCTTTTCGTTGGTCTTGCACTGATAGTTGTTCTCGGCTAAGACCTCGTGCTCCGGTTCGTCGTCAATTGACAGGCCGACCGTCTCAGTGACATCCCCCCTGACAACCTGGATCGTGGATGAGTTCCAGAACACAAAGCCGATCTCCAGGTCATGCTCGTCGTCCTCGCTATCGTCATGTTCATCGTCATCGTCATCGCAATGCACATCCTCGAGCAGCGTTGGTTCACTCGCTTCGACGTGAAATGGACTGGCACCTTTGTGGTTGAAGGATTCATGACTGAGGAACTGGCTGCCTGTCGTCTCCACCGGAACTAAGTGGGCCTCGTGGTTGTCCGGGCATGTTACTTCCGCCTTGCCAGTGGCGAGCAGGATGACCGTCACATCCTCGGGGTCGAGGTGAAAAAACTGCACAGTCCCGTCAGCCTCCAGCAAGCTCAGGCTGAAACTGACCCCGCGGACGCGAACGTTCTGTGCATACACCGGCGCAGCCGTGACGGCGATCGCGACCAGTGCAAACAGCGTAACACGAAGTATTCGACGCATAGGTTGCCTCGCTTTCTTTGACTCGGTAAACGACGTTGGCGCGATGGGTGCAAGGAACGTTATTGTCCCCTCGTCATCACCTCCTCACCGAATAGAGCCACCGCAGTCCCGGCCCATTCGCGGCAGCTATCGGTTCCGGGAGCGGTGTCGCCCACCCGACACGGCCTCCGCCGGCGAGGCGCTTGCCTGAAAAGGCGGCATCGCCGGGCCAAGGGTAGCCCTCCATTCTGCCCGGGATGGGCGTCATCTGGGTTATCGGAACCAGCACACGAAGGCAGAGGCCGCCGGCCTATGTCGGGACCCGTGAGGATGGTCGCTAGGCGCTCAGAGGCACAAGGTACATCTGTAGTATGCGAGAAAAATTCAAGAAAGTCAACTTTTGAGTTATACTCATTCAGTGATGAACGAACGCGAGCAGCTGGAACAAGCCATCGCCGCGCTCGAAGCGCAACGTGCCGTCCTAGGCGACGCCGTCGTGAACGCCGCCCTGGCGCCGATGCGCGAAAAACTGGCGGCCCTGCAGGCGCGCGCCCTCGCTCCCCGCGAATTACATCAGCGCAAGCAGGTCACGGTGCTGTTTGCCGACATTTCCGGCTTCACGGCCATGGCCGAAACGATGGATGCCGAAGACGTCGGCGCGGCGATGAATTACGTCTGGCAACAACTCGATACGATTATCGTGGCGCACGGCGGCCGGATTGACAAGCACATTGGCGATGCGGTGATGGCCTTGTGGGGCATGGGGGCTGCGCGCGAAGACGACCCCGAGCGCGCCATCCGCGCCGCGCTCGCCATGCAAAAGGAAGTAGCCGATCTGGGGTCGTTGAGCACTGAGCTGAAAGCCGGCTCTGTGCCGCCTTCTCCCCTCGGCGCTCTGAAATCCCCCCTCGCGATGCGAGTTGGAATTAACACCGGCCCCGCCCTGCTGGGCGTGGTAGGCACGACCGGCGAGGTAACCGCGATGGGCGACACGGTGAATCTGGCCTCGCGGCTGGAGCACGCCGCGCCCGTGGGCGGCATCCTCATCTCCCACGATGCCTATCGCCATGTGCGGGGTGTGTTTGACGTGCTCTCCCTGGAGCCGATCAGCGTCAAAGGCAAGGCCGAGCCAGTCCAGGTCTACGTGGTGCGGAATGCCAAGCCGCATGCCTTTCGCATGACCACGCGAGGCGTCGAAGGGATTGAGACCCGCACCATTGGGCGCGAGGCCGAGTTGCAGCAGTTGCAGGTCGCCCGATCCGCCGCGCGAGACGATGGCAAGACGCATCTCGTCAGCCTCGTCGCCGAAGCGGGGACGGGCAAATCGCGCCTCCTTTACGAGTTCCAGAACTGGCTGGAACTCCTCCCGGAGCGCACGTTGCTCTTCAAAGGGCGCGCCACCCAGGAGATGCTCAATCTTCCTTACGCGCTCGTCCGGGACGTATTCGCCTCGCGCTTTGAAATCCGGGACAGCGACCCGGCGGCAGTCGCGCGAGACAAGCTCGAGCGCGGCGCCGTCGGATTCATGGATGCCGCCGATGTGGACGCCCCCATGCGAGCGCATTTCATCGGTCATCTGGTGGGCTTCGACTTTTCAGGCAGCCCGCACCTGCAAGGCATCCTGGGCGACGCCCGGCAGATCCGCGACCGCGCCTTTCACTACGTGGCGCAATTCTTCAAGGCCGTCACGCGCGAGCATGTGGCGGTGGTGTTGTTGGAGGATATTCACTGGGCCGATGAGGGGTCGCTGGACCTGATCGAGCACGTGATGCGCGAAGAGCCAGATCTGCTTCTGTTGATCCTCGCGGCAACCCGCCCGACTCTGTTTGAGCGCCAACCCACGTGGGGCCAGGGGCCGATGACCCATATCCGCCTGGATCTGCAACCTCTCTCTGAGCCATACAGCCGCCAGTTGGTCGCGGAAGTTCTGCAAAAGGTGCGCGAGATACCGTCGGCCTTGCAAGACCTGGTGGTCAGCCGGGCGGAGGGCAGCCCCTTCTACGTGGAAGAACTGATCAAGATGTTGATTGAGGACGGCGTCATCGTGACGAGCGATGAACGGTGGGACGTGAAGCTGGACCGCCTGGCGGAGGTACGCGTCCCGGCGACGTTGACGGGTGTGCTCCAGGCGCGACTGGACGGGCTGCCGCCGCCTGAGCGGGAGGCGCTGCAGCAGGCCTCGGTGGTAGGGCGAGTGTTCTGGGATAACATGGTCGAGCGCCTGCGTCAAATGCAAGTGGCTGAGGCGGGGGCGCGCGAATCGCTACCCGCGACGAGCGAGCACTTGAGGGCCTTGTGGAACAAGGAACTGATCTTCCGACACGAGGCATCCGCGTTTGCCGAGGCGCAGGAATACATCTTCAAGCATGCGATTCTGCACGATGTCACCTACGAAAGCGTATTAAAGCGGTTGCGGCGGACCTTTCACGCGCAGGTTGCAGTCAGCCTGATCGAGTTGAGCGGCGAGCGCGTGGGGGAATACGCCGGGCGCATCGGGGAGCACTTCGAGCACGCTGGGGAGTTGGCGCGGGCCGCCGAATGGTACGGGCGGGCCGGGCATCAGGCGCAGGCCACATATGCCCCGGAGGCGGCGATTGATTCTTATCAGAAGGCGCTGGCCTTCTGGAAGGAAAGTGGCAGCCCGCAAGAAACCCAACTGGCGCAGCAATTCAAAGTCTACGAAGGGCTGGGCATGATGCTCGTCACCCAGGCGCGTTACGCTGAAGCGATTGAAACATTCACGGCGATGCACGCGGCGGCAGAGGCGGCGGGAGACGCAAGGGCCCGGGCGCGCGCGTGGGTCGGCCTGGCTCGGGCACAAGGTGACCAGGGCAACTTCCGTGCGGCGCTCGACAGTTCGGCACAGGCAGAGGCCGTCGCACAAGCCGCCAGCGCGCGCGTCGAACTGATGCAAGCCCTGGCGATGAAGGGGCGGACCTTGTTCCGATTGGGGGAGGTCGAAGCCGCACAGACGCTGGAGGAGCAAGCGTTGGTGCTCGCTACCGAGTTGGACGACAAGCGCCAGATTGTCAATAGCTTGAACATCTTAGGAGCCGCACACATCATGCTGGGGCGTTATACGCAAGCGGAGCAATGCGTCACGCAAGCCCTTACCATTAGCCAAGAGTTGGGTGACCGCATGGGAGAAGAGGACCTCCTCAACAGTCTAGGCGTAATCGCTGACGCCCGAGGCGATTACGATACGGCGCTCCAGCACGCTCAGGAAGCGCTGCGCATCGCCCGCGAGATTGGAGACCGCGACGGAGAGTTTATCTTTCTCAGCAACGTGGGAGCAGAAAGAGTCCGATCAGGCGAATACCAAGCTGCCGAGGTGGATTTGCGCCAGGTGATCCACATGGCCGGGACGACTGGCGCCAGCGGACTTTCAGACACATACCGCTGTCTGGCTGAAGCGTGTCTGGGACAGGGCAAAGTCGAAGAGGCGCTGACGGCGGCGCGACACGCGCTGGCGTTGGGGCAAGAGGGGGGGATGCAGTTATTCGTCGGTCCGGCGTGGCGCGCTTTGGGCATGGTAGCGGCGCACCTGCCTGAGCCGATTGCGCTAGCGGACCCGCACACGGGCCAGTCCCGAACCTACGATGCTCCGGCGTGCTTTGCGGAGGGGATGCGCGTCTGTACGGAAGCGGGGATGGAGGGGGAACGGGCGCGGATCCTGCGGGAGTGGGCGAAGTACGATCTGGAGTGCGGAGACCAGGCGCGGGGCGACGCCAAGTGGGTGGAAGCGCGCGCGACATTCGCACGGTTGGGGGCCGAATTGGAAGTCGCCCGGATGAACAATCTGCCGGAACAGACTCCAGCCCCTTAGCAAAATTCAACTGCGCCGAGAGGCGCAGTTGCTGTTACTCACGCACTTCCCGATTCCCACGCTCCTATATAGGTCACGGCGTCGGCGTGTCGGTAATGGGCAGGGGGATGACCTCAATCGTGATGAACACCACTGCGCCGAACAGATTGCCTTGGGGGTCGCGCGCCTGCCACCGGCTGGTGTATTGGCCTGGCGTGAACGGGGCCGTCATGGGGATTTCCCAGGTAGCCGGCGTGCCCGCTCTGGCCGGATAGACCGCCACTTCGCTCGGCGCCCCGAGCGAGTCGCCGCTTGTC